>Ga0114129_10002427_pt1 | contig 25858 bp, 22 predicted proteins | sample RhiMetdeltSRZDD1_FD_80071 | JGI IMG/M metagenome (GOLD analysis project Ga0114129, IMG submission 80071) | Populus rhizosphere microbial communities from Tennessee, USA - Rhizosphere MetaG P. deltoides SRZDD1 (version 2) (version 2) | ecosystem: Host-associated > Plants > Roots > Rhizosphere >...
AGCGCCGACGTGATCCCGAACCGGAGTCCCGCGAGCCCGGTGATGCCGTGGCTCTTATAGTGCGTGCCCACAGGGTCACCATAAACCAGGCCGACGTCCTTCTCGTACATGTCGTATACGTAGCCGGCGCCGAGCTGAAAGGCCGAGGCTTTGCCTCCCAGTGGGATGTTGTACATCAGCCGGGCTCGGAAGGGTATGTTCGAGACCTTGATGCTGTTGGTGAGGGTGTCGTGTGTCTCCAGGTAGGAACCTTCGAGCTCGATGGCCAGATTTCGCACAAAGTACACGCCGAGATATCCGCCTCCGCCGCAGCACTTGTTCTTCAGCGCAAGAGTGTCATCGAACTTTGCCGCATAGCGTCCGAAGCCACCGATCTCGAACGCGCCTGGCGACTGTGCCACCACGCCGGACGCAGTGGTACAGAATAAGGCCGTTGTCAGTCCCAACATTCGCATCCGCATGGTCGCCCTCCGCGGGGCCGTGACTGGCGCCCGGGTGTGTATGCCTGTTTTTGCAGTCTTGGCTCGACACTAGGCACGAATGACCGGCTTGGAAACTGTCAATTCTGACAGGGGCCCGCTCGGCGGCCGCGAGTGCACATGCGCTATAGACGGAGATGGGTGTATTGTGGGAGCGTCAAAACGGGGGAGCACAGCCGTGATCGCGTTCCACGCCAGATTGTCCCTCAACTCCTGGTTCGCTGTCATCCTCTTGGCAGGGGCCTGCTCCTCGCCGGATCGCAGCAAACCAACCGGGCAGGCGGCAGGTCCCGCTTCGGCTGATAAGTCATCTTCGAAAGCCACCCCTGACAGCCTGGCAGGCCAAGCTTCGGTGGAACCCCCAGCCGATACAGTCGGCTCGGCTTCGCACTTCGTGCGACCATTGGCCGAGCGGTGGACCGGTGACCTTGACTCGATGGTCGAACGACGCCACATCCGCGTCCTGGTCACGCCAACCCGGACCCAGTACTGGGTAGACCGCGGCCGGCAGACCGGAGCGGAATACGACCTGGTCCGGGCCTTCGAGGACCGGATCAACAAGGGATATGCCCGCAGGAAGCACCTGAAGATCAGCGTGATCTTCATCCCCACCTCCCGAGGCGATCTGATTCCTGACCTCCTCGACGGCCGGGGGGATATCGCTGTCGGCATCCTCACGCTCACGCCGGAACGTCTGGCGCAAGCCGACTTCGGCGGACCGTTCTTCAAGGGCGTTCGTGAAGTTCCGGTCACCGGTCCTCAATCACCGGGGCTGAATAACCTGGACGATCTCTCCGGCAAAGAGGTGGTGGTCCGGAAGTCGTCGAGCTACTGGAGTCACCTCCAAGCTTTGAACCGACGGCTCCGCTCCGAGGGCAAACCGCTGGTCACGCTCAGGGCTGCGCCTGAGGATCTGACCGACGATGACCTCATGGAAATGGTGAACGCGGGCCTTCTGGGGATCACGGTGGTCGATCGGTACTCCGCCCTCCTCTGGAGCAAGATTTTCAAGGACCTTGTCGTACATCCCGACATCGCCGTCAACGATGGAGGGGAGATTGGCTGGCTGATCCGCAAGAACAGTCCCCAGCTCAAGGCCGTCATCGACTCGTTCGCGCGGACGCACGGCCAGGGGACGCTGTTCGGGAACTCGGTCATCAAGAAGTACACCGGCAGCACCCGGTTCGTGAAAAACGCACAGTCGCCGCAAGCCGTCGAGCGGTTTCGCGGCATGGTGGATCTGTTCCGGAAGTACGCCGACGAGTACTCCCTGGACTATCTGCTCATGATTGCGCAGGGCTTTCAGGAATCGCAACTGCAGCAGAACCGGAAAAGTCCGGTCGGCGCGATTGGCGTGATGCAGGTCATGCCCGCCACCGGTAAGTCTCTCAAGGTCGGCGACATCCACCAGCTGGAGCCCAACATTCACGCCGGCGTGAAGTACATCCGCTTCATGATCGACCAGTACTTCGCAGACGAGCCGATGACCGAGCTGAATCGGACGCTCTTCGCCTTTGCCGCCTACAACGCCGGTCCCAGCCGAGTGCAGCGGCTTCGGGCCGAGGCGGCGCGTCGCGGGCTCGATCCGAACGTGTGGCTTAACAACGTCGAGGTAGTCGCGGCTGAGAAAATCGGCGCGGAAACCGTCACGTACGTGTCCAACATCTACAAGTACTACGTGGCGTACACGCTGACCCTGCAGCAGATCGAGGCCCGGCGCAAAGCCGCCGAGCAATTAACCCAGTGACTCCGGAAGGAGGTTATCCAATACGCCGTTTGATCGCGTAGTAGAGCAGCTCGGCACTCGACCGTAGTGAGAGCGTTCGCATGATGCGGTATTTGTGGAACGCAACGGTCCGGGTGGCAATACCGAGCACTGCCGCCGCTTCCTTCATAGTATGCCCCTGAGCCAGCAAACGGAGAACCTCGCGTTCCCGGGGCGACAACGCGTCGTCCGGCGCCACGTCGGCGACCCGACGCCGGTGCGATTCACCTTCGCTCCCAGCCAGTCCGGGGCTGACGTACGCACCCCCACCGAGAGCCGCCCTGATCGCTTTGAGCAGCTCGGCCGGCGCGGCTGTCTTGAGCACGTAGGCTGACGCACCGATGCGAAACGCCTCCGCTGCAAGGGCCGGGTCATCATGCATCGTGAGGAAAACCAGGCGGGTGTCGGGCAGCTGCTGAGCAATCTGCTGGCCTGCCTTGAGCCCGTTGAGTCCCGGCATCGAGATGTCGACGATCACAACGTCGGGCCGTAAGTCGAGTGCTGCCTGTACCAGTTGATTGCCGTCGGTAATCCCGCCCACCACCGCAAATTCCGGCTCGAGCAAGTGGCGAAAGGCTTCGAGCAGAAGCGCGTGATCGTCTGCCAGAAGCACCCTGGGCGGCGGTGTCAGGCGCGCCGATTTCCGAGACTTGGTTGACGCGGTCGCCTCATCGGCTGGCCGCTGGGTCTTGGTTGCGCTCACAATGCCTCACTGACCCAACAGATAGGGTCGGGCTTTGATTGGACTGCTCCGCTGCAGGACTGGAAATCGCTTGATCTTAAGGGTCAATCCGCGGGCGCGTAACCGGAAAAAGACTAGGGCTCAGCCTCAGGGAATCCCCGGAGACCATAAGGGTTTACCTGATCTGACGGCCCTCGGTGGGCTCCATGGAAGCCACGAGGTCATTTCGTAGCGCAAACTGGATCAGCTCAGCTGTCGTTCGAACCCCCAGCGCCTGCATCATCTCGTACTTATGGAACTCCACAGTACGGATCGAAAGGTCGAGCGAGGCGGCGATCTCCTTCATTCGCTTCCCTTCGACGACCAGCTGGAGCACGTCCCGCTGCCGCGGCGTCAGCCTGCTGGGTGACCGTGCCGGCTTAGTGTCCAGGTTGGTCAGCACGTCCCGAGTGATCAGCGGGCTCAGGTAGAATCGTCCTCTCAGGACCTCGTGAATGGCCTTGATCAACTCTTCGCCCGCGGCGTGCTTGACCAGGTAGCCGGCCGCCCCGGCTCGAAAGGCCTCGGTGGCGAGGTCCGGATCCGCATGCATGGTGAGAAATATCATCCGAGGATGCGGGGTCTCCTCGTTCAGTCGGCGTAACGCGTCAAGACCGCTCAGCACCGGCATGCCGATATCGCTGACGATGACGTCGGGGTGCAAGCGGTGCGCCGCTTCAACCAAGGCTACGCCGTCCCGAACCGTGCCTACGAGATCGAAGTGTTCTGCGAGCAGGCTGCGGAGCCCATCCGCCACGATCGTGTGGTCGTCAGCGAGCAGGACTCGAGGACGAGCCATGGCTGCTATCTCTCAAGATCCCTGCGCATCATGGCCCCCATTGAGCGGCACTCGGAGCTGCACCGTCGTCCCGTGGCCGGGCAGGCTCGCAAGCTGCAACACACCACCTACGAGCCTGGCTCGTTCGTCCATGCTGAGCAGGCCCAGCCCCTTTGGATGCCAGGTCGAGTCGAGCTCGAAGCCTTGACCATCGTCCCGGATGATCAGCTCGAGCTCGTTGGTTCGGCGAGTCAGCTTGAGGGAGACCCGGGTCGCTTCGGAATGGGTCGCCACGTTCCGCAGGGCTTCCTGTGCGACGCGATAGACACACTGGACGACGTCGGTCGGGAGGTCGTCGAGATCCGTCGGTACGTTGCAACTCACGGAGATGTCGTGCTGTCGTTCGAATTCAGCGCCCGCGCTCTGCAGCGCGACTCCAATGCCAGCATGACGCAGGACACCTGGATGGAGGTCGTGTGACAACTGTCGGATCCCGTCCGCTACCTCGATGGTCCACGCTTCCAGCCGCTGGACGTCGGCTTTGACGTCAGGGCTGTCGCTGAGCGATCGTTCAAGGCTGCTCAGCCCGATTGTCACCGCTGCGAGTTGCTGACATAGGCCATCGTGGAGATCGCGGGCGATCCGGCTTCGTTCCGCTTCCTGCGCCGCCAACAAACGTCCGGAGAGTTCGCGGGCTCGTACCGTGCTCTCGCGTAGTGCCGCTTCGCTGGCGCGAAGGGCTTTCTCCGCCAGCTTCCGCTCCGTGATCTCCTGAAGAACGCAGTTTACTCCATGGACGGCATCATGTTCGTCGCGAACCGGATAACAGCGGACCAGCCAGTCGCGCGGTACGCCCTGATCTGCCGCCGCAATGCCGCGCAGCTCCTGGTCGATGATGGGCGCACCGCTCTCGAGTACCTGTTGCATGACCGGCTCCAGCATCGCCCCCAGCCCGGGGCTCATCTCCCGCAATCGACGGCCAATGTGTTCTGACGCCTGCCGCCCGTGGATCGCGGCCAGCCAGTCGTTGATGCTCACGAATCGAAGCTCACGATCCAGGAAGGCGAGTCCGATTGGTGCGGTCCGGTAAATCGCTGTGAGCTCAAAGAGCTGACGCTGTGTTTCCCGCTGGCTGGTCCGGAGCGCCTGAGCCACGCGGCGGCGTTCCTGCACCAGTGCCGCCAGCACCATCAAAGGGAGCGCCTGAGCGAGCAGGAACAGCTGAAGGTCGAGCACGCCGGCGATTGGATCCGGCGTGGCAAAGGGACCGCGGCCGTGTACCGGCCGCCAGATCGAAATGATGGTAATCGGGATGAGCGTTAGGCTCAGCCCCCCCACGCCGAACCGGACAGCCGCCCACAGCAGGAATGGCAGCGGTGCAATCAGGAGCACCGTAGTACCGGCGCTCCCGACCTCCAGGACACTCAGAACCAGTGTGGCCGCTGCCGCGAGTGCGACGGCAAGAGCTAGGGCTTCTCGGCGGTCAACGTGGCCTGCAATCCCGGACTTGGAGGGAACGGCCCGCCAGAGCAGGAGCAGGGCCGGGACCATGGTTACAAGAGCGGTGACGTTCGAGAGTGCGACCAACCGCCAGGTGAGCCAGAAGTCGACGTTGGTCGGGGCGTATGGGCCCGCCAATTGGGCGCCCAGGGAAATCGCGGCGGCGGTTGGGATTGCCGTCAGCGCGGGGGCGAGGAAAACAATACCAGCGAAGACCGCCACCCGGTTCAGGTCGTCGAGTTCAACGCGCACACCCACCGTGGCGCGCAAGCAAAACGCTGTGCCCGACGCGAGCACCGAGTTACTGAGAATCTGAATCAGCAGGAGCCAGCCGGGGAGGCCGTACGGCACATGGGCAGCTAAATGGGGAGGGACCGCCGCCAGCAGAAACAGCCACCAGCGAGATGGGGGTGTTTGAACCAGCGCTGCGAGGAGGAGCGCGTTAGCGGGCCAGATGGCGGACGCTGAGGAGCCGGGAAATCGAAGCGCCAGGCCGAGTCTGGCGCAGGCGTAATACGCCAGCGCGAACGCAACCAGCACCGCGATCTCGCGAAGCCACCTCTGGGTTATGTCGATTGCGGTGCCTGCCGAGGCGCTGCCGCCGGTTCGGTCGGCCAGCGCCTCTTGGGCCAGTATCGGATGTCCCATGCGTGTGCCTTCCCAGCCTTGGCGGGCACAATCACGATGGAAGGCCAGGCGCCCTCGGACGAGCCGGGCCTTCGGGATCGCTGTCCGAGTCTAGCCGATGGCATTGGCCGGTCAAGAGCACAGAACTGGAGCACCGCCTAGTAACCCTAGGCGCCCCAAGAAACTGTCAAATGTGACAGTTGCGGCTGGGGTAGTAATGATCTGAACCTACGGGGCCGAGGAGTGCAACTGGCGGTTCACTATCGAGGAGGACCTGTATGCGTGGTCGGAGCATCGCGGGAGCGGTGCTGGCCGTTCTGATTTCGAGCAGTGCTTCAGCGCAGCAGGTGCGCTGGTCCTTCAAGCTTGGAGGGGGTCGCGCCATTCCGACCGGCACCTACAACACCTACGTGAAGGAAGGCTGGCAGGGACAACTGGGAGCCGGATACTTCCCGCGAGGCGGCACGCTTGGACTTTCGGCCGAGTTCAATCGCAGCTCCACCGGCATTGATCAGCACTTCCTGGATTCGCTGGGAGCGACGGAGGGGTCGTCCCGTCTCTGGTCACTGACGCTCAACGGGATTGCCAAAGTGCTCCAGCGGGGACGAATCGCGCCGTATCTCATCGGAGGAGCCGGATATTACAATCGCACGGTCGAGTTCAACGGGGCGACAGCTTTGGTCCCCATCGACGATCCGTGGTGGAGTGGAACCGATATTCCCGCCGGGTCGGCCCTGAATTCGTACTCGAAAAACAGTTTCGGCCTCAATGCGGGAGCCGGCCTCGCGTACACGCTGGCCAAAGACGGAGCCGTTTTCCTCGAGGGACGCTATCACCATGCATTCGCAGATCCGGTGGACAGCCAGGTCCTGCCCATCGTGGTCGGAGTTACGTTCGGTTTCTGACCTGACACTTCTTACTGGGGCGCTGCCCCCGGAGCACACCATGCGTACCATCGTCGTCGCCACCGGCCTGATGCTCGCGTTTGCGGGAGGCGTTTGCGCGCAACAGGAAACCGGGCAGGTCCAAGGGGCCCGCGCCGATCTGCACGCGGAGCGAACCAAGCTGGTGGCAGCCAATCTTCCCCTCACCGAGGAGGAGGGAGCCAAGTTCTGGCCGATCTACAATGACTATCGAGCTGAAGTGAGCAAGCTCGACGACCGCTCGCTTGCCCTTATCAAGGACTACGCGGCGAACTACAAGAACATGACCGACGAAAAGGCGAAGGAATTGCTCAAGCAGCAGATGAATATCGAGAAGGATCGGCTTAACCTCCGGAACTCATACCTCGGAAAGTTCGAGAAGGTGCTGCCGCAAAAGAAGGTGGCCCGCTACTACCAGATCGAGCGGAAGCTGGACGCCAGCGTCCAATATGAGGCGGCGAAGGCCATCCCCCTCGTGAAGTAGCAAGAGAGGGGCGGACTGTCAGAAAGCGTACGAAAGCGCGTACATCAGGTTGAAGGTGCGCACTTTTACTGTCGTGGTAGTCTGGATTCCGCCGATCGAGGGTCCGACCTGACGCTCGTCCGTCGTGCCCCAGGACCCGGAGACGCCCAGCGACCCTGAGAAGTGGTCCCCGGTGAAGGACACCCCCGCCGAGGCGCCCCTGAGGTCAACGCTGCGGAAAATCGTCGTCGCCGGATTTTCGATCGGCGAGTCGTCGGTAAAGAATCCAGCGTGAATCCGAAATGCCTTCGACACAGCGTAGTGGGTGCCGAACGCCAGGTTGTATACCGCGCGGGCCTGCTCCACCACCGGGGCAAAGGTCAGCGTGGACAACGTGGGGATGCCATTCGCGTCCGTGACGAGAACGTTGGCGAGTGAGTCGCTGGTGAGGAGCTCGTAGGAACTCTCTTTTGCGTGGAACTTGAGATCACCTTCCAGCTGGAATTTGCCGAGCCGTGCGGCAGCCCCGGCCGTGAACCGAAACGGGATCTTGTAGCGGAAGGTGGCATCCTCATCCCGAAAGGTGACCTCCCGCGACCCCGCGCCAGTAAAGACCGAGTTCTGGAACTGGATCTTGCTGCTGCCACCCAGCCGAAGACCGGGCGACACCACGAGCGCTCCTAAGGCAAACTGGGGCGACATGTCATACTGCACTCCTCCACCGAACAGGAGCTGGGTGGTGTTGCCGTCCGTCACGAAGCTCCGAAGGCCGGTCGTGGCGCCCGCCGGCAGGATCAGCCGGTCCGAGATCGACTGAACCTGGTTCAGGTTGGTGATCGCGTACCCGAGATTGAGACCCACGCGAAAACGATCCCCGGCACGATAACCAGCTGCCATACCGGGGATGATGGTCGAAAAGCCTGTGGACGTGCTGTAGCTGAATGTCTCGGTGCCGCCGTCGTTTGGCAGCTGGAGAGCGCCGTCGAGCACACTCGGGGACCATGACTGCGGCTTTGCGTAATAGAAGCCGAGCCGAAGCTTGGGATTCTTGATGATGGGCGCCCCCAGGACCCCGCCGAAGTAGGTGCCTGTGGGACTGAACCGGGTGCTGCCTTTGGCCGTGCCGATCCCCTCGAGAGTAACCGAGGTAACCTCGTAGGCATTCGAGCTTCCGTTCAGGCCGCTTTTCTCGCTCAGTGCCAAACCGGCCGGGTTGAACCACGGGGCCGCGGCATCGTCGGTCCGAGCTACGTAGGCGCCTGCTTCAAGGCCCTCCCGCTGGCCTATGGGCACGCGATCATAATTCGTCAATATCCCGGCCGGAGGCAGGTTGAAATCGCCCTGAGCCCGGACCGCCGCGGGAGCGAGTAATGCGACGATCATGACGAATCCCGCCAGCCAGCGCGCCAGTCCCTTGGTCTGCCTGGACACGGTCGCCCTCACTCGAGGATGGACGGTGATCAACGGGCGCATGCCCCGTTCTGCGGTAGCGGCTCACCTGGTCCAGGAGGCATGGCTCACGTCGGGGTGTCTTTGGCTTGGGATGGGCCAGTCGCCTGGGTGGCCATCCGGTTGGACGCCGTCAAAATGGGAGCGCACTCGCGTGGGCGGAAACTGTCAGTTCTTACAGGGGCCGCGTGCCCTGGGGCCAACGCCGAGGATGCCCGGAGGGATAAGCGAGGCACCCGGAATGATCCTTGCTAACCCCAAGTGGATGTTGGCGAGCAGGCCCAAGCGCGGGAGCCTCGGCATGTTCCGCATTCGGATCGTTACCCCAGCCGTCATGTCCGACGAGGGTCATCCCCATGCCGGCGGTGAGTTCGCGTTGGGCGCCGAGCGGCTCCTCTTCCTGGCCGACTTGCGGTATTGGGGAGTGGCAGACTACCGACTCCAATGGCAGAGTGCACTCGAGCGACTGGCTTACGGCGCGCCGGCTACGGCTCTTTTCACGGCTTACCGCGGGCCTGCGGAGTCATCCCATGTGGCATGGGCGCTTTGGCGGGAGGATGATTGGGTCTACGTCCAGGAGCAGATGTTCCTTGCCGCGGAACTCGGTTCCAACTTCGATCCTTGGTCGCCCGACGCACACGTAGGCCCCAGAGTCCCCGCTTCGGCGGAAGGCCTGCCGATCGCCGAGTGGCGGACCGAGCTGGTGCACCTTTTGGCCACCGCGTTCCGCATCAACCTGCCGCGTTACCCCTTTTGACCTTCTTGAAAACCTCGCCCTCGAAAAACCTCGCCGCGTCGAGGGTTCGGCAGCGGGTCTGCCGCGCCGGCCGGTTAGCCGCCGCGGCTACCCGACCGGTCTTGAGTCGACCGCAGGGCGAGCCGGCTCGGCGTATTTCTCGAGATCGCGCTCGAGGAAGTAATTCAGGAAGGTGCGGATCACTGCGATGGCGCCGAGCTGTCCGATTTGCTCCCAACTCGGCGAGATCACACTGCGGACGACATCCGCCGCCAGCTCGAACTCGAGACCCAGCAGAAGCCACATCGCGAAGCGAAGCCAGATGTCCTTGCGCTGCGCTCGGGTTTCCGGACCGCGAAAGGGTCGAAGGACGAGACGGGCAACCGCCTCAGCGGCACCGAATGCAATTACTACGACGGCGATCGCTTCAACTGCGAGCGCAACGGCTCCGGCCACCGATTTCAAGAGCTCTTCCATGAGCCGTGCCGATTCTCGGCGTCCGGGGGTCCGGGAGATGCGGTGCGGCGCGCCGATTCTTAGATGCGATGAATCGGCGCGCCGCTCAAGTATCAGTGGGGGAACAGGCCGCCGAGTAGCTGGCCAACCTGGGGACCACCGACCTTGCTTACATACTGCGTGACGGTAGGAATGAGCTGGTTCGCCACCTCGGGAGAGATCCCGAGCTTGCTGAACGCTGAAGTGAGTCCTGCTGGATCCGAAATCGGCCCGGCGGCCTTGGCGAGGTCTGCTCCGCCCGGAATCGTCGCAGCGACCTTGTCAAAGTCGGCCGCGGGCAACTTCCCCTGCGCGTAAGAGAGGATGGAGCCTACTCCTCCGTTGGCCTGTGAGGGGGACAGGCCCAACTGACTGCCGAGCATATCAGTGAGGCTGGCCGACGGGGCGGCCGCGGCGGGAGAGGGAGCCGGAGGGACCTCTGGGGATGGTGCTGGTGCAGCGGTAGGCGCCGGAGCTGCGCTGGTCTCCGGCGGGGCTGACTTGTGGCAGGCCGTGAGCGACGCGGCTCCGATGAGCGCGTATGCCACGATTGCGGCACGCGTCACAGCTCGTCTCCTTCGGTATGAGTCGAGTCAACGCAAGGGCGTCCTGCGCCTGCCACATTAGCCCGTGGGCCAGAGGTTGGAAACTGTCAGTTGTGACAGCCGGATTGCGGGACCGGATTGGGGAAGGAAAACGCCCCGACCAAAGGGTCGAGGCGTTCATCGAGCTGCATTGTGCCAGCCGGAGTGGCCACCGATCAGAAGGCGAAGACCAGCCCGCCGCTCACCTGCCCCTGGTTGACCCACGCAGTCCCTTCCACGACAAAACAGCCATAGAAGTCGCAGTAGGTTCCGTACGTGCCCGACGACACCGGCATGATCCACCACCGAATATCAGCCCGGATGCCGATGGGCTTGCCAGCGAACATGTACTTGGCACCCGTGCCCAGGGACCACGCGAACCTCGTGTCGCTGCCGAGTCCCTCGACCTTCAGGTCTATGACGTTGATGCCGAGTGACGCGGTGATGAACGGGCTTATTCCGCTCCCATCCGCCTTGGGGCGGAGAAAGCTCCAGCGTCCACCAATCTGGACGTAGTTGTTGGCGAAATCGGCCGGACCCTTGATGGTGTTTCCGCCGAGCCCCCGGAAGGTCAGGTTGTTATCCTGACGCAAGTAGGTCAGCTCCACCGCCGTCTGAGGCTGCGGTGTGAAGCTCAGGATCACACCGTAGGAAAAGCCGTCGCTCTCCTTCAGCTCGCCCGCCGGTATGACGCCGGATGCCTGAGTGTCGAAAGAGCCGCCCCACGAGAACCCCGCGAAAGGAGTGAGCTCGAAGCGGGTCTCTTTCGGCCGAGGTCGGGCTCGTCCCTGTGCCTCGACCGCAGTAGTGGCAACGGTTAGCACGAGAAATCCTGCAACCAGAATACATGATGTCCGCATGACGCTCACCCCTCTTTCTTCGGTGCTGGTGCTATTAAGCCCTGTTTTTCCATTTCCCTTGCGTTCGCATCGACCACTTCATCTACCAGATTTTCCACTGAGCTAGGATCGGTCGTCTTGCTGCGACTGGCCCAGAGCAGTTTTTCGTCCTTGACCGAATAGACGTTGGTGGTCACCTGCACCAGCTTGCTTTCGACGACATAGCCGGGGGTGTAGGCGGCGCCCCAGCCGTAGCCATAAGCGCCCCACATTGGGGAGTAGGGGCCCGTAGCGTACACGGTTCCCGGGACATACTGCTGCTCCTTTTCGACCGACGCGAGCCGGACGAAGATCGCGCCATCGAATCCTTCCGCCTTGACCTTGGCTTTGGCCTTGTCACGATCCCGGAGTTCGTCTTCTGAAAGGATCGTGTACGAGGCAACGCCATTGTTGATCTGCGAGACAATGCGGTCTTCCACCGAGCGACGGAAGGCCAGGTCCTTGCTCATGCAGACGACAAGAACCTTGTTGAAACGGACCGCAGAAGCGTTAGGGTCCTTCCAGACGTTGGTGAGCTCGGTCGTGGTGCTGCTGCAGGCGGCAAGTGCGCTGAGCAAGATAAGCGTAGAGGCGAGCCGAGCGGACGAGGTTAGCACGTGCATAAACGACTCCTCCTGATGGGAGAGCCCGGCGGTGCGGGTGAGATCTGGTCAGCATATCCCGGCCGGTGCCCTGGCGAAACTGTCAGTTATGACAGGCGGAATTACGCCTGAGTCATTTCATACTGTCCCGAAGCTCCACCAGGGCCTGATCGAATTCGCTCACCTGGATCAGGCCCAGCCGGGGGAACTCGAGAGCGAGAATGATATAGGCGGCGATGCTTATGGCGGCTGCGAAGCCCACCAGATGAAGCAAGCTGCGGCGCCGTTCCCCAGCCATCCCGTATCCAACCAGCACCGAGCACCCGAGAGCCAGGAGAACCAGCATCACGAAAATCGCTGCCGGCCGCTCGAGCGCCCTCGGCATCCTGCGCCAGCCGACGGACACCCACCCGTCGACCGGTCTCTATCAGCAGGATCATGCCTGCGAACCGGGCAACGGACAGCACAACTACGGAGAGCCCGAACTGCATGATTCACGGCCTCGTCAGAAGCTGACGTTGGCGCTCAACGAAAGACTCACTCGATTGATCCTCACATCGCTGACAAACAGGAACTCGCCGGACGCTGGCTTTACGCCAAGATTGTGGGTGAACCAGACTGCCTCGGCCTTAACCCCGAAGTCCGGCCTGCCCACCGATCGCACGGGGATATACTCCAGGCCGGCACCGAGATGCCAGGTATTCGGGAGCAGGTTGTCGAACAACGAGGGCTGCCGCACCCAGCGCGACGTGCCGTCCCCTAGAGTCGTGGAGCCCAACTTTGCGTTTTCGAGCCGGTACCAGCTCAGACCGTAGCCCCCTTTCACAAAAGGCTGGAAACCTTCAGTTGCAAGGTTATACCGCAGGCTTCCGACGAACTCCCAGAAGTCGAGGTCGGCTGTGAGCGGTACCAAGCCTGGGACGTTCATGATGGACAACGACTGGTGCAGCTGGCTATTGGAGTGCCGGATACTACTCTCGCTCACGAACTTGCGGCCTAGGTAGAGACTAATGCCGGCGACCCACTGGACCGCCCGCTCATTGTCCGTCTGGACAGCTAGACCACTCACCGTGTCACTGCCGGACAAGCGCCGGATCTCATCGATCAGCGGATTGAAAAGCTCCGGGAAGCCGAACAGCGATATCCATTTGTCCGAAGGCTGAAATTCAGAAACCCCGCCGGTCGCTCCGATGAAGCGGAAGGGTACGGTCTCGCTGATGAAGAACGCCGGACCAGCGCTCTTGCTTACTCCACGGAACGGCAGGCTGACCAGCCGGAAGATGATATCGAAGCCGGGCAACGTCGCTAAGGTTGGAAGCGTGAGGTTGAAGTAGCCCCATCCGGTCTGGAAGTTGTCCTGGAGGCTGGCAGGAAAGGTCGAGGCAAGCCGATGCGGCTGATAGACGTCGTACCCGGAGGCCTCGCCCGAGCGGTTCCACCCCGTGTTGAACGGCGGGGCGGGGATGGACAGGTTCCCGGTTTCTGCGAACTTCACAATGCCGGCGAAAGGCGACTTCGTAGCCGGATACCCGAAGCGCACTGGAAGAACGAGCCAGGCCCAGCGCTGGCGCGCCACGGGATCGGTCTCGACCAGTGGCATCACCCGCTCCCAGTCCGCGATCAACTCGATCCGGTCCGGGTTGTCATATCGTACGACCTCTTCGGTCTCGGGCGCGTTGGAGTCGGGTGAATCCCGGAAGCGATCCCAGCGGTGCTCGACCAGCTCGCCCGTGCCCTGCGGCCCTACGTCCTTGTACAGGGCGACGAATGGGTAGCTCCCGTGACTGGCTCGACCCAGTCGGGTCGGGGCCGCAATGAGCTGCTGTAACCCCCGGTTGTCACCCCCGATGAAAATCACTGGGTGGGTGTTGAGCTTGGTCTCCGCGTCGTCCAGGTAGGCCTGCTTGCGGGTCTGGTCCCAAATACCCCGTTCGCCAAAGCGATCTATAGTTAGAGCGTTTCGCTGCTTCTCCCACTCGTTCCGCGGCAGGTAGACGTTTGGCTCAAAGTAGTCGAGTCGGAAGACCCAGTGATGGAAGTAGTACTGAATCTCGCGGATGACCAGATCCTCCGCCGCTGGGGGATGGGCGAGCCACGCGCGCATCTGCTCGGCTGTGAGGGGTTCGGCTCCCTGGCTTCTCGTCGTCACGACGACGTTGATATGCTCCCAATCGCCCTCGTGGATGTTGCCGGCGTCGTTGTAGGGATAGAAGAACCAGTACTGCAACACGAGCTGATACCGCGAATCCGTTGCGGGCCGGCCGGGCACATCGGTGATGAATGGATGAACGAACGTCTTGGCCCAGCCGATATACTGACGCGCCAGCGCTCCATGCACCGGCCCCTCGAACTCGCGGTTCCACGATTCAGGGCCCTCGCCGGGAAAATCGAAGTAGAGTACTGTGGCCGAGGCCTGGCCAGGTTCAACCGGTCTGGGCGGTTGGCGGACCTCCGGCCCAAGGCGGTTGATCAGCGCAAGCAGCTTGCAATCAGGTGTCGTGTCATTCGCAGCCTTGGCGGCCGGAACTCCGCAGGGGCGACCTTCCAGTTGTCTGAAGTCGATCGTCGACGTGCTTGCGAGTCGGGGACGCTCCAGCGATAAGTCGAAGACGTCGATGTAGAGCGGAAAGGCCGGGCCATGGTCGACGAACCGCCGCCAGTCCATCGGAAAGTCGATGGTGTTGCGAACCATCCAGGGGGCGAACCGGACCGAGATCTGATTGAGCCACTCGGCGCGGCGGTCATCGATGCCGTCCTGCGGATTCCGATCGACATAACCGGGAGCGGCAGTGTCGCCGTAGAGCTGGAATAACGCCGTTGCGGGATGCTGCCCGCCCGGGAGCGGAAGGCCGCTAGGCATGTAGGTTATGTAGTCCGGCTTCGGAATCTCCTGGCCGAAGGCAGCGCCGGCCAAGGCGGCGCAGAAGAGCCCTCCAATCGTGAGGGCTCGAAGACCACAGGCCCGCGACAGCAGCCGCGAAAACGGCATTGATGACCCCAGTGTCGGGGTAGCCTAGATCATTGTACTTTGGCACGGCAGGCGAACGACTCAGTCGTCGGCAAAGTGCCACTCGCGGATGTGGGGCGCAAGCCGAGCCGACGGTCGCCCCGTCTGTCAGGTTTGACAGACTTTCCGGTGCTGCCGGCAACGAATATCATGGAGCAGTCGTAGGCCCTTCTTCCAGAAGGAGTCTCCATGCGCCACGTCGGTTGTCTCTCGCTCGCGGTCGGCCTTGCCTTGATCTGCGCCGACGCTGCCCAGGCTCAAGACAGTGCCCAGGCTCAAGGACTTCGGAACAACCTCTATCCCAAGTTCGAGCTCGATGTCGATGGCACATTGCTCCGGCTGAGTGAGACGATCCGGATCGATCCCGAAGGCGGCGGGGAAGGCACCGAGATCAACGTGGAAGATGTTCTGGGGGTCTCGCGCACGACCCTTCAGCCACGGGCGGCATTCCGCTGGCGACCCTGGCGGCGGCACGAGTTCGAGGTTGGATTCCAAAGAGTGGTACGCTCGTCCGAAAAGACGCTCACCGATACGATCGCCTTTCGCGACACCACCTTCGCCGCTGGCCTGCGGCTCGCATCCAGTATCCGAACCAGCCAACTGTTCCTCAACTGGCGGTTCGCCTTCACGCGGAAGGAGAACACTCAGATCGGCTTCACTCTTGGTCTTGGAGCACTCTTCCTCCGCTCCGAGCTGGATGCGCTTGCGGCGGCCACGCCCGGCGGAGCGGACACCGCCGTCGTGCAATACGGCGACTCGTCCAGTTTCACGGCCCCCGTCGGATCGGTTGGCGCCTATGGCCGCTTTCGGCTCGGCAACCGGTGGTATCTCGAACCGGATCTGCGGTTCCTATATGTGAAGATCAGCAATCTCAAGGCAGGAGTGATCGAGGGCGGGTTGGCCACACGATACTTCTTCTCAAATACCGTAGGCGCCGAGCTGGGGTATGGGCTCGGGTGGTACCACGTGACACTCGAAAGAACACCGGACAACAGCGGAATCTTCGGCATCGGCGTAACCGGCAAGGTCAAGTACGTGGTGAACGGGCTACGCGGGGGACTTGTCATCGTGTTCTAGCAAGCTGTCACAAGTGACAGTTGCGTCCGCCATCCGGCCGGGTATGATGGACTGACACACCCCTCAGACGGGCGCGTCCCGGACACGACCACGATGGCTGATCGCGAGACTCACGGCCTCGCTGCGCTCGAGCCGGGCGCAGCTTCCGCCCCCTCGAGTGTTGAGCCCCCCTTCCCGGACATGGTTTGGATCCCCGGCGGCACGTTTGCCATGGGCTCCGAGTCGCACTATCCCGAAGAGCGGCCAGTCCACCGGGTGACGGTGGATGGATTCTGGATGGACCGCTACCCGGTCACGAACCGGCGCTTTCGAATGTTCGTCGAAGCCACCGGCCACGTCACGTTCGCAGAGATCCCCCCGCAAGCGGACGATTACCCTGGTGCCAAGCCGGAGATGCTGTATGCCGGCTCATTGGTGTTCGTGAAGCCGGCCGGGCCAGTGGACCGGCGCGACATCGGCAACTGGTGGCAGTACCTCCGCGGCGCCGACTGGCGGCATCCCTATGGGCCGGGGAGCAGCATTGACGCGCTCGACGACCATCCGGTGGTGCACGTGACCTTCGGTGACGCGGAGACCTTCGCGGAGTGGGAGGGTAAGGCGGTTCCGACGGAGGCAGAGTGGGAGTTTGCGGCCCGCGGCGGACTGGTTGGCGCCCCGTATGCCTGGGGCAACGAGTTCATTCCCGACGGCCGGATGATGGCCAATACGTGGCAGGGAGAGTTCCCCTGGCAAAACCTGCGGACTGACGGCTACGAGGGCACCTCACCAGTGGGCGCGTTCCCGCCGAATGGCTACGGCGCCCACGACATGATCGGGAACGTCTGGGAGTGGACCACTGACTGGTACGAGCCTCGCCATCCCGCCGAAGCAACCAAGGCCTGCTGCATTCCGCGTAATCCGCGCAGCGGTCGCGAGACGGAGAGCTACGATCCGCGCCAGCCGGAGATCCGGATCCCCCGCAAGGTGCTCAAGGGAGGCTCTCACCTCTGTGCGCCGAACTATTGCCGGCGGTATCGGCCGGCTGCGCGGTTTCCCGAGCCGGTAGATACGTCGACCTGCCACGTCGGCTTCCGCTGTATCGTGCGGGTTCCCCAACCCGGCGAGGCGCAGCCAGCGCGATGAACTCACATCCCGAGGAGGCGGAAGACCAGCTGACATCCGCTGGCCCGCTCGAGGCCGGGCCGTTCATCCACTATCTCAAGTTGGCAGGCCTGGGAGGAATCGAGGCGAATCGCGTCGCCCGCCGTGCTGTGCTTGCTGCCTTGATTGCATGGCTCCCCTTGGTGGCGCTGGCCGCTGTCCAGGGCCTCGCGCTCCGACCCGATCCAAGGGAATCCCTTCTTCTCGACGTTTCGATTGCCGCGCGCTACCTGTTGGCGCTCCCGCTTTTGATCGCAGCCGACGCCGTGTGCCTACCGGCCTTGGGCCGCATCCTCCGCCATTTCCGCGATTCGGGTCTGGTCGCAGAGGCGAGTCTGCCGCGGTTCGATGCATTGGTTCAGTCAACCCGCCAATTGGTCAGATCACCCAGTGCAGAGCTGGCACTCGTGGCCCTGGCATACGTGGGAACGCTCGCGCTCGGATCGGTTTTGTACCCCGAAGCCGTTTCGACCTGGGTTACCCCAATCAGGGATGGGGTTGGACACGTCTCGCTAGCAGGGTGGTGGCGCGCGCTCGTCAGCCAGCCGCTGTTTCTCGTGGTTCAGCTCGCTTGGCTGTGGCGGATCCTGCTCTGGGCCCGCCTTCTCTGGGGAATCGCCCACCTGGAACTCAGGCTGGTGCCGTCTCATCCGGATCTGGCCGGCGGGCTCGGCTTTACCGTTGCATCGCTTCGTGCGTTCATGCTGGTCTCGGCGGCGCTCGCCATATCCGTCGCCGGCACGGTCGCCGAGAGTGTACTGCACCGGGGTGAGCCCCTGCAAGCATTCCGAATTCCGGTGGGCGGGTTCGTGATTCTCATGTTCGTGCTGTTCGCGGGCCCGCTCTTGTTTCTAGCCTTCCCCTTGCTGCGAGCTCAGCCACGAGGTCGACTTCAGTATGGCGCGCTGGCGACTGCGTTGGGCCAGGAGTTTGAGCGTCGCTGGCTGCAGCCCGGAAGCGTCAATGCCCAATCGCTCGCCGTGCAGGACTTCTCGGCGACCACTGACCTCTATTCGATCGCGTCGAACGTGTACCGAATGAGAATTGTGCCGCTGGATCTCCGAAGCCTGATACCGCTGGCACTGGCGACGGTTCTCCCGTTCGTTCCGGTCGTACTGATCGCGCTGCCGTTCAAGCAAGTACTCGAGCTCGTGGGGAAACTCCTGCGGTAAGGCAGACCGGATCATGGCAACCGTGAGCGCTCCAGGGAAACCGGACCTTCCCGACGCGACCCAGCTTGCAGTGGAGCGAACCCACCTGGCCCATGAACGGACCATGATGGCCTGGGTCCGCACCGCCACTGCGCTCATCTCGTTCGGTTTCACGATCTACAAGTTCATGCAGTACATGCAGCAGCAGGGCGGAGGCCCACTGCATCTGGGCACCTTGACCCCCCGGAGGTTTGGGCTTCTCATGATCGGGATGGGCCTGTTGGCACTGGTGGTGGCTGCGTTCGAACACCGACGCAACGTTAAGTTGCTCGAAGCACGCTACGGGAAGGCGCCCACCTCGCTCGCCTCAGTTGTCGCGTGGCTGATCGCGGGCCTGGGGTTGCTGGCGTTCGTTGCCGTGTTCCTGAGGGAATGATCCCTGGTTGTGGGATCTGTGACCCGCAACGTTACACCCGAAGATCCGCAGGTCGAAAGCATCTTCATCGGAGGATCTATGCGAATCGCTTTCTTATCGATCGGGCTTGCCTTTGCCCCGATCAGCTGGGCAACCGCTCAGCAGCCGACTAAGAGCCCCCCAACTGAGTCCGCGGCCGCGCCGGCCCAGCCCGCCGCGGCACCTGGCGCTCCAGCTGCCCAACCGACGGCCGGAGCGGCCGGTGCTCAGCCCAGCAGCCCCGCCGCGGCGCTCGGCCTGTACGTGTACCCTGCCAAAGGGCAAACAGCCGACCAGCAGAAGCAAGACGAGCAGGCGTGTTACGCGTGGGCGAAAGAGCAGTCCGGTATCGATCCGGCGACCGTAACAGCCAACACCGACTCAGCCAAACAGGCGGCTGGCGAGGCGGTTGATTCAGCGGCAGGGGGAGCTGCTGTCCGCGGCGCAGCTAGAGGCGCAGCCGGCGGCGCAGTCGTCGGCGCCATCGCAGGCGACGCGGGCACTGGCGCGGGCATCGGCGCCGTCACCGGTGCAGCCGCGGGACGCCGAGCGAAAAAGCAGGCCAAGAACCAAGCGGAGCAGCAGGGCGCGCAGCAGGCAAACGCTCAAGCCGCCGGAAAGATCGACACCTTCAAGAAGGGGATGAGCGCGTGTCTCGAGGGTAAGGGCTACACCGTGAAATGACCGGAGTGATCAGAACACTTCGCTCGTGCCGAGAAACAGGCCATTAGAGCCGCGCGCGCCGAATCCGAAGTCGAGCGTAATGTTGGTATCGGAGTGCTTATTCAGCTTGACGCGGAGACCTGCGCCGGCGCCGACGTTGGGTGACTGAAACGCGGTCGTGTTGCTATCGCTCGCAGATGTGAGGTTGAGAAAGGCGACCGCGCCCCACATTCCGTTCCTCGACAGCGTGATCCGATACTCGACCTCGCTGTAGAGGAGGTTGGTCGCCCGAATACGCCCCTGAGGATAGGCTCGGCCGGTTCGATTGTTGTAATCCCACCCGATGGCCGGCAGGTTCAGATACGGCGGGCGGCCCATCGTCAGCCAGGCATATTCCCAGAGCGCAATTCTGCTTCGGCCCGTCTTACCGAGAGCAGGGTAGGCCCTCAGCTCGGCCTCGAGCGACTGCCAGTCATCGTCGCTGCCGAGCCACTTGGGGAAGACCCGCAGGCTGGCTCGGCCGTAAAACCCTCGCTTGGCATTGATCGGATTGTCGCGCGTGTCGGTCAGCAGATTGAGGGAGAGACCAGAAGCCAGGGTCTTTACGACCGTACGCCCATTGTTGTAGGCGAGGAACGGGGTTGGGAGACCCGCCTCCGCATTCTTGTCCACGATGTCAAAGTAGCGATCGAAGTGGTAGCCGAGGCCGACGAGCGTGTTTTCCGCGGTCTCGAAATACACCGTCTCGTAGAGACGGAGCAGCTTGAAATCCATTGGCGCCTCGAATTCCGAAGGCAGCGCCGGCCCCAGACCGTAGGTAGGCTGATTGGTATCGAGATAGCGCCAGTCGCCTTCGAACTTCGCCTGATTGCCCTTGGTGAAGATGTTCGACCGGAGCAGAATGTTGAATTGGCTCTTGGTCGTATAACTGACCGACGCCGAGACGGTCGAAAGATTGGTCGTCTCCGCCGGGCCGAGCCGGGTCACGGCATTGCCGGAAACGCCAAGTGACACGCCCACCGACGGGTTAGCCCCAAAGGACGGCAGGACCGTGATCACGACCTTCGGAGGAACGCGGAGAGTGTCCGCCACCTTCGGTTTGCCTTTCAGCACGCGGCTGATGACATCCATCAGGTCGCGCTGCGGCACCGTGTCCGCCTGGGCGTCCGGTTGTTGTGCCGCGGCCATCGCAGGCAGGAGGATCAGGAGTGCCAGCGCCGCCGCGCAGCGAGAACTCGGCTGGGATCTCAGGGTGCCTTCGGTGGCTGCTTCGCCGGGCTTGTCGTTGAGTTCAGCAACGAGATGGTGAAGCGCAGCAAGCTCGTGCCCGAGGTCTGGAGGTGCTCGATGTGGTTGCAGGACGGCGCGCCTCTGCTCAGCGGCGACGGTCGATGTGAATACGCCTTGCAACGCCGATGAACATAAGGCCGACGCATCGAGGATGATACCAGCCGGGGAGACCGGTCGAAACTGTAACTAGTGACAGTTCGGGGCGATGGGTCTGAACCGCCTTGAGCTTGAGCCACCGGTCTGCGGGGGGTACACTGATAACCGGGCTACCCGCATCGACCAGCGGGCCTTCGCTCGATACGCTCGGCTCGGGGGGAAAACGTGAACGGAGGCGCACAGGAGAATGGCTGACGGCACGCCGTCGGCGGTCACACTGACCGTCCCACCCCTGGGTCCCCCAATAGCGGAGCCCCAGTGGGATTCCACACCCGCCGCCCCCGTGTCTCGCTCCCGTGAGGCAGGCCGGGCGCTCCTGGTAGCGCTCGCGTATTATGCCGGGGCTCAGGTGGGCTTTGCCTTGCAGTCGCCAACCGAGCCGCATTCGGTTCTCTGGCTCCCCAACTCGATCTTGTTGTCGGTCCTGCTGGTCACCCCCTTTGGAAGGTGGCCCATCTACCTGGGCGCTGCTCTCCCCGCTCAGCTCCTGGTGGCGTGGCAGACCCACTCGCCAATGCTCACGATGTCGCTCCTCTTCGTCACCAACTGCGCCGACGCCATGCTGGGTGCAGTCACGGTGCGGTTCCTGTCGGACGAGTCGGTGAGCTTCCACGGTCTGCGCAGCATGCTGGTCTTCATTGTCTTCGGTGCTACCATCGCACCGTTCGTGCTTTCGTTCGCCGATGCCGGCATCTCGGTTCTGACTCGGTGGGCGCCCGACTATTGGCGGGCATTCAGCATTCGGACCCGCTCCAACGTGCTGACCCACCTGATTCTGGTCCCAGGTCTGGTCACGGCGCTGGCCACTCCGGTATTTCGGTGGCGAAGTATTCCCGCCCAGCGCTATGCCGAAGCCTGTGCGGTTCTATTGCTGCTGGGTGTCAGCGCAATCTTCGTATTCAGCGGGCCGGCGGGAGCCGGCAGCATTCCCGTTCTGGTGTATGTCCCTCTGCCGTTTCTCTTGTGGGCGGCGGTTCGCTTCGGCCCGGGCCTGACGTCGGGGGCCTTGCTGCTCGTGGCGTTCGTGTCGATCTGGAATGCAGAGCGCGGCCACGGGCCGTTTACATCTCAATCGCCGGCGGACAACCTCGTGGCGCTGCAGTTCTTTCTGTTGGCCATCTCAGTGCCCTTGCTCTGCCTTGCCGCCGTGATCGCTGAGAGGCAGGAAACCGTCGCCGCACTGCGCGCGAGCTATCAACGAATCCAAAACCTTGCCGGCCGGCTGATCGCGGTTCAAGAGTCGGAGCGTGCGCGGATCGCGCGGCACCTGCACGATGACGTCAATCAGCGTCTGGCCGCGATCTCGATCGAGCTAAGCGGCCTACGTCGCAGGTTCGCCAATACGCCGGACCTGCTGGATGAGGTCGCCGCGTTGCAGGAGCTGACGTTCTCGCTGGTAGACGAGATCCGTGACCTCTCACACGAGCTACATCCCGCAGTGCTGGGACACGTCGGTCTGGTGGCTGCGCTCCGACGGGGTTGCGAAGAATTCGGGGGGCAGTATGGGATCCCCACGACGCTGCAGGTCGGCGAAATCGATGCCGTTCCCCACGAGATCGCGCTGTGCCTCTATCGCGCGACCCAGGAGGCGCTTCGCAACGTCGCGACGCATGCCAGTGCCCGCCGTGTAGAGGTCAGTCTCACCCGCGCGCGCCGCGGGGTGGAACTGCGGATCGCTGATGACGGAAAGGGATTTGACCTGCAGGAGGTCCGTCGGCAAGCCGGACTCGGGCTGATCGACATCGATGAGCGGGTTCGCCTGGTCGGCGGCAGCTTCTCGATCGATACCCAGCCGGGTAAGGGGACGGTGCTGATCGTACGAGTGCCCCTCACGCATTGAACCTGCCCGGGGCCAACAAGCTCCGCCTGTAACAACTGACAGTTTCGACTGCCTCCTCCCGTTCCTATCCTGCTGATACTTTCCTCGCGCCGCTGACAAAACCAGTGGAATGACCGCTTCTTCGTCATTCTGAATGGGCATTTCGATCAGCCATGGGTAACGCTCCCGCCGCTCGATTCATCTCATAGATGGCACCGCGTACTGGTGGCTCATTGATCGGAGGCCCTGTGCTGTCAATCCGCAGCTCGCTGATTCGAAATGACCTGGCCATCGTCCTGATGCTCGCGGCCGGTTGGGTTGGTTGTGGGCTGACTTCGGCGAATGCGCAGGCGCAGGCTATCAACGCGGACTCGGTCGACGTCGGGTGGCCCCGGCAGTACACCAGCGGGAGCACCACGTTCACCGTCTACCAGCCGCAGCTGGATGATTGGAACAGCGACACACTCACCGCTCGGGCAGCGGTCGCCGCCAAAGAAGCGGGCAAGGACGAGCCCACCTATGGCGTCATCTGGCTGGCAGCCCGAACCGAGGTGGACAAGGTCAATCGCCAGGTTTACCTGAACGGCACCAAGATCACACAAGCAAAGTTTCCGTCAGCGACAACGAAGACCGCGGAGTGGGAGGCTGCCTTGCAGAAGCAGCTGCCCGGCCGGTCGAAGGCTCTCTCGCTCGACCGACTCGAGGCCCAGCTGGCGATTCAGGAACAGCGCGCCAAGTCGGGCGAGCTGCCGATCAAGAATGAGCCGCCGAGGATTCTTATCTCCACAGTTCCCGCCATGCTGATCCTCATCGATGGCGATCCCGTGCTCCGTAAGACCGACGGAGACATAGAGCGAGTCATCAATACGCGGCCGCTCCTGCTCAAAGCCGGTAGCGCCTACTATCTGCATGTGTTCGACGGCTGGATGGAGGCCCAGAGCCTGAGCGGGACTTGGAGCGTCGCGAAGTCGCCTCCGACCTCGCTCCAGACGGCAATGACTGCCGCCGTGAAGAAGGGGCAGGTCGATCTGCTGACCGGGGAGAGCAGCGACACCACCCAACCCAAGCCGTCCCTCGCCAAGGGACCGATCCCAGCCATTCACATCAGCACTGTTCCCGCCGAACTGATCGTCTTCGACGGAGAGCCGAACTACGTCCCGGTCGACAGCACACAGCTGCTCTACGCCAAGAACACCAGCGCCCGCGTATTCAAGTCGATTGGAGACAATCAGACGTACGTGCTCATCTCAGGCCGCTGGTACCGCGGTCTTTCACTGCAGGGGCCATGGACGTTCATCCCGGCCGCGGAGCTTCCCCAGGACTTCGCCAGGATTCCGGATTCGAGCCCGTTGGAAAATGTGAAAGCGTCGATGCCAGGCACGCGGCAAGCTCAGGAGGCTCTGATCGCAAACGCCGTCCCGCAGACTGCAACCGTGAAGCGTTCCACCAACATGAATCCGCAGCCGAGCATCGACGGCGATCCCAAGCTCGAGCCGATCGAGGGAACGACGCTTTCGTACGTCGTCAACTCATCGGTTCCCGTCATCGAGGTGGACGCGGGTTCGTTCTACGCGGTTCAGAACGGGATCTGGTTCGTTGGCTCGTCGGTCCGCGGGCCTTGGGTGGTCGCGACATCGGTGCCGCCCGTGATCTACTCGATACCGCCAAGCTCGCCGCTTTACTACGTGACCTACGTCCAGGTCTACAACGCAACACCAGACGTCGTGTACGTCGGATACACGCCCGGATATTACGGCACTGTCGTAGCTCCGGGACCCGTGGTGGTCTATGGGACCGGTTACTACTACACCCCGTGGGTTGGCACGGTCTGGTATGGCTACCCGGTCACCTATGGATTCGCCGTCGGCATGTGTTGGACTCCGTGGACCGGATGGGCCTTCGGTTTCGGACACGGCTGGGCCTGGGGCGCGGCTGTGTGGGGTGGATGGGGTTGGGGTCCCAGGCCGTGGTGGGGTCCTGCCGGCTGGGGTTGGGGAGTTGCCTGGGGACCCCGTGGTGGATATGCGAGGTGGGGCCCAGGCGGGTGGTACGGGACGACCGGCAACATTTACAGTCGGTGGGGCAGCACCAGCGTCGTTAGCCGGACTTCGGGCGGATTCAACGCCTACACCGGAAATCGCTGGGGCAGTCAGGTGGGTAGGTCCTATAACTCAACCACGGGCAACCTCGCAGCGGGTCAACGGGCCGCGGTCGGCAACGTCTATACAGGCAATTACGCCTACGGTGCTCGGGGCGCCGTGACCAACACCCAGACAGGTGTAACCGCGGCCGGACGAACAGTCACCCGGGGCAATGCGTATACGGGCAACCAGGTGACCACTGGGGCGGGTGTCGTCTACGATCCTCGCACCGGCAACGCCGTACGCGTTGCGGGCGCCCAGGGGGAGAACGGCGGCGCGGTAAAAATCGGGAACACCACCGTCGCTCGCTCGGGTGACGACGTTTATGCCGGCCGCGACGGGAACGTGTACCGTCGCGACGACAGCGGCAATTGGCAGCAGCATTCGAGCAACGGGTGGGAAAACGCCAGCCCCCAGGCGCGCAGCAGTCTCGAGGGTCAGGCCACCGCGCGCACGCGAGGGGAGGCCCGGGCTCAGGGATTCAACCGGACAGGCGGCTTCGGGGGCTTTCGCGGAGGTGGTGGCCGGCGGCGGTGAATCAGAAAGCGGACCGCTCCGAAACGCCATGTCGATGATCGCGACCAGCCCCAGAAGCAGCAGCAACGTCGCGATGAGAAGCGTGATCGAATAGGGGAACGATTCTTCACCGTGCACATAGCGCTCGGCCATGAGTAGCGCGCGCTCGGCTCGGAGCACGCGCATGAACTTCACGTGGGCCCAGAGGCCGAGTACAAGCAGCAGAACCCCGAAGATCACCAGTGCCATGCCGAAAATTGCGGGCGGCTTCCACGGGCACGTGGGTCCCGACCGATTGGCGGAGGTAGCGGAAGAACTGAAACAGGGTGAACCCGAATCCAATGAGGGACAGGGAAGTGCGCATGATCGACATGAGCGTACGGTCCGCGCTCATCCGGGTTCGCTGGAAGGAGAGTCCGGTGCGGCGCGAGGACAGCTCCGCCG
>Ga0114129_10002428_pt1 | contig 25848 bp, 23 predicted proteins | sample RhiMetdeltSRZDD1_FD_80071 | JGI IMG/M metagenome (GOLD analysis project Ga0114129, IMG submission 80071) | Populus rhizosphere microbial communities from Tennessee, USA - Rhizosphere MetaG P. deltoides SRZDD1 (version 2) (version 2) | ecosystem: Host-associated > Plants > Roots > Rhizosphere >...
CCCGGGGGAGGCGGAGGTCATCGCCCCCTCCTCACTCCAAGGGGAGGCGCCGATAGATCGGCTGTTATGGCCGGACTGAACGGAAGAGAAATCTTCCGGGACCAGGCAGGGCTACGGCCCACCGTCCGGCACAGATGAGCGATCCCGAGCCCAACAATGCCACGGTGGAGCGCCGGGAGGCGGGCATCCGGCGTCAACGGATGCGCTAGGCCTCGCAAGGCGTAGCGACCCGCGGCGTCATCGCGGGTCAAAGGAGCGGCGATCCGCTCCGGGCGCCAACCGGCGCTCCATCCCCCTCGCTTGGCGAGGGAGGTGAACGAGACATTCCCCGCAAGGGGAAACGGAATGAAGGGCGGCGCCCGGCGCCCGAAAAGCCAAACCTCCGGGCGGCGCAGCGTTGGCTACGGGCTGTTTGACAAGTGAATAGGAATTGCGGATCGCGCGGGCGACACCCCCCACCGTCGCGCGCTCGCGCTTCGCTCGCTCGGCCGGAACGATGAGAAGACTGCGGCGCTGGGGCCGAATGACAACCGAGCCATGGCCGGGCACAATGGCGGAAAGATCGGGGAGCCGCGCCATGCGAAGAGTCAAAGCCGTTGCAATCCTGCTCGCTGCCTGCGGATTGGTCGCCGCCGACGCCGCGCTGGCGCAGGATCAGCTCAAGATCGCGGTCGGCGGCCGCGGCATCGGCGAGACCTTCGTGACCGAAGTCGGCTACAAGGCCGGCCTGTTCAAGAAGCACAATCTCGTGCTCGACATCTTCTATACCGACGGCGGCGGCGAGACCCAGCAGGCGGTGATCTCCAACAGCGCGCAGATCGGCGTCGCCTCCGGCTTCCTCGGCGCGCTCGGGGTGTTCGCCAAGGGCGCGCCGGTGCGCATCATCGGTGGCTCGTACACGGGCGGCAGCCAGGTGTTCTGGTACGTGCCGGCGAGCTCGCCGGTGCGCACGCCGCAGGATCTCGACGGCAAGACCGTGGCCTATTCCACCAGCGGATCGTCGACCCATGCCGGCGCGCTGGCGCTGCAGAAGCACTACAAGGCCAACTTCAAGCTCACGCAGACCGGCAACGCCGCCGCCACCATGACCGCCACCATGAGCGGGCAGGTCGACGCCGGCTGGGCCGGCGCGCCGTTCGGCGTAGCCGAGCTCGAGGCCGGCAAGACCCGCGTGGTGATGAAGTCGTCGGACGCGCCGGACTTCGACAAGCAGACCAACCGCGTGATCATCGCCAATGCCAATGAGCTCAAGGCGCGGCCGGACGTGTTCACCCGCTACATGCGCGGCTACCGCGACTCGCTGGCCCGGATCTATTCGACGCCGGAAGGGCTCAAGGCCTATGCCGAGTTCGCCAAGCTCTCGGAGGGGACCGCCAAGCGCGCGCTGCAGGAGTTTTTGCCGCTGAGCGCGGTCAATCCCGACCGGATTTCCGGCATCGACGAGGTCATGGCCGACGCGATTTCGTTCAAGTTCATCACGGCGCCGCTGACGAAGGAGCAGCTCGCCGAGCTCATCCAGATTCCCGAACGGCGGCAATGACTATCACCGTCATCCTGAGGTGTCCGAGCGTAGCGAGGGCCTCGAAGGATGAACGGCCCGGGCCGCCACCCTTCGAGGCTCGCTTCGCTCGCATCTCAGGGTGACGGAGAGAGTGTTATGAGAGAGGCATTATGAGAACTGTACTGAACCTGGCGCTGGCCGCGGGCCTGTGCTGCGTGATCGGCGTGCTTGCCCACGGCGCGGCGGCCGACACGGTGGCGGATTTCTACAAGGGCAAGAGCGTCAACCTAGTGGTCGGCCACGAGGTCGGCACCGGCTTCGACATCTACGGCCGCGTGCTGGCGCGCCATCTCGGCCACCACATCCCGGGCAACCCGAACATCGTCGTGCAGAACATGACAGGCGCCAGCGGCATCACCGCCGCGAACTGGCTCTACAACGTGGCGCCGAAGGACGGCACGGTGATGGCCACCTTCGTGCACACGGTGCCGTTCGAGCCGCTGATGGGCAACGCCGCCGCCCGCTTCGAGGCGGCGAAGTTCACCTGGATCGGCAACATGGAGGAGAGCGTCGCGGTCTGCGGCGTCTCGAAAGCCGCCGGCGTCGCGTCGTTCGAGGAGCTGCGCAAGAAAGAGGTGATCTTCGGCGCCACCGGCGCCACCGGGCCGCTGGTCAAGTCGGCGCTCGCGGTGAAGAACCTGCTCGGCGCCAGGATCAAGGTCGTCTCCGGCTACCAGGGGTCGGCCAGCGTCAAGGTCGCGATCCAGCGCGGCGAGGTGCACGGCATCTGTGGGCTGCCGATGTCGACCATCACCTCGGGATGGCGCGACGACTACGAGTCAGGCAACTTCAAGCCGATCGTCCAGCTCAGCGGCCGCAAGAACGCCGAGCTGAAAGGCATCCCGCATGCCGACGACTACGCCAAATCGGAAGACGACCGGCAGGTGTTCGGCCTGATCTTCGGCACCCAGGCGCTCGGCCGCATTTACCTGTCGCCGCCGGCCATGCCGGAGGAGCGCAAGCTCGCGCTCCGCGCCGCACTGCTGGAGACGATGAAGGACCCGCAATTCCTCGCCGAAGCCACCAAGGCGCAGATCGACATTTCGCCGATGACCGGCGAGGAGGTCGAGGCCTTGATCGCGCGGCTCTCGTCAGCCCCGCCGGCGGTGATCGAGCGCGCCAAGCAGACCTTCAAGGCGGAGTGAGGATGCGGGAAGGCATCTCCCGGCCTCATGCTGAGGAGCGCTCGGAGAGCGCGTCTCGAAGCATGCGGCCGCCCCATCCTTCGAGACGCCGGCTTCGCCCGCTCCTCAGCATGAGGCGGAGCGATGCTTGCGATTACCTTGTCAATAAATCACCACGCTCCTGATGCTCTTGCCCTCGTGCATCAGGTCGAAGCCCTTATTGATGTCGGCGAGCGGCATCGTGTGCGTGATCATCGGGTCGATCGCGATCTTGCCGTCCATGTACCAGTCCACGATCTTCGGCACGTCGGTGCGGCCCCTGGCGCCGCCGAAGGCGGTGCCCTTCCAGACCCGGCCGGTGACGAGCTGGAACGGGCGCGTGGCGATCTCCTGGCCGGCGCCGGCGACGCCGATGATCACGCTGACGCCCCAGCCGCGGTGGCAGGCTTCAAGCGCCTGGCGCATCACCGCGACGTTGCCGGTGCAGTCGAAGGTGTAATCGGCGCCGCCGATCTGGTCGGCGCCGCTTTTGGTCATGTTGACGAGATAGGGCACGAGCTCGCCGCCGGCCTCCTTCGGGTTGACGAAGTGGGTCATGCCGAAGCGCTCGCCCCATACCTTCTTGGCGTTGTTGACGTCGACGCCGATGATCATGTCGGCGCCGGCGAGGCGGAGCCCCTGGATGACGTTGAGCCCGATGCCGCCAAGCCCGAACACGATGCATTTCGTGCCCGGCTCGACCTTGGCGGTGTTGAGCACGGCGCCAATGCCGGTGGTGACGCCGCACCCGATGTAGCAGACCTTGTCGAACGGCGCGTCCTCGCGGATTTTCGCGACCGCGATCTCCGGCAGCACGGTGAAATTGGCGAAGGTGGAGCAGCCCATGTAGTGGTGGAGCTTCCTGCCGTCGAGCGAGAAGCGGGAGCTGCCGTCGGGCATCAGGCCCTGGCCCTGGGTGGCGCGGATCGCGGTGCAGAGGTTGGTCTTGCGCGACAGGCAGGACGGGCACTGCCGGCATTCCGGCATGTAGAGCGGGATGACGTGGTCGCCCTTCTTCACCGTGGTGACGCCGGGCCCGACCTCGACCACGACGCCGGCGCCCTCGTGGCCGAGGATGGCCGGAAACAGTCCCTCCGGGTCCTCGCCCGAGCGGGTGAACTCGTCGGTGTGGCAGATGCCGGTCGCCTTGATCTCGACCAGCACCTCGCCGGCCTTCGGTCCGTCGAGCTTCACGTTGGTCACTTCCAGCGGCTTGCCCGCCTCGAACGCCACTGCCGCGCGCACGTCCATCGCATCTCTCCGTCGTCTGCGCGGCGGATGTCGCAAGCGCATCCGCCGGCCGCAAAGCATGATAGCTTGAAAGTCACCGCGGCAGGGAAGGGTGGCATGACCGGTTTCGCGCCCGCCAGGACAATCGGAATGATGGCGTGCGCTCTCCTCGCGGCTGCGCCAGCGCGGGCGCAGCCGGAGGCAGGGACCTGGACGATGAAGGCGCCGCGCCCGGCCATCACCAACGAGGCCGCGGCGGTTGCCATCGGCGGCAAGCTGCTGGCGCCCGGCGGCAGCCACCAGGGCAAGTCGACGACGCGGCACGATGAGTACGATCCGGCGAGCGATCGCTGGCGCGCGCTCGCGGCGCTGCCGCAGCCGCTCGATCACATCGCCGCCGCGGCGGTGAACGGCAAGCTCTACGGCGCGGGCGGCTTCGACTCCACGGTGCACAAGGGCGCCTCCGACGCGTTTCTTGAATACGATCCGGCGGTCGATCGCTGGCGTTACCTCGTGCCGCTCAAGGCTCCGCTCGGCGCTGCCGGCGCGGCTGTGCTCAACGGCAAAATCCACGTGATCGGCGGCCGCGCGCGCGACCACGAGGTATTTGCGACCCACCAGGTCTACGATCCCGCTATCAATGCCTGGACCGATGCCGCGCCGCTGCCGCTCGCGCGCGACCATCTCGCCGTGGTCGCCGCCGAGGGGAAGATCCACGTCATCGGCGGCCGCGTGTCGACGCCCGACGAGCGCACCGGCCGCCACGACGTCTATGATCCCGCGACCAATGCGTGGACGGCGGGGCCGCCGCTGCCGACGCCGCGCAGCGCCATGGCGGCGGCCCTTTACAAAGGCCTGATCCTGGTGGTCGGCGGCGAGACGCGCGCCATGACCTTCACCGAGAACGAGGCTTACGACGTCAAGAACGGCCGCTGGGTGACGCTTAAGCCGATGCCGGCCGGCCGCCACGGCCACGGCGCCGCGGTGATCGGCAACAACGTCTACTTTGTGGGCGGCGCGCTCGGGCCGGGCGGCCGCGACAATACCAATGAGCTTATTGTTTTCAGTTTGCCGTAGCGCGCGGCCGTCACAGGTCCGCCGACGGCACGTTCGCTGGCAGCACGATCTGCGTCTGGATCACGATCGCGGCGAGCCGGCCGTCACCCCGGGTGATGTCCGTTTGCAGCACGATCGTGGTGCGGCCGCTGTGCAGCGGCGTGCAGACCGCGCGCGCGGTGTCGCCCTTCGGGATCGGCGCGAAGAAATTGGTCTTGCTCTCGATGGTGGCGGTGCGGTGGCCGGGCGGCAGCGCCGCGCTCGCGGTCATGCCGCCCATGGTGTCGGCCCAGCCCATCAGCGCGCCGCCGTGGATCACGCCGCGGCGGTTGCACAGGTCCTCGCGGATGTAGAGCTCGGACTCGCTGCGTTCCGCCGAGCGGTTGATGATTTTCACGCCCATCAGCCTGACGAAGGGCGCGGGTTCCCAGGCGGCCATGTCGATCCTCATCTCCGGTTCATCCGACCGACCGGTGGCCGGCGCGCACAGCGCGATGTCTTCCAAATTGCATGGCCGGCTGTATGCTGTCCAGAAGGCCGCACACAGCAGCTTTCAGCGCTCGTAGCTCAGCTGGATAGAGCACCAGACTTCGAATCTGGGGGTCGGGAGTTCGAATCTCTCCGAGCGCGCCACACCTGTCGGGAGGGGACAATGAAAAGCCGTATCGTGACCGCGATGCTCTGCACTCTGGCCGCCGGCGCGTTGCCGTGGCCGGGCACGGCGCTGGCGCAGGACAAGCTGCTGCCGGTGAGCGTCGAGCTCGGCGACGTGTCGCTGACGAAACTCCCGTTCGTGATGGCGGCCGAAGCCGGCATCTACAAGCGCAACGGGCTCGAGGTCCGCCAGTACATCACGCCTCGCGCCGCCGAGCTGATCCGGCACAGCTCCGGCGTGATCGTGCCGAAGGAATTCATCGGCACCGGCCTCGGCGACATCAATATCGGCGGCGGCAGCCCGACGCTGGTGCGCATGACGTCCGACGCGCGCGCCCCGCAGCGGGTCATTTTGGCGACCAACGATCCGGTGTCGCGCTTCCACATCATCAGCCGCACCGACATCGCGCGGCCGGAAGAGCTCAAGGGCAAGCGCATCGGCTTTTCCAGTGTTGGCGCACTCAGCCATTATTCAATCGTGCTGTTCGCGCAGCGCATGGGCTGGGACGCAACGCGCGATCTCTCGCTGCTCGCAAGCGGCATGGGGACCGAGCTGATCAAGAGCGGCCGCGTCGATGCCTTTGCTGCCGACGAGATCGCCATCGGCGAGGCGGTGCGGCAGGGCTACCGGGATCTCATCGATCTCGGCCAGTACAAATTTCCGATGCCCGGCTCGGGCGTGAACGCGCTCAAGGACTGGCTGCCGAACAACCGCGAGGCGGCGGCGCGCTTCATCAAGTCCACCATCGACGCGATCGCGCTGATCAAGACCGACAAGCAGGCGGCTTTCGCCGCCATGGCCAAGTGGTACGGCATCACTTCGCCCGAGCAGCAGGAGCACATCTATGCCCAGGCGGTGCAGCTTCCGGGCAAGCCCTATCCCTCGGTCGAGGGCATCAAGCTGATGATGGAGGTCTACAACCACCGCGAAATGCGCGTGCACAAGCCGGAGGACTTCTACGACGCGAGCTTCATCACCGAGCTCGACAAGAGCGGCTATATCGACGGCCTCTACAAACGCACGGCCGGTCAACGCTAGGGCGTAGCGCGATCATGCCGTGGCCGCCGAACGGTCCAAGGGACGTGGCTGAGTACCAATGCTTGAGTTGACAACCGCGAAGCGCCAGCCCGGTCCCGGCGAGTTCGGACCCGACGAGTCGCTGCCGGCCTGTTTCGAGCGCGTGCTGCCGGCACACGCGTCAAGGATCGCGCTGCTCGGCGGCGCGTGGCGGCCGACGTATCAGGAGCTCAACGCGACGGCCAATCGGCTCGCGCATGCGTTCCTGCGCCGGGGCGGGGCGCCCGGCGATCGCATTGCGGTCCTGATGCAGTCCGACGCTGAATTGACCGCCACGCTGCTGGCCGTTTTGAAGGCCGGGCGGATCCTGGTCGTGCTCAACGCCGCCCATCCGCCGGAGCGGCTGCGGCAGGTCATCCAGGACGCAGAGCCGCATTGGCTTGTGACGGATTCCGCTGGTCGCGATCTGGCCGCGGCTATTGCCGGGCCGGACTGCGGGCTTGTCGATTTCGAACGCGAAAGCAGGCTCGGACCCGATCATAATCCGTCGGTCGCGATCGATCCCGAACAGACGGCCTTTCTCGTCTACACCTCCGGATCCGGCGGTGCTCCCAAAGGCGTCATGCAGACGCACCGCCAATACACTCACATCGTGACCCTTCAAACCCAAGCGATGGGATTCACGACCGGCGATCGTCTGCCGCTGTTTGGCTCTCTGAGCCACGGCCATGCCATCGGTATGACTTTGGCCGCCCTCCTCAACGGCGCGACGCTGTGTGCATTCCCGATGGCGCTCAAGGGGGTCACCGGTTTGGGCGAGTGGATGGTCGACAACAAGATCACCGCCTATGTGTCATCGGCTTCGATCTTCCGAAGTTTCATGAAGAGTCTCGATGACGACGTTACGTTTCCATCCGTGCGCGCAGTACGATTGTCCTCGGAACCGGCTAGCTCGAGTGATTTCAAGGAGTTTCGGAAACATTTCAGGGAAGGGTGCCGGTTTGTCCATACGCTGATGTCTTCGGAGACCGCCTTCATCGCTATTGCGAGCTGGTCGCGCGATGACAAGGTGCCGCAAGGCCGTCTTCCCATCGGACACATCACGAAAGGACACGATGTCCTGCTGCTGGATGAGCGAGGCGTCGCAGTCGGCCCTGGCGAGATCGGCGAAATCGTTGTCAGGAGCCGTTCATTGGCGGCGGGCTACTGGCGCAATCCGGCGCTGACGGTAGAGCGGTTTTGCGAGGACGGCGATGGCAGCGGTATCCGTACGTTTCGCACAGGAGATCTGGGCCGCGTCAATCCCGATGGGATGCTGGAGTTTTGCGGTCGCCGCGACACCCGCGTCAAGATTCGCGGCAACCGCATTGAATTGTCCGAAGTGGCGGATGCTCTGCAGCGGCTGCCGGGCATCGAACAAGCTGCGGTCGAAGTCATCGATCGGCCGAACCACGAACCCGCGCTCGTCGGCTATGTCGCCGCTGGCCGTAATTCCTGGTCGTCGGCGCGCCTGCGGCGCTCGCTGCGGGCCATCCTGCCCGATTACATGATCCCTTCGACTTTCGTCGTTCTGGACAGCTTGCCGCTCACCTCGAACGGCAAGATCGATCGGGAGAGCCTTCGGCTCATTTCTCTTCGGCTTGGCGGACAGCAATCCAGTCAACAGCCGAAGACGGAAACCGAATCGCTGCTCGTCGATATCTGGGCGGAGGTTTTCGAGTTGCCCGACATCGGCCGTAACGACGATTTCTTCGCCCTTGGTGGAGATTCCTTGATGGCGGCCCTGGTCGCCGCCCAAGTCCACGCCGCGCTCGGAATCGAGTTGAACCTGGGCATGTTTGCGGACCATCCGACGCTCGCCGAACTCGCCCGTGTCGTCGATCAATTGCGCCAAGCCGGGCCGGACAAAACGCCGCCGCTTGTTCGGGCGCCGCGTGATCGTCCGCTGCCGTTATCCTGGTCGCAGGAACGCACGTGGAGATTTTCCCAGACGCCGCGAGAATCCGCACGTTACACCGTCGCGCGGGTCCAGCGCATTGTCGGACCGTTGAATGCCGAGCTGTTGCGCGATTGCATGAGCTACATCGCCCGCCGCCATGAAATCCTCCGTACGACCTACGCCTTGATCGATGGCCAGCCTGCACAGGTCGTCCACCCTCCGACGCCCGTTTCATTGCCCCTGCTGGACCTGACCGGCACTGCTGATCCGGAACAGCAAGCTGTTCTCCATTGCCGGCGAGAGGCCGGTTGGATTTTCGATCCCGCACACGGACCGTTGATGCGGTTTTTGCTGATCCGATTGCGAGAGAACGAACATTTGCTGTTGCGGGTGCTCCACCACATCGCTTGCGATAGCTGGACGTGGACGTTGTACTTCCGGGAGTTGGCGCTGCTCTACGAAGCGAGCGTGCGCGGAGAGAGTCCTCCGTTGCCCGAATCCGCATCGTTGCAATACGGCGATTACGCCGTGTGGCAGCGACAGCTCCTTGATTGCGAAGGCCGGGCATACAAGGAGGCCATCGCGTGGTGGAAAGCGGCTCTGGCGGGAGCGCCGAGCGCGCTCAAACCTCCTTTCATGCGCGCCGAAAGGCAGGAAGGCGCTGATGCCGCTGAAGGCGTCATGCTTTGGGGCATCCGCCCGGGAACCAGCCGGCGCCTCGACGACCTCGCGCGCCGCGAAGGCGCAACGCCCTACATGGTGCGGCTCGCGGCATTTGTCGCGCTGCTGGCGGAGGAAACCAGACAGGCCGACGTGGTCCTCGGCACCTACATGAACAACCGACACCGGTTGGCGGTCCAGGACATGTTCGGCAACTTCGCCAATCTCGTCACACTGCGATTTGAGCACAAGCCGGCAAATGCATTTCGCGAATGGCTGGATGCCGTTCGAACGACCGTTACGGAAACGGAAGCGCGCAGTGAGATTCCGTACGAGCAATTGCGCCATGAACTGGAGCAAAACGGAACGGCCCTGCCGGAAATTCAGGTCATTTTCGGCATGTCCGCAATCGGGGACGAGATCAAATTCGCGCATCTCCAATGGACGTCCCTTGATCGATATTTTGGAGCCATGCCGTGGGGCATCAGCATCACGCACTACGAACATGACGAGGAGCGCAGCTGCCGGGCGGCGTTCGATGCGGGCCTGTACGATCCAGCGGCCGTGCGCACGTTCATCAAGCGATACACGCGACTTCTTGATCTCGTCTCACGCCGTCCGGATCTCGCCATCAATACCCTGTTGGCGAAAAGCTTGCACTGGCGGCAGCGTCTGCGAGCCTCGTGGATCGGACGGACATTGTTGGCAGCGAATGCGTCAGCCAGCGGATAAAGACATGATGCTTCGACTGCTGATGAGGATGGGAGATACGATTGGCCAAATGGCTTGCGATCAGCACGAAGAGACGCGTAAGGGCCCATGGATGAGTTGACGAACCGCAGGCATCACGCCGGCTTCGGCGAGCTCGGACCCGACGAGTCCCTGCCGGCCTGCTTCGAGCGGCTGCTGCCGGTGCACGCGTCGCGCGTCGCGTTCGGGGCGGCCGCGTGGCGGGCGACCTATCAGGAGCTGAACGAGACAGCCAATCGGCTGGCGCATTCGATCCTGCGCCGTGACGGATCGCCGGGCGACCGCATCGCTGTTCTCATGGCGCACGACACGCCCCTGATTGCAGCGATGCTGGCCGTTCTCAAGGCGGCGGGCATTCTGGTCGTGCTCAATCCCGCTCATCCCGCGGCACGGCTAAGGCAAGTAATGAAGCACGCCGAGCCGCGCCTCATTGTGGCGGATGCGAACCATGACATTCTGGCCGCGGAGATCGCGGGCCCGGACTGCGGCATCGTCCGCTTTGGCGAAGAAAGCCGGGAAGGGCCGGCGGGCAATCCATCGATCGAAATCGATCCGGCGCAAACCGCTTTTCTCGTCTACACGTCCGGCTCCGGCGGTGTTCCCAAGGGCGTCATGCAGACACACCGGCAGTGCCTGCACATCGTGCGGCTCCAAACCAAAGCGATGCAATACACTGCCGCCGACCACATTCCGTTGTTCGGCTCCTTGAGTCATGGCCATGCCATTGCCACGGCGTTGTATGCGCTGCTCAACGGCGCGCGGCTCTTTCCGTTTCCGATGGAGATCAGGGGCGTCACCGGTCTTGGCGACTGGATAATCGATAACGGGATCACGAGCTACGTCTCGTCGGCATCGATCTTCCGTAATTTCATGAAAACGCTTGATGCGGACGTCAGATTTCCGCTCGTTCATTCGGTCCGACTGTCTTCCGAGCCCGCGACGTCGGACGATTTCAAGGAGTTTCAGAAGCATTTTCCGGAGAACTGCCGGTTCGTCCATTCGCTGATGTCTTCGGAAACATCGCATATGGCGATGTCGATCTGGCGTCGGAACGACAAGGTTCCGGAGGGACGGCTTCCGGTCGGAGTTGCGACCGATGGACATGAAGTCCTGTTGCTCGACGAGCGAGGTCATGCCGTCGGCCCCGGCGAAGTCGGCGAGATCGTGGTCAGGAGCCGGTTTATGGCCGCGGGTTACTGGCGCAATCCGGAACTGACCGCGGAGCGATTTTCCAACGACGTCGACGGCGGCGGCCGGCGCACGTTTCGGACCGGGGACCTCGGCCGGATCAATGCCGGAGGATTGCTGGAGTTTTGCGGCCGACGAGATACGCGGGTCAAAATTCGCGGCAATCGCATCGAATTATCGGAAGTGGCGGATGCGCTGCGGCGATTGCCTGGCATCGACCAAGCTGCCGTCGACGCCATCGAGCGACCGAATCATGAGGCCGCGCTCGTAGGATATGTCGTGATCGATGATGGGCATTCGTGGTCTGCGGCCCGGCTGCGGCGCACGCTTCGCGCCATCCTGCCTGAATACATGGTTCCTTCGACCTTCGTCGTGCTGGATCGTTTGCCGCTCACGTCGATCGGGAAAATCGATCGCGAGAAGCTGCGCGAACTCGCTCTTGCGCAGCCTAGGCAGAACACAGGCGAAGCGCCATATACCGAAACCGAATTGCTGCTCGCCCGCATCTGGGCGGAGGTCTTCGAATTGAGCGACGTCCGCCGAGAAGATGATTTTTTCGGCTTGGGGGGCGATTCGCTGATGGCGGCCGTGGTCGCGGCGCAAGTTCATGCCTCACTCGGGGTCGAACTGGACCTGAGCATGATTGCGGGACATCCCACGCTCGCAGAACTTGCCGGTGCCATCGACAAACTGCAGCCGCCCGCGAGCCGAGAAGTGCCGGCTTTGGTTCGCGCGTCACGCGATCGCCCGCTGCCCCTGTCTTTCTGGCAGGAGCGCATTTGGATGTTTTCACAGACCCCAGAAGAATCGGCCGGTTACAGCGTAGCGGGCGCGCAACGCATCGTCGGTCCCCTCGACGTCGACATATTGCGCGATTGCATGAGCTACATGGCTAAACGCCATGAAATCCTGCGCACGACCTATGGCATAAGCGATGGCCGGCCGGTCCAGATTGTTCACCCTGCGGCGCCCGTGCCGCTGCCGGTCCTTGACGTGAGCGGCAGCGCAGATCCGGAAGCGGAGGCGGTGCGTGTCCGCAAGAAAGAAGCGGCTTTCGTTTTCGACCTGGCGCGCGGCCCGTTGATCCGCTTCTCGCTGGTCCGCTTGCGCGACAACGAGCACTGGCTCTTGCGCGTGGCTCACAGCATTTGCACCGACACGTGGTCGTGGGGCATCTATTTTCAGGAGCTGGCACTTCTCTACGAAGCGAAGCTCCATAGCAGACCGCCGCCATTATCGGAATCGGCGCACCTGCAGTATGGCGATTATGCCGTCTGGCAGCGGCGGGAACTCAATCCCGAAGGACAGGCGTTCAAGGATGCGGTCGCTTGGTGGAAAGCCGCCTTGGCGGACGCGTCAGGTCCCGTGCGACTTCCCTTTACGCGCCATACGGTGGAAAAGGTCGATGCCGCCGCAGGAAGGATCCGTTGGGGCATCGAGTACGAGACGTCGCAACAGCTCAATGCGCTTGGCGGGGCGGAAGGAGCAACCTAATTCATGGTGCGGATCGCTGCGTTTGCCGCGCTGTTGGCAGAAGAGACTGGACAAACCGATGTGGTGATCGGGACGTATGTTTCCAATCGCGATCGCCTCGCACTACAGGACATGTTGGGCTTTTTCGCCAATCTCGTCCCGCTGCGGTTTCGGCGCGATCCAGCAAAATCATTTCGCGAATGGCTGTCCGTCGTTCGCGCCACGATGATGGAGGTCAGCTCACGCAGTGAGATTCCTTACGAGCAATTGTGCAGCGAATTGCGAAAATCGAATGTCACTCCTCCCGAGATCACCGTGATTTTCAACACTCCCAACATTCGCGATGCACTCAGTTTCGCCAGCCTCGAGGCGACAACTCTTCCTCGCTACATTGAAGGGATGCCGTGGGGATTCAGGGTGAATCTCGACGACCGCAACGAAGAAAGCGGTTGCACGGTCAACTTCGATGCCAACCGCTATGACCCCGAGGGCGTGCGCAGATTTATCGAGCGCTTCAAGCGGCTGCTCGACCACGTTTCGCGCGAGCCCGATCTCACCGTTGCTCGCTTGCTGGCCAAAAGCATGGACCGGGGGCGGTGGCTGCGGTCCATTGGACGGACACTGTCACGAGCAAACCCGGTCAGGCAGCTGATAAAAACATGACGCTTCCACCGCTCGCCACCACCAGCATCGGCAGCCTGCCGCGGCCTTCGTGGCTGGCGGAGACGGACCGCAGCCGCGCCACCTTCCGCCTGGAAGGCGAGGCGCTGCGCGAGGCGCAGGACGACGCCACCATCGTGGCCTTGCGCGAGCAGGAGGAGCTCGGCCTCGACATCGTGACTGACGGCGAGCAGCGGCGCGAGGGATTCATCTTTCACATGGCGTCGACCTGGGACGGCATCGACCTCGTCAACCAGGGCCGCAAGGACGTCTATCGCCGCCGCAGCGCGCCGCGCATCGTGCCGCGCATCACCGGCAAGATCAGGCGGCGGTCGCCGGCGACCGTCGGCGATGTCCGCTTCGCCAAGGCCTATACCGGGCGGCCGGTGAAGATGGCGCTGGCCGGACCGATGACGGTCGTCGACAGCGCGCTCAACGAAGCCTATGCCGACGAGGCTGAGCTGGCGATGGATGTCGCCACGGCGATCAACGCCGAGCTTCTCGACCTGCAGGCCGCCGGCTGCGACATGCTCCAGCTCGACGAGCCGGCGATGACGCGCTACCACGAGAAAGTCTTCGACTATGGCGGCCGCGCGCTCGACCGCTGCCTGGAAGGCGTCACCGTGCCGGTGCTCGTGCATCTGTGCTTCGGCTATCCGGGCGGGGCGGCGCTCCAGCACCATTACACCTATCCGGAATTGCTCGACCGGCTGATGCAGACGCGCATCGCCGGCTTCACCGTGGAATTCGCCCGCAGCGACTACGATCCAGCGATCCTCAAGCCGTATCGCGAGCGGCTGATCATGTTCGGCTGCATCGATCCGGGGAATACGCCGGCGCCGACGGTGGACGCGGTGAAGCGGCGCGTCGGCGACGCGCTTGAGCACCTCGATCCCGCCCGCCTTCTGCTCGCGCCCGATTGCGGATTGATGACGATCGACCGCGCGCTCGCGCGCGACAAGCTGCGGGTGATGGTGGCGGCGGCCGAGGCGTTGCGGCGCGAGCTGTAAACTGCGGCTAGAACTCGTCGGGGCATGGATCGAGCATGGCCCACAGCTCGGGGCCGTTCTTGACCTTCTTCATCTCCGGCGCGAGCCCGCCATGGCGCCGGATCCAAGCCTTCACCGAGTCGGGATAGTACGACATCAGATCGGCGGTGCCGGTATAGCTCGTGACCCGCATCCCCAAGGTCCAGGCCTTGTCGAAATAGGCCTGGTGGAATCCGAGGCTCGCCTTCGGCGTCACGCAGATGCGGTTGAGCGGCACGATGCCAAGCACGAGCGTGCAGGCCGAGTTGCAGATGCCGTCGATGATCACGCGGTCGCCGCGATCGCGGATCTTCGTGTACTTGGCCTTGTACTCGTCGACCAGGCCGCCGTGGTCGCGCGTGATGCGGTAATCCGCATGCGCAGCAGAGCTCGACAGGACGAGCAGGATGAGCGCCAGCCGTCGCACGATCGAAAGACCCCCCGGGCGCGGAAGCCGCGCCTGACCGCCGCCTTTGTGACGCGGCCTCGCGGCAAAAATTTGTCCGGGGTTCGTTTGGAATTCGTTAAGATTTACGGTGCTTTGGCGCTTGCGGCGGGAGCCGTGGGGCGATCAACTTGTCCAGAGTTCCACAAATGCAGGTCACCTATGCCGTCCCGCTCTCGATCAGTTGATCGTCCCGTCACAGTCGCGACACCGTATCGCGATGCCATCGGGCCAGTAGCACAGCAGGAGGAGGGAATCATGGGTATCGTCATGATTGAGTGCCCTTCCACCGGCCATGCGGTGTCCACCGGCATCGAGATGGCTGGCGACGAACAGCTCCCGACCGTAACCGCGACCATGGTGTGTCCGGCCTGTGGCCGCATCCACGAATGGACCAAGGACAAGGCCTGGCTGGCGGAAGGCGGCGAGTACTACCGGAAGCTGGTCTGTCAATAGATCGCCGGTCCGGCCGGACCGACGGAAATAGCAACAGGGCGCGGCTTGCACCGCGCCCTTTGCATTGTCCGCTCGACGGCGCCTGCTAGCGCGGCTGCGGCACGATCCGGATATACGGCTTCGGCGATTTCCAGCCTTGCGGATATTGCTTTTTGGCGTCGTCATCGGTCACCGAGCCGGCGATGATCACGTCGTCGCCGTGCTTCCAGTTCACCGGCGTCGCCACCTTGTGCTTGGCGGTGAGCTGCAGCGAGTCGATCACCCGCAGCACCTCGTCGAAATTGCGTCCCGTGGTCATCGGGTAGACGAGGATCAGCTTGATCTTCTTGTCCGGGCCGATGACGAAGACATTGCGCACGGTCTGGTTGTCGGCCGGCGTACGCTTGGTGGGGTCGCCCGAAGTGCTCGCCGGCAGCATTCCGTAGAGCTTGGAGACGTTGAAGTCGGCATCACCGATCATGGGATAATTCGGCGCGAAGCCCTGCGTCTCCTTGATATCGTTCGACCACTTCGCGTGGTTGTCGACCGGATCGACGGAGAGCCCGATGATCTTGACGCCGCGCTTGTCGAACTCCGGCTTGATCTTGGCCATGTAACCGAGCTCGGTCGTGCAGACCGGGGTGAAATCCCGGGGATGCGAGAACAACACCGTCCACTTGTCGCCGATCCAATCGTGGAAACGGATCTTTCCTTCCGTCGTCTGCGCCTCAAAATCGGGCGCGGTATCGCCAATCTGCAAAGCCATGACTCACCTCCGCGTGTCTCAAATGTAGGGGCTGGAGCGACTGAAATATAGGCGCTTTGCCGCGTGCGAACCAGCCGGCGGGCGCAGCACTTATTCCTTCGTTCTATGAATGCCGGAGGACGATTCAAAGCGTCGTTGTCCGCCGTGAAGAAGATTGTTCGTCGTTTCGGCCTATGCGCGAAGGCTGCTTGATAGAGCGGCGGCATCGCCGCGACCATTCGGCGCGCCGGGTCTGGCGAACGTGTCGGGCAGAAGCCCAAAGCCGGGTTCGGTCGCCAATCCGATACCGTTGCCGCCGCCCGCCCGCCGCATGGCCGTAACCCATCGGGCGGGGCGGCCGCGGTCAATTCTCCACGTGATTCAGCGCACTAGCCCAAGGCCGAGATAGGCTGTCACGGTTCTTCGGGCTTGCCGCAACTTTGCCACGGCCGCGCCGCGACCGGGTCTTGCTCGTTTGCGAAGATCGATTCGAACCAAAACCCCGGTTCCCGCGACTAAGTCATGCGGGGGAACCATGGGTCGCCACGGCCGTTTATAGCAAGGTCCCCCACAACCGATGCGTCGAGGCCCGAAGGGACGGGAGAGCGTCATGAAATCCGAGCTGCCGGCTTATGCCGACCTCGAGGCGCTGATGGCGGCGATCGCGAATTCGCCGATCGTGGCGCGGCGAATGATGCTCGAAGCGCTGCTCGCGGATTGGGAAAACACCCGCAAGTCCGCGGACGTCGATGAGGTGGTCCTGGCCTGGATCGCAAGCCATGTGCGCGACCGGCGCCACTGGGGTGCCCTCTCGTAAAATTGCCGGTCAGCTCCCGGAAGGCCAGCCCGCCGTGACCGATCGGCGGGTTTTTTGCATGCATTGACATTTCCGCGACCGCGCCGCAAAGCCACCGGCGCGGCTCAAGGCTCCTCGCGGCATGTTCAAACGCATTCTGATCGCCAATCGCGGCGAGATTGCCTGCCGGATCATCAGGACCGCGCGCCGCTTGGGCATCGAAACAGTCGCGGTCTATTCCGAGGCGGATCAGGACGCGCTGCACGTCGACATGGCCGATACGGCGGTGCTGATCGGGCCGGCGCCGGCTTCGGAAAGCTATCTCTCCATCGCCAGGATCGTCGACGCCTGCCGGCGCACCCGGGCGGACGCCGTGCATCCGGGCTACGGCTTTCTGTCCGAGCGCGCGGCGTTTGCCCGGGCGCTCGCCAAGGCCGGGATCGTCTTCATCGGGCCGAACCCGAAGGCGATGGCCGCCATGGGCGACAAGATTGCCGCCAAGCAAATGGCGGCAAAGGCGAAGGTCTCGACCGTGCCCGGCCATCTCGGCGTGGCGGCGGACGAGAAGCAGGCGCTGAAGATCGCCGCCGGGATTGGCTACCCGGTCATGATCAAGGCGGCGGCCGGCGGCGGCGGCAAGGGGCTGCGCATTGCGCGCAACAGGGCCGAGGTGGCCGAGGGCTTTGCGCGCGCCCGCTCGGAGGCGAAAAGCTCATTCGGCGATCCGCGCGTGTTCATCGAAAAGTTCATCGCCAACCCGCGCCACATCGAGGTGCAGGTGGTCGGCGACCAGCACGGCAACGTGATCCACCTCGGCGAGCGTGAATGCTCGATCCAGCGCCGCAACCAGAAGATCGTGGAGGAGGCGCCGTCGCCGCTCATCGATGCGGCAACGCGCCGGAAGATGGGCGACCAGGCGGTCGCGCTCGCCAAAGCCGCCGGCTACGATTCCGCCGGCACTGTGGAGTTCGTCGTCGGCCAGGACAAGCGCTTCTATTTCCTGGAGATGAACACGCGGCTGCAGGTCGAGCACCCGGTGACCGAGCTTGTGACCGGCATCGATCTGGTCGAGCAGATGATCCGCGCGGCCGCGGGCGAAAAGCTCAATATCAAACAGAGCGATGTGAAGCTCGATGGCTGGGCGGTCGAGACGCGCATTTATGCGGAGGATCCGTACCGCAATTTTCTGCCCTCGATCGGCCGCCTGACCCGGTACCGGCCGCCCGCCGAGCAAGGCGAGGGCGGCGCGACCGTGCGCGTCGACACCGGAGTCGAGGAGGGCTCCGAGATATCGCTCTATTACGACCCGATGATCGCCAAGCTCGTCACCCATGCGCCGACGCGAAACAAGGCGATCGCGGCGCAGGCAGACGCGCTCGACGCTTTCACCGTTGAAGGCATCCGCCACAATATCCCGTTCCTGGCCGCGCTGATGCAACACAAGCGCTTCCGATCGGGAAAGCTGTCGACGGGATTCATCGACGAGGAATATCCCTGCGGATTTCGGCGCATCGCGCCCGAGGGCGAGACCGCGCGGGTGCTCGCCGCAGTCGCCGCCGCCATGGATCACGTGCTCGGAGAGCGCAAGCGGCGCATCTCCGGCCAGAGGGCCGGACAAACCGTCACGCGCCAGCGGCGGCGCGTGGTGCGGCTCGGTGCGGCGGAGATCAAGCTGGAGATCGCGCGTGCGGGCGAGGGTCTGACGGTGCGATTCCCAGGCGGCGGGAAACGTTGCGTGTTGTCATCGTCCTGGAAGCCGGGGGACGCCGCGTGGTCGGGCACGGTCGACGGTGAGGCGCTCACGGTGCAGGTGCGCGCGGTTCCGAACGGCTTTGATCTGTCCCATCGCGGCGTCGAGACGCGGGCTTACGTCTATACCGAGCACGAAGCCGCGGCCGCGCGCCGCATGCCGGCGGCGAAGGCGGCCGACAGCGGCAAGGAGGTGCGCTGCCCGATGCCCGGCCTTGTGCTTGCGATCGCCGTGGCCGCAGGTCAGGAAGTCAAAGCCGGCGAGACGCTCGCGATCGTCGAGGCGATGAAGATGGAGAACGTGCTGCGCTCCGAGCGTGACGGCGTGGTGAAGGCGATCAAGGTCAAGCCTGGCGACAGCCTTGCCGTCGACGACGTGATCATGGAATTCGCCTGAGATTGCTGCGTCGGAATGGCGGAACCGGCTGCGCTTTCCGCGCGTTCGATCTGGGGCTGGGCAGGAGATCGCCATGCCCCGCCTGCAACCCGCACAGAAACAATCTCGCCAGCCCGGACGCGAAGACAAAATGCGTCCGCAGCCGGACTATCGCCCGAAATATCGCGGCGTCGGCAAGCTCAAGGACAAGGTCGCCGTGATCACCGGCGGCGACAGCGGCATCGGGCGTGCCGTGGCGGTCGCCATGGCGCGCGAGGGTGCCAAGATCGCCATCGTCTATCTCGACGAGCACAACGACGCCGAGGAGACGGTCCGGCTGGTGGCGGAGGAGGGCAGCGAAGCGATTAGGTTTGCAGGCGACATCGGCGACGAGAAATTCTGCAAACAGGTGATCGACGACACCGTCGAGACCTTCGGCCGCCTCGACATCCTGGTCAACAATGCCGCCGAGCAGCACGAGGTGAATAGCCCGCTCGAGCTCACCGCAAAACAGATTGAGCGCACGTTCCGCACCAACGTGTTCAGCTTCTTTTTCATGGCCAAGGCGGCGTTGCGGCACATGAAAGAAGGCGCGACCATCCTCAACACGACATCGATCACCGCCTTCCAGGGCCATAAGACGCTGCTCGATTATGCCGCGACCAAGGGCGCGATCGTTGCCATGACGCGCTCGCTGTCGGAGGCGCTGATGGAGAAGGGCATCCGCGTCAATGCGGTGGCGCCCGGCCCGATCTGGACGCCGCTCATTCCCGCATCGTTCGATCCCGAGCATGTCGCCAAATTCGGTTCGAGCGCGCCGATGGAGCGCCCCGGGCAGCCGAACGAAGTTGCGCCCTGTTACGTGTTCCTGGCGAGCGAGGACGCCTCCTACATCAGCGGCCAGGTGCTGCACCCGAATGGTGGAACCCCGTTCTGATGCCCAATCGGGCCGGGAACTTCGGCGCGCGCCCCGGGTTCATCGAACAAGGCAGGAGACGACCATGGCTCAGAAACCGCGACGGGCACCAGACAACGTCCCGGATTCGCTGCCGCCGCGCGACCCCGGGACCGATGTCGCGCCGGACGACGTCCGTCGCACCGACCGCTCCCGCCGCGTGCCTCCGGACTCGCTGCCGCCGGCCGATGAGGAGACTGCGCCCGACGGCGGCGTTGCCCAGCATCCGGTCCACGATTCCGATATCGAGGATCGGGGACCGGAAGACTACGAGGCCGAGACCGACATCGCGCAGCCCAGCCTCGAGGAAACCGCGGCGGTGGATGACGTCCTGCGCAAGCGGAGCTGACGGTACCCGGCAATCTTGCTGGTGAACTCCACCGGGCCTCGTGTCACGATGCCCGGCGCATGACGCTGCATTTCGCCTACGGATCGAACATGAGCCGCGCGCTCATGGCCGCGCGCTGCCCCGGCGCGCGAGCGATTGGCGTCGCCACGCTGCCGGGCTGGCGCTTTGTCGTCACCACCGACAGCGTCGGCTCGATCGCCCGCGCATCGGGGGCAATCGTGCACGGCGTACTCTGGCGGATGACGTTGCGCGATCTTGCTGCGGTCAATGCCTATGAGGGGCTCGATTCCGGACTTTATCTGCGGCGCGTCATGCCGGTTCGCTACGGGAGCGGACGGGCGGCGGCACTGATCTATATCGCGCGCTGGCGCGGCGAGGGGGCCCCGCGGCCGGGCTATATCGACGTTGTCGTTCAGGCGGCGCGCGAATGGGAACTGCCGGAGCGCTATATACGTTCGCTCCGGCGCTGGTCGCCCTCGGGCTGGCGTGGGGCGCGGGCGAAGGACACCGGAGAGCTCGGATGAGCGGCGCCTCGCAAAGCATCCGCCACGTGATCATCCGCGGCCGCGTGCAGGGCGTCGGCTTTCGCGCCTGGGTCGAGGATACCGCGATCGATCACGGCCTCGACGGCTGGGTGCGCAACCGCCGCGACGGCACGGTCGAGGCGGTATTTGCCGGTTCGCCTCAAAACGTCGAGGCCGTGATCGAAGCCTGCCGCCGCGGCCCGTTCGGCGCCCGTGTCGACGCGGTCGATCAACGCGCGGGAACCGCCGACGACCTGAAGCTGCGCCATCCCGGCGAGCCGTTCTCCGTGCTTGCGACGATTTGAAAGCGGCAATCCGTGTGCGGATCGTGTTAGCCTCGTCGAATGACCATGATCCGCACCATCGTTGTCGCCGCCCTGGCGCTGGTCGCGCTCGCTAGCGAGGTGCGGGCGCAATCCGCCGAGGATTTCTTTAAGGGCAAGCAGATCTCGCTCGTCATCGGCTATAACCCGGGCGGCACCTACGATCTCTACTCGCGGCTCGCCGCCAGCATCCTGCCGCGCTATCTCCCGGGCAATCCGACCATCGTACCGAAGAACCTGCCCGGCGTGGGCAGCGTGAAGGCCGCCAATTATCTCTACGGGCAGGCGCCGCGCGACGGCTTGACCATCGGCATGATCGGCCAGCAGCTCGCGCTCACCCAGGCGCTGCGCGATCCCGCCGTCGAATACGACATGCGGCGCTTCGACTGGATCGGCCGGCTCACGCCGGTGGTCGAGGCGACGGTGGTCTGGCACACCTCGCCGGTGAAGACGATCGCCGACGCCATGGCGCGCGAGACCGTCCTCTCCGGCACCAGCGCGGGCGCCACCTCCGACGTGATGCCGCTGCTCATGAACCGGCTGGCCGGCACGAAGTTCAAGATCATCAAGGGTTATCCCGGCACCAGCGGCGCGACGCTTGCGATGGAGCGCGGCGAGGTCGAAGGCGCGCATACGACCATCGAGAATTTGCTGATCGGCAAGGCCGACTGGCTGCGCGAGAAAAAAGTCAGCGTGCTGGTGCAATACGCGCAGGAACGGCACGCTGCGTTTCCGAACGTGCCGGCCATGGTCGAGTTCGGAAAGAGCGCGGAGGACAAGCAAATCCTCGCGCTGTTCGGCAGCACCGCCGAAATCGGCCGCTCGCTGATGGCGCCGCCCGGGCTGCCCGCCGACCGGCTCGCGGTCCTGCGCAAGGCTTTCGCCGACATGGTTGCCGATCCCGCCTTCGCGGCCGAACTGGAAAAGCGACACATGGAATTCGGCCCGCTCTCCGGCGAGGAGCTGCAGCGGCGCATCAGCGCCACGCTCGATGTGTCGCCGGACGTCGCTTCACGCGCGATTGCGCTCAGCCGCGAGTAGCGCGGCCCGGGCCTGGATACCCCGGTCAATGCCAAATCGTCGCGGCCGGCACCGCAAAAACCGGTACAGCCTTCCTATTTTGAGCCAGATCAATGGCGGGCGGATCAGCCTGTGCAATGAGAGCAGCAGGTTTGGGCTTACCAAGCCTGGGAAGCGGCCCTCGCCGAACGGCCAACGTTACGACCGGGGCCGCTTCCCCATGAGTTGGACACGGAGACAATGCGATGCGGGAATTGGTCATAGCAGTTGCCTTGGCGGTGCTGGTCGCAGGCGGTGTGTTTTTCCTTCCGCATCCCTCTGCTCCGGTGCTGGCGCCGCAGCGCGAGGCCACAATGCCGGGTCCGGCGATGGGAACGGCCGGGCAGATGCAGGCGCCGACCCAGACATCGCCGGCTCCGGGCACGGCATCTGCTCCCGTCTCCGTTCCGCCCCCGGCCTCCCCATCGCAACAACAGGCTCAAGTCGTGCCGTCGCCGGCACCATCGGCAGCGCCGCCTGCAGCCGGAGTGACCGGAGACCCCAGGCATGGCCGGGAGGTCTACCGCAAGTGCCAGGCCTGCCATTCGCTCGAGCAGGGGAAAAATCTGGTCGGCCCGACCTTGGCGGGAATCCTCGGCAAGAAAGCGGGCAGCGTCGCAGGGTATTCCTATTCGCCGGCGCTGAGGGATTCCGGCCTGACCTGGGACGTTGCAACGCTCGATCGCTATCTGCTCGATCCGCAAGGAGCCGTGCCCGGCAACAAGATGCCGTTTCCCGGCTTGAAAACGGAAAACGAGCGTAGGGACGTCATCGCCTATCTCGCGGCCGCCGCCTCGGCGGCGCCTGGGCCCGCGCCGGCCGCGCAAGCGCCTGCACCGCGGCCTTCGGTCGGGTACCTCCCGGACGTGCGCTACACGCTTCGTTCCGGAATCGCGGAAGGGCGCATGGTATTCGTCGGCGTGGGCGGCGCGATCGACGGACAGGTCAATCCGGTGCTCTCTGCCGCCGAAGGACAGGTCGTGCAGATTACGCTCATCAACGGCGAAGGCGCCGAGCACGATATCGTCTTCCCCGCCCAGGACGTGAAATCGCCGCGCATCACGGGGCGCGGCGCGAGCACCACGATCGCGTTTCGCGCCGAAAAATCCGGTGACTTTACCTATATCTGCAGTGTCCCCGGCCACGAGCTCGCCGGTATGCATGGACAATTTGTCGTGACACCGCGGCCGCCGGCGCAAACGGTGGTCGAAGCAGTCATCTCACGAGAAGCAACCGATCTGCCCCCGCCGATCGGCGTGCGTGCGCCTCAGACCGTCCGCGTCGACCTGGTCAGCGTCGAGCTCGAAGGCCGCCTCGCCGAGGGGACCACCTTCGGTTACTGGACGTTCAATGGAAAAGTGCCGGGACCGTTCCTGAGGGTGCGGGTCGGCGACACGGTGGAGGTTCACATGAAGAACGCCGCCGACAGCAGCATGATTCATTCCGTGGATTTCCATGCGGCCACCGGGCCGGGCGGCGGCGCGGCGGCGACCCAGACCGATCCGGGGCATGAGAAGACGGTCAAGTTCAAGGCGTTGGTGCCGGGCCTCTTTGTGTATCACTGCGCCACGCCGATGGTGGCTCATCATATCGCCAACGGCATGTACGGGCTGATCCTCGTCGAGCCCGAGGGCGGATTGCCGCCCGTCGATCACGAGCTCTATGTGATGCAGGGCGAGATTTACACCGAAGCTGCGTTCGGCCAGCGCGGCAGCCAGGACTTCAGCGTCGAAAAGCTCCTGCACGAGCGTCCCGAGTACTTCGTCTTCAACGGCTCGGTGGGCGCGCTTTCCAAGCTCCACCCGATGAAGGCCAAGGTTGGAGAAACCGTGCGCATTTTCTTCGGAGTCGGCGGCCCGAACTATACGTCGTCGTTTCATGTCATCGGCGAAATCTTCGACCGCGTTTACAGCCTCGCCGACGTGCAAAGTCCGCCCGCGCGCGGCGTCCAGACCGTCACCGTCCCGGCCGGAGGAGCGACGATCGTCGAATTCAAGCTCGACGTGCCGGGCAACTACATCCTCGTGGATCATGCGCTTTCGCGCGCGGAACGCGGCCTGGTCGGCATCCTGCAGGTCGAGGGCGATCCGAAGCCGGAGATTTACGACGGCAAGGTGGAGGTTGGGGGTGGGCACTAAATCCTTGCCTGGGTGCTAGACCACCATCTCGCCGGCCGGCTCGGTTGCTCCGAACAGCGCCTCGAATTCGCGCCGCAGCGCCACCTCGAGCGCCGGCATCGTCACCGGCAATCCGAGATCGGCGAGGCTGGTGACGCCGTAGCGCGCCTCGGACACGCCGCACGGCACGATGCCGGAAAAATGCGACAGCTCGCAGTCGATATTGAGCGCGATGCCGTGCAGGCTGACCCAGCGCTTCACGCGGATGCCGATGGCGGCGATCTTGTCCTCGTGGCCGTCGCCTTTGTCGGGCCGGCGCACCCAGACGCCGATGCGGTCCTCGCGCCGCTCGCCGCGCACGTTGAAGGCGGCGAGCGTGCGGATGATCCATTCCTCGAGCGTGGTGACGAAGCGGCGCACGTCCGGACCGCGGCGCTTGAGGTCGAGCATCAGATAGACGACCCGCTGGCCGGGCCCGTGATAGGTGACCTGACCGCCGCGGCCGGTCGTGAACACCGGGAAGCGCGGCTCGATCAGTTCCTCCGGCCGGGCGCTGGTGCCGGCGGTGTAGATCGGCGGATGCTCCAGCAGCCAGACCAGCTCGGGCGCAGTCCCCGCCGCGACCACGGCGGCGCGCGCCTCCATCGCCGCGACCGCCTCCCCGTAGGGCACGGGACTCGCGCTCACGCGCCATTCCGCCGGTGCCGAGCCCGGCGCGGAATTCAGTCCGGCGGCCAACTGGTTGCGCGTGTTAACCACCTCGTAACCATAGCGTGGTGAGGTCATGGCGTCACATCGGGGAAGGACATCCAGTGCCCAAGCTCACCAAGGTTTCGCTCGACATACAGGTAGTGCTGGGAACCACTCTCATGCCAGTGCACCAGGTGCTGCGGCTGGGCCGCGGCGCCATCATCGAGCTCGACGCGTCCGAGGACGACGAGGTCCACATCCTCGCCAACAATTTCCCGGTCGCCAAAGGCACGGTGATCGTCAGCGGCAACCGCATCGCGGTCGAGGTCAAGGAGCTGCAGGCGCGGCTTCCCGACATGCGCTAGCGCGCCGGCAAGGGCCGCCGGATCGGAAAACCGCAGCCCTTGTCCCTGCGGGGGCCTTTCGTTATATCGAGCGCCGTCGCTGCAAAGCCGGCCTGCAAGGCCGGCTTTTCACCCCATTTGCGGTCGTGGCGGAATTGGTAGACGCACTAGCTTGAGGTGCTAGCGGGGCGACCCGTGGAGGTTCGAGTCCTCTCGACCGCACCAGCTCTTTTCGACGGCGGACGGCGGCGGCTCGGCCCGCGGGGGCTATGCCGCGCGCCGGCCGGGCCCTTGGCCGCCAGCCGCGTCGTCGATGCCGTCAGCGGCGTGCGGACGGCATTTTGCCGGCAACGCCGAACTCCTTGGATTTGGCTCCGATCGCAGCCGCCGCAAATCCTTCGGGGCGACCGCAGCGGGCTCCCGCCATGGAACTTCCTATTGTCCTCCCTGTTATGCTGCTGCGCTGCCGCCCGTTCTGGGCAGCCGCAAGGGAGGACATCATGAGACTTGTTCTTTTTGCTGCCGCCCTGTCGCTGTGCGCGACCGGCGTCTATGCCCAAG
>Ga0114129_10002432_pt1 | contig 25835 bp, 29 predicted proteins | sample RhiMetdeltSRZDD1_FD_80071 | JGI IMG/M metagenome (GOLD analysis project Ga0114129, IMG submission 80071) | Populus rhizosphere microbial communities from Tennessee, USA - Rhizosphere MetaG P. deltoides SRZDD1 (version 2) (version 2) | ecosystem: Host-associated > Plants > Roots > Rhizosphere >...
GCGCGCAGCCCGTCGACGGCGAGCTTGCGCACGAGTCGGCCTGGGGCGCGGATACGCACGCGGACGCCCACACGTAGCTGGACGGCGAGGCGGCCGCGCTCGGCCGGCCTTCCGGTCACGAGCACGAGCAGCTGATGGTCGCCCGGGCTTGCGCCGGGACCGGCGCGCAGGGTCAGCACGGCGCGCCCGCCGCCGCGAAGCACGAGGCGATGCGGTGCGATGCTGAGCCAGCGATTCGAACCGACGCGGTGGCCGAGGGGCTGCCAGGCGACCTCGACGGCAACCCTCTCCTTGCCGAGGTTGCTCACCTGGAGCGCCCGTGAGGCGGGTGCGAGAAGCACCGCGTGCGCCGGCGACACGGTGAGCGCCACAGGGGCGGCGCTCACCGCAGCGGAGGCGACCGGGGTCGTCGCCGCAACGGCGACGGCAGCGGCAAAGACGACCCTCACCGTGCGATCGCGGTGAAGGTCACGGTCGCGCTGTAGCGGCCGGTCGGTACGGATGGCAGAGCGGCTGAAAAGCCGAGCCGCGTCGGCCAGGTGTCGCCCGTCCCCGCGGAGGGCGAGTCCCTGGTGCCGAGCGTCAGCGCCGGTGCGGGCTGCACGGGAATCGGAACGAGGGCGCCGCCTGCGAGCGCCGGGCCAAGGCTCGCGCCGGCGGGAGCGGTTGCGCCGATCGCCAGCGGCAGATCGCGGGGCGCGAAGGCGGTGCGCGTGACGGCAAGCGAGTAGCCCGTGGTGTTGTTGCTCGAGACCGTCACGTTTTCGGCGATCGGCGCAGGCGTGGCACCGGCGGCCGTCGTGCCGAAGCTGAGCGAGGGTCGGTCGAGCGAGAGCGACAGCGCGGATGCGACGTCGACGTCGACGTGGACCGCGCCGCCGGGCCCGGGCGCCGGCGCGCCGGTGCACGCGTGTGCAGGCGACAGGGCGTTCCGCGGGTCGGGGGTCGCGGCCGTGAAATCCGCGGCGTTGTCGCCCGTGTCGCTGCAGCCTTCGCTCGCACGACGCACCGCCAGGATGTTCGACGGAGCGGGCGCCGAGCCCGTGCCTTCGAAGTCGCTCGCGCTCCCGTAGCCGACGAGGTCCTCGACGGACGGGTCCGCTGCGCAAGTGCCGGCCGACGCTCCGCACGCGAGCGCGGTCGCGCTGCGGACGAGGGCGACCTTCCCGCTCGTCGCCGCGAGGTTGCTCGTTCCGGTCGCGTCGGGTGCCGGCAGCGGCGCGCCGACGGCTGCGCTCGACGCGAGCTGAACGAGGTAATAGCGGCCGCCGGGGATCGTCCCCGTCAGCGGCGTCGTCTGCCACGATGTTCCGGCCGCGGTCGCGTACTGCACCGTCCAGCCCGAGATGTCGACGGCGGTTGCGCCGCCGTTGAAGAGCTCGACGAAGTCGTTCTGGAACGTGGCGCCGCTGTTACCGCCGCCGCCGTAAACCTGGGTGACGACGAGGCCGGACGTGCTCGCGCCGGCCGTGCTCGGCAGGAGGAGTAACGCTGAGGCAAGTGCGAGCAGGAGGAGTCGATGCATCTGTGCGCTCCGATCGGTCGAGAGAACGGGTCGCCGTTCTGAATAGACGAGCGCGCCGCGCGCCGAAAGTGTCCGTTCGTGTTTCGGCACGGTTACGGCGCGAGGACGTGACGCGTCAGTCGACGAACTTCGAAGCGAAGTAGAAGCCGCTGGCGCGGCCGCGACGCACCGGCGGATCGGTGCGCCGGGAGCCGGAGCCACAGGCCGCTCCCAGTACGAGGAGCGTGAGTGCGACGGCGAGCGCCTTCGGGATCCAGTTCATGGGCAGAAACGCCGCCTTCCTACCATGGAGCGGGCACAAGACTCGCAAGGGAGGGAACCCGCAATGACTCCGGGATTCACGGACGACGAACGAGCAGCGATGAAGGAGCGCGCCCGAGAGCTCAAGGCGGCCGCGCGCGCGGAGAAGAACAAGGCGGACGGGGAGAGCGATGTGCTCGCGAAGATCGGCGAGATGCCGGAATCGGATCGCGTCATGGCCGAGCGGCTCCATGAGATCGTCAAGGCCAGCGCGCCGGCCCTCTCGCCGAAGACCTGGTACGGGATGCCCGCGTATGCCAAGGACGGCAAGGTCGTCTGCTTCTTCCAAAGCTCGAAGAAGTTCAACACGAGGTACGCGACGTTCGGCTTCAGCGACAGGGCGAACCTCGACGACGGCGCGATGTGGCCGGTCGCTTTCGCGCTCGAGCAGTTGACCGCCGGCGACGAGGCAAGGATCGCCGCGCTCGTCAAGAAAGCGGTGAGTTGAGGACCGAGGTCTACGCGATCAGCAACGCACGCCGCAGATCGCGCCCGTCATCGGCCAGCGGCTCGCGCGCCCGGTCGGCGATGCGCGATCCCGGCCACTAGCAGCTGCAAAGACGGTCAGGACCGACTCGGAGGCCGACGGGCAGACGGGGGCGCGAGCCTTGGCGGCTAGCCGCCGGGGCGGTTCACGGCAGGCCGCGCGCTATTCGACTTCGCGCAGCCGGCCGGTGTGGACGTCGTAGACGAAGCCGCGGATCTGATCTTTGTGCGGGATGAACGGGCTCGCCTCGATCCGCGCGATCGACTGTCTCACGTCTTCGTCGAGGTCGACGAACGTCTCGGCTGCCCACTCCGGCTTGATGCCGGTGTCGTCCTGCACCTGACGGCGAAAGTCGTCATCCGCGAAGGTGAGCATTCCGCAATCGGTGTGGTGGATCAGCATGATCTCCTCCGTACCGAGCAGCCGTTGCGAGATCGCGAGCGACCGGATCTCGTCGTCGGTGATCACGCCCCCGGCATTGCGGATCACGTGCGCGTCGCCCTCGCGGAGCCCAAGCAGGCCGTAGGGATTGAGCCGCGCGTCCATGCACGCGACGACGGCAATCCGCTTCGCGGGTGGGAGCGGCAGGTCACTGCGGTCGAAGTGCTCGGCGTACTCCTCCGCGTTGTCGACCAGCTCGTCGATCGTCGGCATCTCGGCTCCTTTCGTCGCGTTGAGTCGAGGCTATACAAAATGAAGTAAAGGCCGCAAGGCACACTGGTCCCATGGACACCGTTGCCGTCGTGATCGTCATCGTGCTGGTGGTGGTGATTCCGGCCGCGATCGCCGGCGCGATGTTCGTGTGGGCGGCGATCCGGGACGGCCAGGAGGACCGTGCGCTGCAGCGCCGGCTCGGGATCCGACGCAGGACGCGGCTCGGCCGTTAACGCAGCACGGCCATCCGGGCCGGCGTACGACGCGGTCCTGTTCGATCTCTTCACGGCGCTCCTGGATTCAGAGCCGCTCTGGCGTGACGTCGCCGGCAGCGCCGAGGCGGGCGCGACCTGGCGGGAGGAGTCCAGCCGCGTCGCGTACTCCGCCGGGCGGTACCGCCCGTTCGTCGAGACGATCGCGCAGGCGGCGCGGCTCGCCGGCGTGCCCCCGACGCTGGCCGCGGATCTGGTTCGTCGAATGGGAGAAGAGCTGGGCCCGTGGCCCGAGGCACCCGGGGTGCTCCGACGATTGCGCGAGCGGGCACGGATCGGTGTGGTGACGAACTGCTCCGAAGAGCTCGGACAACGCGCAGCCGGTCGCGTCGGGGTCGACTTCGACACCGTCGTCACCGCCGAGGCCGCAGGCGCTTACAAACCACGGCCGGAGCCGTACAGGCTTGCCCTCGACAGATTGGGCGTGCCACCGTCGCGGGCGCTGTTCGTGGCCGGCTCCCCTGCCGATATCACCGGAGCTCGCGACGCCGGGATGCACGTCTGCTGGCACAACCGCTTGCAGCTCCCGCTCGGGGACCGCGAGCCGCCGCTCGTGCAGCTCGACTCGCTCGAGCGGCTGCACGCGCTTGCCTCAAGCGCTTCCTTCGAGCCGCCGATGTTCAACAGCGGCTCAACGGACTAGACTCGAATTTCCTCGCGGTTCATCCAGCTGTCACGCTCTCGTTCCTCGCCGTCGGCACGCCCATGCGCCTGTTGGCCGGAACGGCCAGATCGCCGCGAGCAACAACATGACGCCGAGGGCGAGAGCGATCGCGCCGACCAGCTGGGCATCGAGCTCGCGTCCGGCGAGCGTGACGTAGGTGTGCCCGCTCCCGCCGCTGTCGCCACGGTAGACGAGGGCGAACAGCCCGTAGAGCGCGAGCAGGATGCCGCCGAGCACGAGTGCGACGCGGGCGGTCAGACGTAGCGCGCGGGCCATGCGAGGGTGCGGAACACTTTACGCCTCGCCGCAAATAGCCAGGCGCATCTCTTCACGTCCTGATCTAACGGCGTCGCGAGATAGCCCGGCCGACGTACCTCGCGACGGCTAGAGACGCCGCCGTAACCGCCGTCGCGCCGGCCGCGACGATGTTCGTCGTGACGCACGTCCGGCAGGCGTTGCAACAGGCGGTCGCCATCGGCGCGTGCTCGCCGTACTTCCCGGCGGCCTGCGCCATGCGACCTGTCCAGATCGTCTTCACGATCTCTTTCTGCGGTGCGAGGCGATTTGCGAATCAGCGGGTCGCAGCATCGTGTAGATCAGCAGCCCGACGAACGGGACGACGAGCATGCCGATTGCCCAAGCGGCCTTTCCCACTCCAGAGAGATCCGGTCGTCGGACGAACACATCGATGACGGCGCGCACCCACATCACGAGGAAGAGCACGACCACAGCGCCGATGACGATCCGCCAGAACATGCGTGGCGGTGACTCTACGCCCTCGACCACGTTGACCAACTCGTGTCATAGCGCGGTTGCTATGCCTCGTCGAGTATGTCTGCAGAGGGCGATGCGGCGGCCCTCTGAATCTTCAGGGAGGCGGGAGGGGTGGTGCAGAGTGGCGGAGGCGACTCCGCCACTCTCACGACGTCCGTGTCGACACCCACCCAGGATCATGCCGCGTGGATCAGCCGCCGCTGATCGCAGCGATGACGTCGACACGGGACTGCTTCGCGAGGGGCGTATCGATCTTCGCGCGCTCGCTGTTCACGTACACGTGAATGTGGCGGCGGAGCGTCGGTCCGGGCTCGCACAGACGGTCGCGAATCCCCGGCCACTCGCGCTCGAGGTGGTCGATGACGTCGCTGACGGTGGCCGCTTGCACGTCGAGTTGCCGCGGCAGGCCCGGGAAGAGCGGTGCGAGCGTCGACGGAAGGCGGACGTCCGCCATTACTCGATCGCGGCGACCTCGATCGACGAGATCGGCGGGAGGTAATCGGCAATCTGCGCCCACGTGTCGCCTTCGTCCGTGCTCGCAAAGACCTGCCCGGTGCTCGTGCCGAAGTAGAGACCGGGAACATCCTCGGAGTCGACCGCCATCGCTTCGCGCAGGACGCCGACATGCGCGTCGCGCTGCGGCAGGCCGCTGTCCAGGCGTTGCCAGCTCGAGCCGGCATCACGCGTCCGCCAAACAGCCGCATGGCCCTCCGGCATCGTCCGTCCATGGCCGGGGTCGAGCGGGATGACGTAGAACGCGTCGCGATCCTGTGGATGGGTTGCCGCGGCGAATCCGAACTCCGTGGGCAAGCCTTCGGTGATCTCCGTCCACGTTTGACCCGCGTCGTCGCTGCGGTGCATGCCGACGTGGTTCTGCTGATACATGCGGTTGTCATCGACGGGCGAGCGCACGAGCTTGTGCACACAGAAGCCGACCTCTTCGTGCTCCCGCGGCCAGTCGGCGCGGAGGCCACGATTCCGCGGCGTCCACGACTGCGCGTAGTCCGTCGTCTCGAACAGCCCCACGCCCTGCACGATCGCCCAGAACCGGTCGGCGTCATCCCGGTCGAACATCAACGCCGAGATGCCGAGATGCCCGGGCGGCTGATTCGACGGATCGTCCCACTTGTCGCTCCCCGGCTCTCCGGCGAGCGTCGACAGCAACGACCATGTCTGGCCTTCGTCGCGGCTCTCGAAGATTCCGGGCGCTTCGACGCCGACGAGCAGACGACCGTCGCCGACGGCGAGCGTCGAGACTTTCGAGATCTCTCTGCCGCTATCGGCGTCGTAGGCGATCCCTTCGCTCGAGTGCGTCCAGCTCTCACCGAGATCGGTGCTCCGCCAGACAGCCTGACCGTGCCATTCGCTCGCAGCCGCGGCGTAGACGGCGCCGCTCTTGGGGTCGTGGATGACGTGGTACACCGGCCAGCCTTCGCAGAAGGGGCCGCGTAGCTCCCACGTCTTCCTATCGTTCGTTTCGAGGAAAAATGCGCCTTTGCGCGTGCCGATCAGCAGCAGCGTTCGTGGCATCGAGCTCGCACCTCCCGGTCGGAATCCATTGGCCTACCTATCAGACCGGCGCCGAGGCGGAAAATCATCGGTCGGGCTGGGGGGACGATCTTGGCGCTAAGTGAGAGGAGCCGGGGTCGAGCCGCGCTCGGCCCCGGCTCATCGGCGTCGCCGCGGGCCGGAGCGAATCGCGCGCTCGCGCCGCCGTTGTAGCGTCCGCTCTCGTGTCGCCGCGCTCGGTCGCTGTCGTTCTCGCGCTCGCCCTTGCGGCAGTGTTCGCGGCCCAGGCTCTCGGACGGCCGTCGGCGCCCGCCGGCCGCACGTTCCACTTCAAGAGCCCCTCTGGCAACATCAACTGCGGCGGGGCTGCGAACGGCGTGACCTGTCTCCTGCTGCACAACAACTGGAAGACGCTGCGACCCCGCCCGGCGAGCTGCGACCTGGACTGGTCGCCGACCGACGTGTCGCTCTTCCTGGATAGCCGGACGACGAGATGGGGCGTCTCGGTGGGCGGATGTCGTGGAGACATCGGCCCGCTCTGTTACCCGCAGGATCCCTGCGTCGTGCTGATGTACGGCGCGTCGATCACCGCCTCAGTCAACGGCCGTGGGATTCGCTGCACATCGCGTGCGACAGGGGTCACGTGCACGCGGTTCGGCGCGGGCGCCGGCGTTCGCGGGTTCCGTATCGCCCGGCACGGCTACGCGGTGCTGAGATAGCCGCCGACACGACCGGCGCGGGCCGGTCAGTCCTTCCGATGCCCCCTCTAGCCTCTGCTCGCACATGCGTCTACGTCCGCCCTCGCCTGCGCTGGTTGTGGCCTGTCTGGCTCTCGCGATCTCGCTGAGCGGCACCGGCTACGCGGTCTCCACCGCGCTGCCGCGGAACAGCGTCGGCACCCTTCAGCTGAAGAACAACTCGGTCAACTCGGCGAAGGTGAAGAACGCCTCACTCCGTGCGGCTGACTTCGCGCCCGGCCAGATCCCTGCCGGGCCGGCGGGGCCGGCCGGCCCGCAAGGGCCGCCGGGAACGGCCGGGCTGCAGTTGATCTCCGGCAGCGGCGCGTCCAACAGCAGCAGTCCGAAGAGCCAACAGCAGGACTGCCCGGCGGGCAAGAGGGCGGTAGGCGGCGGCGGTGTCATCACCGGCTCCGCCACCAATACGTTCCTCTCGACCAGCCGGCCGACCGATGCGGGGACCGGTTGGATCGCGACCGGACGCGAGTCGAGCGCGGGCAACGCGGGCAACTGGGCCGTGCAGACCTGGGTCGTCTGCGTGACGGTCGCGTCTTAGGCTCGGCCGCACCACCCAACTGGGCGACGAGGCGTTCGGTCGCGACGATCCTTGTCCGTGTGGAGAATGTTCACCCTGCGTAGGTGATGTCCGCTCGGGCGTCCGGCCGCGACCATCCGTCGAAAGGGCCGAGAGGAGAGCAGATGCCTGACGCCACTGGCGGGGAGCGGAAAACGCTGCCGATTCCGGACCGCCCGACTGACGGGGGTCGCGATGGCGCGACAATGACGAACCGCGCGTGGCGATAGTCGCATCGGGCTCCCTGTTCTTCCGGCTCAGCAGTCTCGAGCTTGCGCTGCTCGTCTTCGGCGTCGTGCTCGGGGCTACGCTGCTCGGCGCTTTCGCCGGACGCGTGCTGCGTCACCACGCCGACGCGCTCCGCGAGCCTGTCGGCGTTCTGCAGGCGGCGCTACTCGGTTTGGTCGCGCTCGTGCTCGCCTTCGGGCTGACGATGGCCGTCGGCCGCTTTGACAACCGGCGCCAGAACGTGGTCGAGGTTGCGAATGCGATCGGCACGACGTATCTCCGCGCGCAGACGCTGAAGGAGCCGATCCGCACGCGCTCGTTGCGCGAGCTCGTCGACTACACGAACTCGACGATCCGGCTTTCGGAGTCGGTGCCGGGCAGCGCAGCGGCGCTGCGTGCCACCGCCGCCGGCGACCGCATTCAACGCTCGCTCTGGCACCAAGCGGGCGAGGCGCTGGCGGCGTCACCGCGAGACAGCGCCCCGCGCCTGTACGTCGAGACGCTCAACGACATGATCGATTCCCAGACGTCTCAGGTAGCAGCGCTCAACAACCGGGTTCCGACGAGCGTCCTCGTGGTCGAGCTCGTGGGCGCCGCAATCGGCCTCGGGCTGCTCGCGCTCTACCTCGCGACGCTCGCCCGCGGCGTCCTCATGGTGTTTCTCGCGGCCGCGTTCGTGTCGATCCTGCTGCTGATCACGTTCGACCTCGACCGTCCGGTCCGGGGTCTCGTGCGCGTTCCGGACACACCGCTGGTCAGCCTGCGGGCATCGATGAGCCTGCCGCCCGCGGCCGACGCGCCGTGACGCCTCGCGACACGGCCTCGCCCTGATCAGGATCCGAACCAGCGCTCTCGTCGAGTGGACGCGAACTCCACCTTGTCCGCGGCGAGCTTTCGGGACGGGCCCACGAGCCGCGCGGTCGGTTTCGGTCCGCCGAAGAAGTTGGCCTCGACCATTCCGACCATTCCGTCGCCGAACTCCAGGTAACACGTGCCGGCGCCCTCGTAGGGGCGCTCGAGCTGTTCACCGTGAAGGCGCGCGGCGATGTCGTCTGCGACAACGCGAGCGCCGGCCTCCGCAAAGACGCCGGCTTTCGCCATCGGCAGTGCAGTGAGGTCACCGACCGCGTAGACATCCGGGAAGCGCGTCGCCAGGTTGGTCTTCTCGACGGGCACCCAGCCGTTCACTGCGAGCCCGGCATGCTCGACCACCTCGGGCGCACGGTGCACGGGGATCCCGACGAAGAGGTCGTAGGGAATGCTTCCGCCGCTCGCGAGCTGTACCTCGTTCGTGTCTGTGTCGAGCGCTGCAAGCTGTTGGTTCGGCATGTACTCGATGCCGCGTTCGGCCAAGGCGTCGAGGATGCTCTGCGACACCTCCTGCGTGATCGGCACCGGAGCCGCCATCGGCCCGGCCACACGGATGTCGACGGCATCCCTGATCCCGCGCTCGACGAAGTGGTCGTGGAGGAGGAGCGCGCCCTCGAACGGCGCCGGCGGGCACTTGTACGGATGGCCGAGGATCCCGATCAGGATCGCGCCGGAGTCGAAGTCCGCCAGCATGTCGCGCATGCGCTCCGCTCCGGCGACCGAGTAGTACTCGACTCCTCCCTCTGCGAAGCCGGGCGTGGCCGCGCGGTCGTAATCCGCACCGAGCGCGACGACCAGGATGTCGGCGTCGTAGGAGCCTCCGTCCGTCGTGACGCGCCGGCTCTCGGGATCGATCGACGTCACACGCTCGCGGCGGAACTCGACTCCCTCGCGAGAGATGTCGTCGTAGTGCAGCAGGATGTCCGAGGCCGCCTTGCGGCCGAACAGGACGTCGAGCTTCGAGAAGCCGAAGCTGAACGAGTCGTTCTGGTCGATGAGCGTCGTGTGAACCTCATCGACGAGTGTCTCGGAGAGTCGCGTGGCGAGCTCCAAGCCTGCGAACCCTGCGCCGAGGATCACCACGTGCTTCACGCTCCGACGACCATAGCCCAGAGGTGCGCGCGAAACCCGTTGAAAACGCACCGGCCGGGTGATATGCATGCCGCTCTGCGGCGCATCCGTCCTTCCGAGCCCGGAGGTGCGCTGGTGGCAGGACTAGAAGGTCGCTGAAGTTGTCAGAGCAGCGACGACGCACCCCGCGAACGGTCGGCGAGCTCCGAGAGCAGCTGCGCGAGCGCGGCGAGCCCTGGGAGCCGAATCCGCGCCTGCGTGACGAGGAGCCGCTCCCCGACCCGCCGCGCGGCGGCCTCGAGCCGGGCGAAGGGCCCGAAGAGAACCAGGAGCCGAAGCCGTTCGAGGGTGACCTCGGAGAGCTTCTGCGCGAGAGCCCGCCGGCCAATCCGTTCGTCCGCGAGCGCTGGCGCGACCAGGACCTGCTGCGGGAAGACGATCCCGGCGCGCGTGAGGGCACCCCCGGCGAGCTGGAGGAGGACGCCGGGACGAGCGCATGAGAGCCCCGAGCGTCGACTGGCGGAACCGCTGGGGCTGGAACTGGATCACGACTGCGCGGAGCCAGGCCGGCGCTCCGAACTGCTGGGCGTTCGCCGCCACCGCGCTCTACGAGGCGATGGTCCGGATCGAGCACTGCGTGTGGTGCCGCCGCTCCGAAGGTGATGCGGCACGCGGAGCCGGCAAGCAGGCCTGGGATCTCGGCAACGTCGGTGAAGTGTCGATCTTCGTCGAGCGATACGGGCTCGCCGATCCCGACTGCTTCCCGTGGAGCACCTCCGCCTCGATCTACTCGGCGAAGCCGCACGGCGCGGCGCTCTCCGCTCTGCCGCTGTCCCCGACTCCGGACCGTGCCGGCCGCACGTTGCGCATGCCGCCGGGACACCTGACCGGCCTCTCGGACGTCGAACAGAAGAAGACGTGGATCGACTCGGTCGGGCCGATGGCGGTCATGGTCGATCCGCCGGGCGACTTCGGCGCGCTCGGGTCGGGCATTTACACCACCATGGGTCCGGGTGCGGGCATGCACGCGCTCCTCGTGGTCGGGTACGACGACCCCGGTGGCTACTGGATCGTGAAGAACTCCTGGGGGCCGGGATGGGGCGTGGCCGGCTTCGGACGGGTCGGCTACGCGGCAAACCTGCTCGAGCCGGCGAGCTTTCTCGGCACGCGCGGGACAAATCCGGATCCGTGGACAAAGCGGCGCCAGCGGAACGGCTGCTTGATCGAAAGCGGCAACGGTCGCTGGCACAACAACTTCGAAGTCTTCCTGCGCAAGGGGCTCAAGATCGAGCACTGGTGGCGCGAGCACGGCGCCGCCGGCTTCCCGTGGAACCGCGCCGAGGTCGTGCGCTCGACCGACGTCTGGCGCGACAGCTTCCACGACGACTGTCTCGAGTGCCCGGTCGCGGTTCAGAGCACGTTCAACCGCAACTACGAGCTCGTCTACAAGCAAAACGTCACGAACAGGCTGCGTCACGTCTACTGGGACCAGGCGTCGGGGAACTGGTACGACGCGACCGACTTCGGCCCGACCAACCCGCACGGCATGCCCGGCTTCATCCAGAGCACGCGCGGCGCGCCCGGCGACTTCGAGGTCGTCGTGCTGAATTCGTCAGGCCAGCTCGAGCACTGGACGAAGCAGAACAGCGCACCCTGGCGCACGCATCGGCCGGGCGAGTGGTACCTGCGCTCCGTGTTTGGCAGCGGCATCGTCGACACCGGCCCGAGCCTCGTTCAGAGCCGCAACGGGATCACGAGCGAGCTCGAAGAAGGGCAAGGAGAGCTTCACTTCGTGGCCCTCGGCGCCTACGGCGAGCTGCAGCACTACGTGCTCCCGCCCGGCGGCGCATGGACGAAGGTCGCGACGTTCGGCGGCGGCGCGCAGAGCGGGCCCTGCATGATCGAGGGTGCGTTTGCGGCGACCGACGAGCTCACACCGGGCAACCTCGAGCTCTGCGTCGCGAAGAACGCCCAGATCGAGCACTGGTGGCGCAACCACACGTTCAAGACGTGGCAGAAATCCGCGACGTTCGGCTCGGATGTGCGCTGCGTGATCGGGATGCTGCAGGGCAGCTTCGGCTACAACCTCGAGGTGATCGTCGAGCGCCTGGACCTTCAGTACCAGCACTACTGGCGCGACGGCGCAGGCTGGCACCAGGGCGTCATCCTTCCGCCGTAGACGGCGGCAGAACCCCTGTAGGCGCCGAGGAGAGGACGGTGCGCTCGAAGCGGCGCTCGTCGTCGCGGCGCCTCTCGCTCGAAAGCGTGACGAGCTCGTGGTACGCGATCCACAGGCGTCCTTCCGGATCACGCACAGAGCAGCCTCTGTACCCGAGCACAGGCAGCGAGACAGTGGTGTCGCTCGGCGGGAGCGACTCCCAGATCGCAACGAGCTCTTCTGCCAGTTCCGGCGGGATCGGCCAGGTCGGATCGGGGCGTCCTGAGAAGACGAGGGCGCCCGCGATCCAGCCGTTCTCGCTAGTTGATCTTGATGTGGCCATGCATGACGACCATGAACGTGCAGAACTGCGTGTAGGGACCGCGGTTGGCCGTGCGCGGATCCGGGATCGTCACGCCGGAGTTGTCGACATTGGTCACGGCAGTGCCGCCGGGCTTGTGGGACCAGTAGCCGTTGCGACCTTTGCGGAACCAGTGGAAGTCCCAGCCGGGTGCGATCACGAGCGCGACGAGATGTCCTTCACGCGGACAGCGGTTGTTCGCATTCGACGAGTTGATCAGGTCATCGGCGATCGCGGCCGGGCGCACTGATGCGCAGCTGAGCGCGGTGTACATCGCTCCGGCTGCGCGCCCCGGCTGCGCGAACGTGTCCGTCCGGTAGTCGCAGGCGTAGTTGTAACAGTTGTTGTGCGGTTGAATTGCCGGCACGTTCCACCAGTCGGGCTCGTACAACGGCGCGCACTTGCAACGTTCGCCGCGTGGCCAGTCCGGGCGACCCGGCTTCCAATGATCGCGGAGATCGTCGAGGCGCTTGATCTCCTTGAGGATGAACTCCGACAGGTCGGAGCCGCGCTGAACGCGGCGGATCGGGCCCGTCGAGCCGCAGACGAATTCGTCGAAGGCCGGGTCTGCCGCTCGCGCGGCGAAGTCCTCGCCGACGACGTCGCCGTTCGCGACCCGGAACTCCTTCGGGAGCCCGCGGCTCGCCCGTCCGCTCTGCTCGACGATCAGCCCGCGATAACCGAGGATCGAGGTCGGCAGCGGACGAGCTTCGCGACCGCGCAGCTCGCGCTCGGGCCGGAGGCGGTCCAGCGCTTCGCTTTCCTCAGGGCCTTCGAGGATGAGCACGGGGTTGGGCCTGCCGCTGAAGATGTCGACCGTGATTCGCAGTGCCACCAGGCTCTCCCTTCGTCAGATGGTGAACTCGACTTGCTCGCGCGCGACACCGAGGTTCTCGTTGATCGCCGCGACCTCGATCGCCTGCTTGCCGTCGCTTTCGGGCCGGAACACGATGCTGTCGTCCTGCTCCAGGAACTGCCCGCTCTTCGCGGAGAAGCGGAACCACAAGTGCCGGCCGAGCGGGTCTTCGGCGTCGACGAGGAGCCGAGCCTCGCGGTCGGCGACTTCGGCTGCCGCGCGCCGGATGGCCGGCCGGACGGAGCTGCGCTCGGGTGCGGGGCCTTCGCGCAGCAACTGGTCGAGCTCACGCGCCGGCGTCTCCACCGGCTCGACCTCGTCACCGGCGTTGCGTACGACGACGACGAGGTTCGCGCGCGCGAATGCGACCGCGCGGTAACCGCCGGGACCGAAGGCGACGTCGCCGGGGCCGCCGTCCAGGCGCGAGATCTGCGGCGACTGAAAGTCGGCCAGCACGCGCAGCAGCTCCACACGCGCCGCCGGAACCGAAGGTGCCTCGATCACGTCGACACGCACCAGAACGTTGTCCTTGCGCTCCGGGCTCCAGAGCGAAGCGCTCGCACGCGCGTCGGGACGAAGCTCGGTCTCGATGCGCACGGCGTCGTGGCCCGGCAGTTCCTGGCCTCCGAGCGCGAAGCGCCAGATGAAGAGCGCCGCTTCCCCTCGTTTCGGCTCGCTCCATTGGTCGAAGCCGTGACGCTTCGCGAACGCGTCGACGGTCACGCGACCATCCTCCGTTGCCGCGTCGTCCCGGGCTGCGGCTGGCACGCCGCGCGCGTCGCGGGAGTGACGAGCCGGTCCAGGTAGTCCATCGAGCCCGGCGTGCCGAACCGGATGTTCGTCGGCAGCAGCGGCGTATGCGGAGCCGTCGTCGGGTCGGCGTCGCCGTCGACCTGCAGGCATGCATCCCAGACGGGATCGTTCGCGGTGCAGCCGTCCTTCCACGCGACTTCGTGGTAGCTGAAGCCGCCCCAGCCGCATGCCGTCTGCCAGACGCTCGAGCCGATCGCGAGGAGCTCGTTCAGGTCGAACCAGTAGCCCATGCGCGACTGCCACAGATCGCAGCCGACCGCGTTTGCGAACGTCGAGACGATGGTGGCGCAGTCGCTGCAGTTGACGTACCTGCCGAGCCCCGGCCCGCCTGCGAGCCGGTCGAGAAACGCTGTGCAGCTGAACGATCCACTCGAGTACCAAGACGAGCCGCCGTTCGGACAGTCGTACTCGACGATCGAGGGCCCGAGCCCGTAGACGTTACGCGTGACCTTCTCCGCCGCCTGATCGCGGGTTGTCGCGCCGAACGCCCAGACGCACGCACGGTCGAGCACATCGGTCCAGGGAAGCTGTGTGTTGGCGGACGTGTGCGGCGACTGCTGCCACGGAGCCTTCGGGACTTCGAGCAAGACGTAGATCCGATGGTCGCTGGTGGCGAAGTCCGTCCACGGATCGTTCTGCTTCTCGCGGTATTGCCACCGCCAGCTCGTCGTGTGGATGCCGACGCCCACGTCCCAGAGCCGCACATGCTGCAGCTGGAATGTCTCAAAGGCAGTCCAGCCGGAGCTGTCGAACGACACCCACCGCGCCTTGACGTCGCCGAGCACGTTGCCGACGAGCAGTTGAATCAGCCAGCCGAGCCACTTCAGAAAACCCGAGCAGCCGCCCGAGCAGCCTGGGTCGCCCCCTGGATTCGACGACGGGTCGACCGCGCGGACCTGTACGCCCTTCTTCATGAGCTTCTTCTCGTTCGTGCTGAAGCGCGCCTGGATCGTGAGCGTGTTCCCCTTCGTCTCGGCGATGCCGTATGCCGCCGGCGCGTCCTCCGGTGTCGTGCTCACGCCGCGCACCCATTCGGGCACGTTGATCGGGGTTGTCTTGTTGCGGCGAATGTTGAGTGCGTCGGAGGTCGCCGCGGCACCGTCGTGGTTGAGCTTGATCGCCTCGAGAAGGACGCTCACGGCTCCTACACCCGGTAGACGGTGAGGCTGAGGAAGAAGAATGAGCCGGACACCTGCCGGATGCGGAAATGGTGGCCCCCGGCGGACAGCGTGCAAGGATGCGGCTGGTCGATCGTGCCGGTCCAGCTGAGCGGCCCGAACGACGAGTTGTCGATCAGGCACTCGACGACCGCTCTCGCTGTCGCCGGATAACTCTGCAGACGCGCGTTGCAGACATAGTTGGCCGCGGCGGGCGCGTTGAAGTAGCAGTTCACGCGGCCGGTCTTCGTCTCTGCCGATCCCCACGTCGCGAAGCCGTCGGCGGAGAACCACGCGCGGCAATCGTTGACGCACCGTTGCATGTCGGTGAAGCCGTCGAAATGGTCCGCATCCCAGATGTCGAGCCAGCGCGCCGAGCCGCTCTTGCGGCAGACGCTGAAGTAGGCGATCTCCTGCCAGAGCGCGAGCTCGCCGAAGTCCGGAACGCGGTCGAGGATGTCTTCCGCTCCGGCCGTCTCCTTGAGTGACCTCAGCACGGCGCGCGCACTCGTCTCCGGCTTTGCACGCGCGACGCGATCACGCTTGCGGTCCGATGCCTGAGCCTTCCTCGACTCGAGCAGTTGGAGTCGAAACTTTCTGTCGGCAGGCATGACTGCAGCACCTCCGTTTCTGCCGCAGTCAGTTCGAGCCGCTTCTACTCCACTACTGGTCCTATGTCAAGGCGCTCGGGCCCCGCTGCTAGGGGCTCATCTGATTCATCGGAGACATCCCCCCGCTCCCGGGAATCGTGAGACCCGGAACGGCGTCGGGAATCGCAAGCAAGAGCACGCCCAGCGCAATGAGGATGGTTGTCGTTCCGTAGGTGGCGAGCCGCCGCCACGGCAGCGTCTTCTCGATCGCGATCAGCCCGGCGACCATCGCCATCCATACGGCGCTCATGATTCCGAGCGCGAAGAAAGAGGCCATGAGTGCCCAGCAACAACCAACGCACCAAGCGCCATTCCGGGCGCCCATTCGAAGCGCACCCAGTCTGCCCTCCCGCCATGAGCCGAGCAACAACCCCAGCGGGCTGCGGCATTTACCGAGGCACGCATCCTTGAGCGGGGTGAGCTCATACACGGCCGCGACGATCAGCGTTGCGGCCGCGACCCAGCGCCCGCCGCGGTCCCATGTGAGAACGTCACCGACCGCTCGACCGCCCACGTATGCGACGGCGAAGACGAGTGCGCCGGCGCCGGCCCAGATGACGAGGTAACCAAGCGCAAAGAGCAGCGGACGCATCAGCGAACGCCCGTTGGTCATATGTGAGTACAAGGCGACCGTCGGTGAAACCGATGGAAACATCATGGCGGCCATCATCACGACCCAAACACCGAGGAACCAGCCTCCGGCGCCAAGGTCCGTCCAGGGCCCGTTGTCCATGCCGCGCATCTCGTCGACTGCCCACCACCAACCGATCGCTGCGAGCGCGAACAGCACGGCGATGAGCACCAGTCGCGTTCGCGCAGCGGCCAAGACGGGAGCTAAACCCTGCCGACGTTCGAACGGTTCGCCGGTGGAAGCGAGCAAGCCTCAGGCAGCCCAGGAAAACTCGGACGTCGAGAGTCCCGTCTTCCCCTCGTACTCGATCCCGAACGCGTTGATACGCGAGCGCTTGGCCTCTGCGATGGTGAGATCAGAAGCGACAGGATGGAACATGCCCGAAAACTTGACGGGCTCTCCCGTCTCGACGCCGAGGTTCCAGGCCATGCCGATCTCCTTCGCGGTAGTGACTCGAACGATTCTCAGGGCTTTCGCGAAGTGCGTCAAACGACTGCCGCCGATCGAGCCGCCCATGGCGCGTCAACGGGGCGAGAGCGCGCCCTAGGCTGGCAGCGCCGTCAGAGCGTCCTCACAAGCCTGTTCGCACCATCGACAGACTTCTTCGCAGATGCGGCAATGCTCGTGATGGTCCGCATGCCGTTCACACTCAGCACCGCATCTCCGGCAAGCTTCGACGCAAGACTGAAGAGCAGCCCGGGCGAGCTGGGGGACGAACTCGGTCTGCCTGCTCATGACGCGGCCGGTCGAGATGCAGATGTCACTGCAGTTGTGACACAGCGCGACGCACGCGATCAGCGTTTCGGCATCGGGCTCGCCGAGGTCGGCGTCCGCGCAGACCGTGCAGGCTTGAGCACAGTCGAAGCACGCGTCGATGCAGGCAACCAAAGGCCCGATTTCTATAGCGAGCGTACGCGGATGCGTCTCCAGCATCTGCCGAGCGTGGGACATGATCAGTCCTCCCCTGAGCCGCTCCGACGGTTCGAGTCAGTCGAACATGTGGATAGTAGTGGCTGGGAAAGAGCGGGAGCGACGGGCTCGAGATTGTCGGGCGCGAGGCCGAACTCGAGACGGCGCGCGCGTTCGTCGACTCCGTCTGGGACGGACCGGCTGTGTTGTTCGTCGAGTGAGGCAGGCATCGGGAAGACGAGCGTCTGGTCTCGCTGCCTGCACGACGCGCGCGCGCCCGGCACGACCGGAACGGGACTGTTCGTGCCTATGCCGCCCAGCTCGAACCCGGCCTGCCCCTTCCCCTCCTAGTCGGAGGGGTCCGCGAACGGCCGTAGCCACGACCTTGACTCCGTTCTGCTTCGGTGTTACGAACGCGATGCCGTCAGCACGCCTTGCGTGCCCGAATCGCTCGCCCAGACCTAGGAGGCCGCAATGCCGCAGAAGATCGAGACCGGCGTCGAGCCATATGAGGTCGTGCTCGGCCAGCCGAACCTCACCGTCCGCTCGCCGTCGCCGCTCGATCCCGAGACCGCGCGCGGTGCGATCACGCTCGCGAACGGCTTTCGCGGGAGCGTGGCGCTTTCACGCGACGGCCGCACGGCCAAGTTCGTTCCCGACGAGCCGATCCCGCTCGGTGCGCACACGCTGACGGTGTCCGAGCTCGTGTCGAAGCGCGGCAAGCAGCTGTCGGACCGCTTCGAGATCCCGTTCGTCGTCACCGACTCGAATGCGAAGGTCCGCTCGAGCCTGCGCGTCGAGAACATCGTGCGCCTGCGGGTCGACGGCACGGAGACCGGACGGCTGCCGGTCGACGAGCCCGTGAGCGGCAAGTACGTCGAGGTGATGAAGGCCGTCGACCGCAGGACGGGCAAGCCGACCGAGCTCGCGTTCGACGAGCGCGGCAAGCCCGTCGACCAGGAGAAGCTCTTCGCGAAGCTCGAGAACAGCCGCCGCAGGAAGTACGGCAAGGTGCATCCGACGTTGCACGCGCAGCTGGAGCGCAGCAACCGCCGCGTGCCGGTCGCGATCTGGCTCGCCGCTGACGACGAACAGCTCCCGGAGAAGCGGGAGCGCGGCGAGACGAAGCGCCGCCCGAGCGCGGAGCGCGAGCACGCGAAGCACATCGCCGAGATGAGGGAGATCGTCGCCGACCTCGCCGACGACCGCGGTGCAACGGAGATCCGCACGGACGACGCTGCTCCCGTCGTGTACGCGCGAATGACGCCGAATTCGATCGCGGACCTGCAGAGGCGCAAGGAGGTCGCGGCGCTCTTCCTGCACGAGACGGAGGGCATCCTCGACCTGAAGGACTCGATGGCGATCGCGCAGTCCGACAAGGTGCAGACGAATCTCAGCTTCACCGGCAAGGACGTGAACGTGGCCGTCTACGAGGACGGCCCCGACGACACGACGAACCTGTCGATCGCCGCGCAGTACGAGACGAACCCGTCGACGACGCAGCATGCACGGCACACGCACGGGATCATCAAGAACATCGAGCCGAACAAGCCGCACGGGCACGCCAAGGACTGCAATCTCCACTCGGCGAACAGCATGGATCTCGACGCGATCAAGTGGGCGGCGCAAACGCGCGGCTGCACGGTGATCAGCCAGAGCTTCCACCGCGACTCCGAGCAGACCGACTCGGGCCAGTCGTTCGACGACAAGTACAAGGACTGGCTCGTCCTCCACTGGCCGTGGCCGACGATCCTGCAGGCGGCCGGCAACGGCAACAGCTCGGAGTACGTGAATCACAAGGGCTACAACAGCCTGACCGTCGCGAACCACGACGACACGGCGGCGACGCTCGCGAGCGATTCGTGCTTCCGCAACCCGAGTTCCGGGCACAGCGACCGTGAGCTGCCGGAGGTCGCCGCGAACGGGATGGGCGTCACGTGCGTCGGCCTGACCATGAGTGGCACGAGCATGGCCGCCCCGGCAGCGGCGGGGGTCACGGCGCTGATGCAGCAGGCGGCTCCGACGCTGAAGTCGTGGCCGGAGGGCTGCCGCGCGATTCTGCTCGCGGGCGCGAGTAAGAACATCACGGGCAACACGTGGTGGGCGGACCGGAACGTCGGCATCGATGCGTCGGACGGCTCGGGCGCGGTCGACGCACTCGAGGGCGTGCGGATCGCACAGAGCCGCAAGTCGCGCAACGCCGCGGCGTCGCGTCGCGGCTGGGACATCGGCACCTTGCGCTCGTCCGACATCGGCGCGAACGGCGAGACGACGTTCTCGTACAAGGTCGTCGTGCCGCAGTTCTTCTTCGGCGCTCGCGTGAAGGTCGCGCTCGCGTGGGACAGCCTCGCGGCGGTGGTCGACACGCCGTTGCTCCAGTTCGCGTTCGATCAGCTGAAGGTCGATCTCGACCTGCATGTGTACGACAGCCGCGGTAACCAGGTCGGCTACAGCGGCTCGTGGGACAACAGCTACGAGATCGCCGAGTTCCCGGCCAATCGCGGCGAGACGTACACGATCAGGATCCGGCGCTGGTCAGGCACGGACGACGTCTGGTACGGGATCGCGTGGACGGTGCAGGGGACGCCGTTCATTCGGGGGGATTGGGGGCTGACCGAGGCGATCTTGCGCGCAGCCGAGGGGTAGCGCAAACCACGCGCCGATGACGATTTCCATGGTCTATCACTGGAGTGAAAACGTGCCGACAGGCGTGCGGTAAAGCCGGCTCGCGGCTACTCTGCGGGCGCCCCGGCGGCCGGGGCCACTTTCAGAGGAGGGTCGATTGATCAGGGAGGCGGTCGCGGCGCTCACCGCGGTGTCAGCGACGCTGGTGGCTGTGTCTGCGGCAACCGCGGGCGGGCCGGGGATGACGATCGGGGCGGTGGAGGACGCCGCCAAGTGGGGCGATCCGGTCGCGAAGATGAGCCTCGCGCGTCAGGCCGGCTTCCGGGCGGTGCGGATGACGATGCAATGGTCGAGCGGCCAGACGGCGCCGTCGGCCGGTGAGCTCCAGAACACGCGCAACGCCGCAGAGGCGGCCCGTGCCGCGGGGATCGAGCCGATCGTGGCCATCTACAACACCGGCAGCGCCGCGACGCCTCTGGACGATGCGTCGCGGGCGCAGTTCGTCCAGTTCGCAACCGCGGTCGCGACGGGCCTGCCGTCGGTGCAGCGGTTCGTCGTCGGAAACGAGCCGAACCTGAATCGGTACTGGATGCCGCAGTTCAACGCCGACGGCAGCGACGCGGCGGCGCCCGCATATGAGTTGCTGCTCGCCGCGTCGTACGACGCGATCAAGGCGGTCCGTGCCGACGCGATCATCCTCGGCGGCGCGCTCTCGCCGCGCGGTGAGGACATCGCCACGTCGACGCGGCCGACGCACTCGCCGACGACGTTCATCGCCGATCTCGGCGCGGCTTTTCGCGCGAGCGGCCGGACGAAGCCGATCATGGACGTTTTCGACCAGCACGTGTACGAGGACTACTCGGCGATGCCGCCGAGCTTCGAGCACCCGAACTCGAAGACGATCGCCGTCTCCGACTACGGGAAGCTCGTCGCGCTCCTCGGCCAGGCGTTCGACGGGACCGCGCAGGCGGGATCGAGTTTGCCCATCTTCTACGGGGAGTACGGCGTCGAGTCAGTCATTCCAGCTGCGAAGGCGTCGCTCTACACCGGCACCGAGCCGCCGGCGACGAACGCCGTCGACGAAGCGACGCAGGCGGCGCTCTACCGCGAGGCGTTCAAGGTCGCGTATTGCCAACCGAACGTCGCGGGAATCATGCTCTTCCACGTGAGCGACGAGTCGGCGCTGAGCGCGTGGCAGTCCGGCTCGTACTACACAGATGACACGGCGAAGTCGTCACTCGCCGGCACCCGAGACGCGGCGACGGCGGCGCGCGCCGGCACGCTCACCACATGTCCTGATCGCACGCCGCCGTCGGTAAAGCTCACATCCCCCGCCGACGGCGCCACGGTCCACGGCACCGTGACACTGACGGCGACGGCCGCCGACGACGTGGGTGTCGGAAAGGTCGAGTGGCTCGTCGACGGGACGGTGCTGACCGGAAAGGCTGTCTCGCCCTACAGCTTCGACTGGAGCTCGGGCGCCAGCGGGTCGGTGACGATCACCGCGCGCGCGCTCGACGCGGCACGGAACACCGCCACGTCGTCCGTCACCGTCACCGTCGACAACACACCGCCGGAGACGGTGATGACGTCGACCCCGGGCTTCGTCTCGCCCGCGACCGCAACGTTCGAGTTCGCAGCCTCGGAGGCCGGCGCGAGGTTCGAGTGCAGCCTTGACGGCTCGGGGTACGCCGGCTGCGTGTCACCGAAGACGTATTCAGGGCTGACGCCGGGCTCGCACACCTTCTCCGTGCAGGCGATCGACGCCCTCGGCAATGCCGACCCGACACCGGCGTCGTACAGCTGGACGGTCGCCGACACGACTCCACCGGAAACGACGATCACGGCGGGGCCGACTGGCACGGTCTCGACCACGAGCGCCACCTTCTCGTTCGGCGCGAGCGAGTCGGCGACGTTCGAGTGCGCGCTCGACGGCGGCGCCTACGCCGCCTGTACGTCGCCGCAGGCGTACTCGGGTCTCGCGGCCGCGACACACACGTTCGCAGTGCGCGCGACCGACGCCGCCGGAAACGTCGACCCCACTCCCGCAACGCGCACCTGGACGATCTCCGCGTCTGCCCCCCCGCCTTCGCCTGCCTCGCCTCCGCCTGTGCCGGCGGGCTTCGACTTCAACGGCAACGGAACGGCGGATGTGGCGGTGTTCCGTCCGTCGAACGGCACCTGGTATGTGCGTGGCGTGTTCACTGCGGGCTGGGGTGCGGCGGGCGACATTCCGGTGCCGGGCGATTACGACGGTGACCGGAGGGTGGATGTGGCGGTGTTCCGTCCCTCGACCGGCACCTGGTATGTGCGCGGCGTGTTCACGGTGGCCTTGGGTGCGGAGGGAGACATTCCGGTGCCGGCCGATTACGACGGCGACGGCAGGGTGGATGTGGCCGTGTTCCGTCCCTCGACCGGCACCTGGTCCGTGCGCGGCCAGTTCACTGCGGGCTGGGGTGCGGCGGGCGATATTCCGGTGCCGGGCGATTACGACGGTGACGGCAGGGTGGATGTGGCGGTGTTCCGTCCGTCGAATGGCACCTGGTATGTGCGTGGCCTATTCACCACGGGCTGGGGTGCTGCAGGCGACGTTCCCGTCTGAGACGAAGTCGTAGAGCGTGCCCGCGTCGTTCTTGCGCCTCCGTAGCCTCTTCTCGATGAGATCGCTGCTCGCGAGCGGGTACGGCAACGCTGGTACGGCAACGCTGGTCCTCGCGCTTACCCTCTACGCAGGTGCGCCGAGCGCGCGACCGGCCAGCTTCCGCCCACCGATCACCGTTGGCCGGCAGGAGACCCGGGTCCTAGTCGAGCAGACGACCGTCGTCGACCCGCAACGGCTGGGACGTTCGGCGGGACGACTTGATGCCAGCGAATTGCGCGCTGTCGACGAGGCGCTCGGCTTAATCCTCGGCCTCTGATCAGCCTCCGGGCTGGAGCGGTCTCAGCGGGAGCGACGGGACTCGAACCCGCGCTTTACCCCCGTGATCCGTTTGCGAACGGGACCGTCAAGGTGCTAGACGTCGCGCTGCTTGTCGACGGTCGTGCGGCCGACGGAGGGTTTGCTGTCCCGGTCGGCGAACAGCGACGTTAGTCGTCGAGCTCGCCGAGTGCGTGAGCCGGCGTCAACGAACCAGAGCCGATCGAGCAGCACTGAAGGCGCCGCGTAGGTGTTCGCCTGGTAGTTGCCGACTCGCTTGGAGGTGAAGTCGGCGAGGCGTGGCGTGAACAGCGGGACTCGGATCGGGTTCCTTCGTAGAGCGCCGGAAACGAAGAACGAGGTCGGTGGAGGGACCGGGCGGGGCGAGCGCTTACAGAGTCTCCCTGAGCTTGTCGATGTCGCCGTTTCCATTCATCGGCGGGCGAAGGAGACTGTGCGGATCGGCGACCTCATGACGGCGGTAATAGAGGAAGCCGATGTTGCGCGCGACGAGCTTGCGCGTGCGTTCGTGTCTGGAATGCCCGCGCAGCCGATCGAGAATGCTCGCGGCGAGCGATGAGGTCGAGACCACGCCGTAATGCGGCGGAGCACGCCAGGAAAAGACGTGCGTACGATCCTCCCCGGTCCCATACATCTCGTAGTCAGTAATTCCGATGATCGCGGCGCCGGCCTGAGCACGATAGGCCTGGCGCAGGAGCAGAATGAGCCGCTCGGCGACGAGGCTCCGCTCATTCGCGTCGAGCGTCCATCCCGGTAACGCAATGTCCGGCAGCACCGCGACCGGTATGCGGTAGTGGGCCGCGAGTTCGTGGGCGAGCCGGTCGGCGTCAACGCTTCCGGGCTCGCCGAGTGGTACCAACCAGACCCCGGATTTCTCGGCGAGGATCGGTCGGACATATCGCGCCGCTGACGCCGCATCGTTAGCAGTCGGGTATCGCTCTCCGGACTCGGTTGGGATGCTCGTGACGACGGCTCCCGCAACGAGCAGCGCGATCGCAAGAACCGGCAATACGCGCACGAGGCGGAGAATCGGTTTGCGCTTGACGGGCTCCGGCTCTGGCTGCTCAACGGGACGCGTCGACAACCCGCGCCGTTCGATCTCGCGCACGAGTTGCGGATCGTCCAGCTGCCGCGCTATTCGGGCCAGCTCGGGGGCGTCGTCCGCCGCAAGGTCGGCGAGTGCGTTCCAGGCGTAGACAGATGCTTCCTCTGGACGGTCGCCGGCTAGCGCCTCATTCGCCCTCTCGAGGTCGGGTTTCATCGACTGGCTCGTCAGAGGAAGAGCGCGATGTCGCGACACAGGCACGGTCGTTCTCGTGCCATGGCTCGAAGCCGTTTGTCGTATGCGTTCGGCGATTGCCTCACGACGTTGCAAGCCTGTGGTCTGTTTTCCATGCGGCCAGGATGGCGGTGAGAACGTCGGGCGCCGGCGGCCTGAGGACGACGTCGGGCTTGCTCGGATCGGCGCCGTGTTCCGGATCGACAGGTGGCAGGACGGGCGCGCCCGGCGTCGGCACCCGATACCCGCTTCGGGCGGCGGCATCCGGTGTCACTTGCGCGCGGAGCCACGTCCCGAACCCTTGCGCGGCGGCCCGTTCGTCGCTGCCGACCCAAGGGGCGTCGAGCACGATGTACGGGTAGTCGGCCATGAACGTTCCGTCTGCGGGATAGATGGCTACGAGCCGCCAGGGCCTTCGCTCGTTGAACTTGACGAGCGAGGCCTCCTGGACGACGACTGCGGATGCGTAGCCGGGGCCGTAACGAGCGAGCTGCGCGAGTAGGTCGTCCGCGGTAGGCGCGTAGTGGACGATCGAATGTTCGATCTTCCGAACTTGGCGGCGGGAATCGTTGACGTCGTCGATCGTGAGCCCGGCGAGCTTGCCGGTGACGGCGTAGTACTCGGCTGCGATGGCAGAGAGGCCTGAGGTCGAGGTCGTCGGATTCGGATGGGCAAAGCGGAACGTGCCCCGAGCCGCGAGCTTCGGGATGTCCTTCCATCCGATCGGACGCTGCGGCCAGCCAAGCTTCCTCGCCGTCCGCTCGGGAATCGCGATCACCTGCGGCGATTGCACGATCGATGGGGTGTCGAGCGGCGCCCAGTCCTTGCGTACGTGGGCGTTCAGCAGTCGACCCCAGAGCGACGACGCCGGTCCCCAGACGACGGGTTTGAGCGTCCCGGCCGCGATCATGCGCTCGGCCTCCCCGGACGTAACCGCGCGGCCGGTCAGTCGGATCGAACGCCCATGGACATTGACGCCGGCGCGGTTGAAGCGCTCGATGAGCGGGGCAAGGAGCTCCTGCGTGTCGGGCGAATAGACGAATTCGATCCGGACGGGAGTCGCTGCCGAGGTCGATCCGCCGTCCTCGATGATCGCGACGCCGACCGCGGCAGCGGCAAGAACGATGACCAGGATGCGCGCTTTCGTCGCGCCGGTCGGTCGTAGCCACCACCGCGGAACCGGCACGCGGCCCTACTCTTCCCTCAGGCGATGGACGACGACATGGTTGGTCGTCCCCGGAGTTTCGAGCTCGGTTCTTCCCGTCATCACGACGACGTCGCCTGCCGCGGCGAGGCTCCGTGCCTCGACCCGCTCGAGGATCTGCGTCGACATCGCCTCGATGGTCTGGACGGCATGGACGTCGATCGGGATCACGCCCCAGTCGAGAGCGAGCTGTCGGAGCACCTGCGTGTTAGCGGATGCGGCCACGATGGGGCGCCGTGGCCGGAATCTCGAGACTTGGCGGGCGGTCGCACCCGTTTCCGTTGCCACGGCGATCGCGGCCGCGTCCATCTCCTCAGCGATGTCACACGCCGCGTGCGTCAGGACCGCCGCCGTGTCGATCTCACCGCGCGGTCCGGGCGATTCGTACCCGAGTGAGGGCTCCACGGTGCGGGCGATCGTGTCGAGGAACTCGACCGCCGCGACTGGATGTTTGCCAACGGCCGTCTCGCCGGACAGCATGACGGCGGACGTTCCGTCGATGATCGCGTTCGCGACGTCGGAGGCCTCGGCCCGCGTGGGCTCCGCGCTCTCGATCATCGACTCAAGCATCTGCGTTGCGGTGATCACC
>Ga0114129_10002433_pt1 | contig 25829 bp, 29 predicted proteins | sample RhiMetdeltSRZDD1_FD_80071 | JGI IMG/M metagenome (GOLD analysis project Ga0114129, IMG submission 80071) | Populus rhizosphere microbial communities from Tennessee, USA - Rhizosphere MetaG P. deltoides SRZDD1 (version 2) (version 2) | ecosystem: Host-associated > Plants > Roots > Rhizosphere >...
AGGAGCATGTTATGAGCGAAGCTATCCTTGCCCAACGACACGCATCAACTCTCGAAATCGCCCTCAACCGACCCGAAGCCTACAACGCCTTAAATCTCGACGTGATGGTGATGTTAAGCGACGGGCTCACCTCTGCCGCGACGGACGAGTCCATTAAGGGAGTCATGATCACAGGCAAAGGGAAGGCCTTCTGCGCCGGCGGCGACCTGAAATGGATCGTCCAACAGACGGCCGACCAGCAAGGCGCGGACGCAGGTTCCACGGTCTACAAACTGGCGCCACAATTTCATCTCGCTATCACAGAGATTCGCCACATGGGGAAGCCGGTCGTGGCGGCGATCAATGGCATCGCCGCCGGTGGAGGTTTTTCGCTCGCACTGGCATGTGACTTCCGCGTGATGGCTGAGTCGGCTGTATTAAGGCAAGCCTACACCTCCAGCGGATTGAGCATCGATGGCGGAGGCACGTTCGCGCTGCCGCGTCTCGTTGGGTTGGCACGCGCGCTCGAGATCGCCGCGTTTGATCAGCCCATTTCATCTGCCAAGGCTTTGGAATGGGGTCTGGTCACAAAAGTCGTGCCGGATGACAAGGTGGTTGATGAGAGCATTTCTATGCTGCAGGGGTTGGCGAAATCCGCTCTGCATTCGTTTGCGTGGTCAAAGCGATTGCTGACCGAATCTTTCAACCACACCTTGGAGACACAGCTGGAGTTGGAACGCCAGGGCATCAGCGATTGCGCGCGTCACCCGAATGGCCAAGAGGGTCTCAAAGCATTCCTTGAAAAACGTAAACCAGTATTTTAAGTCTCAACAGCGAGTGTCTCCATGACCAGACTAGCTATCCTTTCAGATATTCACGGAAATTTCCCTGCGCTCGAAGCTGTTATGAGTGATTTGCAGAACTTCCATGTGGATCAAGTGATCGTCCCTGGAGATGTAATTAACTTCGGTCCTTTCTCAAGACAAACGGCTGAGATTGTTATCAACAATAACTGGCCGGTAATACGGGGTAACAATGAATTCTTCCTGATGGATTACAAGACACCACGTGCCCCAGCCGAGTGGAATGACCCTCTTCAATTTGCACCTATCGCCTGGTTGAGCCGGCAATTTGACGCAGACGCGAAATTGAAAATGCAAATTGCCGCCTGGCCCGACTCGATAAATCTCCGTTTTCCCGATGCGCCGCCAATCCAGGTCTTTCACGGTATACCGAATGATCCCTGGGAGCCGATATACTGGACCATGACAGATAAAGAAATAGAGAAAGTACTCTCCGGGGTGGAAGCGGAATTCGTCATTTGCGGTCACACGCACCTGCCTATGGATCGTCAAATCGGCCGATGGCGCATCTTCAATCCTGGCTCTGTTGGCGTTCCGCTGGATGGAATCTTCTCTGCAAGCTATATGCTGCTGGAAGGCGGTGAGCAGGGCTGGAAGCCAACCTTTCGACGCATTCCGTTTGACTATGAAGCAATATTCGAAGAATTTGAAGCCTCAGGGTACAACAAGGAGGCTGGCCCCATCGGCCGCCTGACCATTGAAATATACAAGCGCGCCCGTCCCATGCTCGGCTTCCTGAGGTGGCACGAAAGGCATAAACCTGGTTCACAGCTCTCCAACGAATTGGTCGATGAATTTTTGACGAATGCAAACTGGTGGGAATACTCCCATGAGGCATACCACTTAAACATGGCATAGGGGCCAGTTTCCCACTACGTGGGTCAGGAATAGTCAATTGCGGTACACTTGAAATCCACCTCGCCCTTTTGCTTACTCATAGGACCAATCCCGTGCCAAAGATCCTGATTGTAGATGATGACATCACGATTACAGAACTACTGAAAGTGTTGGTAACCATGGAAGGTCACCAGCCAACCACTGTCAATGACAGTACAAAAGCCATGGAAGTGGCCAGCTCCGTGAATCCCGATTTGATCACGTTGGACTTGATGATGCCAGGACTGACTGGCTTCGAGCTTTGTGAACTTCTGCATAGCGATCCGAAATTTGAAAAGATCCCTATTGTTATCCTCAGTGCGAAGGATGACGCTGAAAGCAAGGCAAAGGCACTGGAAGCTGGGGCCACAGCATACGTCACTAAGCCATTCGCTTCCGATGAGCTGATGGGGAAAATCAAAGCCTTGACGACATCATAAAAAACCCCGTTAATGTCCAACTCCATCTTCACTTACACCTTCGCCGTACCCGAAAACGCGATTGACGAGAATGGTCACGTCAACAACGTTGCCTATGTCCAATGGATGCAGGATGCTGCCATTCGTCACCCAGAGGCAGTAACTGAATATAAGCCTGCCGAAAACACAACTTGGTACGCCCGTGAACATCGCATCGAGTATCTGCTGCCTGTGTTTCTTGGGGAGGAGCTCGAAGTCCGCACATGGCTGAGCGAAATCAAGCGCGTGCGTGCCCACCGCAAATACGAGTTCATCCGCAAATCAGATGGGAAAATCGTCGTCAGAGGCGAAACCGATTGGGTATATGTGGATGCAAAATCCGGCAAACCTATCGCGATCCCAGCTGAGGTTGGAAAGCTCTTTCCTGTGCTGTCTGAGTAGCTTCAAATCAGCACGTCACACTCCCTGCATATTGATCTATAAATCAAGCTGGGCGGTTTGCGGTACACTTGAAGCATGTCCCTTGCGATTGAAACAAATCAACTTAGTAAAGTCTTCGGCGATGTGCGTGCCGTGGATTCGATTGAGCTACGCGTTGGTTTCGGAGAGATTTATGGCTTTCTTGGACTCAATGGCGCAGGCAAGACCACAACGATCCGCGCGCTGTTGGGCATGATCCGACCGAGCGCGGGAAATGTCAAGGTGCTAGGGCAGGCCGTCGGTCCGAATGGACGCGGTCCTTGGGCGCAGGTCGGGCATCTCGTAGAGAGTCCATCGTGTTATCCTGAATTATCTGTACGCGAAAATCTGGACATCGCGCGCCGTCTACAGGGAATCCAAAACTCCAATGTAGCGGATGAAGTCATGGAGCGACTTGCGCTCGCCTCCTATGCCAACCGAAAAGCTGGTACGCTTTCGATGGGCAACCTCCAACGCCTTGGGCTGGCGCGCGCCCTCTTGCATGCACCCAAATTATTGATCCTCGATGAACCCGCCAATGGGCTCGACCCGGCGGGCGTCGTCGAAATTCGTGAATTGCTGAGAGCACTTGCGAATGAACAGGGAGTGACGGTCTTCATGTCGAGTCACATCCTGACCGAAGTGGATCGGCTTGCCACGCGCATCGGCATCATTCATAAGGGACGCCTGATCGAAGAACTGGACATCGTCAAACTCGAACAACTGCGTTCCAAACGGCTGGAAGTGCAAACGCGTAATCTGGAAGCGGCACAAATCAGTCTACAAAGCGCCGGCTATAAATTTGCCGTTCAGGATGCGAGCATTCTTCTCGAAGATAAACATGCCATCGAGCATCCTGATGATATTGCACAGATTCTTGTCAATGCTGGTGCGCCGCCTACACATCTAGCAGTGGAACAACAGGAACTCGAAGAGCACTTTCTCCAACTAACCGGAGAACATCCATGACGAACCTCCTGGCAGCCTTCTGGGCAGAGGCTCTTAAAGCTCGCCGTTCCAGTATTCCCTGGCTTGCCCTCTTGGGTTTCACCCTGGCTCCCCTCATGGATGGTCTTTTCATGTTCATTATGAAAGATCCCGAGCGCGCCCGCGAGATGGGGCTACTCAGCACGAAAGCGCAACTGGCCATGAGTACCGCAGAATGGACTACTTTTTTCAGTGTGCTCACACAGGCAATTGCGGTTGGTGGTGTTATGGTGTTCTCTATTGTCACCGCCTGGATCTTCGGGCGCGAGTTTTCCGATCACACCGCCAAAGAGTTACTAGCGCTTCCCGTTGCGCGCGAGCAAATCGTCACGGCCAAATTGATCGTCATTTCAATCTGGGTCCTGATCACTTCCATCTGGGTATATGGAGTCGGACTCGTCATCGGCAATCTTGTCGACATCCCTGGCTGGACAAACGCGCTGGCATGGCGCTCCTTTAGCGATGTACTCCTTACAGCTGGCATGACTCTGCTCCTGATGACGCCCGTAGCATTTATTGCGAGTATGGGACGTGGTTATCTGCCTCCGCTGGGCTGGGCGGTGTTGACTATTTTCTTTTCTCAAATCATCGCGGCGACCGGATGGGGTGATTGGTTCCCATGGTCTGTTCCAGCACTGTTCAGCGGAGTTGTAGGTCCACGTCAGGAACAACTCGGATTGCATAGCTACGTGCTTGTAATTTTGGCTGGCGCTACAGGCCTCGCCTTGACGTTTTGGTGGTGGCGAAGCGCCGATCAAACCCGGTAATTCCAATGTATATAGTTATCTGGGAATATCGCGTTAAAAAAGGCAAGCAGGCAGAATTTGAGAAAATCTACTCATCCAATGGCGCTTGGGCAAAGCTATTTAAGAAAGAGGAGGGATATCTCGGAACCACGTTTATCCGTGATACACACGATTCCCAACGCTACCTAACCATCGATCGTTGGGCCTCCAAAGAAGCCTACGAAAATTTTCTTCATCAACGCGAGAAAGAATATCGAGCCCTGGATGCAAATTGCGAGGATTTAACGGAACAGGAATCAAGGATAGGGAATTGGAATTCCGTATAGAACAGGCGCGGCAGTCCTGACAAAACAAAGAGGTGATCGAATGAGCGACCAGACGCAATCAGAATCTCAGGTTCATGAACTATATCGTGAGCTATTGGATGCCTGGAACAAACGCGATGCACAAGCATTCGCGGCCTTATATGAAGAAGATGGGAATCAGATCGGATTCGATGGAAGTCAGATGAATGGGCAGGCAGAGATCGAAACTCATCTACGCCAGATCTTCGCGGATCACATGACCGCGACCTATGTTGGAAAAGTGCGCGAGATCCGCTTTTTGAATGAGGAAACGGCCATCCTGCGCTCGGTAGTCGGAATGATTCCACATGGGAAAACAGATATCAACCCAGCGACTAACGCGATCCAGAGTCTGGTGGCCGTGAAGCGTGGTGGTCAATGGAAAGTAGCGCTCTTTCACAATACACCCGCCGCCTTTCATGGCAGACCGGAAGCCGCTGCTGAACTAACAGGTGAGTTACGGAAACAGATCGAAAAAGGAGACTGAGATGATCGTCAGAATGTGGCATGGTCGAGTCCCCACAGCTAAAGCGGATGCCTATCGTGAATTCACCAATAAACGCGCCATTCCCGATTATCAATCGGCCAAAGGGAATATTAGTGTTCATATTCTCGAGCGCCGTGAAGGCGACATCACCCATTTCATCGCATTGACCTTTTGGGAAAGCCTCGAGGCTGTCAAAGGCTTCGCTGGTGATAATGTGGAAGTCGCAAAATATTATCCCGAAGACAAGGACTTTCTGATCGATTTCGAACCCATGGTTGTGCATTACGAAGTGGTCGGGCAATCCTGAGCCGTCGGACGAAGCACCCGGCATGATTTGCTTAGCAAATCACGGTCTAGGCAGGTGTACTTCGCCTGGAACAATTCCATGTCTAACCATAACACGATCATTATTGGCGCAGGTGCCGCGGGGCTGGCCGTTGGCGCATGCCTCAAACAAGCGGGCATTTCACCTATTATCCTTGAGCAAGGCGATCAGGTCGGCAGGACCTGGCGCAGGCATTATGACCGTCTCCATCTCCACACTGATAAGAAAAATTCAGAATTGCCCTTTGCACCTTTCCCTAAGGACTACCCGCGCTATCCCTCCCGTGACCAGGTCGTGAAATATCTCGAAGATTATGCCAAACGCTTTGATCTCGATATTCGCTTCCATCAACAGGTCACCTCCGCTCGCTGGGAGGATGGTCAGTGGCTGGTGCAAACTCAGGATACGTTGCACGCGTCGCCGAATCTGGTTGTCAGCACAGGTTATGCCCGTCAACCGCTGATACCTGCTGCGTGGCCGGGATTGGGGTCCTTCCCAGGCAAAGTAATTCACAGTTCAGAATATAGGAACGGTTCAGTCTTTGAAAGACAGCGTGTGCTCGTGGTGGGGCTTGGTAATTCAGGTGGCGAAATCGCCATAGATTTATACGAACACGGTGCAAAACCCTGCATCGCAGTTCGCAACGCGGTCAACGTGATCCCGCGCGAACTGGCAGGGATTCCAATACTCTCGATTGGTATTCTCCAAAACAAGCTACCCGCGCATGTGGCGGATGCTATGAACGCTCCGATTCTGCGCATGGCCGTTGGTGATATTACCCGGTACGGCCTTCGCAAACTTCCGTATGGGCCCGCGACTCAGATCCGTCAGGACAAGCGGATTCCCCTGATCGATGTGGGTACGATGAAGCTAATTCGCGCGAGACATGTCACAATTTATCCGGGTGTGGAGGAGGTTTCAGGAAACCGAATCAAGTTCAAGGGTGGGAAAGAGGCGGAGTTCGATGCGCTGATTCTAGCGACGGGCTACCGTCCACAAGTGAGTGACTTTCTGTCAGGCGCCCCGTCCGCTGTGGATCAGGATGGCGCGCCAACGTCGACGGGGAAAGAGTCTCAAATTCCAGGGCTATATTTCTGCGGGTACTACGTCTCCCCCACGGGCATGCTGCGCGAGATCGCGAAGGAGGCAAAACAAATCAGCAGGGCTATCGCGGCCAAACACGCATATTAAATGTGTAACGATTGAAACAAAAGGGCACATCTGTCCGTCAAGGATAGTACAATGCAGCCATCTTGGATGCTTGATACCGCTTCGTGGAGTTTGGGAAATTTCTATGGCAAAAATCCTGATTGTGGACGATGATGTGCTAATCACCGGGCTGATGCAATCGCTGGTCAGTATCGACCGGCATGAGCCGTTCGTAGTGAATGACAGTACGGAGGCAATGAACGTGGCAAAGTCGGTTCGCCCTGACCTAATCACCCTCGACCTTATGATGCCACACCTCAACGGCTTCGAGTTGTGCGCGCTCCTGCGCGCCGACCCCCAGTTTGCCCACACACCCATCGTCATCATAAGCGCGAAGGAGGATTCGCAGAGTCGGCAAACAGCCTTCGCCGCGGGAGCCACGGAGTACCTCAACAAGCCGTTTAATATCGACGAATTCCTGCATGTGATCAAGCGGTTGACCTCCTGAGGCCTTGCGCAACAATTATCAAACTGCAATCTACAAAATCTTTAGGTAACGCTTATTTTTCTTGCCGTTTACCATCTTTCAGCGTATCATTGCGGCCATCTCAAAAAAAGAAAGTTAAGGTATTCACAGTAGACAATATGGCAAAGATTCTTGTGGTTGACGACGACAAAGGTGCGACCGATCTCCTGGAGGCGATCCTGCTGGCGACGGGCCATCAACCTGTTGTGGTCAATGACAGTTCCAAAGCCATGGAAGCCGCGAATCAGGAGAAGCCTAACCTGATCCTGCTGGACCTGATGATGCCTGAACCGACCGGGTTTCAACTGTGCCGAATGCTGCGACAAAACCCGGCTTTCCGCACCACTCCGATTGTGATCATTACCGCGCTGGATAACACCGACAGCCGGGTGGTTGCCATTGGCGCAGGGGCAAACGGTTTCTTGAGAAAGCCCTTCCACGTCAGCGACCTATCCGACAAGATCAGAGACCTGCTTCCCTAAGAAGCAGGTCTCTTGCTTTTGCCGTCAACGTCCATCCTTGGCGATGAAGTGAGCCGTTTATAATTTGCGCCATGCCCAACTCCTCCGTTTATTCCAAGACCATCAGCATTCCCAACACAGCCATTGACGAAAACGGTCATGTCAATAACGTGACGTATGTGCAATGGATGCAGGATATTGCCATCGAACACTATTCGTCGATTGGCGGCGGCGAAGTGCAGGGCCCGGATGCCACCTGGGTCGTCCGTGAACACAAGATTGAATATCTTTTTCCAGCATTTGCGGGGGAAGAAATGGAAATACGAACCTGGGTGGAAAATATCCGCCGTGTACGATCACTTCGAAAATATGAATTCCTCAGGAAGTCAGATGGGAAAATGCTCGTCAGAGGGGAAACAAATTGGGTTTTCGTGGACGTGAAGACCGGCGCCCCGCGGGCTGTCCCGGATGAGGTTGCAAAGATATTTTCTATGGTGACTAAGGAGACCGAATGATTCGTACTCAACGGCTTGCTGCCTGTATTGCTTTCGGCGTTATGCTGTTTGCGCAACTGGCCTGTCAGACGCTAATTCCCTCCAGGGACGCTGTGTCAACATCTCAGCCAACTCCAAGCGAAGCTACCGCAACCCAGGAAAACGATACAACAACGAACGCAACGGCTCCCGCCTCACCCGGTGAGGATGAAATCAGGGCAGGCATCCAGCTTTCACTTGATCTATACGCTCAGGCCTACAATGAAAATGATCCTGAGCTGCTTACGCAGGTGGTGGACCAGGAAAATTTACCCTTTCGCCGGATCGTAAAAAGCCGTTTTGATGAATTTCAGACTTCCGCGGATGCGGGTCAAATCCGATTCAAATATGATTTACTGGATATCGAAAAAAGGGAGTTTGGCTATGTGATTGCGCATTTCGAAATGGATGGATACGCTGTGGAAGCCCTCTGGCCATTTCGCTTGCTGGGCGGGAACTGGGTATTGACGGAGCCAACAGTGGAAAACATCGGGGAACCTGTCATCACCGAAACCGAGCACTTCGTTTTCACCACCTACCCCTGGGCAGACGATGTCAACCCAAAAATCATGGAGCTGATGGAAAGCGCGCGCAACGATGTCGAAAGCGTGTTGGGCAAAGTGCCCGAGGAAAAAGCCAACGTAAGGATTATGCCGATCTACAGTTTGAGTCCGTACAACCCAATGGGAGCGATAGCATTGTATAAGCGCGAACAAGGTGCCACGAAAAATTTGATCGATGTCTATGCTCCCTATTCTTATGCCTTTTCTTTCTTTGACCCCCGGCACGGCTGGGAGGGCGAACTGCAAGCTACCCTGACACATGAGTATACACATATGACCCACGCCCGTTCATTCAATGGCGCGGGGCGGCTTTCCGATTGGATGTCGGAAGGTTTGGCTGAATACGTTTCTGGCGCCGAAGGACGTAAGGCAGATGCCTGTTACGCGTTCCGTTCAGGCACGTTCATTCCAATCGTTGACCAGAGTGACGTAGTGTACAAGCAAGACCTGATGCATATGTATAACCTCGAGACAAATTTCGGTTTAAGTTACAGCTTTGCGACCTCGCTGGTTTACTTTACGGTTGAGAATTATGGGGGACTCGATGGGTTTTGGAAGCTTGCCAATGCCCTCGACAAAACCAGCGACTTCACGGAAGCGGTGCCGGAAGCGTTTGGGATTTCCTATGAGGAGTACGATGAAAAATGGCAGCAGTGGCTAAAAGCGCAATGCTAACCGGAGAATGCTTTCAAAATCCGTGATGAATGCTTCAAATTTCTAACAACTTTTCGTATACTTTTACGAGCTTCTTTTGAGATTCATGCCATGTGAATTTTGTCAGAGCGCGTTCGGTGGCAGAATCTGCCAGTCGCTTCGATAATTCCACATCGTCCAATAACATCAATACCTTGTGCGCCAGGTCTTCGGGATCATTCGGAGAAAATAACAATCCATCCACATCTTCACGCACAAGCTCGCGCACGATTGGCATATTCGATGCGATCAACGGCCGCGAGGACGCCATGTATTCCAACACTTTAATCGGACAGGCGCCTTGAGTCACATTGCGGTCATTCAACCCTAAAGGCGCTACACAAATATCGGACTCTGCAATAAGAGCCGGGACTTCATGATGAGGCACCGCCGGCTGCACCAGGACGCTTCCTTCTACGCCCAATTTGCGGATGTGTTTCATCAACATCTTCCTCTGCCTAGACCTTCCACGCCCTACAATCCGAAGATGAACAGGTTCCTGTTCAAGCATTTTAGGCAGGGCTTTGATGACAACTTCCAGTCCCTGCCAGTCAGCCAGAGTGCCGATATAAAGCAGGACCGGTACGCGTCCCTCACGCGCAGGCAAGGGCGAGGGTGAAAAGTCTGAGGGGCTGACGCCGTTCGGGATGACAGCAATACGGTCTCGGCTGAGTCCGAGCGAGGCGATGTAATCCCGCGTCACATTCGAAGGGCAAATGATGGCGTCCGAAAGATGCAGAGTGGCGACCTCCTGCTCCCTGACTTTCGCCAGTAATTCAGTATCCAGACCAGGATAATGATATTTGAGCTCGATAGACGGAAGTCCATTGACTTCGAAAAGGGTTTTGTATTCGAACAACTTTTTATTTTGAGCAATTGCAAGGCCATCCCAGATGTTACGATAATGTACGACATCATATTCGGGATGCAGGGTAAGATGTCGAAAGACGGCCTGCCCAAAATGGACGGCGCGCGCCAGAAAATTTTGTGTGAGGTCCTGTGTGATGCGTGTGACCCGCGCGCCCTCGATCGTATCTTCGACAGGCAACACACCATCATTCGGCGTGATAAGGTGTACATCAAACTGGCTATTGACGAGCCCGCGAATGTTATGCAAAATATGCGTCGAGGCGCCCTTGGGGCTCGGTACGATGTCGAAGGCTGTATAGAGCACGCGTGGCATGTCGAGATTATAAGGCACATAAATGGCAAACAAAGGTTACTTTATTATCACGGACATTTCCGGCTACACGGAATATCTCACTGAATCGGAGCTCGATCATGCTCATGAGATTTTGCAAAGTCTGTTCGAGGCGCAATTGCAGAATATCAGGTTCCCGTTGAAGATATCGGGGTTTCGCGGCGATGCCATTTTTATGTATACACCGGAAAGCTGCTTCATCAACCCACAAAGCTTTATCGAAACACTTGAGAATTTGTATATCGTATTTTCAGATACCCTGCGTCAAATGCAATTTAATACGTCCTGCCAGTGCCGCGCCTGCAAGAACATGGGCAAACTCGATCTAAAGATGTGCATGCATTATGGGGAGTATCTAGTGCAAAAACTGGGTGACCGCGAAGAACTGCTCGGCGCGGACGTCATCGTCCCTCATCGTATGTTGAAAAACCATGTTATCGAACAGACAGGCGTCAAGGCCTATGCGTTGTTCAGCGAGGCTGCTGCGCAAGCACTCCACCTTTCCGAATTAAGTCAGCCGTTGATTCCACATTCAGAGACCTACGAACACATCGGTGAAGTAAAAATGCAGGTTTTTAACTTGCAGCCGATCTGGAAAAATATGCAGGAGAAGAATAAGTGCTTTATAAGCAGAGCAGAGGCATGGATTAAATGTGAAGTGGAAGTCCCTTATCCGCCCATCTTAGTTTGGGAATACCTGACAAACCCTGATCTCGAGGCCGCCTTTCTACGATATGACTATGCTGAAAGGACAGATGTCCTTGGCGGACGAGTCCGTGAAGAATCCAGTTTTCATTGTGCGCATGGTGACTTACATGTTTACAGCAAAATCCTCGACTGGAAGCCCTTTGAATATTACACGTTGAAACAATCAGCTATGGGTCTTTCATACATTTCGACACGCCGCCTCATCCCAATCGAGAATGGAACACTCGTTTGCATGTACGTAACAGCCCCGGAAGAGAATTCCAGCAACGAGGTCCAACAAATGCTTCAAACGGCCATAGACGAAGGCTATGCGGGTTTGAAGCCTTGTATCGAGAAGGACATCGCAAACGGAAAAGTCATAGCAGCCTAAGGAGCTTCCATGGAGAATGTCATCTGCATCGGCGGGATCCTTCTCGTCTTTATTCTCATCATCTTTTTCTACCTACTGAATACGGCCCGCAAGAGAAATGCGCCCCCTACAAACGTCGCAGGCAAAAAGGAGACCCTGCCCGTCTACATCTCGCTCGCGGACAAGCCACAGTCCATTATGGAAGGTATGGATAAGCTTAAGACCGACGTGCAAAAAACAGAAACGGTTGGAGATAAATGGCGTTGGATTCCATTGGTCATCTTTTTTGGCGGGGTGGGCTTTATCGTCATTGACCTGTTTATCGATCTGCTGGGATATTTCTCATTCGTATTTACCGGGGGTGGTATTGCGCTGTGGCTCGCAGCAATCGTGATGGCTCGCAGTCTGCGTAAGAGCGATTCGGCGGATTTTCCTCCTCGCTACAACGGGACCAAGCAAATCCTGCATACGTTGCGCGACGACCTCAGACCCGGATCGACGTATTTGGGTCATGTCGATCTAACCGGTGCCCTGCTCCCTACCAAGGTGGCACGTTCGGCTAAGGACGCGCAGGACCGTACAACCGAGTACTTTCGGGATGAATGGTTGGCTTTGAAAGCCAAACTTTATGATGGCAATATCCTGCGAATTTCTGCCATCCAAAAATCGAAAAAGCGCAAATCGTATTGGAAGCGCAGCCGCATCAGCGGCAAAATGAAAATGAAGCCTGAGAAGTTCAAGGGCAGCGAGCATGACTTAAAAGTCCGCATCGTGGCTAACCCGGAAGTGTATAGTATTGCCAGAACCAGTCCCACCTTCAAGCAGGGACTCAACATCGGTAAGTTCACCATTAGCCAGTTGAATACAGAAGGCGGAATCATTTCATTTGTTGCCAACTCCCCCTTCGACGAAATTGAACACGAAAACATCCTGCAAATTCTTCAATCTGCCTATTCCCTCCTTCAAAGAAAGGCCGCCTAAATGAGCCGCAAAATCATTCCATTGATCGTAGCATTTGTTCTGGTTTGTCTGGTGATGGTCGTATCTGGAGTCTTTGCCTTCAGCGGTGCAGTCACGGCCGAAAAATTTGGCGGCAGTGTGGTCTGGTCCCAGCCCTATGACACCGCCGAAAGCATGAATATTCTCAATGTCATGGGCGATGACCAGGATTAACTCTTCCTTCAAAACACACAGAATGTAACTGTCTATGACGGGCGCGGGAATACTTTATTCAGCCAGGATTATCAATATCCCAAGACCACTCTTGGAGATGTGGATAACGACGGGACGGAAGAGATCATCGTCTATTATCTTGGTGATCTTGGCTATGCTGTGGATGTCATCTCCAACGGACAGATACAGACTCTAGCTCAAAGCTTGAGCATCGGCCTCCCTGCGCGAGTGGCGCTCATCCGCTTCTCTGCAGGACCACAAATTGTGTTGGGCGATTCGAGCGGTACCCTGCTCGCCTTGGATCTCGATGGTCAACCCGTCTGGAACGGCTCCACTGGCTCTGAAGAAGTGCGCGGCATGGACGATGCCAAGATCAACGGACAAACGTATCTGGCGTCGGCAAGCCATGATGGCACAATCGCAATTTTCGATGCTACCGGTGCGCAAATCTGGTCCACACAAATGGAACAACTGCGTCGAATGCGGGCCTTTGATTTGAACGGGGATGGCAATAGTGAGGTCATTACTGGCGGCGAATACGGTGCTTTCATGATTTTCAGTGCCGCCGACGGAAGCAATTTGTTCAGCAATTCGCTGGGGCAAGCCCTAAGCGAAGTCCGCGAAGTGGAGTTGAATGGCGACCCGTCCTCGCGCGAGATTGTAGTCGGCGGCAAGGATGGCGGTGTTTGGGCGTATTCGTTTAATGGTACCACTGCGAGTCAAATTTGGACTGGCTCTCTTTCTGACAAAGTGAATGAGATCTCGGGTATCGATATCAATGATGACGGCAAGGAGGAGGCTGTGCTCGGCGACGACTCCGGAAAAGTCGCTGTCTTCACCGATAGTGGCACACGCAACAATCTGGAGTCGCACAGCAGCGGCATCACACGCATCGATGTCGGTCGTTTGAATGGGGAGCGCTACGTTGTGATCGCGGATTACTCCAAAGTGGACGTGAATACGATTGCTTTCAGTTCCATCCCCGGTTTTCAATATACCCCCTTGATCGTGGGTGTTATCGTCTCGGCCGTAATTCTGGTCATCGCCGCGATCCTGGCATCCATTCCGAAGAGACCAGAACTGAAAGTCTCCTTTCAAGATAGGAGCCGCGAATCTTTGGAGGCCGAACGACGCATGTTGAAAGAGTCCATTGCAGATGTGGAACGCTTGCGCAAGTCAGGCGAGGTGGTGGGTGATGCCTATCTGGCGCGGTTGAAACGCCTGCGCGCTGATTTAGCCGAAAATGAGACCGCCTTCAAAGCCGCAGGTTTTCCCATCAAGGTGGAAACCATCCAGTGCCCGAACTGCGGAGGCACGCTGGAGTTGGGCATGGATAAATGCGAATATTGCGGTCAGGTATTACTATCGTAGGGTCGGATGCCATCCCGCCCCACAACAAAACCAAAAACGCGCCCTCGCGAGGGCGCGTTTTTGGTTTTGTTCTATTGTATTTACTGCACCTGAAATTCCACGGTTTCCACCAGATTATTATTAATGTAAAGCTCAATCTTATATTGACCGATGGGCCACTCCTCCGCCGCGCGATCCAGGCTAAAGTAATAGGAGTCATCACTGCCGGTGATTTCAGCCGAATCGATTTCAGAATTAGAATCATAGCCCTCCGCGGAAACCAGCGTCCACACACCTTTGACCACGGTATCATCGGCCGCGTTGTTGAGGTCATAGAAACAGTAGAAGGTTGCGGTGTCGGGCGAATACACGGTTGTCTGTGTAGTATCACTCTCATCGGTTGCCATATGAGCATTGGTTATATTGGCGGTGCTGGCACTAAAGTTGCAGGCGAATGCCGCAAGCATCAAAACCGCCGCGAGCAGAAGGAACGGTGAAAATTTTTTGCTTTTCAAGGTATAGCTCCTTTTTGTTGAACTCCTCTCGCAGACAAGTTCAACCTCAAAAACTTACTCCACTTCAATATAGATCCTTTTGTTGAGGGCACCTTTGCTCTTGTAATCTGCAACCCGGATCCTGCCGACTTCATTTGTATTCCGAACATGCGTACCGCCATCGGCCTGCAGATCCAGTCCCACAATCTCCACGGTCCTCACCTGGGTGATGCCTTCGGGCAAAAGGTTGATCTTGGTGCGAATCAAATCTGGGATCTGGAACGCTTCTTCGCGTGGCAATATGCTCACGCGAATCTCACGCCCAGTCTGCACCTCTTTGTTGATTGCCATCTCGATCGCGCGGACCAGCTCACCCCGCATGGTTTCGAACTCGAAATCCAGCCGACCCTTGAGAGGTTCCATGTCCCCACCTGTAACCAGCGCGCCGTAATCCCGGAACACGGTGCCACACAGCACATGCAGCGCGGTATGGGTACGCATCAGCTTATATCGCCGCGCCCAGTCCAAAGTCCCGTGTGCAGCGGAGCCAATGGCCGGTAGCGCCTCCGTACCTCTGAGAAAGTGCAGGATATCGTCGCCCTGTTTCTTCACCTTATCCACTGCATACATGGCACCATCAATGGTCAGCGATCCCAGATCGCAGGGCTGGCCACCCCCGCCGGGATAAAATGCCGTCTGATCCAAAATGACCGCACGCTCCTCCAGCAACGCCGCCATGACCACTGCATCGAATTCCTGCACATAAGCATCGGTGTGGTAGAGTGGCTTTGTCATGACATCTCCATTCGGCAAGTGTACAGCAAATGATAAAATCAGCCAATGGATGATTCCACGTACAACTGGAGGCAGTCATGAATCAGAAAATTATCGTTATTGATGGTAAGACCTATAAGAGTGTGGATGAGATGCCGCCAGATATCCGCGCCATATATGAGGAAGCCATGCGCGGCCTGGACCGGGACCGCAATGGCATGCCCGATATTTTGGATCGGGCAAATCCGTTTGAAGACAAAAATAAGGATGATCTTCCAGAATCCTTCGAAGGGCTAGTCAACTTTCAAGGCTCCATGCCACAGATGTTGAGTTCCTCCAAGATTCTGGTGGATGGTCAGGCCTATAATAGCCTGGACCAACTGCCGCCGGAGATTCGCGCCCAGTATGAACAGGCCCTGGGTACGTTGGATAAGAATCGAAATGGCATCCCTGATTTTGTAGAGGGCATGTTGGGAGCCACGGTTCAAACTTCTGCAGCCACCACTACTTTGGGTAGTGAGCACCCCGCTCATTCCTTTTTTGATACCAGCAAAGATAAGCCAAAAATTGTGAGACCTGCCATCGAACCGGAATCGTCTGGAGGTTGGATGCTCGCGCTGGCAGGCATTGCATTGGCTATGATGTGCCTGGTTGCCGCGGCCGCCGGCATTTGGTATTTCTTTTTGCGTTAAAAATGAGTGTTTGATTAGAAGATCATGGCCCACTTGACTTTGATTTTGGTTTTCTGTATATTATTTTCGGCGTAGATATTTATTGGCACGGCAAGCCCAACCGGCGAGGCGTGCCTTTTGTTTCTTAGCACATCATTTCATTTTTTTGGAGCATCAATGATTCAAGTCAATGGTCTCATCAAAGACTATGGCGCGCGGCGCGCCCTGCACAGCATTACCTTCGATGCCAATCAAGGAGAAATCGTTGGTTTCCTGGGACCAAACGGCGCAGGCAAAACTACGACCATGCGCATCCTCACCGGGTATATGCCACCCACAGATGGCTCTGCCGTTGTGGCAGGCTATGACGTTATGGAAGAGTCATTGGAGGTACGCAAACGGGTGGGATATCTGCCAGAAACTGTTCCGCTTTATATGGATATGACGGCGCTCGACTACCTGAAGTTTATGGCTGAGCTCAGGCATATCCCTAACGCAGAAGAGCGTGCTTATGAAACGCTGGAACAAGTGAACTTGTCTGACCGGGCAAACGGGTTCATTGCCAATTTTTCAAAAGGCATGCGCCAGCGCGTGGGGCTAGCGCAGGCTCTGATCCATCGCCCTGAAGTTCTGATTTTGGACGAGCCAACCATCGGCCTCGACCCGGCTCAGGTTGTGGAGATGCGCAACGTCATCCGGGAAATCGGAAAAGACCGAACCGTGTTACTTTCCACACATATCCTTTCTGAAGCACAGCAAATTTGTGACCGCGTACTGATCATTAATAAGGGCAGCATCGTCGCGGAGGATACGCCCGAAAACCTCCAATCACGCCTGGTGGGTTCCCAGCGTGTGGTACTGCGCGTACGTGGAGATTCTGATGGGCTGGAGACAACAGTCAAAAAGGTAAAGGGGACACGCGGCATCGAAGTAAAAGACGCCGATACAGTGGAGTTCGAGTTTTCTTCAGGTCAAGATGTACGCCCCCAGGTCGCGAAAGCGGTCATTCAGGCTGGTTACGAATTGATCGAAATGCGTCCTGTAGGCATGAGTTTAGAGGAGATCTTCCTCGAACTTACACAGGAGAATTCTTCGGGCAATAAATCATGAGGAGGGCAGAATGAGAAATATTTGGACAATTGCAAAAAAAGAATACGATCACTATTTTATTACACCGATTGCTTACATCGTCGCCTTTGTGATTCTGTTGGTTTTGGGCTTTCTGTTCTGGATTGTGATCCAGAATAGCATCCAAAGCGTGCTCTTTGGTTCCCCTTCGGTTCCCGACACCACACTGTTAAGCGAGTGGTTCGTGATCCTACTCATGTTTGCCTGCCCGGCACTCACGATGCGACTCCTGGCTGACGAAACAAAAACCGGAACGATCGAACTACTGCTGACCGCGCCCATACGGGACTATGAACTGGTAATTGGCAAGTGGCTAGGTAGTTTCCTTTTCATCCTCACCATCATGATCGCTACCTTAATCTATCCGATCATCCTGAACCGGCTCGTCACGCCGAGCATCGACTGGCAGCTGGTCCTATCCTCTTATCTTGGGGTGATGCTGGCCGCCGGCGCTTTTCTGGCCCTGGGAGTCGGTGCTTCTGCCTTATTCAGCAATCAGATCGCCGCATACTTTATTGCGTTTTTCATCTGCATCGGCTTGTTGATCTTTATTGGTGTCCCGGCCCGATTTCTATCCGCGGGTGGTGGATTTTTCGAGTACCTCTCCATGGGAACGCATTTCTACGACTCGTTCAACAGAGGTAGCATTCAATTATCGGATCTCATATATTACATCAGCCTGATCAGCTTAGGCCTGTTCACCGGAATTGTGGCGGTTGAATCCCGGAGATGGAACTAATGAAAAACACGCAAACGGCAAAGTCCACGGGACGCAGCTATACGTTTCTTGCGCTGATCGTATCCCTGATCGCTTTTATTGCCACGCTCGTGCTGGGATTGCTCAAAGTCCTCAACGCGGCCGGGTTATTCGAACTGGCCCAACCGGACGAAATCAATCGCTGGCTTCTTATCAGCGTGGGTCTGATTGTCATAGGACTGGCAGTGTACGCCATCCTTGAACCGGATCGAATCGGTCGTTTTCTCACCCGACGGCAAACTCGTTACGGCAGCAATCTGTTCGTAACCGTGATTGCTTTTCTTGGCATTCTGGTCTTCGGAAACTGGATTGCCTACGATAACCCGATACCGGTGGCCGATCTCACGGCAGACAAGGAAAATACTCTCGCCCCCGAATTTGCGGAGGCCCTCAAGAACCTGCCTGGCAAGATAACTGCTATTGCTTTCTTTAATAGTCAATCGAGCAGGGAGTCAGCCGAAACGCTCCTGAATAATATCAAGGCCAACAGTGATGGTCAATTCGAGTATCGTTTTGAAGATCCCGATCTAAATCCTTTGCTGGCGCGCGAATCGGGCATTACCGGAAATGGCAAGGTCCTTCTGACAATGGACGATCGTAAGGAGATAGCTGCCTTCGCCAGCGAGGAGGAAATCTTAAAGGCCATTATTCGATTGACGAATCCCAATGCACGGGCTGTGTATTTCCTGACCGGCCACGGCGAAGCTGGCCTTGATCAGGGCGAAGCCAGTTTTGCGATAGCCAAACAAACGCTCGAAAGTAAGAACTACACTGTTGGATCCCTTAATCTACTTGCCGAGGGGAAAGTTCCGGAAGACGCGCTGGCCGTCATCATTGCTGGTCCTCTGAAACCTTTAACCAGCAACGAAGTTGACTTGCTGAAGGCCTATGTGGATCAAGGCGGTTCCTTGGTAGTGATGCAGGATCCTTCTCAATTTACAGATTTTGGCGATGAGGCTGACCCGTTAAGCGATTATCTCGCCAACGATTGGGGCATGACTCTTGACCGGGATGTCATCCTGGATACAAGTAACTCACTGGGCCTCTTGTACGCGGTTTCTGCGATTCCGAATGCACAGCATCCCATCACTCGGGACATCAATAGTGAAAACCTGCTCATTATCATGCCTCAGGCGCGCAGTATCACGCTTCCTACCCAACCCGAGGGTGTGACGGTTTCCTCCCTCATTCAAACCACCCCTCCTCTATCCAATTCTGTGTATTCGTGGGGAGAAATGGATTACTCACTGTCGGCGGAGGGTACGCAGGTTCAATACGATGAGGGTGTGGATATCCTCGGTCCCTTGAACATGGCCGTGGCAGGCGAAAACGGCACCACCAAGGGCCGCGTGGTCTTGATGGGCAATTCCCTTTTCGCAGCGGGGCAGAATTTCAATCAGTATGGAAATGGAAACTTCTTCATCAACTCCGTGGATTGGGCCGCAGAGCAGGAGGATCTCATCCAGTTTACACCACGCTCAACGACAGAGCGCACATTCGCACCACCGTCAAACGTGGCCGGGGTGATGATCTTCCTCGGGTCGATTTGCATCTTGCCGGGCTTGATCCTGGTTGCTGGTGTAGCAACCTGGTGGGCACGCAGACGACAAGGATAAAGAATGCGTCGTTCCACGCTGGTCTTTGTACTGTTGTTTCTCGTAATGGCGGGCGCCTATTACTATTTTAAGAATCGTGCACAGCCGACCGATACGGCTGATATTGCGGTCACGCTGGAACCGGTGGCCGAAACTGAATATCTTTTCGAAGCGGCGGATGGGACAGCGAACAGCATACGGCTGGAGGCTAACACTGGAGAAGTTGTTGAACTGGCACGCGACACGGACGCGGAAAATGCCTGGGTCGTGAGGCAGCCGATTGAAGCCGCGGCAGATCAGGGATCGGCGGAGGCGGCAGCCAGTCAGGTCTCGACGATAAGCATTTCGAGCTCCGTTCCGAACGTTGAGCCAAAAGATGTCGGGCTGGACGATCCGCAATATACGATTGTGGTGGAGTTTTCCACAGGCGTGGAACGAATTGCGGAAGTAGGTGTTCTTACTCCCACAGAAAATGGTTATTATGCGCTTAAGGACGGTGAAATTGTTATTGTAAATCGAAGCGGAATAGACGCGCTCATCGGACTTCTGACCAACCCGCCCTATGCGGCGACTTTGACCCCTGGCCCTATTCCCCCCAGTGCAGGTGAAACTGCCACGCCTACGCCGTAACATTTCGATTCTTGAGACGTCTATATTTAGCAACGAAAAAGTATTGAATTTTCCCTGAAAAAAGTGTATTCTGTTAGAAAAAGGTAGATATTAGCGAATGGATGTAGATAAAATCTTGATGGTGGATGAGGAAGAAGAATTCCCCGCCATTGCAAGGCTCATCGAGATGGGCCGCCAAAAGGGTTATATTACCCTTGATGATATTCTGCACTTCTTTCCCGAAGCCGAACAGGATGTTGAACAGCTGGAGGAGGCGTTTTCGGCTTTGTTGAGCGCGGGCATCCCCTTTGTGGAGGATAACGCCACCGCTGAACCTACGGAGGACGAACTGGTGGCCGTGGAGGCCACAGAAGCCGAGCCGGAAGTTGACCTGGCACTGGACGATTATCTGGCGAATATTGATACGGACGATACGATTGGTCTCTATCTGAAGGAAGTCAGCCGTGTGCCGTTGCTGACCGCCACGGAGGAAGTGGAACTCGCCCAGCGCATCGAGCGCGGGCGCATGTCGCGTGAGGAGCTTGCCAAAGGCAATGCCAGCCCGCGCCGCCGCGTGGAATTACGCAAGTTGATCGAGGATGGCTGGGCAGGCCGCGAACATCTCATTACCGCCAACTCCCGTCTGGTCATCTCGGTGGCCGAGAAATATATGGAACGCGGTGTGCCGTTCCTGGATTTGATTCAGGAAGGCAACATCGGCCTGATCCGTGCGACCAAAAAGTTTGATTACCGGCGCGGACATAAATTTTCCACCTATGCCACATGGTGGATTCGTCAGGCTGTCACTCGCGCCATTGCCGATCAGGGGCGCACCATCCGCGTGCCGGTTCATATGGGTGACCAGATCAACAAGTTGTTGCGCGTACAGCACCAACTCACGCAGCGTTTGGGTCGGGAACCCAGCGTGGAAGAACTGGCGGAAGCGCTGGATGTACCACCCAAGAAGGTCGAGAACATGATTCAGGTGGCGCGCCGTCCGCTCTCGTTGGAAACGCCAACGGACGATGAGGAAGATTCGGTCCTGGGCGATTTCATCGAAGATGACGAGGCCCCACCGCCGGATGACACGGCCACGTACAATCTGCTCAAGGAGCATCTGGGTGAAGTGCTGAACGGCTTACCACCGCGTGAAGTTCGCATTTTGCAGTTGCGCTACGGGCTGCTCGATGGTCAGGCCTACACGCTCGAAGAAGTGGGCCGCAAAATGGGTGTAACACGTGAACGTGTACGCCAAATCGAAGCACAGGCCTTGAGCCGCTTGCGTCACCCATCGATTCGCCGCAAGTTGCGCGACTATCTGGGTGAATAGGAGTATTGCTTACAAAAGCGACATCGAAAGGTGTCGCTTTTTCGTTTGCGAAGTGCCGCTGGCCAAGGGATCAAATGTATCACTGTCTATTGCGTTCTTAGTAATATTTCGTAAATGATGCGACAAGCGGTAAAATTCGGAGGCTCTCTCATTACTTCTCTCAACGTCACAAAACGCTCTCATGAAATTTATCCAATTCTTTATTCCGCGGATTGAATATATCCTCTTCGCCGCCATGTTTTGGGGGATCGCGTCCACGGGCCCGATCCTGCTCAATTCAGATGGAGATTTGCCGCGCCATTTGCTCGTCGGAAAACTGATTCGGACCACATACCAAGTTCACGTAACTGACATTTTTTCCTATCGGACCATGGGCTTGCCGAGCATCCCGCACGAGTGGCTGGCGCAAGTGATCCTTTCGGGGTTCCATGATATTTGGGGTCTGGGCGGCGTTGTTTTTTTTACGGCGCTCATTGTGACGATAACGTGGGCTATTATCTTCAACGAATCTCTAAAGAGATCACAAAGCCTGTTCAGCGCGCTGATGTTTACCGGTCTTGGAGCAGGAGCGAGCCTGATCCATGTTCTGCCGCGGCCACATTTATTTAGTTATCTTTTCACCACATTGTGGATCCTGACACTGGAGCAAATTCAACGCGACAAGCCACAACGCTGGTGGTTCCTTCCAGTGCTCATGCTGCTGTGGGTTAATCTGCATGGAATGTTTGTACTGGGCATTGTCGTTTGGATCATATATCTGGCTGGCAATCTGTTCGAAAATCCATCCCGCGCATGGACTAGCTGGGCTAGCGATCCAGGCACAAAATCCATGCTGATGGGTGGGGCACTCGCACTCGTGGCGACCTTTTTATCCCCGTCCGGGTTCAAAATCTGGGAAGCGATTGCATCGCTGGGAGGCAATGCTTATATCAAATCTCGAATTCCCGAATATCAATCGGCCAACTTTCAGATGGCCGAGACCTGGCCATTTATCCTGCTGCTATTGCTTGGGATCGCCAGCTTTGCACGATCGAGCCGGAAAATCCGATTTGCCCATGTTTTTCTCATTACCGCCTTCGCCGGGATCGCCTTATATTCCAGCCGGATGTTGCCGCTCTTCGCCATTGTGGCCGTGCCGATTCTGGCAAAATCATTCTCGGAATGGATCAAAGAGGATTTTCCGGACAGCCGATTTCTGTCCATGGAAGCAAACATCAGCGCTATCAACCGTACCTCCAATGGGCTGATTTGGATCCTGGCTGTTATCGTAGCGGTGGTTTTTCTTTTTCGATCGAATATATCGATTGACCCTGCCGGTAAAGGGAACGTGTTCGATTCGAGTTTTTTCCCGGTTGATGCTTTGAAATGGCTGGAGTCAAATCCGCAAAACGGTCATATGTTCAATGAGTTTGATTGGGGTGGCTATATATTGCTCAAAACCTGGCCGGCGTATCCAATCTTCATGGATGGTCATACGCATATCTATGGTGAGGCGCTGACCCGCGAATATGAAGAAGTTATCACTCTGAGCCAAGACTGGGAGGATGTTTTCGAGAAGTATCAGGTCGAATGGGCAATTCTGCGCGTCCGTTCTCCGGTTGTGGAGAAGCTGGAAGAGCAAGGGTGGCATATTCTTTTCCACGATGAGACCGCGATTATTCTCCGACAGACTACTGAATAAACGTCCATGAAGCAAAACGCAGCTTCCACGGTTATCTCGTATTTGCTTCCCCGCACACAGGATGCATTGTTTATTTGCATCCTACTGGTTGTGTGCGTGCGCGGATCGGATCTGTTCAACTCGGATGGAGACCTGGGCAGGCACATTACTTTGGGGACATACATGCTTCAGCACGGGATACCCTATCGCGATATATTCTCCCACACCCTGGCAGGACAATATCTTGTATCCCATGAATGGCTCGTTCAAATCGCCTTCGGTGCCGTCCATACCGTGCTCGGACTCGGCGGGGACGTCCTGCTCACAGCCGTGCTGATCGCGACGACATTCACTCTGGTTTATCGCGAAATCCTCAGAAGGAACATCCACTATCTGCCTGCCTTGTCGATCACTGTGCTGGCAGCGTTTACGTCCATTTTGCATTGGCTGGCACGACCACACATATTCACTTTTCTCTTTGTCGCGTTGTGGACATATCACCTGCAAAGGATCATGGAGGGAAAGCCTCTCAAGATTTGGATCTTTCCATTGCTCATGCTGCTATGGGCAAATACACACGGCGCGTTCATCATGGGATTTTTCATCCTGGCTGCTTATCTGGCTGGATGGATCTGGCAATATCTTTCAAGAGAAAGTACTTTCGAACTCGGCCGGAAATTGATCTTGATAGGCACACTCTCCTTTGCGGCTACCTTCATCAATCCGTATGGCTGGCGTCTTTGGACCACCAGCGTGGGATATTTCGGTAATACGTTTCTAGTGGATTACACGATTGAATATCAATCCCCGAATTTTCATGATTTTTCTGCCTGGCCCTTTTTGCTGATGCTTTCACTTGGTCTGGTTGCCCCGGCTATCGGGAGAAAAATTCAGCCGGCGGAAGCTTTCCTGCTGGCGGGCTTTACGGCCCTGGGCCTGTACAGTGAAAGAAACATTCCCTTATTTGCGATCGTTACTGCGCCCTATTTGGCAGCGATGCTTCAGCCGGTTTTTGAGAAATTAGCGCTCTCGAACAGAATAGAGAAGTCCATCATTAATGTTGAAGGACAACTCCCGACGAACTCCATCATCCTGCCGTGCCTGACTGCTTTACTCATGATTGGCGGCATCAAACAGGGCATCCAGCTCGACTCCGCGGGTTTGGGTTACCAATATGACCCTGATAAATTCCCCGTGCAGGCAGCCGACTGGCTGGAACAGAACCCTCAATCAGGGAATGTATTCAACCATTTCATCTGGGGAGGTTACCTGCTTTATCGTGCCTGGCCAGAAGTGACGGTTTTCATCGACGGCCAGACCGATTTTTATGGCGAAGCGCTCACCCTGGAATATGTCGAAGTGGAAATCTTGCACGAAAACTGGAAAGATGTGCTGGCAAAATATGATGTAACGTGGGCAATTATCAAAGCCGATGAAACAAAGCTGACCGAGGCCCTTCAAAGCGAGCTAGGGTGGAAAGTATTATATAAAGACAATACGGCCATAGTCCTACGACAACCATAAAACAAAATTGCTACGCAATTTGAGGGGTTACCTGATCACGGCATCCAGCACGATGGCAACAAAGATAAACACGAGATAAGTGCTGGACCATCTATACATACGCCAGGCCAGCTTGTTGCCGCCATGTTTCCAAACCGCCCAGGCGGCATAGAGCAAGAGCCCACCCAAAACCACGGAGGCAACCAGATAAACAAATCCCGCTAGATTAAGAATTGGGAGCAGCAAAGTAATCGCAACCAATTCAACAGTGTAAATAAGGATCTGTTTTCGAGTTTCCAACTCGCCGCGGACGACCGGCAGCATGGGCACGCCTGCCTTCTCATAATCTCGCATGCGGACAATTGCCAGCGCCCAGAAATGTGGCGGTGTCCACATGAAGATGATGGCGAACAGAATCCAGGCCGTCCAATCCAGGTTGCCGGTAGCAGCCGCATAACCAACCAGCGGAGGGATCGCTCCTGCTCCCCCCCCGATGACAATATTTTGCACGGTAGCTTTTTTGAGCCACAGGCTATAAAGCATCACGTAGTAGATAATTCCGGCCAGTGAAAGCAGGGCCGCCAAACCATTTACAAAACACGCCAGCACATAGTAACTCGCCAATGTCAACCCCAGGCCAAACGCCAGACCCTCTGCGTTCGTGAGCCGTCCATCCGCCAGGGGGCGTTTGGCGGTACGCTGCATGTTTTTGTCGAGTTCGCGGTCGATATATTGATTGAGCGCGCTCGAGCCGCCAGCTGCCAGCGCGCCTCCCAACAACGTCCACATCGTCAGCGAGAAGGAGGGCCAGGCTCGCATGCCAATAACCAGTCCGCCATAGGTTGTGATCAAAAGGAGTCCGACAATGAGCGGCTTGGTCAGAGCAAAGAAATCCTTTACCCGTTGACGTCGATCCAATCGGACTGGCTTGGTCGCCTCCTCAAGGCGCAATACGCCTGAAGCATAGAGCAACAACGCCAGGGAAACCCATAAGGCAATACTAGTAAGCGTGTGCAGGATTACCAAATGCTCCGGAAAGGATTGCGACAATTGCATCGCGCCTACCAGCGCCTGTCCAAAAAACATGACCCCCAGAATTGTGGACAACGGCAAGATA
>Ga0114129_10002434_pt1 | contig 25829 bp, 24 predicted proteins | sample RhiMetdeltSRZDD1_FD_80071 | JGI IMG/M metagenome (GOLD analysis project Ga0114129, IMG submission 80071) | Populus rhizosphere microbial communities from Tennessee, USA - Rhizosphere MetaG P. deltoides SRZDD1 (version 2) (version 2) | ecosystem: Host-associated > Plants > Roots > Rhizosphere >...
AGCGGGCCGAGATCACGCAGATGCTCCGAGTAGCCGTTGATCCAATCCGGGCCGATGAAAATCTGCAAATTTCCAAGCAAATGTCCGATCACAAAAAGGATCAGAATGATCCCGGTGATCGCGACGATCATTTTCTTTCCAACCGATGAGCGATAAAAAGCTGCTAAAATCTTCACACTGCAGATTTGCGCGACTTGCCAAACGCGGGGTGGGAGCGCGTTGTCCCTCGGCACGCCGTAGCAATGCGGAGAAGGCTCAACGCGTTGCCAAAATGAACGCGGCTTGCCGCTAAATTTCAGATTATGGAGGCTATCGGGAGCGTCAAGCCTAGTCACCAATGCGACCAAAATCTCAGGAGCCTACAGCGCGTCCGGCGGTCCGCCCCCACCAGCATGATTTGCTTTGCGATTCTTCGCGTAAGACGTTGTTAAGGTGACACCCGGCGGCGAAAAGACACTGACGATTAACGAGATCTATCACTCTATCCAAGGCGAAAGCACATGGACGGGACAACCGTGTGTGTTCGTGCGGCTGACATTCTGCAACCTGCGCTGCAACTATTGCGATACCGAGTACGCCTTTTACGAGGGAAAGAAACAAACTTTGAACGAGATTATAAATACGATTGCAGGATTCCGCTGTCCCTTGGTGGAGATCACCGGTGGGGAGCCGTTACTCCAGAAGAATGTGTTGCCGTTGATGTCGATGTTGTGCGATGCGGGCTGCACGGTGTTGCTCGAAACCAGCGGAGCGCACGATATCTCGAAAGTCGATCTGCGCGTCCATCGGATCATGGATTTGAAAACGCCGGGCAGCGGCGAAGTCGACAAAAATCTTTGGTCCAACATCGATAATCTGACCGCGCGCGACGAAGTGAAATTTGTGATGGGATCGCGCGAGGACTACGAATGGTCGCGCGACAAGGTCCAGGGCTACGATCTTCCTTCGCGCTGTCATGCCGTGCTGTTCTCACCGATTTTCGGACGGATTGATCCGCGTGAGATCGTCGAATGGATTTTGGCGGACAAACTCAAAGTTCGATTTCAACTTCAGATGCACAAATTCATCTGGAGCCCCACACAGCGAGGAGTTTGAAAGAAACGTCAATCTTAGCGCTGGCGACTACATGAAAGGGCCTAAAGCCTTTGGAATGCTGGTCGGGACGCTTGTCTTGATTACTCCGTTTGTGCTTCGTGCGAATGCTCAGCAAACAGGCAGCACAACACCACTGAGTCAGAGCAGTCCGGTGCCCGAGATGGAGAGACTCGCCAAAGCCCTGGTTGGAGATTGGAACACAACGGAGACAATGGAGAAGGGAGAATTTTTCTCAAATGGCGGGTCACGCCATGGCGTCGTCCACGCCAGACTTGCCGCTGGAGGGACAACGTTGATTTACGAAGTTCACTCAGATGGTTCCGCTGGAAGACTCGACGGCATGCTGCTCATCTGGTGGGACAAAGAAGCAAATCTTTATCGTGTGTTCGTCTGTTTCAATAATCCCAAGCATCCTTGCGAGATGCGCGGCACTGCACATTGGAAAGGCGATTCGTTTGTAAATGATTACGAAGACACGGTTAAGGGAAAGAAGGTACCATGGCGAGATACCTTTACCTTTACGCCGACTTCTCACACTTTGGTCGCGGCCATGGAAGTTGAAAATGGAACGATGAAAACCTTAATCACGACCAAAGCTACCCGACGTTAGCAGGCTGCATGATCTCGGGATTTCCGCTAGGCTGCTTCCCCTCGTTCGGGATGACAATGCAGGCCAAGCGGTGGTATTTTCCCAGTCGTGCGAGCACGACTGACCAAAGATTTCACTTTTGAAGCGGCGCAGACATTGCCCAATGCGCCGGAGGGACACAAATGCCGTGGTGTCCACGGGCACAGTTTTAAGGTTGAAGTTTCGTTCGAAGGCGATGTCGACGCGAAGACTGGATGGGTTTACGACCACGCGCGAATCAGCGACGCAATGAAACCGTTGCTGAAACTTTTGGATCACGCCTATCTCAACGATATCGAGGGCTTGGAGAATCCGACGATTGAAAAAATGGCAGAGTGGTTCTGGAAGAAATTGGAGTCACAATGCCCCGGCCTTTGCGAGATCGTCGTGCATGAAACAGCCACCGCGCGCTGTGTCTACCGCGGCACATAACGATCAAAAGCCTGCTTCGACAGTCGTCGATACTACGATAGATCGCCGGCCCATCTCTTAACGGTGTTTCGCCGCATGCCTCGATGTTTCTCGGAATGCCTTAACCTTGTCGAAGAAATTTTCGAATAGCGTATCGTAGATTTTTCCACGCTCAGGATGGTATTGGACCGCCAAGGCGAATGGATAATTCCTCAGACGCACTTGCTCGATGACGTCGTCGTGGGTGCACCAAGCTTCGACTTCAAAACCGTCCGCGACGCGATCGATCGCCTGGTGATGAGAACTGTTTACGTTTTCGAAGCGATGCTTCGCGTTGCCATCGTGACGCAATGGTTGGATGTCCTGGTTTTTCTGTTCAGGCAGTCCATGACCAGGAATGTCGAGCCTGAGGGTCCCGCCCAGAGCAACATTTAAAACCTGAATACCCCTGCAAATGGCGAGAATCGGAAGGCCGCGCGCGAGCGCCTTTGAAATCGCGTCGAACTCCCATTGGTCCCGCTTGGGATCAAGATCATCTTTGTGGATCAGGGTTACATCGACGTTTTCCTGTCGCAGAAATTCCGGTGTGACATCGGAGCCGCCCGTCAGTAGCAGGCCATCCATCCCGTCCATCGGAACGTCGCCTTTGCGCGCATCGAAGACACGAATCACGGGATGTTTCGCCAAAAATGGTCGAAACCATTTTTCATCCTTTGGACGTATCCACGTTGCCAGATTAGCCATCGTCGAATTTGCGACTTCGCAATCGGTATGTAAAGAGCACTTCCATGTCAGACGTGGATGTCTCGAGTATCTTAGATGAAGAATTGGAACGATTGGCTGTCGATAGCAAGGCCCGAGCGATTGCCGTAGCGCTCCACGATCTTGAAACCGGCCTGCGATTTTCCCGGCAGGGCGATCGCTGGTTCCACGCGGCAAGCACAATCAAGGTCGCAGTACTACTGGCGGTTTTTCGAGCAGCAGATGAAGGCCGGCTTCGGCTGGATGACTCGCTCCACGTTCGAAATCATTTTATGAGCGCAGCAGACGGCTCTCCTTTTCGCCTTAACCGCGACTCGGATGCTATGCCTGAGCTGTACAAGCGCATTGGTCGGGTAGCCAAAATTTCCGAGCTTGCAGAAGGAATGATTGTCGCAAGCAGCAATCTCGCAACCAATTTGCTCCTCGATTATCTCACAGTGGAATATGCGCGAAATGTTCTGCGGGACGCACAAGTGGGCGGGGTGGAACTGCGGCGAGGAGTTGAAGACCATGCAGCACACGAAACAGGAATGAACAACGAAGCGACGGCGGATGGCTTGCTGGCGTTATTGTCTGCGCTACGGGGCGATTTCCTCAGCACGAAAAGCAAAGAACAAGCGATTCGCATTCTATTGGAACAACGGTTCGATTCGATGATTCCCGCCGGCCTTCCGCCGCATGCCGTGGTAGCGCACAAGACAGGCGAGATCTCCACCGCCTGCCACGACATGGGCATCGTCTACTTGCCCGAGCGCGACCCATACCTCGCGGTCATTCTCACCGAGTTTAATTCAGACCAGAACGGGAGGCGCGAGACTGTCGCTGCTATTTCCGAGGCGATTTATCGCGCGATAATGCGACTTGATTCAAATCCGGATGACTGCTGACCGATTGCGTACAATTGACGGCCTGGATCTGCCTGGAGAGTACCGTCGCTTGCTGCGGCCTGGCGAAGCGGAGACAGACTTGCTGGGCAATGTCCACCGGCTGCCACGCTTTTTTTATCAAATCAGTAGCTGGGAGGAAGCGCATGACATTCGGCTGGCGCCTCACTTCACGCTCGCAGAATTGATGCTTGTTGATTGCCGTGAGGCCAGGCCGCTCCTGAGCCAGTTTCCACATTACGTGCCGTGTGCAATCGCATTGCTCGCCGTGATGTTGGAGGACTTTCGTCGCGAGGTCGACGCGCCGGTCTTCATCAGCGCAAACGGTGGCTACCGGTCCCCAGCGCACCAGATTGGCGGAGCCAAGAGTATTCATGCCTGGGGGACAGCTGCGAATATATACCGGATCGGCAACACTTTTCTTTCCGACGCAAAGCATATTGAGAAATATGGCGTGGTTGCGACATCCCTTGGAGCGGCTGTCTTTGTGCGACGATTCGGCTTCAGAGCAGGAGAAACCGACGACCATCTTCACATTGATTTAGGGTTTGCCACGCTGACTCCGCGTGTGCAGCGAAGCAGGTTGATTTGACTGGGCGTATGAAGGATCTCGGAGCGGTGCGACGCCCTCAGTTTTTTCTCCAGCGCGGGACTGTCGCAACACCGCCGCGCGCCGTGGTCGGCCTGGAAGCAGAGTTTAATCTCTTGGTTAATGGGCGTAGGCGGCGTCCGGAAAAGGTATTTGGCGACCCCACGCATCTGGTGCGACGGCGAATGATTCCGCGGACTGGCAAATCATTTCAATCTCCCGCGGGCGGCGCGATCTACTTTGACACCGGCGTCATCGAAGTTGCGACACCGATTATTGAATTGGGACCAGGTTGTTGCTACCGCGCGACACGCCTGCTCTGGGAGCAAATCCGTTACTTACGAGTGGAGCTCGATCATTGGGCCAAGCGAAACGGGTGCCAATGTCGTCTACAGGGTTTCAGCACACACTACAATTTTTCGTTTTCCAAAACTCGGAAATCAGAGATTCGCAATGCGACAAAGCTGGCGTATCTGCTCGCGCATATCCTTCCAGTTCCGGTGCTTTTATTGGCGGCCAATCGCCAAAGTACTGCTGTTGGTGTTCGTCCGCGCAAGACTCGGCTCGAGGTTACAGCTGATTTTACGCCGGATCCCGCGCTAATGTTGGCGACATGCGCATTTGTCGCGGGTGTCGTCGAAACAGTTGTTCGCTGGAAAAATTTTGATCTGCAGCAACTGAACCAGAATCAAATTCCGCGAATCACGCCTCTCCGGCTGCGAAAACATTCTTCGCGCCGCGGGTGGCGGGTCACTGCGGATTCGTTGGGTCGCAATCCATTCATCACTGACATCAATGCGCCGGTTTGGAAACTGCGTGATGGTCGAATGGGTAGCTTGCGTACGATCGCCGCGGAGGTTCTGCAGCCGTTTCGCCGGCGAATTCGACAGATTAGCGACGGCGATACGCTCGAGCACATTGCCGCGGTCTTCGCCGGAGACGCGCGTTCCCTTCTCGATTTTGAGAAGCGCCCGGAAACCTACGACGACGTGGGGCGGACAATTGATTGGGGACGCCGTAGAAATCGACGCTGTTCACGTTCAAAATACGAAAAGATTATCCATCGAGTGATTGCGCGCGAAGCGATGCGGCTCGGACAGAAGCGCTACCGAGTCGCTCGAATGAACGGGTGGTATCAGGTCGATTTTCGGGAAGTAGGAACGAATCGGCGCCGGACATTTAATCTCGACCAGCTCGTGCAGTTGTCGGCTGCGAAAAAATTAGCTCCGCGCAAACGTAAGCGTACCCAAAAGCGGCGGGGCCAAAGGTGAAAAGGTCTGGCAGGATCAGTCTGTGATATCTAGCCAGACGGATGGGAAGCCTTGGCTTCCTGAAGCATAAGCTCCCGAACGTATTTCACGGGTGGGCTGCCGTACGAAATCGTTTGGTCGTTGTATTTTCTAAGGTCGAAGCTGTCCCCAAGTTTCTTTTTCACAGCCTCGCGCAAATCGAGATGCTCAGTGGCGCCGACAAAATAAGTGGAGAGCTGAGCGGAGGTGAGTCGCGCACGTTTCCATTTGGCCACGGCTTCGCCTTCCTGTTGGAAAGTCTCTTTCATCATCAAATCCAGCGCCTCCTTCTCGGTCATGCTTCCCGCGTGAATGCTTTGATCGAGAATGGCATTGGCAATTGCGCGCAATCGCATTTTCAATTGCTGCATCTTCACTTCCGGTCCGCCATAACCCTGTTCTGCCATCATTTGTTCGGTATAGACGGCCCAGCCTTCGATGAACGGGCCACTGCGGAAGATCGCGCGGACTAAGGTTGGGGCCCGGAATTCGTTTGCGTGAGCAAGTTGCAAGTAATGACCGGGCATTGCTTCATGCACGGTCAAATCGCGAATTTGGTAGTTGTTGTATTCCCTAAAAAACGATTCCTTTCGTTCTTTCGACCAGTCTTTCGGTGTCGGCGCAACGGCGAAAAATGTTTTTCCTGTTTTGTCGAGAGGACCGGGTGAATCGCAATAAGCAATAGCCACGCCGCGTTTGAATTCTGGCATTGCAATTACATCAAGTGGTGTGTCCGGAACGGTGACAAGATTGTGTGACCTGACGAAATTGGTTGCTTCGCCAACAACTTCTTTCGCGTAACCAACGACGGTCGCGTCGTCGGGGTGTTGCTCGGCAAGCTTATCGAGCACCGCCGTCGTTACTTTGTGTTTGTCCGCGAGTGTCGCCGGGTCTGCGCTAGGGAAATATTTTTTGTACAGCGGCAGCGCAGTTTCATAGATGGCGTTTTGCGTTTGTTTCAGGTCAGCCTGCGCGCGCGTCATGATCTCTTCCATCGACAAGTCTGAGGCGAGGGCAAAACGAAGCTTCTTTCGAAACTTGTCCGCTCCGAGACGAAAATTGCCATCGGAGCGAGGGAGCAGATCGTTCTGAAGCCACTTTTTGTAATCGTCCAGGGCAGCGATCGTCTTTTCCTGTAGTGGCGCCAGGTCCTTCTTCATTTGCGGCGCACGATCAAGAAGCGGGGCGAGGCCTTCGCGCACGAGATTGATTGCGCCTTGCGTTTGCTCAATGGCTGTTTCTGTGTGAACGCGCGGCGGGTGTTGGAGATTCGCCTTCGCTTGAGCGATCACGCCGGGAATTCCTTCCATCCGCTGGCGCAGGTTTGGAATTCGTTGCTCTGGCGACGCGAAATCGCGCGCGACCAACAGGTAAAGGCTGTTGGCCAGGCTCTGCATGTACACGAGAGGGTTCCAGTCCGGCTCTTTTAGCTCTTCAATTCTGAAGATTTGGTAGTCGATGTTCTCCTTGAGGATGCGAAAATCAGCGTTGTTCGCGCCGGTAAGCTGTGATCCATCGATGGCGTTAAGCTTGCCACGAACCTCTTTCAGTGTTGCCAGTTCTTTTGCCCGCGCGTCGGGTGAGTAATCACTCAGTTGACCATCAAACCGATGATCGCCAAGCTCCGTCGCATCCTCCGGATTGGCGCGCAGATATTCGTCGATGTAGTCGTGCGCAATTTTTTGAAACGCGTCATCCTGTGGAGTGGCCCACGCACTGAGCATCGATAACGACAATACGGCTGCAGCTGCGACGGCACTTTTCATAACGCTTCAGCTCGGTGTGCCGGCAGCAAGCACTGGTTCGGTTACGCGTTCGTCGGGCGGTACTTCCTGAGATTGCAAATAGGTGTGTTCCTTGTAAACACGCGCGACGAAAATATAGATGATCGAAGCGCCGAACATAAGGAGTGTGAAAAAGCGGAAGTAATTCGCACCTTCCAGGTTCATGCCCATCGACTTGAGTTTCGGGATGAGGAAACTGATGAGCGATGGAATTTGATTCCCGAGCGCGACTGAGAGCAGCCACATCGCCATGAGCAAACTCTTCATGCGATTAGGCGCTTGCGTGTAGGCAAACTCAAGGCCGGTGATCGAGACCATCACTTCACCCGCGGAAAGAATGATGTAGGCGAGGAACTGCCATCCGACGTTCGGGCGCCCGCCGTGATCGATGTTGAGCTGAATTGCCCAGATCACCACAAACGACAGTGCGGTAAGGAATAAGCCGATTCCGATTTTGCGCAGAGACGTGAGCGGGAACACGCGACTAATCGCCGGATAAAGCAAGTAGTTGAACAGCGGAATCATCGCGAGAATGAACAGCCCATTCACGACGTTCACCTGCTCTGGAAGAAAACTTAGGCCAAGAAAATGCAAATCCATTTTCTGGCACTGGATCGTCCATTCGCCACCGCTGCTCTGGTCCCACAGCGCCCAAAAAATCATCGTGAACACAAAGATGGTCCAAACGCGCGCGAGCACGCTGAGACCTTCCTTACTCTTCAGGTCGCGCAGAAACCCAAGTCCCGCCGGCGGGATGTGCACCATTTTTTTACGACCGAGCCAGAAGATAATCGTAGCGACCAACATCAACAAGCCGGGAAGGCCGAACGCGTAACGCGGACCCCAGTTCGGGTTACGCAGCAAAACGGGGCACAGCCAGATTGAGAATGAAGAGCCGAAATTGATTGAGAAATAGAACCAGCCAAAAACGCGCGTGAGCAGGTGCTTATTCGATTCGCCGAATTGATCGCCAACGTTGGCCGAGACGCACGGCTTGATGCCGCCCGCGCCAGCCGCGACCAGAATCAGTCCTATCGCCAGCACCCATTTCTGTCCGAAATGAATTGCGAACGAAGTGTCCATGAGTGCGAGCGTGAACTGGCCGAGGCAGTAAACGATCGACAGAGAAAAGATCGTTTTGTATTTGCCGAGCCAGCCATCGGCGATGATCGCGCCGAAGAACGGCATCCAGTAGACGGAGGAGACAAATTGATGGAACCAGCCTTGCGCTTCGTTCTCTGGCATTCCCTCAAGGATGCCGGATCGGTTCACCATGAATTGCATCATGAATCCGATCAGGATCGTGCGCATTCCATAGAAACTGAACCGCTCCGCGCCTTCGTTGCCGATGATATACGGCACGCCCGGCGGCATACCCGTTAGGTTTGGGGGCGAGGTTGCGTATTTGTGTTTGGCCATGTGACCTCCTCTTACTAACGAGCTTCGTGCCCGGCAGCTTCCGCTGGCTTCGGCGAAGTTTCCGACTTGTCCGTTTCGCTTTTTTCGGACCAGTCTCTTGTTGCCGGATCGCTTTGTTCGCGCTGGACCTCCGGCATCTGGCCGAGCGGATGTTTTTCGCACGATATGCAAAAGAGCAGCATGCAGAGCGCGACAGCAGTGACGCCGTAGCGGAGGAAAAGAGCCATAATTCGCTGGCACAGTTATCAGCCTCTAGCGTCGCGCGCAAGGCTAAAGCGCATTGGTGGCGCGCGGCCATCCGGCGCGCCGTAAGCAAGAGCAGGAGCGGGTCGCCGCGACAAAAGATTGAAAGACGCCGCCGTAGGATTACTATCACACGCGGTGGCTCGCACAGACAGACACAGCGCTTGGAACGAGGTCTTCGCGCTCGTTCTCCTGTTCTTGGGGACTCTGCTGTTTTTTGCGCTTATTTCTTATACGCCGAAGGATGTGCCATCCTGGGTTTGGTTCAGCCACATTTCACCGGCGAATCATCCTGCGCAGAATTTCATTGGGCCGGTAGGCGCAATTATTGCAGGAATTTGCTATCAATTCATTGGAGCGGCGGCGTACCTTTTGGCCGCGATCCTACTCGGTTTCGGGGCCGCAAAACTGTTTTATCCCATCTTGCGGATCGCGCCGCGGTTGGGGTGGATCGTTTTGTTTATAATATCCGGGGCCTGTTTGCTGCATGTGCAGCCGTATCATTTGCAGGGCTGGCACGCTGCCTTCAACATTCAGGGTCCGGGTGGATGGATCGGATACGCTTTCGCCGATGAACACCGCGGGTTACTCCGAAATGCTCTTGGTCCGCTCGGTACGCTTCTCCTGTTAATTGGAATTTATACCACCACACTGATCCTAGTCACCGGACTCCGTCCCATTCATCTTGTTCGCGAGACCGTCGCGTTGATGCGACGCATGAGTGTAACGCTGCAGGAATGGCGATTGCGCCGCAGGCTGCACAGATCCGATCTTAAAGGGAAACTGGCGATCAGTGAGCAGCAGCTCGCCAAGCGGCGGCGATTGCTCGAGAAACAACTAAAGAAGCAAGGAATGTCCGTTGCTGAGTCGGTTGGGCCGATGATCTCGCCGGAAGAACTGGCAAATCGGCCAAAACCAAAGGTAGTCGATACAACCGCGTTGCCGAGCGAGCAGGAGACCCGCAGGAAACCGTCCCTTGCCGAATTGCGTGCGAGCGAACAAAAAGGAAGATCGGCTTCGAGAGTGATGGCTCCTGCCTGGACGTCGGAAAATTATGTCCTGCCCGGTATGGATTTGCTCGACGAGCATAGTCTGGAGGGACGCGGTACCGCTGATCCTTCGGAACTTGAGGATGTTCAACAAGTTCTAATTGAAACCCTGGGGCAGTTCGGGATTGCGGTGGCGCCAGGGGACATCACGAAGGGCCCAACCATCACTCGTTACGAAGTCTATCCCGCTAAAGGAGTGCGGGTGGACAAGATTGTAAGCCTCGAGCGTGACCTCGCTCGAGCCACACGTGCCGAACGGATTAATATCCTCGCGCCGATTCCTGGTAAAGACACGGTGGGCATCGAACTGGCGAACAGTCGAAAAGTAACAGTAAAATTGCGCGAACTATTGCAATCATCCGATTGGGAAGAGGCAAAGGGACACACCAAAATTCCGCTCGCGCTGGGCAAAGATGTTTATGGCAAAACGATCATCGCCGATCTGGCGCAAATGCCGCATCTGCTGGTCGCCGGTACCACCGGTAGTGGGAAGAGCGTTTGCATTAATGCACTGATCGCGAGCATGCTCTTTCGGTTCACTCCCGAAGAGCTACGCCTGGTGATCGTTGACCCGAAGATGGTCGAACTTCAGGCGTATAGTTCGCTGCCGCATCTTGCGTTCCCGATTGTTATCGATCCTAAAAAAGTGATGTTGGCCTTGCGGTGGCTGATCGACGAGATGGAGCGTCGTTACAGAATTTTTGCACGTGTCGGTGTGCGAAACATCGTTGGTTTCAACGCGCGGCCAAAGAAGCCTGCAGCAGCCGCGGCCGACCGCGACGACGAAGATGAAGGTTCGACCGATGACCCTGCCTCAGCGCCCTCGACTACCAAAGATGAGCTGCAAATTCCCGATAAGATGCCTTATGTCGTTGTCATCATCGATGAGTTGGCCGATCTAATGCAAACCGCCCCTGCGGACGTTGAAAGTGCCATCGCGCGCATTACGCAAATGGCGCGCGCGGCGGGTATTCACATCATCGTGGCCACGCAAACTCCCCGCGCAGACGTCATCACAGGTGTCATCAAGGCCAATATTCCAAGCCGGATTGCATTTCAGGTTGCTTCCAAGATCGATAGTCGCGTGATTCTGGATGAAAACGGAGCCGACCGTTTGCTCGGCCAGGGGGATATGCTTTATCTACCGCCGAGTGCTTCACGTCTCATTCGTGCACAAGGCGTGCTCGTTACGGATGATGAGATTCACCGACTGGTGCAATTTGTTTCCGCCCAGAGCCCGCCGGCTTTTGATACGGCGATGCACGAGAAGTTACAATCCGCCGCGACAACGGAGGAAGACGTTACAGATGAAGACGAAGAGTTGGTTGAAAAATGTCTGGAGATCATTCGGCAAGAAAAGCGCGCCTCGACCTCGCTGCTTCAGCGCCGCCTCCGTCTGGGTTACACACGTGCCGCGCGAATCGTTGATATTCTGGAGCAGCGCGGTATTTTAGGTCCCGGCGAAGGCGCCAAACCACGTGAGATTCTGGTCGATCTCGATGCTGCCGTTTAGCCGCTACTTTCTGCGCAATGACGATAGAAGGGCTTGGTAAAAAATTTCAGGAAGCGAGGCTCGCGAGAAATCTCACGATCGACGAAGCGGCCCGGATGACAAAGATTCGTCCGGCGCGGCTGGCAGAAATTGAGGCAGACGACTTCTCCCAGTTTCCCAGCCTTGCATACGCAAAAGGCTTTCTTCTCATCTACGGCAAGTTTTTAGATGTCGACGTCACGCCGTATCTGGATGCGTTTGAAGATTCCGAGCGCATGACAGTCGATGGTTACTCGTATCTTCAGGAAAATCGCCCTGAGAAGCCAGTCAGTGCACCGGTTATCCGACGTCGCCGCCCGACGACCACGAGCCACGAGCGTATCTCACCAATGCCGCTTATCTTCGGTGTAATCGTGTTGGTAGTCGGCTTCTCGGTAATGAAGTTGATTCTCAACGTGCGGCGGCTTGCCCCTGGACAGACGGAGCCTACTGCACAGGTGTCGCCGAGTGCGTCGCCGGTGCCGACCGCCAAGGCTGCGCAACCGGCTACGACAGAAACATCTCCCGCCGCTGTTGCGTCCGCCCCGACAATCGCGCCACCCGCTTCGGTTGGTCCGACAGTCGTGCGAAAAGCTGTTGCAGCAGCTCCGGCAGCCACGAGTGAACCAGAGGTGCGTAAGGCCAAGCCTGTGCGCCCTGAGGACCTGGCGCAAACGCCGCCCCCCCAGACGAATTCATCACCCGCAGAATCAAGCGAGCAAAATCGCGTAGCCATTCGGCCACTTAAGAGAACATATGTAAAGGTGACTGTTGGCGATAATGCTGGAAGTCCGGCGTTTGAGCGCTGGGTTTCTCCAGCAGATGGGCCGGTGGAATTTCGTGGGAAACATGTCTCGATTCGTGTTCTTGATCCACAGGCTGTCCAGATTACAAAGAATGGAAAGGCGCTGGAGGACGGCGACGAGGACGTGACGGTTAATTAATGGCGGTGATGAAGGTGCCAGCTGTAGTGGCAGCCGTGCCCGCTGCAACTTCCCATGGGCAGCTCGAGGAGCAGGCCGTACGCCTGCCACCGAAGCCGACCAAGGTCGGCATGATCAGCCTTGGGTGTGCGAAGAATCTTGTCGACGCAGAAATCATGCTCGGCAGCGTGTTGCAGCGGGGAATGGAAATTACATCGCGCGCGGATGAGGCCGATGTTCTGGTCGTTAACACCTGCGCGTTTATTGACTCGGCGAAGGAGGAATCCATCGAAGCGATTCTGGAGGCGCACCAGCAGCGCGGTTTGAACAAGAGGTCCGGTCAAAAACTCATCGTCAGCGGCTGCATGTCGCAGCGATTTGCACGTGAACTGCGAGAAGAAATTCCAGAAGTGGACGCATTTATCGGACTGGATCAGGTCGCGCAGCTGGGCGAAATCGTGGAGAAGATTCTTAAAAAACCCGGCAATGGCGATGTTGCATTCGCGGATACGCGCCCGAATTACATTCCCGATTACGACACGCCGCGCTTCAGGCTCACCCCTGCGCACTCTGCCTATGTAAAGATTGCTGAGGGCTGCAATCATCCCTGCAGTTTTTGCGTGATTCCTCAGATGCGCGGCAAGCACCGCAGTCGCACGCCGCAATCCGTGCTGGCGGAAATTCGCGGACTTGTCAGCGAAGGTGTTCGCGAGATCAATTTGATCAGCCAGGACACGACTTATTACGGAATGGATCTCTGGTCGGCGAAGGCCGGACCCCGCCAGCCGGTGGACTCGACACGAGGCCCAACGTTGGCTGCTCTTCTTCGCGAAATTCAAAGGATCGATGGCGACTTTTGGGTCCGCCTGCTTTATACGCACCCGGCGCATTGGAGTGACGAACTGATCAACACCATTGCGCAGTGCGACAAGGTCGCTCGCTACATCGATATTCCTCTGCAGCATATCCACGAGTCGATGCTGGGACGCATGCGCCGGGAAACTTCGCGGCAGCACATCGAAAATTTGATCTCCAAGCTCCGGGCTGGAATTCCCGGCGTGACCTTGCGTACCACTTTCATCGTCGGATTTCCCGGCGAATCCGATGAAGAATTCGCGAGCCTTCTTGATTTCATCCGGCACACTCGATTTGAGCGCCTCGGAATATTCAAGTATTCGCAAGAGGAAGGCTCGCGCGCTGCGAAAATGCCAGACCAGATTCCCGCGAAGATCAAAAACGCACGTTACCGGATAGCGATGTCGATTCAGCGAGAGATCGCGCACGAAACTGCGCGCCAAAAGATCGGAAGCCAATTGAAACTGCTGGTGGATCAACCGCATGTCGCGCGAACCGAAGCCGATGCTCCGGATGTCGACGCGCGCGTCATTTTGTCGAAAGAAGCCCCGGTCGGCGAGTTCATCTGGCAGAGGATCGCCGGAAGCCGCGGCTACGATCTGCTGGCCTCATTCGACCGGTTACTAACCGATTCTCAGGAACAGGCCACTTAACGCGTGACAGTTGTCCCTTTCCTGATCAAGTTTGTTAGTAATCATTTCGCAAGATGACCGAACCAAACGAACCGAAAAAAGAGACGACTCGCATTGCTGTACCTCCTGCGCTCGCGGAGAAACCGCCAGAGGAGAATGCGAAATCGCGCGACACGGTGCGAATCCAGTTGCCCGTGCGGGAGCCGCCTGTTCACGTTTTACCTGAGCCGCAATCCGCTGCCCAGGGCGCGACATCGCCGGAGTTCTTCCAGCCGCCGCAACCTGCGCCGGCGCCTTTAAGCGCCTCGGTGGCGCCTGCACCAGATCTGCCGTCGTCAGGACCGATAAAAGAGACAGTGCGTATTCCTCTTAGCGCGGTTCAGATGAAAAAGACTCAACCCCTTGTGGGTATGCCCGAAGTGGCGCCGCAGATTCCTTCGATCGCCGTTGCGCCGGTCGAAAAAACCCCGATGTCGCTCTTCTGGCTGCTCCTTGGTGTTGCCGCATTGGTTTTGATTATTCAGATTTGGACTTACCTTTCCTAAAGCTATGGATAATTCCTCTGTAATTAAGTTGGATGAATCGAATTTTGATCGTGAACTAACGCATGACGATAAGCCTGTGATCGTTGATTTTTGGGCGGAATGGTGTGGTCCTTGCAAGATGATCGCACCGTTACTGGATGAGATTGCGCGCGAAAAAGCAGGCGCGGTGAAAGTTGCAAAGGTTAATGTAGACGAGAATCAGAGCCTTTCGATCAAGTACAATATCCGCGCCATTCCGGCTTTGCTCTTTTTCAAGAACGGCCAACTGCGCGATCAAGTCACCGGAGTCACGAGCAAGAAAGACCTCTTGAATCGAGTCGACGCACTCGCCTGAGGAAATTTTCGCAAATTTCCACGTGATCGTTGTAGCCGGCTACGCGGTTGCGGTTTTCTAACCGCTAGAAGCTGATCTTCAAAATGCGACCGTCCGTGCCGACGAGCCATCCGGCTTTCGGGGTGGCAAAAGCTACCGCCCAGAAACCGGTCACATCAGGTAACGCGAACCATGTGTTTCCCTCATCGGGAGTCCACGCTGCGCCTCCGTCGTTGGCCGTAATCACTACTGCGCGTCCGTTGCCTCCGACGCCGCCACCAGCGCGACCAACGTAGCTCAAGCCAAAAATGGCTCCTGTCACCGGCGGAGGATTGGTAAGCGTCCAGGTTTGACCGCCATCGCTCGAAACCGCAGTGCGTGCATTATTGGGATCGTTGGGATCCAAATCTCCGCCGCCTACAACGCCGTGGTGTGGATCGCGAAAATCGACCGTGAAGGCACCTGCGCTGGGCGAACTGACCAAGGGAGTGTCATAAGCCGCCCACGTGTTGCCTTGATTGGTTGTTGCTAAAACACGAGCAATCTCGGCGCCGCCCGTGGCGATCCAAGCATTCCGTCCGCCTTGTGTTGTCACGCACGTACCACTCGACGCGAACGAGAATTCTCCCGGCAAGGCCGGCGGCATGTTGGCGCTGATGTCCTGCCATGTCATTCCATCAAGCGTGCGGAAATCTGGGAACACTCCATTGACAGAATCGCTGTGCAGGATTCCTCGCAGCGGGGTCCAGAAGGCGAAACCATCGTAGAACGCAGAGGGATTTTGGTTCTCGAACTGGATCGTCCAGGTGGCTCCGCCGTCCAATGTCTTGTAGACGCGAAAATCCGTTGGGTTGTTTCCAATGGACATAAGATATGCCACGTCAGCACTGAAAGCCTGCACGTCGCGGAATTGCAAGGTTTCGGCACCTGGAACCACGCCAGCGGTCCACGTTTCGCCGCCGTTGGTCGTGCGTGTGAATGTTCCATTGCGACCGGATGCCCAGACTACCTGCGGATTCACAGGCCAGACCGCAATCAGGCCGTTGGTGGTGCCGCTGTCTTGCGGGATCAGCGTGGGTTGATGAAGCCGTGTCGGCGAGAGTTCCTGCGCGTTAAGGACTCCGCAGGCAAACCCAAGAATAAACAAAATAGCGAACGATCGTTTCAACATGGCGATTTCCTCCAAAGAATGCTGTTTCGATCCAGCATAGGCGCGTTGTGACGACGGTCAAACTCGCCATTCGGAGCAGTTTACACGGCGCTAAAGTCATATTCTGAGAACTTCGCGCCATCATTTCCGTAGAATGAGGTGAACCAAACACCAATGAGACTGCGACCACTGAAAAGGAAACCCATGATGAAAGTGAAAACCTCACGCTTTGATAGGTTGGTCGCTCGTTATTATCCCGCCGTTTATAGTTTCGCTTCTCGATTGACGGACGATCCACGACAAGCAGTTGTGCTAACGCACGACGCATTCACGAGCATTCAAAACCAACTTCGTAACCGTCGCGACGACAGCGCGCTGGCATCAATTCTCATATCCGCTGTAATCCGTGCAGGTCTCACGACGGCTTGAGTGGAGATTGCTGTTTAAAGAATCGAGGCTCTGAGAATAGGGCTAAAATTTTTGCGAAGCAAAAAAATTGGTACAACAGCCTGTTGCGGTGCCTAATTCGGAGCGCGGGCTCTACGGAAAAAGGGGTTAAGCATCGCTCGAACACTGCACCCTGCCAGCTCGGAGACAGGATGCTATGCCATGCAAGAATATTCCGTAGCGTCTTATTGCCGATTTCGAAACGGGGCAACGCTAATTTTGGATTTCAAATCGATCATAAGCCCTGTTACACACCTCTAAACAACTTCAACCTTTGATTATGGCGCGATCATCAGTCCGCGATCTTCCTGACGGAGTGGAAATCACGGGCGCGATCGGAACGGGTTACGACGAAATTCTCACGCCGGACGCGTTATCGTTTGTCGCGAAATTGCATCGCGCGTTTGAATCGCGCCGCCGCGAATGTCTCCGGCGCAGAGAAGATCGACAAGAGGCATTCGACGGTGGCGGGTCGCTGGATTTCCTAACGGAAACTAAAGACATTCGCGAAGGCGATTGGAGTTGCGCGCCGGTTCCGCGCGATTTGCAGGATCGCCGGGTGGAAATTACCGGGCCCACAGATCGCAAAATGGTGATCAACGCTCTCAATTCCGGCGCGAAAGTTTTCATGGCTGATTTCGAAGACGCCAACGCGCCGACCTGGGCGAACATGGTGGAAGGGCAAATCAATTTGCGCGACGCCATTCGACGCACGATCACGTTCACGAATCCGGAGGGAAAAGAATATCGGCTAAACGAGGACACCGCCGTTTTATTCGTTAGGCCGCGTGGCTGGCACCTGGACGAGAAGCATCTGCTTGTCGATGGCGAGCCGGTCGCTGGCGCATTTTTTGATTTCGGTCTCTTCTTCTTTCACAACGCCAAGGGACTGATCGCGGGCGGAAGCGGCCCATATTTTTACCTGCCGAAAATGGAGAGCCATCTCGAAGCGCGTATTTGGAACGACGCTTTCAAGCTGGCGCAAGATGAGCTTGGCATTCAACAAGGCACAATCCGTGCGACGGTTCTAATCGAGACCATTCCCGCCGCGTTCGAGATGGACGAGATTCTTTACGAGCTGCGCGAGCACTCTGCCGGGCTCAACTGCGGCCGATGGGATTACATTTTTTCGTGTATCAAAAAATTTCGCAGCAAACCAGACTTCCTACTTGCCGATCGCGCGGTCATTACGATGACAACGCATTTCATGCATTCGTATTCGTTGCTCTGTATTAAGACTTGTCATCGTCGGAAAACTTTCGCGATGGGCGGAATGGCGGCGCAGATCCCGGTGAAGAACAATCCACGTGCGAACGAAGAAGCGTTCGCCAAAGTGCGTGCCGACAAGGAACGCGAAGCCGGCGACGGTCACGATGGAACGTGGGTGGCCCATCCCGGAATGGTCCAGCTTGCGACCGAAGCATTTGATCGCCTGATGTTGCAGCCTAACCAAATCGCGCGCCAACGCGACGATGTCGATGTTTCTGCGAAAGACCTGCTCGATTTTGGGCCGCGCGGTCCAATCACCGAACAAGGTTTGCGCACGAATGTGAGCGTCGGCGTGCAATATCTCGAGGCTTGGCTGCGCGGCAGCGGCGCCGTGCCGATTTTCAATTTAATGGAAGACGCCGCCACGGCGGAAATCTCGCGCGCCCAGGTTTGGCAGTGGATTCGCCATCCCGATGGAAAACTGAGCGATGGTCGCAAAGTGACGAAGAAACTATTTCGCGAAATGCTGAACGAAGAACTTACGAAAATTAAACAAGCAATCGGTGTTGATCGTTTCGCGAAGAGAAAGTTCGAAATGGCACGCGATTTGTTCGACAAGATGACCACCGACGATGAGTTTGCGGAGTTTCTGACGTTGCCAGGCTATGACAAACTCGACTGAGGCCGACGCGCGCTGGCGCGGCATCACAAGACCGTATTCGTCGGCAGAGGTGGAGCGCCTGCGTGGCAGCCTACGCATCGAGCACACGCTGGCGCGGCGTGGTGCCGAGAAACTTTGGCAATTGTTGCACAACGAAGATTACGTCGCAGCCCTCGGCGCACTGACCGGCAATCAAGCAATGCAACAGGTCAAAGCGGGTCTGAAGGCAATTTACGTGAGCGGCTGGCAGGTGGCGGCAGACGCAAATCTAGCCGGCCAGATGTATCCCGATCAAAGCTTGTATCCGGCGAACAGCGTGCCGGGACTCGTTAGGCGAATCAATCAAACCTTGCAGCGCGCCGACCAAATCTACCACGCCGAAGGCAAGCTCGATATCGACTGGTTCGCTCCCATCGTCGCCGATGGCGAGGCCGGTTTCGGCGGACCGCTCAATGTGTTCGAATTGACCAAGGCAATGATCGAAGCAGGGGCAGCCGGGGTGCATTTCGAAGATCAACTCGCGAGCGAGAAAAAATGCGGACACATGGGCGGCAAGGTGTTGGTCCCGACGCAGACCGCCATCAAGCATCTTATCGCCGCGCGTTTGGCGGCCGATGTTTGCGACGTGCCGATGATCCTGATCGCGCGCACGGACGCGAACGCCGCCGCGCTCCTAACGAATGATGTGGATGAGAGCGATCGCGCATTTCTCACCGGCGAACGAACGCCCGAAGGTTTCTTCCGCGTACGCGCCGGACTCGACCAGGCGATCGCCCGGGCACAAAGCTACGCGCCGTTTGCCGACATGATCTGGTGCGAAACGAGCGAACCAAATTTAGCGGAAGCAAAGCGATTCGCCGAGAGCCTGCGCGCAAAATTCCCAAACAAGTTATTGGCTTACAATTGTTCGCCGTCGTTCAATTGGAAAAAGAAACTCGACGGCGCCAGTATCGCAAAATTTCAGCGCGAGCTCGGAGCGATGGGTTACAAATTTCAATTCGTTACGCTCGCTGGATTTCACGCGCTGAACGCCAGCATGTTTAATCTGGCTCGCGATTATCGCGACCACGGCATGGCGGCGTATGCGGTATTGCAGGAGGCGGAATTCGCTGCCGAAGGCGATGGTTACTCGGCGACGAAACACCAACGCGAAGTCGGAACGGGTTACTTCGATCTCGTGGCGCAAATTATTGCCGACGGCGACAGCTCGACCACAGCGTTGGATGGCTCGACCGAAGCGGAGCAGTTCCGTTGAATGCAAGATCGACAATCGTCAGCGAGAAGGTTGCGCAAGATTCTTCCACTCTGACCGACAGTCGCCTCGCCGCGCGTTGCGCCGAAATCGCGCAGCAAGCTTTTTTCGACTACCAAACGCGTTTCAACGCGATCACCCATCGTGCGCGCGAACGTTTCTTGGCGCGCGATTGGGCCGGGAGTTTCGATGACGCCGCCGAGCGCCTGCATTTTTACAATGATGTTCTCGAAGGCCTGACAAGTCGCATCCGTAACTTGATGGGCGCGCGTTTACCGGAACGTAGCATCTGGACGGGGATCAAAGCTGTTTACTCATCGCTCATCGCACGCTCGCCGGCGTGGGAAATCGCCGAAACATTTTTCAATTCATTAACGCGCCGCGTTTTTGCCACCGCCGGCGTGGATCAGGCAATCGAATTTGTCGATACGGATTTTGACGCGCCGCCGAGTGCTGTGATCAATATCACGAAAACCTATCGCGACCGAAGCCTGCCCGAACTGCTGTGCTCAGCGTTGACGGATGCTTTTGACGAAACTTGCTGGGAAGACCTGCGCAAGACAGCGAAACTGGCCACGGCGCGGATCGAAGCGGCGCAGGCGACGAAACACTCGCAGCCCGAACTGGAGATTGTCTCGAGTGTTTTTTATCGCGGACGCGGCGCGTATTTGGTGGGACGTGTCTTGCGCGAAGGACAGTTGCCCTTACCTATCGCGCTCTGCCTTCGTCATGAAAATGAGCGCGGCATCATCCTCGATGCGTTGCTACATGGGGATGTCGACCTTGCCCTTTTGTTTTCATTTACCCGCTCCTATTTTCGGGTGGCGGTTGAATGTCCCTATGGGCTTGTGCGTTATCTCCAGCAATTGATGCCGCGCAAACGTTTGATTGATCTTTACAACGCCATCGGTTTTCATCGGCACGGTAAAACGGAATTTTACCGCGATTTTATCGCCCACTTGCGCAAGTCTAGCGATCGCTTCGCGGTGGCCGAGGGAGCTCGCGGAATGGTGATGAGCGTTTTCACGCTGCCGAGCTACGATGTCGTTTTTAAACTGATCAAAGATCAATTTGATTTGCCGAAAGATAGCACCCGCGAGGATGTGCGGCGCCGCTACCGGTTGGTTTTCGAACATGACCGCGCGGGACGATTGGTCGAAGCGCACGAGTTTGAACATCTGCGGGTTCCGGCAAACCGGTTCGAACCAGTGCTGCTGGCGGAATTACTGCGCGATGCCGGTTCGATTGTGAAGGTAGAGGGCGGCGACGTCATCATTGTACACGCCTACGTCGAGCGTCGTCTTCGTCCGCTGAACCTTTTTCTTCAGGAAAACGAGGCCAATGCGATCGTGGCTGCCGGGCGCGATTACGGCCAATCGATTAAAGATCTTGCTGCCTCCAACATTTTCCCCGGGGACTTGCTCACGAAAAATTTTGGCGTGACCCGCCATGGCCGCGTCGTCTTTTACGATTACGATGAGCTTTGTTTCCTTACGGATTGTCATTTTCGAGAATTGCCGGAAGCGCGCACCCCAGAGGAGGAAATCGCAGCCGAACCGTGGTTCTCCGTTCGCGAGAACGACATTTTTCCCGAAGAATTTTTGCAATTCCTGGCCTTCCCAAAACCGGCCCTGGCCGCGCTTCTCAAGCATCACCGCGAGATATTCAGGGCCGACTTCTGGGGCGCCGTGCAGAGGCAAATCCGAGCAGGTGAAATTCCAGAAGTGTTTCCTTACAGAGCAGAACGACGGCTTGCGAATGATTGAAGCCTTCGTTCAGACGCGCAAAGAAATTGGTGATTTCGGCGCAAACTTTCCGCCCGATGCAGAAATTCACGAGGAATGCGCCCGGCGCGGCTCGAACGCGCAACCTACGGCTCCGGAGGCCGTCGCTCTATCCAGTTGAACTACGGGCGCGGATGGGCTCCCAACGTAGCCCAATTTAATAATTTAGCGATTCACCGATTTAAGGATTCACACTCCGCCCTTTCGCAAATTTAGTCGCAAAATCACTAAATCGTTGAGTCGCTAAATTATCCTGAGGGCGGTTGCAATTTCGCCTTTCCTGCTGGAAACTGTTCGCCCGCCCGGCGGGCGGGGAGGGGGAGTTTTTCATGAATCAGATCATCGACGCCATTGAGAAGGAACAGCACAAAGGTGACGTGACGCTGTTTTCCGTTGGGGACAGCGTGCGGGTCCACACCCGTGTCGTTGAAGGGGACAAGGAACGAGTCCAGATATTCGCTGGCATTGTGATTGGCCGTAAGGGCCGGGGACTCAACGAAACATTCACCGTACGCCGAATCTCCTACGGCGAAGGCGTTGAGCGTGTGTTTCCGCTGCATTCACCGCGCATCGCAAAGGTAGAAGTGGAACAACAGGGCCGGGCGCGTCGCGCCAGACTAAATTATCTTCGCACCCGCAAAGGCAAAGAAGCGACAGCGGTGCGTGAGTAAATGTCAGATGTGAGAAGGTGATTGGTGAGAGGTCTTTCTCACGATGTTACATCTCACATTTCAGTTCTCACTTCTCACATTTAAAATTTCCGCATAATATTCCGCATGCGTCGGCGGTGCGGATTTCGTTACGAGAAAAGACTGCGCGCCACAGGCGTTGCGCGCGTTGCAGGTATTGATGAAGCTGGCCGCGGCGCTCTCGCAGGTCCGGTTGTGGCCGCGGCGGTAGTTCTTCCTGAAAAATTTCGTCATCGTCGCCTGAACGATTCCAAACAGCTTGCGGCGGACTTGCGCGAGGAAATTTATTCAGATCTGGTGTGCAATCCGGAGGTCAGATGGACAGTCGGCGTTATCGATTCGATCGAGATCGATCGCATCAATATCTTGCGTGCGAGCCATCGAGCGATGCGTCTGGCGATCACGGCTCTGATCGACCCTCCGGACCATGTTTTGATCGATGGGCTGCCTGTGATTCCCTTTCCTTTCCCGCAGACCGCGGTCATCGATGGCGACTGTCTAAGTCTGAGCATCGCTGCCGCCAGCGTGATCGCCAAGGTAACGCGTGATCGGATGATGCGTGACTTTTGCGCCCAGTTCCCGCAGTATTGCTTCGAGCAGCACAAAGGTTACGGAACTGAGCTGCATCTACTGAGACTTCATGAATTCGGGCCTTGCCCAATCCATCGCCGATCTTTCGAGCCGGTGGCGCAACCGCTTCTCGCGTTGGACGACATCGCCCAAATCCGGTCATCTCCGACGAGGCGCGTTAGGCGAGAAGTTAGCGTGCCGCTATCTCAAGCGTAACGGTTACAAGGTCCTCTTCCGCAATTTCCGCGGTCGCACTGGCGGGGAGATCGATGTTGTCTGTCGTGACAACGATACGCTGGTTTTTGTCGAAGTGAAGACCCGCGGAGGCGATGATTTCGGCCGGCCAGTGGAAGCGATTGATCGCGAAAAACGAAAACGCATTTCTCGCGGCGCCCTGGCGTGGCTTCGAATGCTCGATAATCCCGATATTCTTTTCCGGTTCGATGTTGTCGAGGTCGTCATCGTAGACGAGGCAAAACCACGGGTCGAATTGATCAAAAACGCATTTCCGCTCTCCAAGCCGTATCTTTACTGAAGTTCCGGGAGCTTGTTGGGCGTTCAATGTTTGCCGCCCCACTACGGTAGGTTTACGATTTGACCATGGCAGATCCCATCCTCGTTGCTGAATCGAAGGAACAAATTTTTTTGCTCCCCAAAATGGCGAACCGTCACGGTTTGATCGCCGGTGCCACCGGCACAGGCAAAACCGTCACGCTGCAGACGCTCGCGGAGAATTTCAGTACGCGCGGTGTATCGGTTTTCATGGCCGACGTGAAGGGCGACCTCGCCGGCCTAAGTCAACCTGGCGGAAATAATCCGAAAGTCTTGGAGCGCGCGAAGGAGCTTAAGATAGATGATTTCAAAGGCGAAGCGTGCCCTGTGGTGTTTTGGGATGTGTTCGGCGAACAGGGTCACCCGGTGCGCGCGACTGTCTCGGAAATGGGTCCGCTTTTGCTCGCGCGTTTGCTCGAATTGAATGACACGCAGGAAGGCGTGCTCAACATGGTTTTCAAGATAGCCGATGAAAACGGTTTGCTTCTTCTCGATCTCAAAGACCTGCGCGCGATGCTGCAATACGTCGCGGACAATGCCGATCAATTCAAAACACAATACGGAAATATCTCTGCGGCCAGCGCCGGAGCGATCCAGCGCAGTCTCCTTACATTGGAATCGCAAGGCGCAGACAAGTTCTTCGGCGAACCGGCTCTCAATCTTGATGACTTGATTCAAACGCAAAGCGGCAAAGGTGTGATCAATGTGCTTGCCGCGGACAAGTTGATGCAGAAGTCACCGAAGGTTTACGCGACCTTCCTGCTTTGGATGCTTTCCGAGTTGTTCGAGAACCTGCCGGAGATTGGTGATCCAGAGAAACCAAAACTGGTTTTCTTTTTTGATGAAGCGCACCTGCTGTTCGCTGACATCGCACCGGCAGTCCAACAAAAGATCGAGCAAATGGTGCGGCTGATTCGCTCTAAAGGAGTGGGCGTTTATTTCGTTAGCCAAAATCCGCTTGATATCCCCGACGTCGTGCTTGGTCAGCTCGGGAATCGTGTCCAGCACGCGTTACGCGCATTTACGCCGCGCGATCAGAAGGCGGTAAAAGCTGCTGCGGAAACTTTCCGGCAAAATCCCAAACTAAAAGTCGAGACAGTGTTGACCCAACTCGCAGTTGGCGAGGCACTCGTCTCGATGCTGGACGAAAATGGCAGTCCACAAATTGTTGAGCGCGCAAAAATTGTTCCGCCGCGCAGCCAGGTGGGCGCCATCACGGCGGATCAGCGGAAAGAAATTATCGCTTCATCTATCATCGCCGGTCATTACGAGAAAGCTATCGATCGAGAATCGGCCTACGAGAAACTCCAGGCGAGAGCGGGGGAGAAAGCGCAAACCGCTGGCGCACCACCTGTGGCTACCAGCCCTCCAACGCCCGAAGAGGAGAAGCCCTCGATACTGGCTGAAGCTCTCGGCACCGCCACAGGTGCATTCCAACCGAGAATCGGACCACGTGGCGGGCGCTACGATTCGCTGGCGACTTCAATGGTAAAAAGCGCGATGCGGGCCGCCAGCAGCTCAATCGGCCGGCAAATTGCTCGCGGAATTCTCGGAGGAATTCTCGGAGGCAGCAGGCGGAGAAGATAGTTGTAGCGACGTCGCTGCGCGACGTTTTTCTGACCGCCCACAGGGCGGTGGCGACAAAAAAATCGCCGGATACGTTTTGCGCACCCGGCGATTTGGTCAGTTCTTCGTTTATGGTGTCGGTGCACCGGCTGGGCTGGTGGGCTTTTTCTTTTCCCCCTTGCCCGCTTTCACTTCCACGTCTGTGGCGGTCATCGTGTAGGTAATTTTGGCTTTGTCTCCGACCTTGAGGTCTCCCGTGACCTTGGTGCTGGCGTCACGCTTGATTTCCCAACGGTCCTTCCCCTTTTGGACCGCAATCATTGAATCAGTGACTTCGAGTACTGGTCCCGTGACCTGATAGGTCTTCTCCCCTGCGGCAAAAACCGCACTACTCAGCGCAAGACTCGCTGCTGCCAATAAACTAAATGCTGTTTTAATGTTCATATTGACCGATTAGACCGCTCCCTGTCGCTTCTATTCAAGCGTTTTTGCGGGAGAGTGTATCTTTGGTAGCCGCCGACTAGAGACCGCGCTGCTTGCTTTACGTCCAATACGCAGGGCCAGTGGCCAGGTCACATCTCGTATCTCCTGGGGATCGCCCCATGCATCGCGAAGCTCATCGGTTATTTCTTCCAAGGGATCGCTGTCTTTCGCGGCGATGAACCGCTGCGTCGAAGACCACGTTCGAAGATACCCGATAAGACGATCAAGCTTCCACCGCGCTGTCATTTCGAATTTCGGCGGTTCGATCTCGCGAAACGGGAAGGGGAGATCGACGAACTGTTCAACGAGCTTCCGCTCCGGCGGCCAGAACGGGCCGACCACTTCGTAGTAGTAATGAGTTACAATGTCATCGATCGCCGGTCCGATCGTTAACAAGTTGTAAGCCGACGCAGCGAGGATTCCGTCAGGCTTCAACACTCGGCGCACTTCGGTGTAAAAGCGGTCGAGATCGAACCAGTGTAGCGCCTGCGCGACCATGATTAGATCGACTGAC
>Ga0114129_10002435_pt1 | contig 25826 bp, 13 predicted proteins | sample RhiMetdeltSRZDD1_FD_80071 | JGI IMG/M metagenome (GOLD analysis project Ga0114129, IMG submission 80071) | Populus rhizosphere microbial communities from Tennessee, USA - Rhizosphere MetaG P. deltoides SRZDD1 (version 2) (version 2) | ecosystem: Host-associated > Plants > Roots > Rhizosphere >...
CAGCGCGGCTTGTCCTGAGGGATCGCCTGATGTTCAGTAATAGCGATCCACTCATCGTCTCGGGGCGGCGTATCGACTCGAAACGGTGCGACGACGACATGAACGCCTGCGGTGTCGAAGGCCATGAAGGCGACCCAGCGTCCATCCGGCGAAAATCGCGCCCGCGCCAGATCGTACTGAGGGCGCAGGAGATAATCGGTCTTACGGCGCGTCGCGACGTCGAACACACCCATACCTGCCGTGCGCTGCCTGCGGCCTTCTTCGATCAAGTAGAGGATCTTCCCACCATCCGGCGACCAATCCCAGGGGCGCCCAACATCATCGCTGAGTTTTTCGGGCAATCCGCCGCTTGTCCCGATCTGATAGAGAATCCAGTTCAACCCTTCGAGCACGGCGTAGCAGACGCGCGTGCCGTCAGCGGTGATCTCGGCCTCTTCTTCACGTGCCGGCGTGGCCGTCAACGTGGATTCCCTGCCCGACTCGAGATCCTTCAGCCACACATCCGGGTTTCCCAACCGCGTAGAGATGAAGACCAGTTTCTTCCCATCGGCGGAAACGCTGGTGCGCGCGTCGAACCCCGCATTCGTCACTTGCCGCGGTTCGCCTTTGGCCGTGCCGCCGTCCGCGGCGATCGGCAGGCTCCAGATGTTGAGCGCATGCGTGAGGCTTGCGAACACAGCCCGGCCGCCGGGAATAACTGAGGGCTTCGCTTCGATAGAAGTTCCTGACGTGAGCCTCTGGGCGGAGCCCTCGGCCTTCCCCGTTTCTGGGGAGACAACGATCCGCCACAAGTTCGTGCTCTCGTCCAACGCACCGGAGAAGAACACATCACGCCCAACCCAGTCTGCGGGCGCGAGGAACGAGATGGTTGCTCGTTCGGCCGTGATCCGCTGGCGCCGCACGATATCGAAGGCGCCAGTTTTCACGGCCGGACCACCATTCGCGGGGGCGACCCACCAGTCGACCGCATTGGTCGCGACGTCCTTTGGATCGCGTGCCGCGAGGAACAGTAATTTGCTGCCGTCGGCAGACCAGATTGGATACAAGGCGGATGGAAAATCTGGCTGGACCGGTATCGGGGTCCCGCCGGCGGCTGAGACGGTGAAGATGTGTCCCATGTACCAGATGCCGACCCAATACGCGATCCGGGAACCATCAGGAGAAAAGCGCGGGCGGCGGCCCTGCCTCGCCACGAGCCGCGGCTCACCGCCAAGCGACGAGACGACCCAAATCCCGCCACCGTCGCGCTCGGACCGAAACGCGATGCGGCTTCCATCCGGAGAGAATGCTGGTTCGGATTCGTCGGCCGAATCGGTGGTGAGGCGCACGGCTTCGCCGGTCGCCAGCTGTTGCATCCAGATGTCCAGGTTGCCGGCGCCCCGGCGGTCCGACGCGTACGCGATCAGCTTGCCGTCCAGTGAAAACGCTGGATCCGTCGTCAGGCCGGAATCGGATGTGAGTCGCCTGAAGCTGAGCGCCGGTGTCGACGGCGCCGGCCGCGTGAGCCACCACGTCAGGGTGGCGGTGGCCACCAGCAACATCAGGCTGACCATGAACAAGGCGATATGCCGCCGGCGAGGGCCTGACGACAACGGAGCGGCCAATGGCAACGAAGGGTGCCGCGCCAGTCGCAGTTGAAATCCGAGATCGCGTGCCGACTGATAGCGCGCTCCAGGCTCCTTCTCGAGACAATGCCGTACAGTCTGCTCCACCTGCGCGGAGATTCCCGGGATGGGAGGCGGATCGTGTTTCAGAATCGCCGTCATCGTCTCGGCGCTGGTGTCGCCGCGGAATGGCCGACGGCCTGCGAGCATCTCGTACAGAATTCCGCCAACTGCAAAAATATCGGACCGGTGATCTGCGGGTCGACCGCGAACCTGTTCCGGTGACATGTATGCAGGCGTGCCGAGGACGGCGCCCGACGCTGTCTGGGTTTGCGCGTCACCCTCAGGACTCAATGGCGCGAGTTTGGCGAGACCAAAGTCGAGGATCTTCACGCGATCGTCGGTTGTAATGAAGACGTTTTCCGGTTTCAGATCACGATGCACGATCCCTTTTTCATGTGCCGCTGCCAGCCCCTGGACAAGCTGATCGCCGTATTCGAGTGCTTTGCCTTCGGATAGAGGGCCATCCGCAAGCCTCCGCCGCAGGGTCGCCCCTTCCAGCAATTCGGTCACGAGGTACGGCGAATCGTCCTGTCGGCCGACGATGTACACCGACAGCACATTCGGGTGATTCAGGATGCCGGCGGCCTGCGCTTCCTGCTCGAACCTGCGCAAACGGTCTGGGTCGCGCGAGAACTCCGCCGGAAGAATTTTGATGGCCACGTGCCGCCGCAAACCTGGGTCGAGCGCGCGCCAGACCTCGCCCATCGCGCCGGCGCCGATCGGCTCGATCAACGTGTACGGGCCCAGGCGCTGACCTGCCGTTGCCCGCAGCGCTCCACGCCAGCGTTCTGGGTTCATCGCGTCAACTGCGCGTCAGCCACAACGTCTCCATCCGTCCCTCGAGCGAATCGACCGCCGCCAGCATAAGACAACTCGAGGCGCGAAAGGCATCTTACGGAGCGAGGGCTGCAACGACGGCCGGCGGCACGATCTCGATGACGTCGCCCTCGAGCCGCAGCGTCACCGACGGATGCCCGTCGTGCTCGGTCGGACCTCGGTTCACGATGATGTACGGCGTTCCCCGGTCGGCGGCGATCAGCGGCACCGAGGCGGCGGGATGGACCGACAACGTCGAACCCAGCGCCACCACGAGATCGGCGCTCTGCGCCGCAGCACTCGCCCGTTCGAGATCCGCCTCGCGCAACGACTGACCGAAGCTGATCGTCGCCGATTTGAGCGGACTGCCGCACCTGCAGGTAGGCGGACGTCTCGTGTTCTTGAAGCGCTCGAAATGCGGCGCCGGATCGCTCGTCTCGTGACAGCCCTGACACTCGACCACGAGATCTGTCCCGTGCAGCTCCACCAGCAGATGCGCGGACGTACCGGCCCGGCGATGGAGGCCATCGACGTTCTGCGTCACGACCGATTGAACCTTGCCGGCACGCTCGAGCGCGACGACCGCTTCGTGAAGGGCATTGGGCTGCGCGCGCTGATAGACCTCCCAGGTTTCGAGCTTGAAATCCCAGTACTCGATTCGAGCGGCTTCGGACGCGAGGAACTCGTCGTAGTACACCGGACGACGTCGTGTCCACACGCCGCCCGGGCCTCGAAAATCGGGGATGCCGCTGGCGGTTGAAACGCCGGCCCCCGACACGATCAGGATGCGTCGCGCCGCACGGAGCCGCTCGACCAGACGTGACTCGACCACGATGCAATTATTCGGCTGGCGGCGGGACGTAGGCACCCTTGCGAAGCATGTCGGCAATCCACGACGCGTACGGAAACTGCGCCTCGATGAGCGCGGCCACTTCGCGCTCGATGTCGTAGGGCACACGCCGGATCGTGATCCGGTCGTCGTCGACCAGCGCGTATGCCGCGCGCGGATCGCCGTCGTACGAGAGGCTCACACTCCCTGAATTCGCCAACGTGAAAGACGGCAGTGGTCGTACAAACGCGTGGTGGATGTGTCCATACACCACGCGCCGGCTCCCGAGGGGACCGTAGGTGTTCACGAACTCCTCATCCGAGGCGTGGGCCGACGGGCTGCGCCACACGTCGTCAGGACTCGCATGAACGACCGTGAGATCGTTCTCGGACCATCGTCCCGGCAACGCCCGGAGCCAGGCGAGTCGCTCGTCTCCAATCGACTCGACCGTCACCGTGATGTGCTGCGAGACGATCTCGCGCAGACGCTGAAGCGCGGGAGCGGCAAGGTACTGTGCCGCCCGATCGGGATTCCACAGCATCTCGTCAGCGTTCCCGAACACACCCGGCCAGCCACGCTCACGGAGACGGTCCACGACCTCCGCCTGACGCGCGCCGCCACCGAGCAGATCGCCTCCGTGGACGACCTGGTCTGGACTGACGTCCTTCAAATCGGCGATGACCGCGTCGAGCGCCGTCAGATTTCCATGGATGTCCGAGATGATGGCCACTCGCATACGTGATCCGTACGATCGCGCTGTTACGCGGCAGTTTGCAAGAGGATCGCGTTGCCGGCCGGATCGCGGACCAGCGTGCCGTCGGGCGTTGACTCGAGCGGGATCCCGGCCGCGTGTAGTCGACTGACGACGTCGGCGGCGCCCGCCGCCGTCAGTCGGACGACGACATGCCGGAGACCCAGGGCGCCAGGAGGCGGCGGAGGCGCCCCGACACCGGCCCACGTGTTCAGCCCGAAATGGTGGTGATAGCCGCCCGCCGAGACGAAAAGCGCGCTCGGACCGTAACGCTGCATCAACTCGAACCCCAGGACCTCGACGTAGAAGCGTTCGGCGTCCGCCAGGCGCGACACGTGCAGGTGCACGTGACCGATTGTGGTCCCCGGTGCCAGCCCTCCGCCCTCGTCGCGGACCGCCTCCGCCAGGATGCCATCCAGGTCCAACGGATCGGCACCCATGCGCAACGCGCCGCCGGCATAAGGCCACTGCGCGCGGGGACGATCGCGGTACACCTCGATGCCGTTGCCGTCCGGATCCGCCAGGTAGAGCGCTTCGCTGACGCCGTGATCGGCCGCGCCCTGCATGACGGCGTCGGTCTCGACCAGACGGTGGAGCGTACGCGCCAGGTCGCCGCGGGATGGCACGAGGATCGCGAAATGATAGAGCCCGGTCGTGCCGCGTACCCGCGGCGCGCTCTCGCATTGGGAGAGGACGAGCAGGTCCAGCCCACCGGCGCCGAGTGTGGCGATCCGATCGGTGCGCTGATGGACGGTGAATCCGAGCCGGCTTTGGTAGAACCGGAGCGATCGGTCGAGGTCCGATATGGTCAGGTGGACCTCGCCGATCGCCGTGCGGGGATCGATCACTTAGACGATGACGTCTGCGCGGGCTCAGCGAGCAGACGCTCGACCGTCGACGTCGTCTCTTCCTTCGCTTGCGTGTGGAACTCGCCGCTGGCTTTGCCCGGGAAACCGGCGTGGACCGCGCGGACGCGCCCATCGCGTCCGATGAAGAACGTCGTCGGGAACGAGCTGAGATTCATGCCCTGGGGCACTCGGTCGGCGAGCTCCTTCGGCTCGCCGGGGATGAGCACGGTGTACTCGATGCCGTAGCGCTTCATGAAGGCGCGCAGCCGCACCGGGTTCTTCAGCTGCGCCTCCTCCTCGAATGAGAGGCTGACGATTTCAAGACCGCGGCTCCGGTATTTCTTGTACAGCTCGCCGAGAAACGGCGCCTCGTCGTGGCAGTTCGGGCACCAGCTGCCGGAAATGCTGACGATGACGACTTTCCCGCGGAACTTGTCGTCGGTGTTCGACACGAGGCGGCCACCGAGATCGGGAAAACTGAATCGGAACGGCTCGGTCGGATCCTTCACGCTCGTGAAGCGCGACGGATCGCTCGGCTGCGGAAGCCCCTTCGCACGCGCCTGATCCGCGCGAAACGCCGTAAACGGATTGTCCTTGTTCTGCACGACCGACAGCGTCCCGTCGCTGGCCGGTGTGAGCTCGAGCCGCAACGGCCGCGCGCCGGAGAAATGGCTCAGCACGAATTTGCCGTCGTGGTACGTGCCCGTCAGCGTCCCGGTGTCGCCGTCGACACGCAGGATTGCCGCGGACGCTTCGGCGCCCGACTGCCGAACGATCAGTTGCCACGCGGCTTCGCCCTTCGAGCTTTTGCCAACCTGGATGTTCCACAGCCCGGCAATCTGCGGAATCGGTGTGTCACCGACCGGCGCCGGAGCGAATCGCTTCGCCTGGAACGGATACGGCGCGCCGCGCGTGCCGCGCGAGTATTGCCCCTCGAGCCGGCCGTCCTTCAGGGTCGCCTCGAGCTTCGTGCCGTATTCATCGAAGCTCAACGCGAGCGCGCCGTTCTCGAATGATCCGGTCGTCGACGTCAGTTTCTCGTCGCCGTTGAAGAAGGATCCCTTGATCGCCGTTCCGGAGCCGGCAATCTCGAAGCGGAAGGGGATCTCGATGCCGCCGTTCACCACGACCGACGCGTCCCACAATCCGCTGAGAGACTGCGCCGCGGCGCGCGACGGCACAGCGGCGAACCCGAGCATCGCTGCGACGAACAGAACGACCATTTGTCTTTTCATTCCATGCTCTCCAAACCCATGCTCTCCAAAAACGACAAAAGCCCGGAAGGCGGTGAGCCTCCGGGCCTGCGATGCGACTGTGAACCTGTCGGTGTGCCGAGCTCTTACGAGTGCACAACCTCCGTGGACGCAGCACGATGCAGGCCGGAGTTTTCTCCGGCCACGCAACACGAGCACTCGCAACAGCGAACCACGAACATGAGGATAGTTAACGACTGAACGACCGGGATTGTCAAGCGATGAGCTCTCAGCCGTCAACGCGACTATTGGCATGTTCACGGTGAAGCACTGCTGACGCTCGATCAGCCACGAAGACGCGAAGCCACGAAGTCTTAGATCTTCTTCGTGTTTTCGTGGCAATCCGATGCGGTACCGATTCAGCGGGGACGATTCACTAGAAACCCGGCAGGAAATTGAACGACAGCCGCCAGCCGCGGGGCGTCACATCGAACGCGTGCACTCCGTCCACTTCGAAGACGAATCCACCCGCGTTGAAACGGACACCGGCCCCTGCGCTGCGAAGGATGGTCGGCGCACCACCGCTCGCGGTGATCCCGCTCCAGAACGCCCCTGCGTCCGCAAAGACGATCGCGTCCACGGGGAGCGCGTTGGCACGCGACAGGCGGCCGAACGCGCCAATCAGCGGAATGCGCGCCTCGAGGTTCGCCACCGTGAGCCGCCGCGTCGTCAGCACGTCCTGCGCGTCGTACCCACGTACGAGATCCCGGAGCGTCCAGACAAGTGGCAGCAGACGGGAGTCGCCCGCGTCGAATCCGTACCGGCCGACGTGCTGCGCGCGCAACGCCACGGTGACTGGCGGCACGGGCATCACATACCGGCGGTAGTCGGCGAGCAGCGTCGTGTACGAGAGATCTCCCAGCGTTGGCGCGGCCTCCAACCGATAGCGCGTTCCCAGCAGCGGACCGGTCCCGCCCAGCACCGCGCTGTCGTACACGAGCGCGGCCGACGTATCGAAAAGCGTCACCGCCGCCTCCCCCGCGGTGGGCTGCTGACTCTCGGCGATCAGTGCGCCGGAACCGCGCGCGTACACCCGTGTCGCGATTTCCCGATCCGAGGTGATGGCGTGGAGAGCGCCCGAGAGCTCGATCCGGCGCGCGCGGCTGAATGGATACATCGCAAGACCGGCGACCTGCCGATGGGTCTGACGGAGGAAATCCATTTCACGCGTCACCGTGGGCGCCAACGGGCTTTCCGTCGGCGACGGCGCCCGCGCGGCACCAAGAAGGACCGGAATCTGTGTGCCTGCGAGGCCCCAGTTCCAGCGGGACTGGCGATTCATGAAAACGGTCTGCACGGCGAGGTCGCGGCGGCTCCCGCCGACCTGTAACGCGGTGTTGAGCTGTCGCTCTTCCAGCAGGTCGGACATCGCGAACGAGACGCCGGCACGGAAGAACCCACCGAAGCTGCCGCCCCCCGCGCTGAGGTACGGCTGGCCGATGCCGGCTAGCGATAGCCTACGATCGTACGGCCGCGCGGCCGCGGCGGGCTCCTCCGGCGTGTCGTCGGTGAGCCAGGGCCCCGGCGCAGAGCGCGTTTCGGTCACGACGACCGGCCAGCCCTCGGACGTTGGCGTCGATCGGATCTCGTAGGCGCCGTTGCGGTATTCGCTGAAGGCCACGCGGCCCCGCGCCAGCGAGAGGGCCGGGCTCAGCGCGGTCACACCGCTCACGCCGCTCGCCGCTCGTGTGATCTGCGTGACCTCGCCGCCGGCCATCGCCGCACGAAACACGTTGCTGACGCCGTTGGGATCGGCGATGAAATAGAGGTCGCCGCCCGACCACTGCGGGTTGATGTTCTTCGCGTCCGGGATCGACGGCAGCGACCGCACCTCGCTGGACTCCACATCGAGCGCCGCCAGCCGGAAATCGCCGAATGTGAGTGTACCGAGCGACGAGGTGAACCGGTCGGTGACGAAGGCAATCGTGCGTCCGTCGGGCGACCAGGCCGGCTCGAGATCGGCGTACGCATCGTTCGTGAGCCTTCGCAGCCCGCGGCGGACGACGTCGAACTCGTAGAGATCGGTGGAGCCGCCGCGCAGCGCCGAAAACGCGACGCGCGTGCCGTCCGGTGACCACGTCGGTGAGTAGATCTGATCGAGATCCACGAACGCGCGCTCCATCAGGACCGCGCCGGAGGGCATCCCGAGCAGAAGCAGTACCGGTTTGCCGTGCCGCACCGTCGCCATCGCGAAGCGTGATCCTTGCGCGTCCCAGGCGCCCGCCGATTCGAGGAACTGCAGGCTGTCGAAATGCGGATCGGCGGCGGTGCTCACCAGCTTGCGCACGATTCGTCCCGTTGCCGTCTCGGCAAGAAAGACGTCGATGGAGTAGCCGCCGCGCTCGGACAGGAACACGACGTAACGGCCATCGGGGCTCAGCGCGGGTCCCACGTTGTAGCGGCCGACGTCGCCCTTGCGTCCCGCGAGCAGGACCGCGCGTGTGCCCTCTCCTGCCGTCTCTGCCACGGGTGTCTTGAACATCGCGCGCAGCGACGCGTGCCAGTGGCGGGTCAGCGTTTCAGCGTCGACGCCTGTCGTCGCAACCAGACGGGCGATGGCGCCGCCGCGGGCTCTCGAGTTGAGCGCGCGCGCGGCCAGATCGTCGCCGAATCGCCCGCTCAAAAACGCCCAGAGCGCCTGGCCGTAACGGTAGGGGAACCAGCGCGGATCGTCGAGCTGCTCGAGCGACGGCAGGCGATCGCGCAGAACGGCGTCACGAAGCCACATGGCGGTGTTCGTGTCGACGCGGCCGACCGAAAGGTATTCCGCCATGCCCTCCGTGAACCAGAGCGGCAGCAGCGCCATCGCCGCCCCCTGGTGGCGCAGCATGTCGCGCTGGAATGCGTGGACCAGCTCGTGACCGAGCACGTGATCGGTTTCGCCGAGCGCCGCCGTGAAGGGCAGGACCACGCGCCCGCGCTGATGGTCGGTGAAGCCGCCGACACCCTCGGGAATGCGGCCCGGCACGATGGTCGTCTGGGTGAAGTGCGCGTGGCTCGCATACAGCACGATCGGCGGACGCTCTGTCAGCGTGTGATCGAGCACGCGCGACAGCCGCGAGTACCACCGCTCCGCCAGGCGCGCCGCCACGCTCGTCGCCTCGGCCTCGTCCGCGTAGTAATAGATGTCGAAATGCGACGTGGGCAGGACCTGGAATGTGAAGCGGTCGTACTGGACCTTGTTGGGTCCGAAGTACTGGGCCGATGCGAACGCAGACAACGCACCCCACAGCGCGAGCGTCTGCGTCATCACCTTGATGACGGCTCTCGTCACGACAAGTCCTGATCTGGTAAAGGGTACCGGGGGATTAGATGATAGCATGAGCCGTGCGCGCGTGCGTGCCGATTTTGGGCGTTGTCGCCGCGTCCGCGGCCCTGGCCGCGCAGCAGCCGTTCAGGGCTGAACGTCCGTTCCAGACCGGCATCGAGGTCACCAGCATCACCGCCACCGTCACCGACGGCGAGGGGCACCTCGTCGTCGATCTGCCGCGCGAGGCGTTCGAGGTCTTCGAGGACGGCGACCGTCAGGAGATCACTCAGTTCACGCGCGAGCGCGTCCCGGTCGGTCTTGGTGTGCTCCTGGACATCAGCGACAGCATGTACGGCCGCCGCATCGAGGATGCGCGAACGGCGGTCGATCGGTTTCTGTTCGATCTCCTCGACCCTGCCGACGAGTTCTTCCTGATGGCGTTCAACCATAAGCCGCGGGCGATGACTGGATGGACGCGCAGTCAGGACGAGGTCCAGCGCGCGCTCGCCGGCCTGGTGCCGTCAGGCGGGACGTCGATTTACGACGCGATTGTCGAGGCGATGCCGCTCATCGACGCGCGCACGCGAGCGCGAGGAGCCCTGCTCGTCATCTCCGATGGCGCCGATACCGCCAGCACGGCTTCCCTGCGCGACGTCCGCTCGGCGCTCCTGCGGAGCGAGGTGTTCATCTACGCCATCGCCATCGACTCGCCCGAGCGACAGCCCATTAATACTCGTGTCAACGCCGAGGCGCTTCGCGAGATCACCGGCGAAAGCGGAGGGCGGACCGAAATCGTCCGCAGCTCGTCGGACCTCGTGGAGGCGACGGCGCGCATCGCCGAGGAGCTCAACAGCCAGTACGTGCTGGGCTACACGTCGCCCCGCGGCTCCGACAACCAGTTCCACAGCATCCGCGTGAGAATCCGCGGCGCCGGCGGCGCGGAGTACCGCGTGCGCTCGCGCAATGGCTACATCGCCACGCCGTTGCGGCGGCGATGAATGTCACCCGTACTTCGTACGTTGGGAGTCTGAGATCCGCACATGACGCTCCGTGGGCTGGCTTGGGCAATGGTTGTCTCGGCGCTTTCGGCGAACGCCGATGGCGCCATCGAAATATCCGCGCGCGCCCGCTCGATCCGACCCGGTGAGCTCGTGGTGTTGACGATCGCAGCTCCTGCGGCATCGGATGACGTCTCGGTCCGCGCGTTCGATCGCGACATCCCTGCGTTCCGCGTTCGCGATCGAACATGGGAGGCGCTCGTCGGCATCGATCTCGACGTTCGTCCCGGAACCTACGAGGTGAATGTGGCGGCTGGAGCGGCACGAGCGGTCCACGAGCTTGCCGTCGTTCGACGTGCGTTCCCAACACGGCGGCTGATGGTCGACGAGGCGTTCGTGACGCCGCCGAAATCCGAGCAGCCACGGATCGACCGCGAGGCTGCGTTCCTCGCAGCGACCTGGAAGGCATCGTCGCAAGAGCGACTCTGGAGCGGTCCGTTCGTCAGGCCCGTGGCTGAGGCCGCGAACAGCGCCTTCGGCACGCGCAGCGTCTTCAACGGCAAACCGCGCAGCGCTCACAGCGGCGCGGACTTCCTGAGCCCTTCCGGCACGCCGGTTCACGCGCCGAACGCCGGTCGCGTCGTCGTGGCGCGTCCGCTGTATTTTTCGGGAAACACCGTGATCCTCGACCACGGCCTTGGACTGTTCTCGATGCTCGCCCACCTCTCCGAAATCGAAGTGCACGAGGGCGACCCGCTCCGTGCCGGACAGGTCGTCGGCAAAGTCGGCGCGACCGGGCGCGTGACGGGACCGCACCTTCACTGGACGGTCCGCGCCGCCGACTCGCGCGTCGATCCGTTGTCGCTCCTGGCGGTTCTGGGTACAGCTAGCCCCTAGCGCCTAGCCCCTGCTGGTTGCAGTAAGGCTCGCGACCGTCGCGAGAAGCTCGTCCAGGTCCACCGGCTTGGAGACGTGCATCTGGTATCCGGATGCCAGCGAACGCTCGGTGTCCTCGGGACGCGCATAGGCGGTGATGGCGACGGCCGGCACGCGGCCCCCGCGCTCCGCCGACCGCTCGCGCACGCGGCGAATGAGGTCGAAGCCGTCGTGGTCCGGCATCGCGATGTCGCTCAGCAGGATGTCCGGCACCTCGCGATCCAGCGCCTGGAGCCCTTCCTCGACGCTCGCCGCCGCGGTCACGACAACGCCGCGCGACCGGAGCACCTCGGCCAGCAGGTCCCTGGTATCGCCATCGTCGTCCACCACGAGCGCGCGTACGCCCGACAGCGCCGCGGCATGGAGACGCCGCGCGGGGACGACGAGATCGCGGCCGCTCTTGAGGACCGCCGCTCGAGGCGGCTGGACGAACGGCAGCGAGATCACGAACGTCGCGCCCTGCCCCTTCCCCGGGCTGGTCACGTCGACTCGGCCGCCGTGCAGCTCGACGATGTGCCGGACAATCGCGAGGCCGAGGCCGAGCCCCTGGTGGATGCGTGTCGTGCCGCTGTCCCCCTGCCGGAACCTGTCGAAGACGTACGGCAGCACCGACGCGTCGATCCCTTCGCCGGTATCTGACACTTCGATCTCGAACTGTGACTCGTGTCGGCGCAGCGCCACCGCCACGCGTCCGCCACGCGGCGTGAACTTGATGGCGTTCGACAACAGGTTCCAGATCACCTGCTGGATGCGCGCCTCGTCCCCGCTGATCAGGCCTTCGGCCGGCGCGGCCTCGACCCTGACGGTGATGCCCTTGGCGGTCGCCGCCGGCTGAATCGCCTCGACCGCCGCGTTGATGGTGGCGGACAGATTGACCGGCTGCACGTCGAGCCGGAACTTGCCTGTGATCACGCGTGACAGATCGAGGAGATCCTCGACCAGGTCGAGCTGCGCGAGCGCGTTGCGCTCGACGACCTCGAACGCGCGGGCCATTTTCTCCTTGCTGACGGCGCCGCCGCGCAGCATCCGGGCCCACCCCAGCACGGCGTTCAGCGGCGTCCGCAGCTCGTGCGACAGCGTCGCGAGAAACTCGTCCTTCGCGCGATTCGCCGCCTGCACCTGCCGGTACGCCCGCGCATTCTCGACGGCGAGCGCGGCGCGATAGGCCATATCGTGCGCAAATCGGAAATCGACATCGCTGTAGGTCCGGCCCGAATCGGCATACACGAACGTCAGCGCACCGAAGGTCCTTCGATGCGCCGTGAGCGGCACGACGATGACATTCGGACGCATCAGCGGCGCACCGAATCCAATCACCTCGTTGACCGCGGAGCCGGCGCTCATCGCCTGCGCCGAGTCGATATGAGACACCGCCAGGCGCTGCACTTCACCGTGTTCGTCAACGACATCGACGGCGCACCAGTCCGCGATCTGCGGGACGGCGAGCTGGGCCACGGTGCGCAGCGTCTCCTCGTAGTCGAGCGAGCTGCCGAGCGCCGCGCTCGCCTCGGCGAGGAACGCCGTCTGCCGGTTCGCGCGCTCCGCCTGCTCCCGGCTACGGCGCTGCGCTTCGAAGAGCTCGGCGCTCGCGATCGCGGCCGCCGCCAGATTGCCGAGCGCGCGCGCCGTCTGGATCTCGACGTCGTCGAACTCGTGAGTCGTCTGGTAGTAAAAGACCAGCGTGCCGTTGCCGTGGCCGCCGATCGTCAGCGGCACGGCCATCATCGACTCGATCCCTTCGTCGCGAAGCGCCCGGGCACGCTCCTCGAGCATCGGTGTGTCGCTGACGGAGTCAATGACCAACGGCTCGGTGAACGCGACCGCGGTGACATCCTCTCCCCGGAACGACTCGACGAGAGTACGGCCGAAGGCTTCCGAGATTCCGTGGGAGGCGCCGATGCGCCATTGCTTCGCGCGCGGATCGAGCAGCCAGACCGCATACCCGTCCGCCCGGAGCAGCGTACGCGCCAGGATCACCAACGCCGGCAAGACGTCGTCCATCTTCGGCGATCCGAAGAGCGTGCCGGACGCCGCCACCAGCGCCACGAGGCGCTGCTGCAGATCGGCCTGCCGCGCCTCCGCCGCGGCCAGCGATTCCTCCGCGCGGCGCCGATCGCTGATGTCGCGGGCAATCTTCGAGGCGCCGATCACACGCCCGTCGTTGTCACGGATTGGCGAGACGGTCAGCGAGATGGGCAGCAGCGTGCCGTCTTTGCGCCGCCGCATCGTCTCGAAGTGATCGACGGCTCGGCCGGCCCGGATCTCACTGAGGACGTGCTCTTCTTCAGAAAGCCGGTCGGTGGGGACGATGAGCGTGATCGATCGGCCGATGGCCTCGGCGGCGGGATAACCAAACATGCGCACCGCAGCGCGATTCCACGAGGTGACGATGCCGTTGAGATCCATGCTGACGATGGCGTCGTCAGAGAACTCGACAATCGCCGCAAGGCGAAGCGCCGCCGCCGCCACTGGACGATCCATCAGGATCCTCGATTGTAGCGCGCTCTCTGGATGGGTTTTGCGGAGTCCTGCCAGCCGCCCGCCGATCACAAATACGTGCGCAAGTGGCTCGCCCGAAGCGTCGCGACGCTGATCCAACATCCGCCGCAGAGGTTCTTGCGTAGGTAGATCATGCCTCGCGTCGTGTTCATGGCGGGCGGGACCGGCTACATCGGCACGCGCGTGATTCCGCGGCTGCTCGAACGAGGGCATCGCGTGCGCGCGCTCGTCCGGCGAGGATCCGAGGGCAAGGCGCCCGCGGGTTGTGAGACCGTAACCGGCAACCCGTTCGATGAGTCGACGTTCGCGGAGGCGATCGCGCCGGCCACGACGTTTGTTCAACTCGTGGGGGTGCCGCATCCGTCGCCGTCGAAGGCCCAACAGTTCCGCGACATCGACCTGCGCTCCGCCCTCGCCTCGATCACCGCTGCGCGCCGCGTGCCGGTCGAGCACTTCGTTTACGTGAGCGTCGCGCAGCCGGCGCCCGTGATGAAAGCGTACCAGGCGACACGCGCCGAGGCGGAACGAGCGCTCGTCGCGTCGGGACTTCGCCACACGATCGTGCGACCGTGGTACGTCCTCGGACCGGGGCATCGCTGGCCCTACATGCTGCTGCCGATGTACTGGGTGATGGAGCGCCTGCCGTCCACGCGCGAGTCGGCGCGACGACTTGGCCTGGTGACGCTGCCGCAGATGGTCGACACGCTCGTCCACGCCGTCGAGCACCCTCCGACGCAGTCGCGCATCGTCGAGGTCTCCGAGATCCGACGTGCGGGGACGGAGGTCGCTAGCGGGGACGGAGGTGCCTAGCGGGGACGGAGGTCGCCTCACACGCGCACGAGCACTCCCTTCGACGGCTGACCGGTGGCCTGCGCGATGGCCGACGCGTACAGCGCCACCTGCCGGCGATAACGGTCCTCGCCCACCGACGCCAGCTCGCGGTCGGTCTTGTAATCGACGACCGTCCACTCGCCGTGCTCTTCGAACGCCATGTCGACGACGCCTTCGACGAGCAACCCGTCGCGTAGCGTGCAGGTGATCGGCGTTTCGCGGCGGCACGCTCCCCGGGCGTCGGCGGCTCGAGCGCGAACGAGCAGATCGTGCGCGAACAGACGCTCGGCGACCGCGGCAGCCTCCCCGGCTTCCGCCTCACTCATCCCCAGCACTTGCGCCTCGACGCGCGCGAGCTCCAGCCGCTCGCTCGGAGTCGCGTTGAACGGCGCCTGCGCCAGCACCGCGTGCACGAGCAGCCCGAAGCCGGTGCCGCCGGGTCGCTCGCCTTCCCGTGCACCGGCAAGGCTCACGATCGTCACGTCGCCGGCATCGACCGCCAGAGGCGGCAGCGCGACGCGATCCTCGGCGGCTGACCACTCACGTACTGTTTCGACGGCAAGTGAAGGCACGGCGCCAGCGGCGCGCGCGTCGTGCCGCGCCAGACGCCAGCGATCGTAACGACCTCGCCCGTCCCCGACGACCTGTTTCGGCACGTCCTTGACGATGAGATCTTCGCGACGCACACCGAACGTCGGCTTCAACCCGAGAGTCAGCGCCGCCGGATCCCACCAGACGACCGAATAGGCGCCGGCGGGAAACGTGTGCATACCCGGGCAGACTGTTGTCGAGCCCGCTGTCTCGTCGTTGGGCCGCTGGAGCACGGTGTCCTTCGACTTGAAGACCGGACACTTCGGTCCCCGGGTCGAGGTCCGACGGGCATCGACGGGCGGATACAACGCCCGATTCAGCGGAGAGAACCATCCGCCTTCCCATGGATCGTCGCCGACGGCGGGCACGACAAGAAGATCACGCGCCCGCGTCGCGGCCACGTACGCCAGGCGGACGCCTTCCGCCTGATCGCGCCGCACTTCCGTTTCTTCGTGGATGTGCAGGTCGTGAGGCGCCCAGCCGCCGATCTTGAGCGCGCACAGATCCCGGCTGGCGTCGAGATAGCGACTCGCATCGTTCCGGCTCAGGCGGCACGTCAAGTCGGCGAGGATGACGACCGGGAACTCGAGCCCTTTCGCCTTGTGCACGGTCATCAGACGGACGCCGTCGCTGCCTTCCTCGAGGATGGGCGCCTCGGCCGCCTCCGCGGACGCAGCGGCGCGGAGCTCGTCGATGAATCCGCGGAACGAGATGCCGCCCGCGGCCTCGTACTGACGCGCCAGCTCCGCGACGTGCAGAACGTTGGCCAGCGCCTGCTCGCCCGCGGGCCGCAGGATGAGTCCCACGTGCGCGCGCGTGTCGGCGATCAGACGGCCGATGGTCTCGGCGACCGGCCGATAGTTGCGGCCCCTGTGCAGCTGCTGCAGCAGCCGGAGCGCGTCGCCGATTGGCGCGAGCTGCCGCGTCGGTTCGCCGGTCAGCGCGAGCTCGTGGCCGGAGTTGCCACCGAGCTCTCTCGGCACGCGGAACGGATGAAAAGCGCCAAATCGATCCCGGAATTCCAGCAGGTGCTCGTCGTCGATCGCGAACAGCGAGCCCTTCAGCGTCGCAAACACGGACAGCTCATCGTCCGGCCATTCGATGGCGGCGAGCGCCGCCCGGATCGTTTCGACCTCTTCGCGTCCATGAAAGGCCTTTCCGCCGACGAGCAGGTGCGGCACGCCGCGGGCCTCGATCGCATCGATGTACGTTCTCGTGACGTCTTCGCCAAAGCTGACGAATCGCCGAAACAGGATGGCGATGTGCTTCGGCTGAATGGGCACGCGCTCTTCACGCCCGTCCGCCTGACGTTCCTCGACGGTCCATCCGGTCTTCTCGTCGACGAGCCAGGCGACGAACGCGCCCACCGCGTCGGGCAGCGACGTCTCGATCGCCCTGGCCGAGGGCTTGAGTGGACCGCGCGGGGCGTAGGGCTTCGGCACGGGTAAGGCGACGATGGCTGGCTGTGAATCGTGTCCGTCGCGGTAAGGCGACAGGCCGACGTACCCGGCCTGCAGCGTCTCGCGGTTCTCGATCATCTCGGCGGTGAACGCCGCGTTCACGAATCGCTGAATCGCGGGCACACTCCGATAGCTGGTGGTCAGATGCCGGACCTGGCCGGCACGGCGGCCGATTCCGTCGCGCACGTCCCAATAGGTGCCAAGATCGGCGCCGCGGAACCGGTAGATAGCCTGTTTGGGATCGCCGACGATGAACAGCTTGCCCGGGACGTCGTTGGCGAGCAGCGTGACGATTTCCGCCTGAATGGGATCCGTATCCTGGAACTCGTCGACGAAAATGTGCGTGAACTTCTCTTGCAGGTGCCGGCGCACGGCGGCGTTGTCGCGAATCAGGTCGCGCGCGCGCGTCAGCAGGTCCGCGAAATCGAGCGCGCCGGCCGCCTGTTTCAGCGCCTGATAGCGCGAAGTGGCACCGGCGAGCTCCTGCTGCAGGCGGGCCGCCAGATCGGCGTCCGCGTCCTTTCGAAACTGCTGAAGGGCCGCAAACAGCGCATCGCGCACCGCGAGCACGTCGGATCGGGAGATACCCTTCCCGAACTTGTAGCCACTGCCCTTGCGCGTGCGTGAGAAGCCTCGATCGCGCGTCAGATCCACGAGCCGCGCCTCCCAACCATCGAGGTCCCGCTGTCCGAATGATTGCTCGAGGCGGATCTGACGGCTCAATCGACGTACGGCGTCGGTGTCTATGAACAGATTGTCGCGTTCGGACGATGCCGCCGAGGTCAGCTCGGCAAGCTGGTGGAGGCTGTCAACGAGGCGATCGATGGCAGCGACACGATCGAACGACGGCTGCATCCACGGGCGCCGATAGTCGCGCCACTCCGCGAGCGCTCGTCCCGCGCTCCGCAATCGGTCGATCGGTCCGGCGTTCTCAGCGCCGCCGCCGAACGAGGGCGCGCTCGTGCGCCGAAGCGCACGACGGACGCCGTCGGGTGGATCGTGCAGCGCGTCCTGCAGCCAGGCTCTGAACGCGCGCGCGTACAGCCGATCCGACTGCGGCTCGGTCAGGACCGCGAACAACGGATCGACGCGCGCCTCGACCGGTCGCTCGCGAAGCAACTCGGCGCAGAAGCCGTGAATGGTGTTGACGTTGGCTTCCTCCAGCGTCTCGAGCGCGTCGTCGAGGAGGGCCTTGACCAGAGCCTCCGCCGTTTGGGTGCGATCGTGCTCGAGCGCCTCGCGGAGCCGAAGCTTCAGCTCGCCCGCCGCTTTTTCCGTGAACGTCACGGCGACAATCTGCTTCATGCCGGCGCGGCCGGTCGCGAGCACTCGGAGAATCCGTTTCACGAGCTCGGTCGTCTTCCCCGTGCCGGCCGCCGCTTCGACCACCAGCGTGGTGTCGAGCTCGTGCTGGATGGCGTCGCGCGCCTCCTGGTCGATCGGATCGTGTGCGCAATTCATCGCATCGACCTCAGCGCGGCGAGGTCCGCCAGTTTGTCTGCTACCTTGCGGCCGACCCGTTCTTCTTCTCGCGGTCCACAGACCGGGCGAAAATCGCACCACGTACAGGCGCGTTCGTCCGGCGCCGCCGCAAGGAAGCCGCTTTCCACCGCGCGATCGATGATGGCGAGCACCTGGAGTCCCTGATTGCGCGTGTAGTCGTTGATCGGAATCCTGTGCTCGGCAAAGCCACCGACCGTTGTGGCGTAAAAGAGACGGCCCTCGGTGACCTTTTTGCCGAGGCCACGCTCGATCGCCAGGCTATAGAGCACCGGCTGAAGAGCGGTGCCTCGGCCAACGATCAGATCCGGATTCGAGCGGTTCTTTCCGGTCTTGTGATCCGTGACGCGCAACACGTCGAAGTCCGCACGGTGCTCGATCAAATCGACCGATCCGTGCAGGATGAACCGACCGTCGACGGCGATCGGGTCCGCGAGGCTGCGGGGATCGCGCCCGGCGTCCCTCAAGCCGAAGCTGAACTCGAAGTACGTCGGACGCCACGGTCCGCCGTCGGCGAGTTTCTGCACCCAGATCCCGAGGTCGCGGCGCAGTTCTTCGATTTCGTCGCGCCAGACGCGCGGGATGGCGGGCGCCAGTGTCTCCTCGTAGTCGGCGGCCACACGATCGACCACCGCGTCGAGGGTTCTCATCGCCTCGGGGACGCCCTCAGCGGTCACCGGCAGACGGCCCTCGCCATCCATCGCGCGGTAGAACTCGGCCTGCGCTTCGTGAAACAGGCTGCCCCGCGTGAGGGGATCCATGCGCAGCAGCGGCTCGGGCTCCTCCCAGGGCTGCAGGCGGTACACGGTCGAGAGCAGGAACTGGTAGGGGCAGGTCGCGAAGCGCTGCAGCGCGGACAGCGAATACGGCCGGCGACCCAGCCGATTCCTGTCGAGGGCCGGCTGTGTGCCCGGGGTCGCGCGGATCAACCCGTCGCTCGATGACCAGACCGTTCGTCCGCGCGCCCACCGGCTGATGACCGACCGCCGAAGTGAATCGTTCAACGCGAGGAGGTAGTGCGCGTGCCCTTTGACCCTCGCCGGCTCCCGCGTTTCGAGGAGCGGCTTGAGAACGGCGAGATCGTGCTCAAGGTCGTCAATCGCACGATCGGGATCACGAGGCGCCGGCCATGACAGGCTCGCGCCCCCTTCGTCCGCCGCTTCCGAGGCGAGCACGCGGTAGTCCGGCACGCGACCCGTGATCGCGCGCATCACGTCGAGCGCGTAGAAGGACGGCACGCGGGCACGCGTTTCGGCGACGTCGAGACGCGGATACGAGAGGTAGAGGCGTTCGGTGGCTGCGCCGATGGCAATCTTCAGCAGCAGGCGCTCCGCAGCCCCGCGCTGTTCCTGATCGATCAGCCCGCCGTCGATCGCGTCCCGGCGCTCGTCGAGCAACAGCGGATCCTCGCGCGGTCGCTGCGGCACCACTCGCTCCGCCAGACCTGGGGCGAACACGACGCGGAAACTCCGGCCGCGCGCCTGATGCGGCGTGCCGACGAACAGACGGCCGTACCGCCGCGCGGGCGGTTGCCAATCGAGCATCACGAGCCGGTCGTGCAGGACGTCGCGTGCCTCCTCGAGCGCGACAGGCCCGACGCTCGCCATCGGCCGCAGGTCGGCCAGCGTCTGGAGCACCCGCGTCGGACGCCGCAGCCCGCGCTTCGCGAGCGCGCTAAAACGAACGACCCATTCGCCCCACGTCGCCTGTTCGGGCCACTCGGCGAGCGCGTCGATGATCGGCAGGGCGAACTGTCGCAAATGCGCAAGGTTCCTGAGATCGCGGCGGAATCGTGCGATGCGGGGAGACTCTGGCTCCTCTTTCTCGAGCGCCTTGATGCGGTATTCGTAGTCCGCGGCCAGGCCATTCAGACGACGGCGCCAGCGCGCCTTGCCGTCCCCGCGTGTGCGACCGCCGACGACCGCCGACTCGACGATCAGCTCCTCCCATTTCCACGGCGACCGCAACGTTCCAGCAACCACGGCCTCGTCGTCCGAGTCGAGCACAGGGGGATTGATGTCGGCTGGCCCGTCCCCATCGTCGGCCGGTCCGACCGCGATGTCCTTGCGATCGGCCGCCAGACCGAAGACGTCGTCCTGCGGCGTCACGACATCGTCACCGGCCGAGTCCGTGACGTGAGGCACCTGACCGAGCGACAAGTACTCGTCGAACCGTTTGGCCGACAGTCCTTCGACGGCACACGACAGCAGCGCGACGAACGCGCGCCCGGCGGGATCGGGGCGACGTGTGCCTCGGTCGAAGTAGACGGGCACGTCGCCGCGAGCGCACGCATGCTCCAACAGGCCCAGGTACTGCTGCGGCGTTCGGAGAAAGACGGCCATCTCGTCGAACGGGACGCCACGAGCCGCTTCGTCGAGCACTCGTCGAACGATTTCGACGGCTTCACGACCCTCACCGGGCGCCGAAAACAGACGCACGTCGCCTGCGCGTTCACGTTCCGGAGGACGTTCGTTGGTGAAGATGTACTGACGGAGGCACTGCAGATCCGACGGCGGAACTCCCGAATCCGGCCTTTCCGTGAGCTCCTCGAGCGATGCGCCACACGCGACGAGCGCATCGCGCGAGGCAGCGTCGCCGGCGGGAACCGTCGCGAGCACGTCGGGTGAGCGCGCGATGAGCGCAGCGACGAATGCCTGCTCGACGCGGGAATCGAGCGGCACATCGAGCAGCACGATCGGCAGGCTCGCCCACCGCACCAGGCCGTTGGCGCACGCCGCGGACGCGAGTTGAAACAGCGCCGCGCGATCGTTCACTGCGGCGCGCTGCAGTTGCTCTTCGGCCCGCTCCAGGAGCGACGCGAGATCGCGCAAGCCCCTGGCCGACGACTGCGGTGCGCGCGCCAATGACGCCGCGCCAATCCCGGCAAGCCGGAGCTCGTGGACGGTGCGCGCCAGTGCCTTCGGGAATCCTGGAAGCTGCGCAACGGGCGCAAAGTATCCGAGCTCGTTGGCAGCGAGGGCGTCGAACACTGCACGCGCGGCGACGGCTTCGCCGCCGGCTCGTGTTCCCGGCACGCGTGGCGTCCCCACTTCGGTCGCCGCTGCCGCACGCGCGGCCAGCTCGGTCAGACTGAATCGACAGAGTCCAAAGGTCGCACCGACGCGCCGCCCGACGTCCCGCGCGAGATCGTCAGCCGCGCCACGCGAGGCGCCGACGATGGCCAGTTCGGAGGAAGGAGGTCGCCGGGTGAGAAACTCGCGCGCCGCATCGAGCCGAACTGCCGCGGCTGTCGAGATGACGACGCGAAGCATGGGAGAACCTTTCCCCGGTCGCCGTGCCGGGCATGTCGGATAGCGCGACGCCACGCCGCGCTTTGCAAGAACTGAGCACTGAGAAGTTAGAACTTAGAACTCGAAAGTGCAAGTTCGAAATGTGAGTTCTACGAGAAGCAAGGTCCCACTCCACTACAATGAGCGCCAGCCGTTCATCTGGCGCCTCATGCCTTTGTCGGCTGGAATCCGCCTCGGCTCGTACGAGATCGTCGCGCTGATTGGCGCGGGCGGCATGGGTGAGGTCTACCGCGCGCGGGACACCAAGCTCAATCGAGACGTCGCGATCAAAGTGCTGCCTGATCGCTTCGCGAGCAACCCCGACCGCCTCGCACGCTTCACACGCGAAGCCCAGACCCTCGCGGCGCTGAATCATCCGAACATCGCTCACATCCACGGCCTCGAGGAATCGAGTGCCGTCCGCGCCCTCGTCATGGAGCTCGTCGAAGGCGAGGATCTGGCGCAGCGCCTCTGGAGCGGCGCGATCCCGCTCGACGACGCATTGGCGATCGCGACACAGATCGCGGAGGCGCTCGAGGCGGCTCACGACCAGGGGATCGTCCACCGCGACCTGAAGCCGGCCAACATCAAACTTCGGCCGGACGGGACGGTGAAGGTCCTCGACTTCGGGCTCGCGAAGCTCACACACCCCGAAGCCACCGCCAGCCACGCCGACGTCACGGCGTCTCCCACGATTACGCAGATGACCGGTGTCGGCGTGATCCTCGGAACGGCCGCCTATATGTCGCCCGAACAAGCGAAGGGACGCGAGGCGGACAAGCGTTCCGACATCTGGGCATTCGGCTGCGTTCTGTACGAGATCCTCACGGGCAAGCGCGCATTCGACGGCGAGGATCGGACAGACGTGCTCGGCGCGGTGGTCCGACTCGAACCGGATTGGGAGGCACTCCCGTCCGACGTGCCGCAGCCGGTCCGCACGCTGCTGCGCAGCTGCCTGGTCAAGGATCCTCGGCGTCGTGTAGCTGCCATTTCAACCGCGCTGTTCGTTCTGAACAAAGCCGCAAGCCTCGCGGCACCGGCCGGCAGGGCACCTGCCGCGTTGCCGCTCTGGCGGCGCGCTGTGATACCCGTGGTCGCTGCCCTGCTCGCCTCGGCGGTGGTTGGCGCCGGCGTCTGGTTTGTCGTGCGGCCACCCGCAGGCCGCGTGACTCGAACGACCATTTCCGCCTTCGGTACCGCCGCACTGGCCGTCAGCGGTAGCGACCGTGACCTGGCGATCACGCCCGACGGCTCTCGCGTCGTCTATGTGGGCAATCAAAGCAGGCAAGTCTTTGTCCGCGCACTCGAAGCCCTCGAGCCGGTGGCCGTGTTCACCGGCGCGCCGCGCGGGCTGTTCGTCTCGCCTGATGGCCAATGGATCGGCTTCGCGGACAATGTCACCACGTTGAAAAAGGTGGCGGTGACCGGCGGTCCTGCGGTGACGCTGGCGACGCTCGATGGAGGCGGTCCGCGCGGCGCCACCTGGGGACCGGATGACACCGTCATTTTCGCCACCAATAACGGGACGACCGGTCTGCAGCGCGTCGACCTGGCGAGTGGTCGGACGACGATCCTCACGCGGCCCGACCGCGCGCGAGGCGAAGCCGATCACCTGTGGCCGGAGCTGCTGCCGGGTGGCCGCGCTGTCCTGTACACGATCGCGGCGGTGACAGGTGGCCTTGACGCTGCGCAGGTAGCTATTTTGGACCTGCAGACCGGGACGCGCACGATCGTCGTGCGCGGCGGCCATCACGCGCACTATGTGCCCAGCGGCCATCTCATTTACGGAGCGGCCGGCACGTTGCGCGCGGTGTTCTTCGACCTGACCCGCCTCGAGGCGCGAGGCACGCCGGTGCTCGTCGTTCCTGACGTCGTGACGACTCCGACGGGCGGCGTGAACGCCGTGGTGGCGCGCGACGGCACGCTGGCTTATGTGTCGGGAAGTGGAGGCGTGGGAGTGGCGCAGAACCGGCTCGTGTGGGTCGACCGGCATGGCCAGGAAACACCAATCCCCGCACCACCGCGGGTGTATGCCGCACCGCGTCTGTCGCCCGATGGCACTCGGATCGCCTTGTTCGGACAAGATCAGGAGCTCGACATCTGGATCTGGGATCTGGGACGCGCTGCGCTCGCCCGCGTGACGTTCGACCCAGATTTCGACGCCTATCCCGTGTGGACGCGCGATGGCCGCCGCGTGATCTTCAGCTCACAGCGCTCCGGCGCCCGGAATCTCTTCTGGCAAGCGGCAGATGGCACGGGCACGGTCGAGCGACTGACTGATAGTCCCAATAACCAGAATGTGACCGCCGTGTCGCCCGACGGCCGAGGTCTGATCTTCACCGAGACCTTCCCGAACACAGGCGAGGACGTGATGCAGCTGGAGTTGGACGGCACCCATCACGTGGCGCCGCTCGTGCAGACACCATCCATCGAGCGGAACGGAATTGTCTCGCCCGATGGCCGCTGGCTCGCGTACGAGTCGAACGAGTCCGGCCGGTTCGAGATCTCCGTGCGACCGTTTCCTGACGTGAACCGCGGTCACTGGCAAGTGTCCACGAACGGCGGCACACGACCGCTGTGGGCGCCCAGCGGACGGGAGCTCGTGTATGCCTCACCCACGGGCGCGCTCATGAGCGTTGGCGTCGATCCCGCCACGACATGGACGGCGACGCCTCCGACGCAGCTGGTCAAGGAGGGTTACCTCACGATTCCCGGGAGCCTGAACGGCCGCTCGTACGACATCGCGCCGGACGGCCAGCGTTTCCTTTTGATCAAGGCGGGCGGCGGCGCCGACCGGACCGCCGCGCCCGCAAGGCTTGTCGTGGTGGAGCACTGGCTCGAGGAACTGAAACGGCTCGTACCGACGAAGTAGCTACGATCCAATTCGGATGTGGTAATACCCGTTGGCTTCGTGGACGACGAGCGGCGCCGCGAAGACCCGACTCAGACGATCGTCTGTCAGCACCTCACACTTCATTCCGTCGAACGCGATGCGTCCCCGCTCGAGGAGCACGACGCGCTCGATCTCCGGGATGATTTCCTCGACATAGTGCGTGACGAGCAGGATGGTCGTTCCCTGTCGCGCCACATCGCGCACGCGTTCCATGAACGCATGACGCGCGACGAGGTCCAGCCCGCGCGTGGGCTCGTCGAGCACGAGCACCTTGGGCGCGTGCACCAGCGCGCGGGCGATGAGGACGCGGCGGGCCTCTCCGGTTGATAACGTATCGAGCGTTCTCGTCGAGAGGGCCGCTGCGCCGACGCGATCGAGCGCCTCCATCGCCTGCGGGCGCATCGCGTCGGTCACGTGCTGATGCGCGAAGATGCCCTGGGTGGCGAAGAACCCCGACACGACGGTCTCGAGGCCGGTGACCGCGCCGTTGGAGTTGCCGTGCACGAATCGATCGTGGAGATCGGCCGACACGATCCCCATCTGCGTTCGCAGCTCGAATACGTTCCAGCGCTCTCGGCCGAAGAGGCGAATCGAGGGCTCGCCATTCGCGGTCGCCAACGGGTAGTGCTGCAGCGTCAGCAGCCGCATGAACGTGGACTTGCCGGCACCGTTCGGACCGAGGATGGCGGCGTGCTCTCCCACCGAGATCGTCAGCGTGAGCGCGTCGAGCACCCGCGCGCCGCCCAGAACGACCGACGCGCCGGACAGTTGCAGGAACGGCGGCCTTTCTGACGCATCAGACTTCAGACTTCCTACTTCCAACTTCTGAGTTCTAAGTTCTAAGTTCCGCGTCAGCGGATCCGCCAGCCGTTGACCGGACCGCCGTGGAAGAAGGCCGCCGGCGTCATCACGCCGTCCTTCTTGAACACCTGACCGTCCTTCATCACGAACTGGACGTTCTTCAGCGCGTCGATGTCGTCCAGGGGATTGCCGGGAACGGCGATGAGATCGGCGAAGAGCCCCGCCTTGATCGGCCCGCGCGTCTTCTCGGTCTCGCTGACCTTGTAGCCGTTGATCGTCATGGCGCGCAGGATGTCGGCGTTGGGGATGCCGGCGTCCTTCCACGTCCTCACGAACTCGATGCACAGCTCGCCGCGGGTCTTCCCGACGACGTAGTAGTCGGCATCGGTCGAAAACGTGAGCGGAACCTTCTTGGCATAGGCGTCTTTCAGGCTCGCGATGGTCCGCTGGTACGCCTGCGGCGACACGGGGTGGCCGGCGAGGCCGTCCGGCGTGTCGGTGCCCGCGCGCCAGATCCCCTTCTGCGCCATCAGCGCGTGCATCTCCTCGTTCAGGCCGGTCGAGTGCGCGATCGACCAGATGCCCGCCTCGATCGCGTTCCTCGCGCCGTTCA
>Ga0114129_10002436_pt1 | contig 25821 bp, 22 predicted proteins | sample RhiMetdeltSRZDD1_FD_80071 | JGI IMG/M metagenome (GOLD analysis project Ga0114129, IMG submission 80071) | Populus rhizosphere microbial communities from Tennessee, USA - Rhizosphere MetaG P. deltoides SRZDD1 (version 2) (version 2) | ecosystem: Host-associated > Plants > Roots > Rhizosphere >...
GCTCACCATTCAGTTGTCTTTGCCCTGAACCCCATGACCAGGAAATTCCTCCGTTGCGCAACTCGAAAAGTCCTTTTCCGCGTCGACTCGCGGATTCAAATACCCGGGCTGCCAGCTCTGCCCTTCCCTGACCAACCTGCACGTTTGCAAACGAAAACTCACCAAAGTCCAACAAGTGTTGTATCGCCTCAAAAACTTGATCGATCTCTGAAGCCTTCGAGAGGGCCACAGCAGCACGTCTGACACGAATATTATTGGCGAGTCGGAGCCGGCGATCCGAAACGGTTCGCTTTACGCCCGCCCGCAGTTCATCTATCTCGTGGTATCGCAAATGGCCCACTGCGATAAGCACGGCCACCGATACTACAAACATCAACAAACCGGTGATCTTCGAGCCGCTTGTCGTAAATATCATCGCAAGAAGCCCAAAAACTGTGCACACGCCATACAGAGCCAGAGCAACGCGTCGCTGCGACCAGCCGCGCGCGATCAACATGTGATGAATATGCTCGTTGTCTCCCTGAAATATCGGACGCCGGCTGATCAACCGGCGTCCCATCGTCATCGCCGTATCGACCATTGGAAAACCAAACGCGAGGATTGGAATGACAATCGCCACAGCGGTAGTCGCTTTTTGTGCACTGAGAACGGATAGGGCTGCGAGTGTAAACCCAGCGAAGAGTGCCCCCGAGTCGCCCAGAAAGATTGAGGCCGGATTGAAGTTGTAGCGAAGGAAGCCAGCCAGAGAGCCACAAAGAACAAGCGCAACGACGACCATTAGCGGCTGTCCCTGAGAAATCGAAACCACGAGGATAACAAGTGATGAAAACAGAGCGGTGCCGGAAGCGAGACCGTCCAACCCATCGATTAGGTTGAAAGCGTTAGCAATGCCAACTAACCAAAGAATCGTTAGTGCAAATGAGAGGTACAGCGGAAGATGGACAGATCCGATGAATGGAATCGAGAGTGCCTCGATACGTCCGCCGAGGAAGTAGAAGAGCGTTGCGATTAGTCCCAGGGCCGAGAACTTTACGGTTGCGTTTGTTCCGCGTAGGTCGTCAACAATTCCAAGTACAAGCACCAAAGTCGCGGGAATCATCGCAAGGAAAATATCTGATGAAAGTGCTTTTAGAGTTTGCGTCAAAAGATTGTCGACAAACGGCAGCATTGATAGCGCCGTTAAACACGACAAGTAGATCGCCACTCCTCCCAGCCGCGGGATAGCTTTACTGTGAAGTCGGCGTGAATCCTTCGGCACATCGAGCAGCCGGAAACGTTCACAGAGCCGTCGAACTACTGGCGTTATCACCAGCGACGCCGCTGTGGCAATAACGAATAGCGCGAAATAGGTTTTCACTTATTCGACCTCGCAACCGACAGTGGTTTGGAGATCCGCTTAACGTTCACGACTGATGTTCGTCGCTAATACGTAACACTGGTTCGCTTGTAACTGACGGGTCGAAGATGAATTCCCGATTGGCGGGTGCTTCAACAACGGTGCAGAGCTGCGGCACAAGTGTCTCTTTAGAGTGATGTGAGTTCTTACGACTTGTTGCCTGAACTAAGGACCTCGAGCCGTCTCGCTCCAAAGATTCGACTATGCGGTTAACGATTTCGCCGGTGTCGCCATGTCGGACAGATATCAGTTGATCTTCCAGCAGATAAGGCGCGAGGTCAGTGATGGCGCTCTCGTCTGGGCCGATGTAAAGAATTCGGCCGCCAATGTTGAGGATGTTATAGACCTTCGATGGATGCACGATGCCAACAAAAGGATTACCCATGACGACTACGTGCAAGTCACCAGCCGATAGAGAATCGGACAGTTCATTTAGCGGTTGATAAGGAAGGCATAAAATATTCTGCAGGTTATGCAGGCATGCGAATTCGCGGACCTTTGCTTGCTCGGTGCCTCCACCAATAAAACAGAACCCAACGTCCGGTCTGTTATTCAATTTGAGCGCTGCGCCAAGCAGTGTATCGAGAGGGTGGCACGGACTATGATTACCGGAATACATCACAACAAATTTCTCCGCCAGGCCGTGTTTATTTCGAAATGCTTCGCGACCGCTGTCCGAATACTGGACCACATCGGAATGCGACCAAGGCGGTATAACGGAGATCCGGCTGTGGGCGGAAACCCTGTTGCTGATCCGCTCTTTCATGAATCTGTCGAGAACGACGATCTCATCAGCGCGTCGCAGGCTATAGTTCATTAATCGAACTAAGAGACGCGCCGTCATTGAATCCTTTCTTAGCCAACCACCAGCAATAGCCTCGTCCGGATTCAGATCCATCATCCAGCAACAGAGTCGACCGCCTTTGAATCGGACGAATACAGCGGCAAGCACCGAAATCAAAGGAGGCGAAGTGAGTGCAACAACAGCATCAAACCGTGGCAGGAACAAAAGCCGGATTGCGCACATCAAAATAAAGCTGGAGAAGTTAGCCGCGCGTTTCCATCTATTGCCCTTACCCCACCCTAAGGAAGGTATGCGGCGAATATCGATCCCGTTCCATACTTCTCTTCTCGGAAATCGCACATTCGGATCGTCGTAGCCACGATCGCTGGTCAAAACAGTAACTGAGTGGCCACGGTCAGATAGGATCGTAGCAAGATCGGTGAGGTGTTGGGCTGTAGAAACCACATCAGGGTAGAAACACTGATTGAGGAGAAGAATCTTCAAGAACCGACTTGCACGCGCTCGCGGAAATACTGAACGGTACGTTCTAATCCTTGTGGAAGAGGCACTGTAGGCGACCAGCCCAGGGCCCTTTGAGCTGTGGTGATATCAGGCTTGCGTTGTCGCGGATCGTCTTCGGGCAGTGGAAGAAATTTGAAATCAGATTGCCTGCCGCAGATCTTCATCACTTGTTCCCCGAGCTGCTTGATCGTGAACTCCCGGGGATTTCCGAGATTAACGGGTTGATGCAAACCGTCGGCATTCATTAACCGAATCAGCCCTTCGACCAGATCGTCGACGTAACAGAATGAACGTGTCTGGTTCCCTTCACCATAAAGAGTCAGCGGTTCGCCGCGTAGTGCCTGGACCACAAAATTGGAGACCACCCGTCCGTCGTTCTCCAGCATTCTTGGACCATAGGTGTTGAAAATTCGTGCGATGCGAGTGTCGACATTGTTTTGACGGTGATAATCCATCATTAATGTTTCAGCCAGGCGTTTACCTTCGTCGTAGCACGACCGAAGACCGATCGGATTCACATTACCCCAGTACTCTTCAGTCTGCGGATGGACGAGCGGATCGCCGTAGATTTCCGAGGTTGAAGCCTGCAGGATGCGCGCCTTAACTCGTTTAGCAAGACCAAGCATATTTATCGTGCCCATTACGTTAGTCTTGACTGTTTTTACCGGGTTGTATTGGTAATGAATTGGGGACGCCGGGCACGCCAGGTTATAAATTTGGTCCACTTCCAGGAGGATCGGCTCGATCACATCATGACGTACGAGTTCAAAACGCGGATTGTCGAGCAAAGGGAAGATGTTCTCGCGCCGGCCGGTGAAGAAGTTGTCGAGGCAGATGACATCGTGGCCTTCGCCGATCAGTCGTTCACAAAGATGGGAACCGATGAACCCGGCTCCGCCTGTGACCAGGATACGCATACTTAGATTCGTGTTTCTAGTTTAAAGTTTCAAGTTTCAAGTTTCGAGCATTGACGCCGAACAGATTCAACTCTTTCGGTTTGAGCGTGGCTTGTACTTTGTGCCAGTGTAACCTGAAGTTGCCAGATACTTCATCAGTCCGCTGATCATCCGACTCGTCTCAACAGCGAGAGCTGACATCTCTGCAAATTCACGCGGCGTCACATAGTTCTGATCCAGTGCAACGTACAACTGGCTTCTAACTTCGGCGGCCGAACCCTTTGCTGTTGCGAGAAAGTGGATGAACTCGCCTATTCCGCTTCGGTCATGACCTTCAGCAATATTCGACATTATAGACACGCTGGCGCGACAAATCTGATCGCGCAGAGCGAAATCTCGGGCAAATAGGCCTTTGTTCGCAACGCGGTAAACTCGCTTGGTGAGTTCACGAGCTTTTTTCCAAGCCTCGATCTCTTCAAAAGTTTTAAAGGTGGCCATTGAGTGTTTCTCCTATGTGAGTGTTGAGGTTGAGTAACGGACTCGAAACCTGAAACTTGAAACCTGAAACTTGAAACTTATCTCCTTACACAATGATTCCCGATATACAACACATCCATCTTCGTCTTTTTAAAGCAATCGATGGCATCTCTTGGTGTGCAGACAATCGGTTCGTTCTCATTGAACGACGTATTGAGAACAACTGGAATGCCAGTAAGTTTGTCGAACTCCGAGATCAATTCGTAATACCGACTGTTAACGTCACGAGACACGGTCTGTAAACGGCCGGAACCGTCGACGTGCGTTACCGCAGGTATTTCATTTCGTCGCTTTGGCCGGATTTGATAGACCATCAACATCGTTGGCGCAGGATGTGTCTGCTCGAAGTAGTCTCCGACACGATCTTCTAGAATGGACGGCGCAAATGGACGAAATGGCTCACGCTTCTTAATTCGCTCATTCAAGATGTCCTTCATCTCAGCCCGGCGGGGATCGACAACTATCGAACGATTTCCGAGAGCGCGTGGGCCAAACTCCATCCGGCCTTGAAACCAGCCAACTACTAATCCATCGGCGATGTCTTTTGCTGCCCGGTTCGTTAGCTCCGTATCGGTTAGGATCTCAAAGTTAACGCCGCTTCGTTCTAACTCCGATCTGATTTGTTCATTTGAGAATTCCGGCCCAGCGTAAGCGCCAAGCATCGTTTCATTTTGCGTCGACTGAAGGATTCCACGTTGAATGTGAAAACACACTCCCAAGGCGGTGCCACTGTCTCCGGCCGCCGGTTGTATGAACACGCGTTTGAATGGAGTGTTCAGAAGTATTTTGCCGTTCATCACTGAGTTGTAAGCCACGCCGCCCGCCAGCCCCAAGTCGGTGAGCCCAGTTTCTTCGTGAAGATGATTCAGAACGTGGAAGCAGACTTCCTCAAGACGTAGTTGCAGACTCGCGGCGATGTCGCGATCCCGATCAGTTAATGGTGAGTTCGGTAATCGATTAAGTCCGAAGGTATCAACGAATGCATCTGAGAAAACTCGGCCAATCACCGGTGATCCCTGCTCCCACGTCATTTCCACACCTTCGGCGTGATGTCGAAAATGGTCGAGCTTGATTCGAAAGCGGCCACCTTCTTCCGTTCGAATGATGTCGCGAAATTGATCGATAAACCGTGGCCGACCGTAAGGCGCAAGACCCATCACTTTCCCTTCATCGCCATAATGTGGAAAGCCAAGAAACTGCGTCGTCGCCGTGTAAACGATTCCGAGAGAATGCGGATACTCTACCTGGTCAAGAACCTCTATTGATTTACCCTGCCCTATTGCCCACATCGTCGAAATGAAGTCGCCAAAGCCGTCAACTGAAAGCAGCGCCGCGCGATCAAATGGCGAAACATAGAAAGCGCTGGCGAGATGTGCACGATGATGTTCTACGTTATGGATCTGCGCCTTAATACATGCCTTTGGGACACCAAAAACCCGCGCGAGTTCATCTTTCAAATCTCGCACTCTTGCTGCATTGCCGAGCCGATCTGCAATCTGTCGAAATGTCCCTGGGCCTTTGCCGTTTCCTCCAGTGTAACGATCGCCATTACTGCCTTGCTCTTCGATAGCCACCACAGAAGAGCTAATGCTTGAAGTATTGCGAGCACGTCCGGCCACTGCTAGCTGACGCGCCGCCCGATTGGCGGCAAACAAAATCTTCTTGTGGAGGTGAGCCGAAGGATTACGGGAGATGCCGATGTGATCGAGACGATCGATGGTGATGCCCGCGGCTTCGAGGCAATATCGAATCGATTGCACGGGAAAACCGGCGCAGTGCTTGACCCGATTGAACCGTTCTTCTTCAACGGCCGCCACAATCCTTCCGTCTTTAACTATCGCTGTTGCAGCATCACCGTGATACGCGTTGATGCCAAGTATGTAGACAGGCATGGCTTTTAGGAATTTGTGCTTTGTACTTTGAATTGCGTATTACTTGACGCAATTTCGCTCTCTGATTTCTGATCCGCGGAATTCTCAGACTTCGAAGTGCGGGTGACGAGTCGATGCCGAATTAAGCAAAGAGAAAGAATTGATTCAGCAACTGTTCGTTCAAAGGCATAATGCATCCCGGCCCACCCATCGAGGATCCCGAGCCGAACGAACAGGCAATAGAACATCATTGTCACGGGCGCCAAGATCACCCATCGACGGACTCGATCCATGAACGACAGGTTCGCTGATTCGCTAGTCACTAATTTTTGCGCTTCAAGTTCGCAATACCGAATCTGCGAGTTGAGCCAGCGAGCAAGCGGTTTTCGATCGTCGTGAAGAATGACGGAGCTTAGACGCTGAACTTTACCCGTACAGCGAAGTCGTTGAGTATGACCATCCTGTTCGTAGCTTGCACCTTCACGTTTATATAAGACAGTAACTGGAGGATAGACCCCACTACGTAATCGCTTTCCGTGAAAACAGTAGACGAATGAGCCCTCGTAGCCATTGACGTCAGGCGCAGGTTGAAGCTTTTCGAGTTCCTGAACCAGTTCGTCCGTTAGGATGTAGTCGGCATCCAGTGCGAGCACCCATGAAGTCTTAATTGCCGTGTGTTGCAGGCCGAAGCTCCACTGTTGCTGGTGAGTATCAAAGGCACGTTGAAAGGTTCGCACCTGAGGAAATTGTCGCGCGAGGGTAAGGGTTTCGTCCGTACTGAAGCTGTCTACCAGCACTATGTCACGAGCCCAAGTCAGCTGTCGCAGGTTGCGCTCGATATTCGGCGCTTCGTTATACGTGAGTATGAGAGGGGTGATCTGATCGAGCATCAATCTCGTTTACGCGAGAGACAGATCATGTTTTTCCAAAGCATTGGTGCTCGTCCATAAAATGTGAACTGCAGATTGGTGAACCCGTATGCTCTATGGAGTTCGCTGAGCGTCTTTACGCTGAAAAATTTAATGTGACCGCCATCGTGCAAGGCAGAAAAATGCGCATCCATCTTTCCGGTGAGCGCCAATACCACGTTCTTCATGTAACCGTGATATGGTGTGCCGACAATCAACAGTCCGTCCGGCTTCAGGAGCGAACGTGCGGCCTCCAGCAGATCAGCCGGCCGATAAAGATGCTCAATCACATCGCTCGAAATAACTAAATCGAAATTGGCACCAATTATCGATTCAAGTCGAAGATCGATTAGCGTCTTTACGAAGCTGACATTCGGATGATTCCGTCCCGCGATTTCAATTCCACTCTTGGAAGTATCTACTCCAGTTACCTGATAACCGAGCGACGCGAGCCGGCCACTGAGATATCCATTGCCGCACCCGAGGTCGCATATCTTCCTCACTTCTTTACTGCTTCTCACCAGCGTGATGAGCCTGGAAGCCAGCCCTTCGCCGGAGATCCCGTTGGCGGGCCCGTGCGTGCTCCAGTGAAATTCAGCAGGTAACGGTGTTGTGCTCATTCAAATGCGAGACGCCAATAGTGGAATACAAATTAATCAGCTCGTCTGCCATCCTGTCCAAGCTGAACTCTTTTGACAAAAGTTTGGCGGCGTTACCGCGACGACGCCGTTCATCCTCGCTTGCCAACGCTGCTCGCAAAGCGCTCTCAAGGTGATCATGCCGCACGCTACTAATCCAACCTGCACGAAATCGTTCGATTTCGTTCGCGAGATTGACGTGAGGGCTAACAAGCACGGGCACACCACATGTCAGTGCTTCCAATACACAAAAACCAAAGTTTTCCTGGTATGAAGGCAGCGCAAGCAATGAAGCTTGTCTCAATACCTGCCATTTCTGTTCACCATTCAACCATCCACTAAACAGCACCCGTTTGTTGCCGTTTGCTCGAGCGACTCGGTTTTGCAGCAGTCGTACATAATCCACTTCGCCACTTCCGGCGATTACGAGTCGCCAGTTTCGCAAATCGTCGGTGGCCGTGGCGTCCAGAAATGCATCGATCAGAACATCCAGGCCCTTCTTCGCATGCAATCTCGACATGACTAAGACGTAAGGACTTCCATTGACTTCGGGAACTACAGACGAGAGTTGGCTATTCGGCGATGTCTGCACGGCAACGTCCAATTCAATCGCTAAAGGTATTACTTTCCCGTTGTTCAATCTGAAGGTACGCTCAACCGATTCCTGCTCAGCTAATGTCGTATAGTGAACAACCGTCGCGTCGCGCAACATCTTTTCACCGCGAAACTGCCAAAACAGCTGCTTGCGCAGTTTCTTTTGTTTCATACTCCACGGTTCGAGAGTACCGAGTGGGCGTATGATGTATGGCACGCCGCTCTTGAGACAGGCTCGTGCCGCCGCTACACACGCATGATTGAAAACAGCGTGGATGTGCACGAGATCAAATTGCCGCACACTCTCATTCAGCCATGCCGACATGGGCCTTGAGAATTTAAAGGACTTCCCAAGCTGGGACGGAAAGAAAATTGTGGGTATGTCTTCGTAGTCCACGACGGTATTTCTCGCCGGGGCGTTGTCCATATCGGCGTCGGTTGTCGCCACCAGAACATCAACCTCGCGAAACTTGAGCGCACGACACATCGGAATGATCGCCTGCGCAGGTCCACCTGAGCTCGCCGCCAGGGAAGGAATGACGTGGAGGATTTTCATCGTGTCTGTGGTTACCCACTCACACCATTAACTTCACACCACTTTACCAGAACGTATAGAGACCATGGTCTGGACCAACCCACACTGGATGGTGACTTCACAAACCGATTCCAAATTTCAGCAACCAATTCGCGATTTAGACAGATACGGTTCAGCCGCGTCGAATCGCACAGAACGGCGGACACCTCATTTCGCAAACCTGACTGCATCCACCTTTCAAACGGGAGCGTAAAGCCCATCTTTCGTCGGGCGAGAAAAGCCCCCGGCAACAGATCTCCCAACGCGGCCGCCAGCAAAGGCTTCGGAGTGTGCGGAGGTCCGCCGTTAAGCTTCATTTGCCCGGGAACTGATAACGCGAAGCCGACAACGTCTACGTCCACAAAAGGCACGCGAACTTCCAGTGAGTGCGCCATGCTCATGCTGTCAGTGTCGCGCAGCAACGTGTTGGCCATGTACCCTTCCAGTTCGAGTACCGACATGTCGTTGATTGGATCGGACGACAAATGAACGCGACCTGCGCTCGGCACGTACGCATCACCGACAAGCGCGCCTACAGCATTAGGATCAAAAAGCTGTCGACTAATTCGGTATACGTCCTCGGGCGTACCTTCGGATGCAGCAAGTTGCCAGAACTTGCTTCGTTTCACGGAACCGTTAACCCTGAACTTCCTTGCTGCCACTTTAAGGGCCAGTTTTGTGATCGGAGACGCCCCGTTGATTTGCATCGCCCTTCTGAAACTCGGATAGCCCGCGAAGATTTCATCGCCACCCAATCCTGAGAGTGCAACCGTTACTTCGGCTGCTTTTACTGCTTTGGAAACGACATACGTATTCAGACCGTCCATCGATGGCTGATCAAAGCTCCGAATAGCGTCCGGCAGTTCGAGCAGTAGCTGATCTTCTTTAAGGAGAATCTCGCGATGACATGTTTGAAACCGATCCGCCACCAAACGCGAGTGCGGTGCCTCACTGAGATTGTCGTCATCAAACACAACGCTGAAAGTGTTCGGTCGGTCATTGCTGATCCTGCTCATCAACGCGACCAGCGCAGTCGAATCCATGCCGCCCGACAGGAACACCCCCAGCGGCACGTCGCTAACAAGATGTGCTCGCACTGAGGCTTCGAGTTTCTGCCTGAGCAAGTCAGCCGCCTGACCTCGTGTTTGGAAAGATCCCGCATCATCTCGTTTTTTTACCAAGTGTTTGATTGAAACTGGTTTCATGTGCCAGGTGTTTTCCGACGCACGAAACACGAGACATTCTCCCGGCATTACTGACTTCACTTCATCAACAACCGTCAGAGGTGCTTGAGCTGATCCGTAGCTCAGATACGAAGCCACTCCATGCGGATTCAGACGTCGAGGAACTAGCCCACTTGCGAGCAACGCTCGGATTTCAGATGCGAACACGAGCTGGGTTGAATCTGCTTCTGCAGACAGGAAGTAGTAGAGAGGTTTGATACCAAACGTATCCCGCGCCAGTATTAATTCGGCTTTGATTGGATCCCAAACCGCGAGCGCAAACATTCCGCGCAAGCGCTTGAATCCATCGAGTCCCCATTTTCTATAGGCACGCAGCACGACTTCCGTGTCCGTCATCGAACACCACGGCCCAAACTGGTTGCCGATTTCTCGTCTGAGTTCCTGAAAGTTGTAAGTTTCGCCGTTGTAGGTGAGGCAGATTCCAGTCTCTTCGTCGATCATCGGTTGATGACCGGCCGCTGAAGTGTCGATGATCGCAAGGCGCGTATTACCAATACATACGGACACAAAGCCGGTGGAATTCGTCTTTGACCGGTATTCATAGATGCCGGCGTCGTCGGGTCCACGGTGGTGCAGCGCGGTATTCATACACGCGACCGCGTTTCTTAATTCCGCATTAGGAAATCCGAATCCGGAGTTAGTTATGATTCCCGAGATACTACACACTTCGGTAATTACGCCTGCCAGTTGGCAACGGCATCGGTCGCGTATTGCAAAAAACGGCGAGCACCATCTTGCAGCGAGTGTTCACGAACGCTTTCGCGTGCGTTCGACGAATATCGCGAGAGTTCGTCCTTAGAAATTGTGGCAGCTTCGAACATGGCGTTCAGCAAAGCCCTCCGATCACCCGCGCTGACCAACCAACCGTTATGACTGTTCTTGATGAACTCAAGCGCCGATCCCATTCGGTCCGTGGCAATTACTGGCAGACCAGATGCAAGTCCTTCAGGAACCACTAAGCCCCACCCGTCGTAACGTGATGGAACGCACAGCAAGTCAGCGGCGGCATATTGCCCCGGCAGGTCGTTCCAGTCTTTGAAGCCAATGAATTCGACTTTATCTCGCGCAACCGACAACCTCCTCCGCAGATCAGACAGTAATGGTCCATCACCAATGATTCGCAATCGAACGTTTTGCCTCTCACGAGCCAGGTCGTTAAAGCATTCGGCCAGTAAATCAACACCTTTACGTGCAGTGAGTGCACCGGAAAAAAGAAAGACTCGCTCGGGCGCAGGATTGCCGTTGTTGTATCTGTCTACGTGAAAGCGCTTGAGATCGGAAAAGTACGGAAGGTTGCGATAGGCTCGGGTTGCACCAAACTCTCGCTTGTATTGATCGACGGCGAACTGGCCAATCCCCCAAATTGGAGCGGGCGATCGATGCAACGGTCTTAGTTTCCAGTGCCTAACGATCCGCCCTGCCCATTCGGGTGTTCTCAACCCTGGCCGTTCTCCCCAAAAGCACCACGGTCGCTGTTGGGTCGCACGTTGCGTGAGCAGTTGTTCCGCGTTTGGATGCCGGTAATAGTTAAAAACTGCGAGATCGGAATCGGCCATTATGCTGCGCGCTGTCGAAAGCTCACGAGGACCGCCATCGAGCATTGTTGAATCATGGTGGATCTTGATTTGGTTCCACTGACGTGCAGGATCACATTGGCGCAGGTATCCGACATGCAGTTCGCACCCGATCGTTGCGACTTCATTGAAAATCTCCGTCTGGTACGGCGAGGGGATATCAGTTAATACAAAGATCTTCACTTACGACATCAAACGCGCCGCGCCTGGATGCGCGATGCAAATAGTTTAGAGAACACTTTTGAAATCGTGATCCACGCCAGCACAACGTAACTCACAAGAACCAGCTCCAAAATTGACCGCATACCCGAAAACAATGCCATCACTACAACGCTGTACATCACCAAAGCAGCAAGTGTGTGACTGCGTGTAAGTAAGCCGCGCGCCATTGCGGACACTCTTCCATAGAACCAGCCACCAATAGCGATGCCAATGAAGCCCAATGACATGTAGAGTTCACCGATTACAGAGTAGGAGTAAGAAACGCCTTCAACGCCAACGGCGCGAGGGAGGTCGAAACCTGGATCGACGGGCTTCTCAGGCCAGAAGACACGCGGAATTGGTCGAACGAGTACGTACAGGAAGTATTTGTGGTAAACAAATGGATATGTCTTTGGGATGAGCTGAATCACCTGACATAAACGGTAGAAGTTATCGTCAACTCGCAGCTGTTCATTTTCCAGGAAGCGGTTCTTTTCCTCTCTTAGCTCTGCCGCGTCAGTTCTTAATCCAACAATAGTGCCCAATCCCACGTTTCGGTATTCCAGCATCACTTGCAAAGTAACCAGCAATGCAGCCACGGCAATACACGTCTGGGCTACGTGCTTCACTCGTAATCTGTCGTGACCTAAGACCCAAAGGATCAGCGCCATTCCAATCACAACACCAACAACGCGGCGGCTCCCGCTTTGCGCAATGAATAGTGTCATCACCAGCGACATTGCGAAGCAAATTATTGTGCGGATGTTGCGCCAGCCCGCGTACTTGCTAACGACAATGGTCAATACGGGCACTAGATAACCGAAATACTGAAGATGATCGAGAAAGGCATCCCATCCGCCGAGTTGGCCGCGTCCCCATGGCGCTGCCCAGCGTTCCTGACCAATGTAGTAAATCATCTCTGCTACATTGAAGTTGCAAGGAATAGCGAAAGTGAGCATCCCGATCACAAAACATGTGACCGCAAGACTGAAGTACGCTTTAAGTGAAAACTGCTGCCGCGCGGAATTGATTACTATGGCAGGAATTCTCCACGGTCGACGAAGCGCGCCAACCCAAACCATGACGACGAACAAACCTATCCCCAGGAATGCCTGCTTAACCTGGTCGTTGTCGATCGTAGGCATTGAGTAAACACCCTGAAGTAAATCAAGCAGCAACCAATAAATTGGGGCCAGGGTCATTAAATACTCACCCCGCAAAATGACTCTCGGCTGATGCAGAAGCGCGGCAAATGGTGCTGCCAATAACCCTAGTGACATCGCAAATGCGGAGGCAAACAGCGCCGCTTCGCCCGTCCCATGTTCAGGAACAAGAAAGATTGCGGTTGCAGTACCAAGTCCCGTGCTAACGATCGCCAGCAAAGATGCGGGAACAATTGCCGGACGTGTTAGGGCTAACGCCCCGTTAATTGAAGAATCGGATATTGGAATCATGCCTAAAGATTCACTAATGAATTCCCCAGTGAGGCCAAGCTGAATCTGTCAGAAACATAAGACGCACTCGACATCTGCTGCAGCTTGTCTGGGTTGTGCAGAAGACCCACTAGTGCGTCTGCTATGGTGCGTGCTGAGACCTCTTGCAAAACCAAGCCATTAAGGTCGTGGCGCACGACAGGACCGCAATGGCGGGATGCTATTACAGGCAGCTTCCACGATTGCGCTTCCAGCTGAGTGAGCCCAAAACCATCGGACAGCGTGGGGAAGATGAAGACATCAGCCTTACGATAATAATCGCCTACATGCAAACGCGGCACCGGGCCAATCCATCGAATACGTGATCCGCTGCGCAGCTCAACCGGTATGTCGACTTGAACTGAACCTACGAACCAAAACTCAATCGGCTCGCCGCGTAACAACTTTATTGCTTCGAAGAGTGCGTCGACTCCCTTGCGTAAACAGATTTGTCCCAGGAACAAAACACGCAGAGGACGGATCGCTGTGAATTCTTGAGGATACTGACGGATGAAGGTTGCAGATTCATCTGAAGGTTCGAACGCCAGTGGCACTACTTTTATTTTCTGGGCGGCTGCTCCGTGAGCGATTAATCCATCTCGGGACCAATCAGAGTTGACTACTATGTGATCGGCTAAATCGCACTCCAAGTGCCATCGTCGCCAATAACCGGCAGGCGGCGGTTTCCATGGTCTGACTGCATCGTTAGCCTGACTATTAAGGCGCCCCACCACTGCTTCATCAGCTGGTCCGGGATCTATCTGTCCAAGCACAGTCGTCCAGCCGCGCCGTCGAGCAAAGTTGAAGATCTGATCTGCGGCGTAGCTATAAGCAAAGAGTGTGATGGGTTGACCGTTGCCGTTCCGCTGATTCTTATTTAGCCCGGCCAAAACAAAATTCTGAAACCAGTCATTTCTCGCCTGTATCAGTTCCCAACCCGAATAGCCGCGCGTTTTCGCGGTCAACTCAAACCGGATTGCGCCAAGGTTTGAAGCAGTGACTGCCGATTTTGCCAAACCGCTGTGGAAGCGGCCGTTGCTTTTAAGCCCGCGCCAATCTCCAGGGCGCGCCCAAAAATCGGTAAACAATTCTTTTAATGACCCCAGTCGCTCGAGCGCACGTGGTACTGCGTAATGCTCACGAGCACCAATCTGACAACACAACCACTCTGAACGCTGCTGTGACAAATGTTTCGAAGCGATGCCGCCTTACCAGGCTGGGTGAATCTTAGAGTGATACGGGCAACGGAGCGCGTCGTAGTGACAAATACGATCGGACTTCCTCCCGTCCGACTCGTTGGCGGTATCGTTTATGAGTGCGAAGGTGATTTGGAATCATTGTCAATCCAGTACCGACGCCACGCCAACGTCCGTGACGAACGAGCCAGACCACCCGCTTCACACATTGAGCAAAACCAATCCACCAGAGCGATGCGGGATAACGCAAGTAGGCAAGCAAAGCAAGATTCGCAATGCTATTTGCCGTAACAGTCGGATCGCCATGACGTTGCAAGTCAGTGTCATGAAACACTCTCAGCCAACTCGTTGAAAGGATTTGGCTGCCGCGCGCGTGTAATCTCAACGCAAGGTCAACTTCTTCCATTCCGTACGCCACAAGTAACGGAACGTATCCTTCGATTCCAAGAAATACACTTCGACGGTAGATGCATGCCCCGCCAGAGAAATCTGCTGTCCACCGGGCGTTCAAAGTGTCTTGCTCTATCACTTCGCCTTTGTGATAAAGAGCCGCGCTTACGATTGCCGCATTAGCGAATCGATCACACAACGTCATTACGCGTTTGAAATAATCGCGATCAAGCGGATATGAGTCATCGTCGAAACTCGCAATCAACTCATAGTGCGCAGCCGCAATTAGTTTGTTTCTGGCACCGCCTGGACCAAGCCGCTTTTCACTGATGATCATGTTGATATCTGGATACGCTTTTCGAATCTGAGTCACGCAACGGCTTTGATTTCCGTCGACATGAACAATCACTTCGTCCGGCGGCGGGTCGCACGCGAAGATTCTTCGCAGAGTCGTAACAGTCTGTTCGCCTCGTTCATAAGCAGTAACGATTGCCGATATGCCTGAAGCAGAACTATTCACAAATTTAACGTGCCGAGATGGGACCAAAGGATGTCAGCAAGCTTTTTCGCCCCCGCAGGATTTGGATGAAACGTGTCGCGATACAGGAGTTCGTGAAAGCCATTCGCACGAAGCGGAGCAGCCCAATCGTAAAAGTCAGCGCCGGCGGTTGTGGCGATGTCGCGCAGCCGTTGATTGACGTGCACGAAGTAAGCAGCTGATTCTGGAAAGTATTCGCCTACCGGCAGCAAACCAAGCATCAGGACGCGAGCTTGCAGATGCCGCAATCTGGTTGCGAGTTCTAGATAGTGATTCGCAAACGTATCAAGATCCATCAAAGGCCTGCCGGGGCGCGATTTCAAGAGTCTCAATCGTATTCGCTGCTTCAGGCTATCAATCGTTGTCTGCTTGATTCGCCGCCAGGGGGTGGAACTGAAATAACAACGAGGATCCATTGAAGAATAATTACGCCATGCCAGAGGCACCCATGTTGGCCATGAACCGTCGTAAACCATCGCTGGTCTGATAATGCTTTCCAAACTTCCTCTGAAAATCGTGACGAGTTCAGGTTTGATCGCAGCGATCAGCGGTAACCAATTAAAGTCCGTCTCGATAGTTTGTCCCTCACATGCGAGATTCCAAATGCAAAACGCACTCGTGGGGTCGTCTTGAGGATCGGTACTTAAGTAACCGGCGAGATTGAATTGAACAAAACGATCAAAGGCGCCGGGATCTACAGTCCGCAAACGCAGATGATGGACGTTTGTTCTGTCAGCGCGGAAGTGGTTGACTAGTTCCGTTACATGACTGACCCGCTGGGATCCGACACCCTCCGTTAAGCTGTCACCTAGAAATACCCAGTTTCGCGTGGGTGCCGCAGACTTAATTCTTCCTAACACCTTCATTTAATCGGGCAATAACAACCTGATGGTCCCTCCAAAATGGATACCAGGATCTCGCCCGTCCCAACGCTCGTCTAAGCGGTTCCAGCACATGCACGCGCCACCAGGCAATCAGCCCTGGACTTGAGGGGTGTTCACACCGCTTCCAATCGACAATCTCAAAGCCATGTGATTCCAGCAGCGTCTTCAATCCACGTGCGGAAAAGACTGAGATGTGACCACACCATCGTAGATACGACCATTGAGGACCCGCGATTCTCGCTGGATAAGAAGCTGAGTCACCTGTCAGCAGTAACACTTTTCCATTCGGGTTTAGGTGTTGCTTGACGGAATCGATGAAGATGTGAGGATCGACAACATGTTCGATAACATCGAGCGCTGATATCAGGTCAACATGATAAGGCTGCACAGAACATTGGAGCGTACCAAGTGTTACATCCAGGTTCTTCTTTCTTGATAGCTCTGTACCTGCCGCGCTCGGTTCGACACCGCGTTTAATCCATTTGTCAGACAACGCGGATAGGAAACTGCCATCACCGCACCCGACATCCAAGATGTACCGTCCGGATTGATGTTGTTCTATCAGAGTTTCAAGCCACTTGTAGAAATCGCGGTGGCGCTGACCAACTTGTTCTGAATCAAAATAAGCATCGTTGACTCGGCTATACGCGTTGAGCAGAACTTCCTCGTGTTGTCTCTCATCTGTCGCCCATAAACAGCCGCAGCGGTTGCAGCGAGACAGCCGTAACTCGGGTAGGTGTTCTCGAAGAGTCGTATCCAGGAATGGCTCATCAAGTTCATCAGTCGAGATGTTCATGAAAGCGGTTGTTTTGAAGCCGCAAACTCTACATTCCATAACTACGATCAGCTGAAGGCCGACTGAAAGGACTTTGAGAGCCGGTGGAGGTCAAATTCTGTGGCTAACGCAGTGGATGCTTTCGAAAGCCGATCATCGATGTTCTGTGGTTCCGTCTCCCATCGCTCGATGAAAGTATCGAGCGCAAATGGGTCGACCGTTGCCAATCTCGGGTTTAAATCGTATCGCTCGGCAACCTGAAACAGAGCAGATTCAAACGGCGCATGAAACAGAACCGGCTTTCCCGTGGCAAGATACTCTGGAAGCTTGGTCGGCATTGAATAGCGCGAAATCCGCGCAGCGGCTCTTGAAAACGCCAGAGGTAGATAAAGCATGTCTGCATCGCGCATTGCGTTTAAACAAGCAGAATGCGGCTGCCTGCCTTGCAGCGTTACAGCGCGAAGCGACGACAGTGGTGCGCGATGTTGTTGGGCCACGTCGCCCAGCACAACGAAATCGATTGATTGATTGCTTCGATGATTGTGACGCTCAATCGCTTCGGCAAATGCGAGCACCGCATCAAACCGAAACTCATTAATGTCGCCCGCCAGGAGCACCAGCTTCCTTTCACGGTAGTTGCCATTTGGCTTCTCTATCGGCTCCGTTCGGATTCCATTGTGAACAACCTGCCAGCTGTTTCGATATACCTCTTCATAATGCCCAGCCATCTCTCGCGAAACTCCGAAGCGCGTGTTAGCTCGAGCCACCGCTTCCCTAAGTAATCGGCGACGTCGCGCAGAATAAGGAAGTCGATGAGATTCGTGATGACCCTGCCAATCATCCATCACAAACAAAACCAAATTAAGTTTGGGACACTGTTTGTGCAGCGCGACAGCCGCCGAGAGAATCCACGGTGTAACTGGTACTACAAGCAAGTTCTTGATCGAATGCTGTCTTACGAGCTGACGAAGGATTTGAACGGATCGTTTGGCGGCCCAAAATTGGTGTGCTTTGAGAAACGGATAGTAAGTGAGCGCGAAGCGGTTTGGTAAGACGCTTGGCCTCGTTGGCGAGGGTAGTCTTACAGATCGTCCTCGTCTTTTCTCTGCAGCCGCCGCCAGGTGACCGGGATGTGCAGACCACAGCTTCTCGTCAGGAAAGCCGCTGAATAAATTGAAGAGAGTCTCCCCGAAGCCACTGGGGTACCCCACTGGATAATCAGCAACTACAAGTGTTGGCGATGACATTGCAAGTGGGAGAAGTTAACGACCTGCTTGTTTCACCTGCTGCGGAACCCAGCGAACACAGGAAACGAATCCACGAGTACGTCCAAGCCACGCCAATAGCAAATCCGAACGCACAACTCCTCGTCTAAGGCTAGCGAGTTCACTTAAGCATTGAACGATCGCCCAAAGTCCGATATGACCAAGCGCTACTACGCGCGGTTTCCGCATAGTGGCGGTCAATATCCCAAACCGAGATCGCATCGAAAGATATTGATGATGATCGACCGTCTCACGGCCGCTGGGTGCCTGGTGATGAACGCACCGAGCTGAAGGAACGTAATATACCTTCCACTTGCGGCTCAGACGATAGCCGAGATCCAGATCCTCGCCCGGCGAACTACCGCTGAAAAACGAGCCGAATCCCCCGACGGCCTCAAATGCCGAGCGACGCACTGCGCTTGCACCCCCACCAATCCATTCGCACGATATTGGCTCACGTGCATCTACGGGAAACCCATTTGGAAGGGCCGCACCAACCATAAGTCCTGGAGCCAAACCTCGGACGCGGCCATGTATCAGTGTGCGGTAAACTCGCCACAAAAGAGTTGGTGAGGGCATTGGTTGGTTCACGAGGTTTCCCATCGTGGCCGAGACAGTGGAATCAGCCCAGATAGGCTTGAATAGCTCCTCTGCCCATTGCGGTTCGACCTCAATGTCGTCGTCAATCAACAAGAGGTTTTCGTGGGTTGCGTGCTGAATCGCAAAGTTGCGCTGCCTGGCGCAATTGCGCTCTCCGTAATGAAAGTACCTAACTGACATCCCGGCACTGATCCAGCTTGAATCTTTTGCAAGCGCTTGTGTAGCGGTGTCGTCGCCGCAATGAACGATCACGACTTCGGTAATTGGGATGGTCTGCTTCGCAAGCCTGTCGAGACAAAGTTTCAGTAGCTCGGGCCTGCCGACCGTTGCGATGATCGCCGAGATAGACTTATCAACCGAGGTGGTCACGACGGGATTCGTTCAAACCAAAGACTTGAGCCACGAAAGTTGTCTACTCCCGCCGGCGGCAAAGTAGCCGTCTCGGGATGATCCATACACAACCAATGATTCGATAAACGGATAGAAAAATGCCTGTTGAAACTTAAAAAGGCTTCGACGAGATACTGCTCATTCAGGGCTAGTCTTTTTTCGAGCAACCAGTCGGGCGGATAATCATTCGGAAAGAAGATGTCGTGCACATGAATCCAAACACCCGGGTTCAGTGTTGGTAAGACTTCGAGAAAGAGGTAACAAACATCGCTGCCAAATTTGACTGTGTGACTTGAATCAATAAAGAGAATGTCATTGGCTTCCAAATCAGCGAAGAACTCTAGAGGAACATCCTGAACTGGTTTATTAATCAGGTTGATTTGCGCGATTGCCTCAGTCAAACATGGCTCGGGATAGGGCTCGATACATTTGAGCGTCCCGTTACTTCCTTCACGTCGATTCCGTGCAAGTGCCTTCGCGGCGATCTGCGTTGAATAGCCGCCACCGACTTCGATGACATGGCGCGGTTTCAATTGACGAACTAACGCGTAGTAAACCGATGCATCAAACCCGGCGAAGAATCCATTGTCGAAATCAAACAACTTCTCGAGATAAAGCTCTGCCAGTTCGTCGCGATAACTCGCCAGAACACTCACGAGTCTCAGCTGAGCCGGCCAATTGAAATCGAGTGCGGCATATTCCCTTCTCCGATTTATCGTTTCGCTGGTTATTGCGCGAAAGTCGGGAATCGGTTCGTAATAGTGTACCGGCCGGATGTGATAGCCCCAGCGGTCGAGTGTGTCATGCTGACTTTGGGCGAGGAACAGCAAGTGTTGCGCCGCCCTCACTGGCATGGCTCGGAAGAGACCTACTGCAGTTCGATTCAAGAGAGATTTCAAGTTGGTGGACAGTAAACTGTTTGTCCTTGAGTAGTGCGGGTTGTTAACGCGCCGTCGAAGACACTCTGTATATGATCATGGCAGAAATATCGCCGGCCCATTTCTAATGCTCGCATGCCCAACATTTCCCGATGCTGAGGTGAAGAAGCAAGCCGGTGTAGAGCAGCAGCGAGCGCCTCTTCACCTTCAACGCGCGCAACCTCAGAACTTCCGGGATTCTCGTCCGCCCAGCGTACGGCGGAGCAGTATTGAGGACCGTAGATTAGGAGTGGCGCGCCAACTGCGGTGTAATCGGCAAGCTTACTCGGAAACGCCATTTCCATATTCGCGCGATCTGACTTTGAAAACGACATCGGCACGAAGAGAGCATCAGCTTCTTCACGAAGTCTCTCAATCAACTCCGGCCAGTCCAAGAGACCGCACAGAACAATGTTCGGTAAATTAAGCCCGAGTTCTTCCGCTTCGAATCTGCTTAATGGTCCAAATAAAAGCAGACGGCCGCTTATTCGCGCCAAAACGGCGTGGAGAGTCTTGAGGGCTTCAACATATCCTTGCGTGTTGATGGTCCCTGCAAACGCTACCGTAAACGTTTGGTGGTTCCGACTCGAACGTAACCGTCGCGCATCAAAACCCGGACAGCGCCGATCAGTCATGGGATAAAGGACCTCGCCGTCCTTACCGTACCGTCGCTGATACTCATCGCGCATCGAAGGAGATACACACATCCGCGACTGAGCTTGTCGATAGACAGCTGCAAACCGTTGGTCGAGCCAAGGACGGAATGCCGCAGGCACCTGAGCTACTCGCGGCCAGTCGTCATGCATGATCAAATGCAAAGGCACGCCTCGTGATTCCGCTAGTCTTGCGGCGACCAACCATCCGAAACCATGCACGACTGTAAGCACGGAATCGAATTGCGCATCTTTGAGTGTGGCAATGACCTGCCGACTCATGCGAATTGACGCGGTTGAATAGAACGCGACCACGTATGGATGTAGTCGAGTGTTCATCCATCGGGATTTAACTAACGGAATCCATCGGTAGTCGACATTGGATAAACGACGTTCGACTGCTGAGCGTGAACCGGTCTCGACGATCCTGAGTCCCGCGGCGGCGTAGTCTTGCAGGAGTCGATACAGTAAAGCTGACCCGTGATACGAACTTTCAACAGGCACGTCGCCCACATAAATCAGCCTGGGCACCAATTCCTCTGTTCGTCGTAGCAGCTCATGTGAGGTTTCGCCGCGCTCGAGAGTCTCAGCTGTGAAAGTCGCTGCTGTCAATGCAGGTTGTAAACTCGTCGCATCCATTCGGCCGTAAGGCGCATTCCTTCCTGTAGACCGTAAGAGTTCTTGTGACCTAAGTCGCGGATCGATTTCGAAATATCAACCCGTTTATATTTCGTCGTTAGTATTTCTGAATCGCGATGGCGAACCAGAGTTGGCCTCGCTCCTGTGACCTTTAGCACCACGTCGGACAACTCCTCGATAGTGTGGAGCTCAACTCCTCCGATGTTGTATGTTTCCCCCGCTTTAAAGTTGTCGGCAATGTTCGCCAATGTTCTTACGGTGTCGGCCAGATAAGTGGAGGTACGCGAATGACCGCGAAACACGGTCCACGGCAAACCATGCAACGCACAGTAAAGGAACCGACAGTTAACTGAACGATACGGGCTGTAATACTCGCCTGGCCCGTAAGTATTGAAGAGTCGCACAACTACAGTCTCGGTGCCGTATTGCGCGGCTGAGTTTCGAATCTGCATCTCATTAACCCACTTCGTCATTGCATAGTCGTTGAGTTGCTTAATTTCATATTCATCCATGACGCTCTCGACCATCAGCTCCGGCCAATCGCCGTAAACCTCAGATGACGAGAAGTGAATCAACCGGAATTTGTATCGCTCCTGCAACCGGATCACGTTCTTAGTTCCAATTGCGTTAGTACGCCAGAGCGTTTCGTAGAAGTCTTCGCCGTTCCAACGTCCAAACTCTGCTGCACAGTGATAGACATAATCGAATGGCCCGGTCTTTTCAAAGACGCGCTCGATCTGACGAAATTCACCTACGTCACATCGAGCATACAAAGGCATTTCCACATCAGTCCCCAGGCTAAACCCGATCTCGTCTGGTTGATGAGCAAGGTCACACGAGACAACGTAGTGTCCACGCCGGCGAAGTTCCGGTATAAGACCCGAGCCGACTGTGCCCAGTCCGCCTGTGACTAAGACTCGACCGTGTTTCATCGATTGTCTATTGCGAAAATAGTTCGACCCAGGCTTCGACGTCATCAGGTCCCACGCGTCGGGCGTGGCGTTTGATGACCGCATCAATCTCCCTTAACGCATCGCGATGGCCGGCATCATCTTGCCAAAGGACTCCAGTTTCGGGGTTGAACGCTTTAAATGCATATCGATGGCGAAAAGCTCTGGCCACCTCGATATATGAGGGAACCTCAAAGTCGTGAATCACAACTAACGATTCCAGCTGACGGCGAGTCAATGCGCGAATCGTAGTTACTCGATCGTGTTCGGTTGCTGAGTCGTCAACGAAGATTAGGTCATAGTCCGTCAAATTGATGTCGGAAAGCGCACTAGCCATGGGCGGTGCAACCAGCTGCATCTTCGCGCGCGAGTCGTTAACAAAATTCTTCAATCTTGTAGCCCACTTACTGTCGGTCTCATAGGAGTGAAGAACTTCCAGGTGGGGAAATGCTTTCGGGTGAAGGAATGTTGCGGTGCTGTAATATCCGCTACCAAGTTCCAACACTGATCGTATGGTCCAATACCGCGCGAGCCCAATTAATATGGGGATGTGAGTCGCATAATCATTCCGCGATCTCCGCACGGGGCTCATCCAGCGCCATGTTCCGTGTCGAAGCCAATTCTTCAGTCTCGGCGGGAGAACCGTACTCATTAGTGTTCCAGGGCTCTATTGTTTGCCCCGGCTGCGACAGCGCTCTCTGGCATCAATGGGGTCGCCGTTAATGCAGTATTACCAAACCATCGATCCAGCCGCCGCGATCCGTATACGGGTGTTTCAACTACTTCGAATTGATAATGTCGCGGCACAAACTCAATCAGATGTTTTGACATGTCTTTGAGATGAATCTCGACTCGATATAGTCCGGGCAACAGTGGCAACGACTCGATGTTGAATCCAATCTCGACAGATTCGCCCGCTCTCATCCGCGGAAGGGAGGCAAAGTCTTTAAAATCGAGTCCTGAGAGTCGCTGCAATTCATTAGTCAACACGCCGACGTAAAGGCCGGGATCACCAATTTCAATCTTTGATCGGAATCTGACGCGTATCTCGCACGGTTCAAATGTCTTGATAACGGGAGACGCCGTAGGAAGAACACGAAAATCTTCGATAACAAAGTTATTCGTCTCAACCTCTACGTCTTGGCTTACTTCTGCGTCGTCGCTGAGATACGAATCTACGACTTGGTTTATTTCACCTTGCTCTGTGGCCCGACCTCGTTGCAGTTTTAGACCACGGTTACAAATACTTCGAACGGCGGCAAGATTATGACTGACAAGCGCAATGGTCCTTCCGTCGCATCGGATGTCGCTGATTTTGGTGAAGCACTTCTTCTGAAACTGTGCGTCGCCAACGGCTAGCACCTCATCAACCAACAATATTTCCGTTTCCATATGAGCGGCGACGGCAAACGCCAATCGAACATACATTCCACTCGAATAACGCTTCACCGGTGTGTCGAGGAATTGCTCAACTTCAGCAAAAGCCACTATCTCGTCAAACTTACGGGCGATTTCAACCTTGCGCATTCCGAGGATGGCGCCGTTCAAATAAATGTTTTCGCGTCCGGTCAACTCCGGATGAAAACCTGTACCAACCTCCAGCAGCGAGCCAACGCGACCATTGATGACTGCATGCCCGCGTGTCGGCTTAGTAATTCTGGAGAGGATTTTTAATAACGTGCTTTTTCCAGCGCCGTTGCGGCCGATAATACCTACAACATCGCCGCGTTTGATCTCGAATGAAATATCGTCAAGAGCCCAGATGGAATTGCCGGTGGCCGATTGCCGATTGTCGATTGTTTTGTTGCCGTTAGATGTGAGAGCACTGCGGAAGCGGCGAAACGGAGCCGCGGCGCTTTCGGAAATAACATCACGTAGAGCGCGATACTTCTCCTGCGGACCAATTCGATACTGCTTACTTAGTCCTTCACAATGGATCGCAACGTCACGCATAAAAAGCTAGCGCTAAGAGGTAAGAGCTAAGTGCAAGAATTCGGCGCACTTGGCTAACGCAATGTTCGGGAAAAGGCTGTAATCTTTCGGCTCAGACGGTCGCAGTCGCACAAAACGTCATCAATTTCGTGGGCGGTAAAGAGTTCCAGCGCTTCAAACACGATTAGCATAGAAGCGTCCTCAAATACGGAACGCCTTGAGATGTTTAAGAATTGTTTGAATTCTTGGGAGTGAATGCTGCCTGAACCTTTGGCAATGTTGTTTGTCAAAGACAACCCAGCAGCTCTGAGTTGTTCTGCATTGCGATAAAAGTGCTGCTTCTCCAATTCACTGGCTAATTTGTGCGGCCGACTAAACTACGTCTGCGAATTCCTGCTCCATTCGGCGAAAGTAATACAGACCGCCAATAAGTAGTAAAACTACAACCACTATCGACACCCACAGGATCGATCCTGGTGGCGCGGATTTTCCCAATAACGACCAGCGGAAACCTTCAACAACTCCCGCCATCGGATTTAGGCCGTATAGTGCTCGCCATTTTTCGGGAATCAGGGAGCTGGGATATGCGACGGGCGTTGCGATCAACCAGAGCTGCACCAGAAAGTTAATGGTGTAACGAACGTCGCGATACTTGGCATTCAATGCCGAGAGCCACAGACCAACTCCGAGTGCTGTTAGCAGCGCCGATAATATAAATGCCGGCAGAATAGCTATTGCCCAACCAGGAGTTATCCCGTAATACAGCATCATCAAGATCAGCATCGCGAAAGCTATAACGAAATCGACGACACCGCCCAAAACTGCGGCGATTGGAATGACAAGACGTGGGAAGTAGACTTTTGTGATCAGGTTCTGATTTCCAACCAGACTATTGCTCGATTCCGTGAGTGCGTGCGCGAACAACTGCCAGGGTAACAACGCGCAAAAGGTAAACACAGGATATGGAACTCCGTCGGAGGGAACGCGCGCAAGACGACCAAAGAACAAGCTGAACACCACCATCATGAATAATGGCTGAATGACGGCCCACGTCGCGCCAAGTAGAGTCTGTTTGTACCTAACCTTAATATCGCGCCACGTCAGAAAGTAGAGTAGTTCACGATATTGCCAGACCTCACCCAGACCGAGAGACGTCCATCCGCGTGCCGGCTCAATACGAAACGTAACAGATGGAGCAGACGCCTGCGGAATTGTTATCTGGGATGCGGAATCGACTATCGACTGCATTGAGAAAACGAAACTACAACTGTCAAGCGGAGCACCGAAGGTGCGAAATAAGGTAGCCAGGGGCAAGCGCGAAGCGCGCCGCCCCTGGATCGCGATCATGGAATAGCAGTGAAGCCCTGAAAGGGCGGAATAACTTCATTTGATTATGTCGCCCTTTCAGGGCTGACCTATAAATTACCGTTCGTTCCAGGGGCGGCGTCCCGACAAGTCGGGACTTGCCCCTGGCTACCTTA
>Ga0114129_10002437_pt1 | contig 25820 bp, 25 predicted proteins | sample RhiMetdeltSRZDD1_FD_80071 | JGI IMG/M metagenome (GOLD analysis project Ga0114129, IMG submission 80071) | Populus rhizosphere microbial communities from Tennessee, USA - Rhizosphere MetaG P. deltoides SRZDD1 (version 2) (version 2) | ecosystem: Host-associated > Plants > Roots > Rhizosphere >...
GGGCCGGAATTCGGGCTCGCTTTCATCAGGCCTGCATCACGCACGCGCGGGATCAGGCAGCGGTTTCTGCACCCTCAACGGGCTGGCGCTGGCTGCGAATGCTGCGCTCTCCGAAGGAGCCCGCGCGGTGCTCATAGTCGACGTCGACGCGCACTGTGGCGGTGGCACATACAGCTTGGTCCGCGAGATTCATGAACTTCATCATCTGGACATCTCGGTGAGCGCGTTCGACGCGTACTCGCCCGATGATTCGTCACGCGCGACGCTGGACCTGGTGAGACACGCGACGCAATATTTGCCCCTGCTCCGACGTCGGCTGCTGTAGCTGGGTACGACGAAATTCGACCTGTGTATCTACAACGCTGGCATGGATCCGTATGAGGACTGCCACACGGGCGGTCTCGAAGGCATCAGCATCGATGTCCTGCGCGAGCGCGAGCTGATCGTGTTCGAGTGGGCGCGCGACCGCAGTCTACCAGTTGCGTTCGTGCTGGCGGGTGGTTACACCGGAAGCGCCGTGGATCGCAATTGCCTCGTCGATCTTCACAGGCTGACGATCGAAGCGGCCTCGAATCGATAATGGGATTCAGGCGGATGAACGTCAGTATGCTGAACCGACCTACAATGCGCGCCAATTGCGCGTCTTCAAGTGACCTCCCCTGTCCATCCCGTTCCCTACACTCGGTCTATGCATAAGAGCTCTATTGAACGCGCGCTTGCAGGAATTACCGTTGGTCCCGAAGTCGCTGTCGAGAACCTCGTCATGGTCCCGCTGCTCGGACCGTCGGTGAAGACGCTCGACTACATTACCCTGGACGACGCCATTGGCCAGAACGTGTCCGAAATTGCGGAAGTGTCCGCGCACGGCGTCGTGCCTGAGCTCCGCGTCGTCAATCGCGGTCTCAAGCCGACGCTCATCATCGATGGCGAGGAACTCGTCGGCGCGAAGCAGAACCGGGTCGTCAACCTGACGATCCTCGTCGCTGCGAACTCCGAACTGGTGATCCCGGTGTCATGCGTCGAGGCGGGGCGCTGGCGCGCGAAATCGAGCCGGTTCGCCGCTGCGCCGCGAACGCAGTACGCGACGGGCCGTGCCAAGCGGATGGCGCAGGTCTCCCGATCGATGGCCTACTCCGGTGTTCGTCTGTCCGACCGGTCTGCGGTTTGGGCGGATATCGCCGAGAAATCGGCCCGCTTGCAGTCGACGTCCGCAACATCGGCAATGGAGCAGATGTTCACCGATCACGCCGCGTCCATCGACAGATACGTCAGGGGCTGCGCGCCGGTCGACGGACAGATCGGTGCGCTATTCGCCATCGGCGACCACATCGTGGGGTTCGACCTGCTCGACGATGCGGCGACGTGTCGGAAGCTGTTGCCGAAGTTGGTCCGTAGCTACGCCCTCGATGCGATCGACATGTGGACCGGGTCCGCTTCTTCAGAACAGAACAGGCCAGTTCGACCGCCTATCACGCATCTCGTCCCCGGTTTCCTCGCCGCCATAGCCGGCGCGTCGCAACAGCGGGCGCCGGCGGTTGGCCTCGGAGAGGATGTGCGGCTGTCCGCGAACGGTCTTGTCGGTGCTGCGCTGACTGTGGCTGACCGAGTCGTCCATCTGAGCGGCTTCGCCGAGTAGGCCGGTGATGGCCGTCAATTTCTTCAACCGGCTGATTGTCAGTGGACCACCCGCTCAGGTGCGGGATTTTGCCACACGGGCTGAACGCACATTCGAGCGCAGCGTTGGCGACGTGAGCTCACTATCCCATCTCATTCATCGCGCTTCAGAAGATTGCGCCGATCTTTCCATCAGATGAGGAGATTTGGGAGCCCTACGACATTTCCGTGTGGCCGGTGAAGCGTGTAAGCCCCGCGGCGAGTAGAGGTGCGGTATTCAGCGTTATGTCCGGTGGTGGCGCGACGGGCATCACAGTAGCACTGGCCGGGTGTTTCGATATCGGCAACACCGTGCGCCTATGAGCACCGCGACGTCGACCGGGCGAGGGCCCGCGCCGTCCACGCACTCGAACGCCTCGCCGTCAAGGTCACGGTCGAGGCGGTCGCGTAGATGCTATTTTCTGAGCAGGTCGCCGGAGGAGTACCATGAAGCGCACCTGGACGATCATCGGGGTGAACGACGTCCGCGCGAGCTTCAAGTGGTACCAGTCTCTCTTCGGCCAGCCGCAGACGGCACCGGCCCACGACGAGTTTGGTCAACTCCTCGATTCGGACGGAACTGTCCTGCTCTGTCTCCACGAATGGGGCGCCCACGAGCACCCCTCCTTGATGAGTCCTGACCGCGCGACACCAGGAAACGGGCTCCTCTTGTTCTTTCGCGTCGACGATTTCGACCTGGCATTGCAAAGGGCCCGCGGGCTCGTCCCTCGGCTCGAAGAGGAGCCTCATATGAACCCGAATACTCGAACGAAGGAGTTCGCGGTCCGAGATCTCGACGGATACTACGTCACCATCAGCGCGCTTTAGGGTTCATCTGGACCACGGGTAGCGCCGCAGCGACGAACTTGCGATGACCGTACGGCGGGATGGCCGGGGGAGCACGCGAGTCTGACGCAGCGAGAACCCTGGGCTCGCGCAGACTGAGCCCGTTCGCGTAGGCTGAGTGCAGGAGTGTGACCTTGTCGTTCGTTGATGTCGACAAGCTGAAGGTGACCGAACGCCAGGCGGGTTGGCGAGGGCGATACTTCCATGCCGTCAACATGACCGTCGCGCACTACGAATTCACTCGCGGCGCCTCGATTCATGAGCATCACCATCCGCAGGAGGAGTTGTACGAGGTGCTCGAAGGCGAACTCGAGCTCACGGTCGACGGCGTCACGCAGGTCGCTCGCCCTGGCGTGGCCGCGATCGTGCCGAGCAACGCGCGGCACTCGGTCCGGGCAGTGACCGATGGGCGGGCCATCATCGTCGACTCCCCGGCGAGGGCAGAGTTCGGCTAACCCATGTGTAACGCCGCAGGGACTTCCGACTATCGCGCCAGTTTCAAAAGCCACTTGGCGACCAGTGAGGATTAATGACCGGCGAAGCGAACCGTAGTCTTCGCCAGGCGCCTGAATGTATAAACGTCAGGCACAAAGGAGGTACCCATATGGTGGCTGCGTCCCGACCCCACGTTCTATCCTTCACCCGGCATGGCCATGCAGGCCCCGCCGGAACGCCTCGCCTACGTGACAATGCTCAACGTCGGCGCCAACGGACAGCCGGACGGCATAGGCGTGGTGGACCTCGATCCGGCGTCGGCCACATACGGTCAGCTCGTGGGCGGGGTGGATTTCCCCAATGGCGCCAACGAACTGCACCACTTCGGCTGGAACGCCTGCAGCGCCTGCCTGTGCCCGCAGTCGCCGCACCCGCACATGGAACGCCGCTACCTGGTGGTCCCGGGGATCGCCTCGTCCCGGATTCACATCCTGGACACGAAGCCCGACCCGAAGCATCCGAAGCTGGTGAAGATCATCGAGCCCGACGAGTTCACCAAGAAGACCGGCTACAGTGCGCCGCACACGCTGCACTGCGGCCCAGACGCGATCTACGGGAGCGCGCTCGGCTCGATCTGGCTCATTCTCACGGGCCTCGCGGGACTCGCCGCCGTCCCGATTCCGCATGTTCTGATGTCGGCGCTTGCGCTGATTGCGGGAGTGCTGATTCTAGTGGGGCGCTGAAACGGGGACGCGATTCGCCCGCGCGGACGATGCTCGTGTCCGTGGCGCTGTTCGCCGTTCGGGAGGCACTATGCGCGCGAGTTCGGCGGCTTCGCGGCTGAGCGCTTCGGCGGTTTCACGCACCGCGTGCGCCTTGTCGAGCGCAGCTTGGAGCGCGGCGCACAGTTCAGCGATGCGCCGCATCCGCTCGGGGTGCTGTTGCATCGGGGCAATGCTTCGAGGGAGAAACGGCAGAGTAGCCCTGATGGGCTGTTGCGGACAAGCTCTGACTTTATGGCCCCCTCAGCGATTCAGGCTTCGAGGCGAAACAAGCGACAACGACAGTCTCGGCAGCGATACTCGTTGAACCCGCGCGCCGACGCAACGAACGCAATCGCTGCCGAGGCGCAGGCATCGCATGGGTCTGGCGCAAGGGCTCGTGCGTGGTTCTCGGCGCGACCGCCTTCGCGTCTGGCTGCTTGGTCGGGGATTTGAGCGTCGTGATGGTCCAGTTCGTGTGAAAGCACGATGCGAGGGCACGCATCGCGGGTGCCTACGCTGGAAGCACCAAGAATCAGCGAGTTAGAGCGCGGCGGTGTAGAAAAGTCTGGCTGTCACCTGAACCTGTGTCCCTGCCTGACTAGATAGACAAGGCGGTCAGCGATGGACCGCAATCGCCACGGTTGCCGCAGACAAGCTCTGGCCTCTTCTGGCCCGACGAGAGGCAGCGCCGTGACGACACTTCACGCTGCCGACTACGCCGAATCGAAACAGCGGCGATGGCCCGGCACCTGAGGTTTTTGATTGCGTTCTGACGCGAGGATGTCTGAGTGAGTCTTACCTTTACGTGCACAGCGTGCGGGCGACGGTTCCTTCCTGCCGAGGGTGGAAAATGCCGCGATTGCGGGGCCTTGTTTTGTCTCGGGCACCTGAAGGACAGGTGGCGAAAAGAGGGACCAATCTGCCGCGTCTGCGCCGGTGCTCCCGACCACCGACACCCAGCATGGCGGATTGCAGAGCGCCTATTCCGTCGATGAGCTGTCATGCGGCATTGTGAGGCGCTACGCTCGATGATTCATGCTCGACTGCACTTCCACGCGACTCCTCTGTATCCCTTCGACAGCATGATTGGCTGTTCCGAGGTTAAATCCAGCGGCTCCGCCCTCACACCGTGAACGCTCGAAGATTCACCAGCGCACTGCCCCCGATGGGTGTTTGTAGGAGCGTGGCCGTTTCAACGGCTTTGCGTTCTTCAGCACCCATGCGAATGTTTGAGCGTAGCGGAGCCGTGTGATTTCTGCCGCCGAGGACCCCGTCTTGCGCGCGTTCTTCTTCAAATCTGCGAGCTTCAAGGGGCCGACGACATCGGCCACTTCGCACGTGCCCACGATTTGCCCGGAACCACTTCTGATGAGTCCAATCGGCCCACGGATAGCCGTCCGTGAACCGCGCAGTTCCCACGTCTTGCGTCCAACCAAAATCTGTTCGATGTATGGGGACCTGATAAGCAGTCCACGAGTGATTCTCTGTCGCGTCATTGGTGTTCCGTCGAAGACTGTTGATTGCTTGAACGTGGCTTCAAAATCCGAGATGACGAGTGGTCGATTTGCATCAGTCTCCACATGTCGCCCACTACTCACTCTGTGACTCAGCTCATCTCATAGCTCCTGAGAAGAAGCGGTTTCGCCTTTCTAGCTGCTCAACAGTTCCTATCGTTATTTCTAGATTCCCAGTTCCCCAGTGGCCTATGTCAGACACGTCTCTCGTGAATCCTAGTTCCAGCTCCAGCGACTCAGGCAAAACTTTCACAAACACCTTGAACTTGTCGGACTGAAAGTCCACCGTCGCGAAATTCTTCAGCCGCTTGAACGCAAAATAGTAGTGCGGCTGCTTGAGCTGGACATCATCTCCCAGCGAAAGCAGAAATGCCGCTCGGCCGCAGAAAGCGAGAGCACCAACCCCACAGCCCTGTTGGCCGCGCTCAAGCCGCCCATTCATTCGCCAGCAGTTCGGCCTGCTCCAACACCGTCAACGTCGCCTTCTCCTGCTTGTCAGGCGGATACCCGTGCTTCCGCAGGACACGCTTGATGAGCACGCGGAGCTTGGCTTCCTAACGTCCGTATGTCGCTGCTCGGACCCTGCGTCAGAAGCTGAAAGAGAAGCCCTCGTTTCGGGCTCCGCGTCTCATCCAACATCCGCTTGTTGGAACATCACGATTCAACCACGGCTATGCGGTTGTCCTTCTATTTGGACGGGCTTGGCTTGTCGCTGTTGTGGATGTCATACGCAATCTTCCAATCGCTGCCTACCCGCTTGAACACCACTAGATACTTGCCGTTGTCCGTTAGGCCACCGGGCGCTTCGACGGTAGCAGTGCCAGCCTCGAATGCCTGCGAGCCCGAAATTGCAGACTCCATCGCTTTTAACTGCAAGTTCGTGAAGCCTTCCTGAAATTCACGCTTGAACTGAGCCTCAAGGTTCGCGCGGCCCTTTACCATTGGAAGGTTCGGCGGCATATACACAGCATCGTCAGCATAGAAAGACGCAAGTTTGGCCGCATCCTTCGCATTGAATGCCGCCGCCCACTCCGCCGCCATTTTGTTCAACGTCGGGTCCGTCTTGCCCTGACCGCGAACGACGCCCGTGACCGTGATGACTGCTGCGATACCAAACACGACTGCGAGTCTTCTCATCTGGCCCTCCTCCGGGTCTGGAGGATACCGTCTGCAGACCGTCAAGGCAAGCCACGAAACGGATAACGCCGCTCGCCCGCCGACCTCGCTGAACCGGCAGGTAAACCTGCTTGAATCGCTGTGAGTTTTGCCCGATAGTAGCGGCATTCCCTGCTGCACGGAACGGGCTGTGTGCCGGGGTCAGAATGAGTTTCTTAGCGGGCGGGCCGGTTCATGTTTTCAAAACAAAAACTCCTTGCGATGGACGAGGCGACCCTCAGGCGAGACGTATTGATACCGCGGTTCAAGGCGATGGGGTTCCGAGATGTTTTCGAGTATCACGGCGGAGCCATGGAGCAAGGCAAGGACATCGTAATGTGGCGTGACGACCCAGCTGGCGTTCGGGTCAATTACGCGGTCGTCGCAAAGGCAAAGCCGGTGACGGGTCAGGCGACGGGATCATCCAGTGCCGCTGAAGTGACCTTTCAGATTCAACAGTGTCTTGGACAGCAATACATCGACCCGGCCGGAGCAGGTCAGCAGAGCGTTCACCAGTGCTACGTGGTGTGTCCGCACGAGCTCAAAAAGGAGGCGCTGTAGCCATCAATTCGGCGCTTTCGCCAGCGAAACTTGATCGCTCTACTATATACCTCTGCGGCGAGCGACTCTGGGAGCAGATTGAAAAGCATCTCTCCGAGCGCACTCTACTTTCCCGGGCGTCGGAGATTCGAAACATCTTGGCGAAATCACCAAATCCTGCCGGAACTACATTGTTTATGTCACACGACCGCGCCGAGGTTAGGGTTGCGCCACCGGCCAGTGCGAGTCCTGCCGATAACGTTATCAGGGCTATATTTCGGTTCCCTTTAGAAGGAGAAACAGTCACTCGCCGCGTTGACCAGATGACATGCTCAGTCACGCCTGACGGGGCAAGCCGTTTGTTGCAGGAATCTGATAGGCCGTTCAGCCTGACGATTGTTCGCGAAGAAGAGGCTGATTGTGTCTGGAACGATGGTGCCGCTTGGAACGGTGATTCAGGTTGTTGAGGGCTTCAAACTCACGCCAGAAGCTCGGGCGACTCTATCGGAGGCGGTAGCGCGGCAGCAGGATACTGAGGTGACTCTAACTGGTGGCTTGGATACAGTGGTCACTGTTCGCCTCCTCGACTGGCTTCCGCAGGACGAAGCAAGTCGGCTCCGAACGACACTTGGGCTAAGCGAACCGTTCGAGTGAACAGGTCGCGCAAGTAGCATGGTTCTCGCGCAAATCTTCGTATCCGATGGTTCGCTACTCCTCCGGGTGCGTCGAGAGCGAGATGTTGAGAACATAGGCTGATTGATAACGCGGTCGCGTGAGCACCATGTAAGCGTGCTTGAGCATTCGCGACAGCGCCAGCGCCCAGACGCGGTCGAAATCGCGGTGAGAGATGAAGACTGCTGGCCGCATGACAGGCCGCACGCCGTGAACCAGTCCAATCCACGGCATCGGGTTCGAGCCGGGTTTCGGGTCATCGGCGGCATACAGAACAATCTCTACATCCCGGGTGTCCCGAATGGGTTCGTCCATCGTTCCGGTAAGTTCGATTCGGCCTGTGCTGTTGACGCGAGGTTCCTCACCGCGCTCTTTAGCGGCGCTCATGGAGACACCGACGCTCACTCCTGTGACGTTGACGAGACGCACCAGAGGTTCAAGTCTTCGACGTGCTCGACGTTGCTTGGGAGTCATGGCAGATTCTACGTCTGGGTCTACGAGCAGGGCCTTGAGGTTTCACGTCGGTATGGGCACGAGTGCGTTATTCTCCGTCCGGTTGACCTCACGCGAATGTCGCCCTATATTTCACGTGCGGAGCGAATGCGGGCCTGTTTCCATTCAAACATGGGGATGGCCCGAGGAGGTCTACCGTGCAGAAGCGAATTGTAGTCGTCTTCGTGACAGTGGCGGCGGTTTTGGCCGTCAGCTCAATCGCCCGAACGCAATCGAGCGACCCTTGGATTGGAACGTGGAAAGTCAATCTGGAGAAGTCTACCTACAGCCCCGGCCCGAAGCCAACTGTAGCAGCGACGGTCAAAATCGAACCGTCAGCGGGCGGCATCAAGACCACTATCGACGCAACGAATGCGGAAGGTAAGCCAACCCACACCGAGACGGTGGCAAGGTTTGACGGCAAGGATAATCCGGTCAAAGGCGCTCAGGCACCGAATACGACAAACGCCCTCAAGCGTATCGACGACCGAACGTATGAGGTCATGGGCAAGGTAGACGGCAAGCCCACGGTCACCACGAGAGTTGTGGTGTCGGCCGATGGCAAGACGATAACCGCCACGCAGACCGGCACGAACGCGAAGGGCGAAAGCGTCAACAACGTTCTCGTATTGGACAAACAGTAACGGAGGGTAGTGGGTCAGTCTGAATTCGTGCCGCGCTGACATCCGGGTCGGCCCATGCGACAACGGGCGATGCCTAGTCGAGCAAGCAAGAAGAGAAATCTGTGGGCCGAGACTTCGTGGCCGTCGCTCGGCGCGTCGTGGACCGTCGATTGTGGGGCTACTGAACTAGGAGAACCATGATGGCGGTAAATATAGCCGCATTCGGATGGCACGCGACGATTTTCCTCGGCGGATGGGTGTTGCTGCTCGCAGGGCTGGCTCTAACCGTAGTCGCGGTCCTCGCGTTGACGTTTTTGTTTGGTGCGATTCGAACTTCGAACTGACCCACCACCTGACCGGGTATCGCTGCGGAATTGTGCAATGGACCCCGCGGCTGCACGCTGTGGTCCTGAAGGGGCAACCGCATCAACTCGACGGATGAAACCGCGACACCCTCAAATCTTTGGCGCACTCGACGCCTTTCGCGGCCGTTCACGAGCAGGGCCTGCGAGGTTTGAGCTTTGCTGGGTGGATTCGATGTAGTCCCTGACGAGGATGTCCACCATCAGCTTCACAATCTTGAATGTGCCTGTCAGGACACGGACACATCGGTGCGTGGATGGTGCCGCGGCGAATTGGTCCGCGAGGAAGGATGCGAATGTGTGTGGTCCACTGACAGGGCTGTCGGCAGCGCGGACAGGGCCTCTTGTAATCGACATCAACGAACTCGATTTTCGCAGACCCAGTATTTCTCGCCCGGAGCAGGCGCAGAGAGAGTTTTGCTCACTCGATTTACCCTCCTACTTGATTCATCAGCCGCTGAAGTCCCCGAGTAGCTCGTCACCACGTCACTTGGTCAGTGGTCGCGTTTTCTCGTGGGGTTCCTCACCCTGCATACCAGGGTCGGGTTCGTTTCGCCATTGGAGAATACTCGCGCTACCCGGAACAGGACCGTGATTCCGCTCCCACCTCGCGTCGGCTTGTCGATACGCCTCATCCTGCCGGAGAATGGCAGCTCGTTCCTCGGGTGTCCATGACAGCCTCACGAACCGACCTCTCGTCCACTGCTGCCGACCACGCGAGGTGCTCCGCTCGGGAGATGAACGGCAGCACATTCGGACGCGGCACTGGAATCTCTACCCTCTGGAACCAAACAGCCACTGGTTCCGAGAAGTGAAACAGGAGATTCAGCCGCCCTTCTGACTTGAGCTTTCGATATAGTTCCCAATCAACACTCGGGAGGATGGCCGCTTTGCCGCTGCCGTGACCGTCGGCTACCGCAACGGCAAACGGGTGCGAAAGACGTTTTACGGCGAGACTCGCGGTGACTTGCAGGAGCAATTAAAGAAGACGCTCCGCGACCAGCAGCTAGGCTTGCCGATTGCGGTCGAGCGTCAGACGGTCGCGCAGTTCATTACCAACTGGCTGGAGAACGCGGCGAAGCACCGTCTACGACCGAAGACAGTCCGCCGCTATGAGCAACTGACAGCACACCACATAGCACCAAGCATCGGGCACGTTGAACTCTCCAAGCTGACGCCACAGCAGGTTCAGGAAGTGCTGAATGGTATCGTCCAGAAGGGACCTCTCGCCCCGCACAGCCCAGCTTGTTCGTGCGGTGCTTCGTCGCGCACTCAATCAGGCACTTCGTTGGGGACTCGTGGCTCGAAACGTCGCCGCGTTGGTTGACGCACCCCGCGTTGTCCGGCGCGACGTTCAACCATTCACCGTCGAGGAGATTCCGAAACTGCTCGGGGCGTTTGACGAAACCCGCCTTGGTCCGCTGTATCTGCTCACTCTGACACACCGACTGAGGCAGGGTGAAGCGTTGGGCTTTGGGAAGATGTGAATGTGAACACGAAAGAGTTGCGCGTTCGTCAAGCGCTCCGGTGGGTGGACGGGATGCCGCAATTCGTAGAGCCAAAGACGAAGCAGAGTCGTCGCACTTTCGCTCTGGCAGACAACGTCGTCAAGGCGCTTCGAAAACACCGGAAGGCACAGCTTGAGGACCGTCTTTTGGCGGGAGCCGACTGGCAGCAGAGCGGTCTGGTGTTCACTACGCGAACAGGACGACCGCTCGATGGTATCAACGTCGCGCGCGACTTCAAGCGGATGCTGAAGAGAGCGGGTCTTCCGGTTCGGCGCTGTCATGACCTGCGGCACACGACGGCATCGCTGCTGCTTTATCAAAAAGTGCAGCCGCGAGTGGTTGCTGACCTTCTCGGGCACTCCGAGATTCGAACGACGATGGACCTCTACTCGCACGTCGCCCCCGCGTTGCAGCGCGAAGCGGCACAGCAGATGGATGCCCTCCTGCCAGCCGCGAAGGCACGCCGAAAGTGATTGGCTGTCACTTTGGCTGTCAAACCCGCCCAAGCAGGCCAACGCCATCCAGAATCGTTGAATTTGCTAGATTTTCTGGAGCCGGCGCTCGGACTTGAACCGAGGACCTGCTGATTACGAATCAGCTGCTCTACCAACTGAGCTACGCCGGCGTGTGATGGAAGGACCGGTCGCCACGCGACCAGACGGACCATTTTAGCAGAGGCCGCCAGCCTCCACAAACGACGACAACGCGGCTCCAGGAACATCGCGACGCAGGTCTCGTGACCTTGACACCGCGTGACCGATTGGCTCCGCCAGCAAAACGGAAGTGGATCTTCGCCGGTGCGTGAAGCGAATCGACACTCGAGTCGCGTCGCACGAAGGCCAGACGATGACATATCCTGAAGCAGCGTGGTCAGCACTCACAAACACCGAATCAGGACGCGCGGGCAGGGTGACGCGCACGACCTCACGACCGTCGTTGCGGATGCCGTTCGCGGATCTGACCTCCGCGCCGGCACGGCCACGGTCTTCGTCGTCGGATCGACGGCTGCAGTGACGACCATCGAGTTCGAGCCGGGAGCCGTGAGCGACTTCAACGCGCTGTTCGAGAAGTTGGCGCCCCGCGACGCGGAGTACCGGCATCATCTCCGTTGGGGCGACGACAACGGATCGAGCCACGTGCGCGCGGCGTTGCTCGGTCCATCGATTACCGTTCCATTCACCGGGGGTGACCTCGCGCTCGGGACCTGGCAGCAGATCATGCTGGTTGAATTCGACACGCACGCTCGAGAGCGCGAGCTGGTGATTCAGCTCATTGGAGAATGACGCTCACCGGCGTCACACGCGGGTAAGTGGCGGGACCCGATTGGTGACTGTCTTGCGGGAAAGACACACCCTGCGTGAGGTCCCAAGGTTCACAGGTACTCAGTTCCCGGTTCTGGTGCTCGAATGTTGGATCCTGTTCTCACGGTCCATGTCGAATGCTACGCGGGTTATCGCGGTGAGGAGACACCCCGCGCGATCGTATTGGGCGAGCGACGCATCGATGTCGCTGACGTGCTCGATCAGTGGCTCGCTCCGGATCACCGCTACTTCAAACTGAGAGACATCGCGGGCGACACCTACCTCGTGCGCCACGACGTGCGTTCCGGCGTGTGGGAGTTGACGATGTTTCGGCGAGGTTGATCCAGCATGAACCCGGTTGGTCTGGCTGAACGGGACGCGACGGGGCCGGACACAACAGCGACTGAGGCCAGCACGGACGTACGCCGTGACCGGTGGGGCGCACCGGTCGAATGGGGCGCAACGCCACACGGCACACGCACAAACCCTCGAGAAACCGGCGGATCTTGGCATCTTCTTCACGCCTGCTGACGGTATTCCGCTTGCGATCGTACGGGCAGCGCCTGGCGACCGCTGGCAACAGCGGCGCATCAGGATGACTGTTTCCGCATCCTGGTAGAGTTGGCGCCCCACGGGCGATGTGTGAGGCGGCCACAAGGAGAACATTCATGAAGACACTTCTGGCTCGCGCGCTCGTCATCGTGGGCGTTCTGGCAGGAGGCGCCACCTCCGCGATCGCGCAGATCGATCAGCCCCTCAAGTTCACGACGACGTTCCCGTTCATGGTAGGCACGAAGATGCTGCCCGCGGGCACCTACACGATCGAGCCGGCATCCCTGACAAGCCTGAGCGTACTCGAAGTTCGCGGCGACCACGCGTCGGCAGTTCTGTCTACCGAGAACGCCGCGCCGCCGCGCATCGATCCGAAGCAGAGCGAAGTCATCTTCGACAAGACTGGCGACCAGTACGTGCTCACCGAAGTGTGGGACGAGTCGAGTCAACAAGGTGCCGAACGGGTTCCCTTGCGGGCGGAGCGGATACAGAACGCGGAGCAGGCGCGCGACAAAAAGTAACTTCACCGATGCAGCGAGGCGTCACTGCCCGACGGCAGCAGCCGTGACCGGTTCGCGCTGATGGCGTCCAGTGGACAACTCCACTGGGCGCCGTGGCAGTGTTCCCACCTCTTCGCTGCTGCCCGATCCGTCCTTCGATCGGATGCGTCACGGAGAGTCATCATCGTGAAGCGAAAGGATTGCCGAACGCATTCTGAAAGGTTCGGGTGGTCCGTTCGCCAGGGAATGAGCGAGCGCTGATAGGTGTTCGCCGCATGCGACGCGGTCGCTCACACCTTGATGTGCTGTGTCCTTTGTGCACCCTGAGGCTTTTTGCCTCCCGCCGCTGTCGACGAATTTCTCACCCTTCTCTTTTTTGATGGTCGACATATCGAGCTTCGTGTGCGGCGAGCCGTTTCTTCACCGGGTATACGGATTGCGTGACCCATTCGCTCGGGGAGGCGGTCACGGGAGGAGGTGACTGCATGAGATAGCACTCACTTACAGGGGAGACCTATGCGTTCGCACGTATTCCTACCGGTAATACTCATTCTAGTCATGACAGGTCTCGCGCAAGGTCAAGAGAACACGACAGGGTCAATCACCGGCCGTGTCGTGGATGCGCAGAACCTGCCGGTTCCGGGAGCGTCAGTGACCGTGATTACGCCCCAGGGGCTTCGCACGTTCGTCACCGACAACGACGGACGTTTCTTCGCACCGTTCCTGATGCCCGGCCAGTACGAAGTGAAGGTCGAGCTTTCAGGATTCCAGCCGCTCGATCGACAGAACATTCAGGTACAGCTCGGTCAACGGGTGGAGTTGACGCTCCCGCTGAAAGTTGGCGGGCTTTCAGAATCGGTGAGCGTAACCGGGTCGTCGCCGGTCATCGACACCGCTTCGACGACGACCGGAGTCGTGCTCGATAGCGAGCTGCTCGCGCGCCTCCCCGTCGGGCGGAGGTTCAGCGACACGTTGTACATCGCGCCGGGCGTCAGCAGCGGCGGTCAGGTCGGCCGGGCGAATCCATCGATGTCTGGCGGCAGCGGCCTCGAGAATCAATACGTCATCGACGGTGTGAATGTCACCAACGCGGGGTTCGGGGCGCTCGGCTCGTACTCAATCATTTTTGGTTCACTCGGCAACGGGGTGCCGTTCGACTTCGTGAAGGAAGAGCAGGTCAAGACGGGTGGCTACGCGGCGGAGTTCGGCCAGTCGACCGGCGGCGTCGTGAACGTGATCACGAAGAGCGGCACGAACCAGCTCCGGGGCAGCCTTTTCGGGTACGCCAGACCGGAGTCGCTCGAGAGTTCTTACGATCAGGTCACGACGGTGAACGGCACCGTGAACGTGACGAACACACGCTCGAGCGACGCAGGGGTGGAGATCGGCGGACCAATCGTGCCGAGCAAGTTGTTCTTCTTCGGCGCGGTTGATCCGCAATTGGAACGAACGGCGTACATCGCGCCCGAAGGGTTCCCGCTTCGCAGCCTCGGCGACGTCAATCAGAACCGCCGGCTGATCCCGTATGCGGCCAAGGGCACGTGGCAGATCACGACCGCGCATCGAATCGATGCGTCGTTCTTTGGTGATCCCGCCAAGGGCGACAACGGGCCCCAGCGTTACACGGCGTTGCTTGGCGACGACACTTCGGGGTTCAGCAAGCTTGACAAGTACGGCGGTCACAACCAGACCGTCAAGTACGAAGGGGCGCTGAACGACAAGTGGCTGCTCGAAGCCTCGTTCGCGCGGGCTCAGAACACGATCGTCGAGGTGCCATCGGTCGATCAGTGGGCAATCACGGACGACACAGTGGACCCGCACGGGCACCGCGGCGGAATTGGACTCTACGAAGACAACGAGGGCGTGAACCGTCAGTTCGAAGCCAAAGCCACGAACCTGATTCGCGGTCATCAGATCCGGTACGGGGTCGAGTACGATGACGTGGATTACACGGACACGTTCAATCGTACCGGCCCGACGTTCACGCTGCCGAACGGCCAGCAGACCGTCACGGGCGCGGAGATTGAGATCCATCCTGATCCGGTTTACGGCCAGATCTATCGCGTCGTCAGGGCCAACACCGCCAACGTGCACGACACGACGCAGAAGTACGTCAACTTCTTCGTGCAGGATACGTGGAGCATCGGGAACCGGCTGAAGATCAATCCGGGGCTGCGTTACGAACGTCAGGTGCTCACCGGCACGCTGGAAGACCTGACACTCGGGAACAACTGGGCGCCGCGAATCGGCGCGACGTACGATCCGACGGGACGGGGCGTCATGAAGATCTACGGAAACTGGGGTCGGTTCTATTCCAGGATTCCGAACGATCTTGCGGCGCGCGCGCTGTCGACCGACGCGGGGGTGACCCGCGCCGACTACTTCGATGCCGCGCTCACCCAGCCGGTGCCCGATGGGACCGTGGCCCTTGATACGATAAGCCATTTCCTCCCGCAGGGAATCACGGCAGACGCCATCGACCCCAATGTCAAGCTCAGTTATCTGAATGAGGCTGTCGCGGGGTTCGAGTACGAGGCGCTGCCGGGGTTGAACGTGGGTGCGCGGTTCATTCACCGGGACATCCCGCGCGTGCTCGAGGACGTTCAGCCGTTCCCGATCGTCGCGGGGGATCTCTTGATTCCCGGCGCCCGCGGGGTCACCTATACGCTCACGAATCCCGGTCCCGACACGCCGGTCGAGGGGGACCTCGGCGCGAGCTTCGAGAAGCCGATCCATCGCTACAACGCGATCGAGTTCACCGCGGACAAGCGGTTCTCGAATCAGTGGGCGCTCCAAGCGTCGTACCGGTATTCGCGTTTGCGAGGGACCTATGAAGGTTTCTTCCGCGACGACAATCGTCAGTCGGATCCGGGAATCACGTCGCTCTTCGATTTCCCGACGAATGATCCGAGCTACACGGCGATTGGCGTGCCGCAGTTCGGTTATGCCGGGGACGTACGGTATCTCGGGGCGCTCGGCGAGGGTCCGCTGCCACTCGATCGCCCGCATCAGGTGAAGGTGTTCGGCTATTACGCGTTCAGGGTCGGGCTCAATGTCGGCGCAGGCGTGTCGATGACGTCAGGAAAACCGCTGACGGCGCTCGCGGCGAATCCGGCGTATGGCAGCGCCGGCGAAATCCCCGACACACCTCGCGGCTCGGGATTCGAAACCGTGGATGGATTCAAGACGCGAACGCCGTTCGGCTATGACACCAGCCTCCACGCCGACTACGGCATCCATTTCGCCGGCAATCGGCGAGTGGTCCTCGTCGCCGACGTGTTCAACCTGTTCAATACGCAGCGGGTGCTCGACTACGATCCCGACATCCAGACGAGCTTTCCGGCCGCGAATCCGGACTTCGGCGACGCGAGCCGCTTCAACCTCGCGCAGCTCCAGACGCCGCGACAGGTTCGGTTTGGTGTGAGACTGCAGTTCTGAAATAGCAATTCCGAGCGGATAACAGGAGAAGAGCAGATAACAGGAGAAGGGGAGAAGAGGAACTACATGTGATCTCTTCTCTCTTTCTTGTTCTTCACGGTGACGGAACGGCATCGAGCGTGCGGAGGAGCGTCTCGGCGTAGACGTAGTCCATCGTGTCCCGGCCTTCGTTGAACCACGCGAGGGTGGGCTGCAGCACGTCGCGGGCTTCGACGGGTCGATCGGCATGGACGAGGAAGTCCGCATACGCGCGCGGCGCGAAGCTCCAACCAGCGCGCGCCCTGCCGTCGCGCAATGGCAACTCCATTCTGAAAGGCACGTTCCGCGTCGTCGGCCGGTCCGCGCCGTGCGGAGATCAGCGTTCCTTGCAGGCGAGCGTGCTCTGAGTCGTACGCGTGCTGACTCGTGGCTTCCGTGATCATTGCCGCTTCGTCGAGCGCGTGCTGGGCGTCATCGTGCCGGTCGGCCCGCAGCAGCGCGCCCGCGAACAACAGCAGATAGTAGGGACGGAGAAGCGTCGATCGTGTCATCGTCTGCGCGGCAAGGCCCGCTTCGAGATCGTGGAGGCCCGTCGCCGCGTCGCCAAGCTCGATCAGCGCCCGAGCTCGAAGCGGCGCCGCCCACAGCATCTCCTGCGCGATGCCGTGGCGGTGGCACACCGACGAGAGCTCTTCGTAGGTCCGCAGCACGTCCTGTGGCTTGCGCCGTGCAATGTAGATGAAGACCTCGAACAACAGCGCGAACGCAAGCGGCGTCGGGTGATCGACGATGCGCGCCTGCGCGACGGCCTCGCGCACGCAGGCGAGCCCCTGATCGGGGAAACCCTTCAGGGTCAGGGTCCTCGACAGCTCACACCGGCAGAAGATTCCCGGCTCGATCCCGGTCTGCCACACGCGCGGCATGTGAAATCGCGGATCGTAGAGCTGTAATCCGCGGCCGAGACCCTCGTGTGCCGCTTCCAAGTCCCCGAGATGAAACCGAGCCGCGCCAGCCGACCACTCCCCAATCATCCGCAGGTTCGGATCGCCAAGCCGCTCGAAGAGCGCTGCCATCTCGAGCGAGATGTCGTACGCGGTTCGAACGTCGCCCGAAACGATGTGGTGCGCAGACAACCCGATCAGGACCGGAATCACGCGGGCCGGATCCTCGACCCGCCGACACAGCTCTCGCGCGCGCGCGTACGCCTTGCCGACTTCGGGAACCGCATAGCCCTGGCTGGTCTTGATCGCGAGTCCGTACGTCATCTGCAGGCCCAGCTCGGTCGCGGCCCGCTCGGGACCTTCAGGTACCTTTTCCAGGAGCGTCAGACCACGCTTCGCCAGGCGCGCGGTCTCGTCGTGCGCGTACAGGCGCGCGGCCGCCTGCGCCGCACGGTTCCAGTACTCTGCCGCTCGAATGCCGTCGCGTGCGACCTCGAAGAGCAGCGCGATGTCCGCGGCCCGCTCGCCCGGTTGATCTCCGGTGCGCTGCACGAGCTTCTCCGCGATGCTTCGGCTCAGCGCAACGCGCCGCGTTGCGCGGAGCGAATCGTAGAAGGCGTTGTAGTAGACGTGATGCGAAAAGCGGTAACGCAGCGTGAGCGAACCGTCGGCATTCTCGAACTCGTCAATGAAACGCACCAGTGCGTGCTCGCGTTGCAGACGCTCGAGCCCGTCCTCGACGTGCTCCTCATCGAGATCCAGAGCTGCGGCGACGATCGCCGAATCGAAGTCCACTCCCTGGACGCTTGCAGCCGCGAGCAGCCGCCGGTCGGCGTCGTCGAGCGCAGCCATTTTTCGCTCGATCAGGCTGCGAACGGACTCGGGGAGCTCGCGCTCGAGTGCTGACAGATCCTCCGCGACGATCCAGCGGCCGTCGTGCTGCCGGAGCACCTGACGCCGTCGGAGATCGCGCAAGAGATCCGCCATGAACAGCGGATTGCCATCCGTACGATGGCGGATGACGCTCGCGAATACCTTCGGGAACGCGTGCTCGGGGAACTGCAGCGCGACGTACCGATCGATTGCGGCCTCGTCCAGACATCCAGGCGTGATTTCCCGGCAGAGTCGGCGCGCAACCAGGTCCAGCTTCATCGCGAGGAAGGGATGACGCGCCTGCGCCAGCTCCGACGGCCGCGCCGTCACGACTATGAGCACTCGCAACTCTTCGAGACGTCGAGCGAGATAGCCGATGAGATCGGTCGTCGACGGATCTGCCCAGTGCACATCGTCGAAGCACAGGACGACAGGTTGGATGCGGCCGACTTCTTCAAGGAGCGCGGCCAATCTCTCGCTTGAGTCTTTCCTGGGATCCGCCGACGGTTTCAGCCGCCAGCCGTGCCGCTGAGGAATCGTTGGCTGCAGGCGGCATGATCTGCACGTACCAGCTCGGGGCGAGCGCTCGAATCAATCGCGACAGGCTGCCAAGTTGTTCGTTACGCTGGAGGCTGTCGAGCACTTCGAGCACGGGAAGGTAGGCTTCGCTGCCGGCAAGCCGCTCGGAACATCTTCCGCGCCCGACGCGAACCGGCGTTCCACCTTGATCGAGTTGCTGAATGAACGACTCGACGAGCGTCGTCTTGCCCATCCCCGCCTCGCCAGAGACGGCAATGAGTTGTCCTTTGCCGCGCTGTGCCTTCTCGAACGCGTGCATCATCGCGTCGAGCTCCGCGTCGCGGCCGACGACATCGCGGGGCGCAGCCGTGCGGCGAGGCGCAACTGCAACTGAGGACAGCTCGGCGGCGACGGTTGAGTCGTGCGCCAGGTTCAAGCGGAGCATCACCTCGCTCGCGCCCGGCCGAAGTCGTGGATCCTTCTGCAGCGCCTCGACAATCAGCTGATCGATCGCACGCGGCAGTTCGGGATTGATGAGCGACGGAGGCTCCGGCGTTTCCCACAGCAACGCGTGGAGCGTCCCAACCTGCGAGGCTGCCATGAACGGGTGGCGGCCGGTCACGAGCTCGTACAGGAGGACCCCAAGCGCGAACACGTCCGCTTCCGCCGTGATCTTTTCGCCGCGTGCCTGTTCCGGCGCCATGTAGCCGATCGTGCCGAGAACCATTCCGGCCTCGGTGACGCCCGTGGTGGTTCCTGCACCGATCGCGTGCGGCTGGATTCGCGCGAGACCGAAGTCGAGCAGCTTCACGTAACCGTCCGGCCGGACCATCACGTTGTCTGGCTTGATGTCGCGATGAACGATCTGCGCGGCGTGTGCGACCGCCAGGGCTTCGGCAATCTGGCGGGCGATCGCGATGATGCGCGCGAGAGGCACGCCGTGTTCAGCAAGCCGATGCAGCGTCTGGCCTTCCACCAGCTCCATCGCGATGTAGCGATCCGCTCCGACGATTCCCGTTTCGTAGATCGTGACAATGTTGGGATGATTCAGCGCTGAGGCGAGCGTGGCTTCGCGCAGCAAGCGATCGAGTGCGACGTCATCCTGGACGAAGATGCGGCGAATGACCTTGACGGCAACCTCGCGGGCGAGCCGGTGATCGATTGCCCGATAGACCTCGCCCATGCCGCCCGCGCCCAGCAGCGCGACGACTTCGTAAGGACCGAGACGGCTGCCGGCGGTGAAAGTCACGACGAGATTCCGAGGGCGGAAATGGAAAACCCCTATTTTGCCATCTCCCATTGCCATTTCCCATCAGGCCGTCTTGTTTCAGCGGCCTGCTAAAGACCGCGCGCTACGGACCAAAGAAGTGCCGCAGGTGTAAAGACCCTCGCCACAATCGGGCGCACTGCCGGGGAACCTGAAGACCCCGCGCCATGATCGAACGTCGTGCTGCGGGCACCAATTGTCGGGACTGGCGTTCAGACCCGGCCGTTCTTAACGTCAACGAATTTGAACCGTCCCAATCAGCGGGAAGTGATCGGATCCGAAGCGGGCGTCGCCGCGCCGGTACTCGGCGCGCCAGCCGGTCGGCAGGCGGAAGAAGACGTGATCGAGCCGAAGAAGTCCGTGGAATGTGCCGCGGCGGTCGACCGGCCGCAACCCTGGAAATGCGCGCGCGATCTCGGTATAGGCCCCGTCGGCGAAGCCAAACCAGGTGTTGAAATCACCGGCGAGCAGCGTCGGGCTCGAGCCGGCAAGGTGATGCACGAGCGCACGGGCCTGACGGATGCGCGCGTACTCGCTGCCAGCGACCCAGAGTCGCCGTCCGCCAACCATGTTGTCCAGGTGTGCGGAGACGACCTGCAGGGTCCATGGCGTGCCGCGCGTGGAGAGTCCTGAAATCGACGCCCCGACGGCCACGCGGCGTTGCTGCTCGAAAGGGAGCTCGATCGCGCTGAGATCGTTCAGCGGGAGATCGGACAGGATAGCGTTGCCGCGGTCCTCGTCGGAATCGAGAGGCGATCCATTTCGCATCGAGGGCACGTAATAGAGGCTCATCCCCATCGCGTCCGCGACGTCTTCGATGTCCTGCCGGGTACGCTCGCCAGATTCAGCGCCGCCCAGCCGCGAGGCGAACGAACTTCGCGCGGCCAACGTTCGCGGCACGCCGGCGCCGCGCCGATAGACCTCCTGAAGAAGCAATACAACCGGCGCGCGGCTCGGCAGGGTCAGGCGCAGCTCACGCACGAATCCGACGACGTCCGCGTCACCGACGGCGGTGTTCCAGCTCACGACCGTCAGTTCGGAGATCGATCGACGCGATTCGGGCCCTCCACCTGCGACGAAAACCGGCGGTCCGACCGCTCGACGCCACCGGTCGAGCGACGCACGATCCGACGCAAGACTGGGTTCGAACCATGAAAGGGGCACGCCGGACGGCACTCGTTCGTAGAGCGCAACGGTTGTCGCGCCTCCCTGGCTGATCGACGACTGACGCGTGAGCGCGTAGTTGCCGGCGCAGCCGCTCGCCAGCGCACTGGCCGAAGCAACGAGGGCAATGAGCGCGAACGCACGCGCACGTCTTCGAATCGAACTGACGAGTATCATCTGAGCTGTGTGTTGTAGCGTCTGCCGGTCGGGCGCGGCAGTTAGCCATCGAGGCCCAGAAAATTGTACCATCCCGTTCGACCTGATGATTCGCTCCGCTCGCGTGTGCTCCGTTGCTCTGCGCGTGTACTTGCTGCTCCTTGTGAGCAGCACGACCGTGTGCGCGCAACAGACGGTCACAGATATCGTCGGGTTCCTCATGCTCAACCAGGCAGTCCCGACTGCTGACTTCGAGCGGGACAGATCCGCTGCCGATGCAGCTCGACAGACGATCGTCAACGCCTTGCTCGTCAACCTCGCGTCGGTGCCGCTTTCGCCTTCATCGAGCGGCTTCCTGTACCGCTTCAACGAGCGGTTGGGTTCGGCTGAACGCGCGGCGGATACATTTGGCCCTTTCTTCGTCGAGCGCGCGCTCATGGCCGGAAAGGGGCATCCGTCCTTTGGCTTCACGGCGTCAACGTCGGCATTCAGTCGGCTCTCAGGCGAGAACCTGAGAGCGGGAACGCTCATCACGACCGCAAATCAGTTCCGCGACGAACCGGCCCCGTTCGACACTGAATCGTTGACACTGCGAATTCGCAGCAGCGTCATGACGCTCTTCGGGAGCGTACCCGTCACCGATCGCGTCGAGCTTGGCGTGGCCGTGCCGCTCGTACGACTATCGCTCGACGGTGAGCGTATTAATATTTATCGCGGCGCTCGACTCGCTCAGGCAAGTGGGTCGGCGGTGGCCAGCGGGATTGGAGACCTGGCCGTCCGCGGAAAGTTCCTCGTGTTCAACCGCGGAAGCGGGGGAGTTGCTGCCGCAACCGAGGTGCGCCTGCCGACCGGAGACGATGCGAATCTGCTCGGCGCCGGATCGGCCCAGTGGCGCGTGACGGCAATTGGATCCTTCGAGCCGCCGCGATTCGGCCTGCACGTGAACGCCGGAATTGCCCGCGGCGGCGTCTCCGATGAAGCGACGTTCGCGGTGGCGGCACTTGCGGCTCTTCACCCGCGCATCAGCGTGTCGGGAGAGGTGCTCGTTCGCCACGCGAACGATCTGCACGGTCTGACTCTGGTGTCCGCGCCACACCCGACGATCGCGGGCGTCGAGACGTTCCGCCTCCTTCCAACCGCAGATGTCATCTCGACGATTCACGCGGTTGGCGGCCTGAAGTGGAACGTCTCCGGCCAGGTTGTCATTGGAGGGCACGTGCGCGTGCCGCTCGCCGATGGGGGGTTGACGACGCGAGTTACGCCAACGGTGGTGGTTGAGTATGTGTTCTGAATGACGCGATCGATGTCAGAAGGTAGAAGCTAGAAGCCAGAGTGAATCGAGACACGATCGCTCTGACTTCTAGCTTCTAGATTTTTCGCTCTCACCGCACGCTCACATTCCCGATTCGCCAGCCCTCCTCCGCTCGACGAAGATCGAACTGCCATTGACGCGGCTGCTCGCGCAGGCCGCCTCCGACTTTCGGCGTCCACATCATCGTTCCATTGCAGATCGCGCGGGCCGACGCGGCGCCCGCGATTTGAATCTGGCACTCGCTGAGCCGGACCTGCTGCGAATCGAGCGTCGCAAATGCGCGGCCGAGCGCTTTCTTGTCCACTTTGGGATAGACCTGTGCGGCAGCGTTGACGTCGAGATCGCTGTAGGCCAACTCGTACCGTGACAACACCGCACGGATGCCTTCTCTCTCGTCCGGGGTTGCCGCGACAGGGGGTTCCGCTCGACCCGTCGATGATGGCGGCGGTATTGACGATGCAGCGGGTTCGGGCGGCCGTTCTGACGCAGGCGGTCGCACGTGCGAATCCGTTGCGACAGTCGAGTCTGGTAACGCGCGTGCGCCAGCGACGTCCACACGTCCCACGTCGGCAGCGAGCGGCGTTGGCGGCGGAGCCGGCGCGAGTGCGATCGCGCGCTTTGCGTCCGCCGAGTCGCGACCACTGGTCGCAACGCCGCGCGAGCGATCCGTGATCGATCGATCAGTGATTGAGAGCGCCGGAGCCTTCTCAGAGGGCTTCGCAGCCACGACGGATGGTGTGGATGCCCGTCGCGCGTCAGGATTGGGTGCGATCTGGAAGGGCTTCGACAGCCTGGGTGTTGAAGCCATCGGAACTTTCAGAGTCGACGAACGCACTTCCACTCGCCCTGTGTGAGACCTCTGGGCGCGGCGCTCGGAGCGGGCATCCGCTGACGAGCGCGACCGCGCGTTCTCGAGGTTCACCAGCGTAGTTGCCGGCATCAAGAGTATTGCGAGCGCTGCCACCGCAACGAGTGGCTTCGTTAGCGGATTGCGGGCCGTCGACAACCGATCAACACGGGTCGAACTCGCTTCGGTCGGAGCGATCTCGGTCGTAGCAGGTGAAATGCGAAGCGGTGTTTCGTCGAACGCGACTTCGCGCAGCTCGCTCTCGAATTGCTGAGCCGCAACGGCGTCGTCGGAGGGCGTAAAGATCAGCTTGGGTGAGAGTGACTGATCGCCAGACGACGACTTGATCACGTCCGTCCCGGGTCCGCGCGGAAGATCCCGATCTGCTTTCATACGACGAACGCCGGATGCAACAGGTGTGCAACTAGCTTTCAGTATCGTCCTTGTCGTCTCGCTTGGCGCTGGTGGCGACGTTGTCGATGTCGAGATCGTCGTGGTCGTTGCGCCAGTCTTCGTCGGCATCGTACAGGCGGCCGACGGGGCGTTCCTTGATGGGCCCGCGCGGTCCGCGGTCGGCCTCTTTGCGCTGCGGTTTCCGCTTGCCTTTCGGCGGTGCGTCAGGTCCGAAGTTGCGGTTCCGTCCCGGGGCGCCGCCAGTGGATGGCTCCGCTGGTCGAGGCGCGTAGCCTCCGGGGCGGGGCCCACCGAAACCGCCGGGTGGCCCGCCGGGGCGCGGACCGCCGAATCCCGGCCGCGAACCTGCGGGACGTTCCTCGCGCGGGCGTGCTTCGCTGACCGCGAGCGGCCGGCCCTTGAACGGCTGCTGGTGAAACCGCCGGATCGCTTCTTCCGCGACCGCGCGGTCTTCGTAATCGACGAACGCGAAGCCTCGCGGCCGCCCCGTCTCCCGATCCATCGGGAGCACGATCTGCGTGGGTTCGCCGACGCTCGACAGATGCTCGCGCAATTCGGCTTCCGTCGCAGCGTAGGGCAGATTTCCAATGAACAGACGAACTGACACAGCCCCCTCGTGGTTGCGCCGGCACCGGCGGACGGACCCCGGCCACCGCTGCCGACAGGTCCCAACAAAATAGCACGGACCGATGGTTCGCGGTCACACCGTTTCGAGACGCCCAATCGAGTTCGGGGCGGCCGACTTTTTGGACGCCCGATTGGAATCGCCGTAGAACCGCCTTGGAGGAGTGGAGTTCACTGTTGGGCCGCGTGCGGCATTGTGCGTCACACACCACCGCCGCATGACTGTCCTCAGGATGAGGCAGACGAGGTTGAAGGGCCCACGCGCGTGCGCTACCATGGATGATTCCAGCGATCAGGAAATCCGTCACTGTCAGATGGCGTCAACGACTCAGGCGCGCGGCGAAATCGTGATCCGTGGTGCGCGCACCCACAACCTGAAGAACGTCGACCTGACGCTCCCGCCTCGGGCCCTCGTCGTGATGACCGGCGTCAGTGGATCGGGGAAATCTTCACTCGCGTTCGACACGATCTACGCCGAAGGGCAGCGCCGGTATGTCGAGTCGCTGTCGGCCTACGCGAGGCAATTCCTCGAGCGGATGGAGAAGCCCGACGTCGATTCGATTGAGGGAATCTGTCCCGCGATCGCGATCCGTCAGAAGAACAGCATCCGCAATCCGCGGTCGACGGTAGGGACCACAACCGAAATCCACGATTACCTGCGTCTGTTGTACGCGCGCGTCGGCCGGACGTACTGTCGCGGCTGCGGCCGCGAGGTGATTCGCGAGACGGCGGAGGTCGTTGCCCAGTCCTTGTCGAAACTGCCTGGCGGAACGCGCCTGCTGATTGGCTTCGACATGCCAATCGTGACGGGTTCGCCGCTCGCGCTATTGCCCGAAACGGACGACGACGAGGCAACGACGGAGTCGAACGGCGAGGTCGAAGCACCGCAACCCGACCTGCCAGGGCTGGTCGACTCGATCGCCGAGACGATTGTCGCGCTGCGCAAGAAAGGTTTCGGCCGCCTTTACGTGGACGGACAGACCGTTTCGCTGGAAGACGTCGATCCGGCAGCGCTGAAGGATCGAACCACGCTGCAGGTGATCGTGGATCGCCTCAAGGTGGACGGCGATCTCACGGCACGGCTCACGGATTCCATCGAGACCGCATACAGCGAAGGGGGTGGCGCAGCGTTCGCGATCCAGCTGACTGACGGCCAACCTGTCGTGCACCGCTTCAGCGAGCGGTTCGAGTGTCGCACCTGCAACATCCAGTACGAGGTGCCGCAGCCGCGTCTGTTTTCGTTCAACAATCCGTTCGGGGCGTGCCCCGTCTGTCACGGCTTCGGCAATGTCATCGAGCTCGACATGGATCTCGTGGTTCCGGATTCGTCGAAATCGATTCAACAGAACGCGATCGAGCCCTGGAGCAA
>Ga0114129_10002438_pt1 | contig 25819 bp, 24 predicted proteins | sample RhiMetdeltSRZDD1_FD_80071 | JGI IMG/M metagenome (GOLD analysis project Ga0114129, IMG submission 80071) | Populus rhizosphere microbial communities from Tennessee, USA - Rhizosphere MetaG P. deltoides SRZDD1 (version 2) (version 2) | ecosystem: Host-associated > Plants > Roots > Rhizosphere >...
AGACTGCTGTCGGGAGAGCAGCAATCAGAGGGGGATGGTCCGCAACCGGAAGAGTGATTCTTGATTCGTTGCGCGTAATGCTCGCGCACGGCTTCGTGGATGGGGGTGGGGTTCTGAGTCACTTTGTCTCCTTTTGAGATTATAGAACGAAAAGGTTATAGGCAAAGCCGATGAGAATGGACCCTGCCCAGAGCGTGCCAATTACTATGGTGATTACTCGCCAGCGAGCGATCGTCAGCAGGCCGCCAAGGGCACCCAGCGATGTCCCTGCGCCTGTAATGAGGAAGGCAAGCGCTGCGCCCTGGCTCATCCCGCTTTCCAGCATGGCGCGGACGAGGGGTAAGGATGCTTCCGTGTTGATATAGAATGGCAGTCCCAGTGTCGCTGCCAGTGGGATGCTATAAGCATGGCCCGTGCCGAATAAGCTGGTGATCCATGCGGCGGGGATCAGGCCGTTGAGCAGGTAACCAACAAAGGTAAAACCAAAGAAGAGGGGTAACAAACGTTTACTGATGCCATAGACTTCCTGGGCAAAAGCACTGAGTGTGACCGCAGGTTTGGCGGCCTCAACCCTGGGCGGAGCGAGGACCGGCAATTCCACCCGATTCGATGAGCATGCACACTGCGATGCCTCAGCCGCAGGTTGTGGGGCGACTGGCAAAGCCATCGGCGCAGGTCCGCCCATGATGCCCAGGGAGAGGGAGGATGGTTTTGAGGACGCCATGCGAGCCTGGTTGGCTAGCCATCCCCGCGCTTCGGCAAAGCTCGCAATGGCTCCCCCTACCAGACCGAGCAGGATGGAAGCAACGAAAAATGCAATCGCAAAGTTCCAGCCGAACAATCCGGCGCTGTAGAAAAGCTCCTGTGGGGAGGTAAGTGGCGAAGCCACCAGGAACGCAACGATCGGCGCCCAGGGAACGGTGGATGCCATCATGCCCAGCACAACGGCTGTCGTCCCGCATGAGCAGAACGGAGTGCCTACTGCAACGCCCGTGGATAGCAGGACACTGTTCTTTGTGTTGCGGCGCAGGAAGCCTGCAATGGCGTCCTGGTCGATGTAGAGTTTTAAAGCCGCGCTGATGAGGATACTGATCACCAGCAAAAACCAGTTATGGGAGAATGTCTCAATAACTTTGCCGAACGTAAATTGTAGAAGAGAGAGGATGTCCATTTTTGCCTTCGACGTTTTGTGATTTGGAGTGACAAGTTTTATATAGAAGATTATCTATGTATTTCCTCAAAAAAAATTTCTACCAATAAGTGCTCTCTGTTCACCGGATGGCAAACAGAGATCGTACCTTAGCAGCAACCGCCGCCACCGCAACTGCACTCACCTTCTCCGCAGCCACAGTCATTGGAAGCATATCGTTCGTTCATGGCTTTCACCTCCTTTCATATAGATGTTTGTCTATAGATTTGGTCAAAAAAATTGGAGGCAGCGCGCGTCTGCACTCCAATCTTATTGGTTAATCACGTTGAGCAGTTTTTCCGTTGTCGTTGTTTCCGGTGCAAATTTGATCATCAACTGCCCGCAGCAGATCACGATGTTTTCCTGGTTGAGCGTATAGAATGTCTGCTTGCCTTCCTCACGAAGGTTCACCAAACCCGCCTCGCGCAAAATAGCCAGGTGATGTGAGACGGTGGGCTGGCTGACCTCCATCTTGCTTGCCAGATCGCCAACGGAAATCCAGCAACAACAACACTCCGTCATGATCTTTTGACGGGTCTCATCGGCAATCGCTTTGGCAAAGAGGACAGGATTTGCTTTCATAGATGTTTATCTATTTGATATTATATAGAAGTTTGTCTATTTGTCAAGAGGTCCCGGGCAATTGACATCTAACGAAATCCATTCTATAACCAGAGAACTACGGCAAAGGAGGTCATCATGGGCACAGAAGCAGTTCGAGCGCTTATTCTTTCCGGCGGCGGCGGGCGCGGCGCGTTCCATGCGGGCGTATACAAGTATCTGATGAAGAACCACAAGGTAAACCTGGATCCGAATCATACAGGCGCCTGGGAGCCGCAGATCATTGTAGGTACGTCGATTGGGGCTGTCAACGGCGCTGCGATTGCCCAGGGCATGCCTGCCGATCACCTGGTTGAGGTATGGAAGTCACTGGAGGAAAGAGACATTCAGGGATTGCCGCCGGGGATGCGCGGCATCGCGCGCTGGGCCGCTGGCCGGATCTTCAGGGAAGTGATGGATGCACAGCTGCCGCAGATCAAGCCTGAGAACGCGACCTCTCCCATCCCCCAGGAATTTTGGCCGCCTCTGCCTTTGCTGCCGCGCTGGATTGCTGAAAGGTTGATCGGGTATTGGATCAATCTGCTCGATACCGGACCTCTCCGAGAGACGCTCTCTACGCGCTTTCTTCTGGATGAGAGGAAACTGGCGGAGAGTGAAAAGGCTTTGCTCATCGCCGCAACCAAGGTCCAAACCGGAGAGCGCGTGTTGTTCAGCAATCGTAAAGTAATGGATCATAAACGCGGGGAACCTCGGCGCGACGTATTCACTGGAATCAATGCGGACCGAATCCTGGCTTCGTGTTCGATCCCCCTGGTCTATCCGTGGACGTTCGATCAGGAGACGGATTCCTATTATTGGGATGGGGCCCTGGTGGCCAATACGCCGCTTGGCGCGGCGATTGACATGATGGGCGGAGATACAAGCGTCCCCGCGGAAGTGGTCGTCGTGATGATGACGCCGTGGTGGGAGAGTGGCGATCCCGCGCCCGCCAAGGCTGAGACCAAACCCAGGTCCTTTGGCGACGCGATTACGTGGATGTTGGACTGGATGCTCCTGGCTTCCTTCCGGGAGAACCTGAAGATGATCCGGGCGTTCAACGAAATGGCGGCACTCGAACGAAAGGAAAGCGCTCCGCCTTACCGGTATCGCCATGTCACGCCGATCATTGTTTCTCCCCTGGAATTCCTGCGCGCCGAGAGGATCATCGACTACGATGGGGATGTCTCTGCAAGATTAATCGAGGAAGGCTTCAAAGCGGCAAAATACGCCTTCGAAAAGGCTTTTCCAATTTCGCAAAGATGACCAGATTCCATCTCCGGCCATACGAATGAATCACGCTCATTTGAGAACATTATTTTTGTAATCCCAGATTCTTCGCAATGATCCGATCGACGACCCGTTTCGGCAGAAGCCTTTGAATCAACCGGCGGAGGAAGCTCCTGCCCACCACCGCGTAACGAACGCGCGGGTTGCGGGCCGTCAATGCCTGCCAGACGACCTGGCCCACTCTTTCCGGCGGCAGGCCGGTCTTACCGTTGCGGATCATATACGCCTCAGCACGCCGGGCCGATTCGAGATACTCCGTCTGCGCATAGAGCGATTTATCTGCCGCTTCCGCCTTATCCCAGATGGGTGTGGCAATCGGACCCGGGCCGATAACGATGACGTCAATCCCATACAGCATCAGCTCCCGGCGCAGGGCTTCTGAGAAACCCTCCAGTCCATGTTTTGAGGTTGCGTAGGCGCCCACAAAGGGAGCCGCCGCTAATCCACTGACCGAGCTCATGTTGATAATGCGTCCGGGCTGACCGCGCAGCGCGCGATCGACTCCCAGCAGAGGCGCGAACGCCTTGGTGATTACCAGGATGCTGACCAAATTGACTTCAAGTTGATGCCGGAACTCGTCTGTGGGGAGGTGGATCAGCGGCCCGGGCACCGCGATCCCTGCATTGTTGACAAGCCCAAAGAGAGTCTCCCCATTCATCTGTTGACGGACCTGTCCTGCGGCGGCCTGGACGGCTGCCTCATCTGTCACATCAAACAAGAGCGGGGTGAAATTTTCTCCAAACTCTTTAGAAAGCCGCTCGGCATCCTGCGGCTTGCGTACACTCCCAAAGACGCGGAACCCGCGCTCGATCAAAACTTTCGTGATGCCCCAACCGATCCCGGTCGAGACTCCTGTCACAACAACGCTTTGCATAAATCAATCCTTTTCTATCTTACTTTGTGTTGTGGAGCTTGAAAGACATAAACCGCTATGGGCTCACTTTTCCCCTTGAGTTCCATTAGGCGGCGTTCGAGATCCCCCAGATGTAGATGAGCAGCAGAGTATGTACCCTCGCTGAGGAGAATCTCTCCGGTATCTGCCTCGGAGGCAAGCCGGGCCGTGATGTTGACGTTATCTCCCAGAGCGGTGAAATCCATGGGATTGTCCTCGCCTCCGACCACCCCCACATAGGCGGGACCCGTGTGGATGCCTATCCCCACGGGAAGCCAGGGTCCTCCGGCATCGCTGTGGCCCGTGAGCCGAAGCAACTCCTGAGCTGCCTCGACCGCCTTACGTGGGTGCTCGGTGCCCGCGAACCCTGGAATGTAGAGCCCGATGGCCTCATCTCCCATCAAGCGATCGACCAGCGCGTCCGTCTGGATCATCACTCGCGTGGCAACTGTATAAAAGCGATTGATGAGCTGGCTGAATTCCCGGGCACTCATTTGCTCCGCCAGTGTCGTGGAGCCACGCACATCGGCGAACAGCATGGTCAGCACAATTTCGGCGCCGCCGGGGTGGTCGAATTTTTCGCAGGGCATACAAAAGCGGGGATTATATTTGGACTGGTCCCTGCCGATCAGACGCATGAGGGCACCACCGATGCCTTTGAATGGTGCGGCGCATAAGTTGCAGCGCGGGTCTGAGGGGAGCAATCCGTAAAGATGATAGAGATGGCGGCTGATCGGCTCGCCCTCGGTCAACATTTTGTACCACTGTTCTTCCACTGTTGGTTCCGTGGGCATGACTCTCTCCAATCGCTATTATACGGTTTTCAGGCTATTTGTTCATTGCATAGATTAAGAACGGCCCGTACTTGTCCTGTGCTTCCCTTTCAAAGGTCATGCCTATCTTAGTTGCCACGCCGATCGAGCCTTTATTGTCATGGTCGATCACGCAGATCAAGCGGGATAGATGCAAATGCTCCAAGCCGTACTGGACAATAGCCTGAGCCGCTTCCGTTGCCAGGCCCCGTCCCCAAAATGCTTTTGACAGGGCAAAAGCGACTTCCACTTCTTCCTGCCCCTCAATCGTCCACGGCAGCAAGCCACAGCGACCGATGAATTGCCCGGTATCCTTATACACCGTCGCCCAGAGCCCGAGCTCGGGAAACTTCGGATGACCGTTCATGAACCATTCCAGCTCTTCTTTGGTTTCCTCATAGCTGCGCGGGGCATCGGGAATATACTTGACTACATCCGGATCGCTGTAAAACGCGAACAGTTCATCGAGGTCTTCCAGGACCAGATGTCTGAGTAAGAGTCGTTGCGTCTCAAGAATATTCATACATCATACCCTTGCGGGTTTTCCTTTCCAGCCAGGATTGCCCTGAAATCGACTAATGCCTCCTGATAGCACCCGGGGTTGAAACTGTCGAAACTTCCTCCTCGAGGAAGCGTAATGCTGAGACAATGGAGGGCCATTCGTACACGCATTCGAAACTTAAATTCGGGGTCAGATCGATATCCGGCCATCTCCAGGAATTGGCTTCTGAGCTGGGGAGGGTAATACCACCACAAAAGTGCACCCAGATCAAAGGCAGGATCATCCAGCGACATGGACTCGAAATCAACGATATAGATTCTTCCGTCCTGTGTAAAAAGCCAGTTCGCATTGCAGATATCGTTGTGTGAGGAGACCAGCCCGGCAGATGAGAATTGCCGGATCTGTGATTCCAGCAATTCCAGGCTACGATCCACAATTTCAGTAACGCTTGAAACCTGTGCTCTGTGATGTATCCACCGTTGGCGAAGCGAGCTCAATGCATGCAATCCAGCATCTCTATGATGATTAGAAGGGACTGGGTCTAGGCTGTCCCTTACACCCGGATCATTATGCATGATGCGGAGAAGCCCGGCAACCCCCTCCAGTTGTTCTTGATAATCTCTTCTTGAAGGATTGCGTCTCCGAATCAAAGGCTGGACGATGACCGATGGGCCGCCTGCCAGGTGCCCGGAAGCCAAGACGGGTGGCGTTAAGCCTATCTCTGCCATCGCCTGATAACGTTCCACAGGTACACCGACCTTCACAAAATAACTTTGCTCACTGCCCTGCACAAAGTAGGTCTCCATTCCTGTGCCAGATGGAATCGAAAAAATCCAGCTTTGATTTGGAAAATGTTTCTGCAGAAAATTCCGCACTTCCTGCTGATGCTTTTGTCGATCAGGCATTGTGAAGCACTAGCCGGTCAGACTTTCAATACGATCGATATACTCTTCCAGAACTCCAAAGGCGTCCTCAATAGGCTGGGTGCTGGTCATATCCACGCCGGCAATCTTGAATACTTCCATGGGCGGTTGGGAGGAACCGGCTTTCAGAAAATTGATGTGATCCTGCGCGGCGTTGGGTTCACCGTTGAGAATCCGCCTGGCGATTGCATTCGCGGCGGAGATACCGATCGCGTACTGGAACGAGTAGAAGTCGATGTAAAGATGTGTCGTAAATGTGCCCCAGGTGATGCCGACGCGTTCGCGGTCCAGATCCATTTCACCGCCGAAACCCTCGCTGAAGAGATCCGCCATCAGCTCGATCATCGAGTCGGCGGTCAGCGCCTGTCCCTTTTCGATACGCTGGTGCGTCTCCAGCTCAAAGCGTGCCAGGGTGGGCATGATGAAGAAATAACGGTGGAAGTTGCCCATAGCTTCCTCAAGTAGAGCGAGTTGAAACGATTTGTTCGGATTTGTTTTGAGCAGGTGCGCCCGCGTCATCGCCTGGTTGAAGTTGGAGGCTGTCTCTGCCACAATAGAGGGATACAAATAATAGAACATTGGCTGGGCACGGCTGGCATAGTACGCATGCATGGAATGACCGAGCTCGTGGGAGAGCGTGCTCATGCTCCCGACGCTATCGGTGTAGCTCATCATAATGAATGGATGGGTGTCGCTGGGGACGCGCGTCGAGAAAGCGCCCTGCCGTTTCCCGGCATTCGGGGACCAATCCACCCAGCGGTCCTGCAAGCATCCTTTGCGCATCACACTGACATATTCATCTCCCATCGGCGCGAGTCCCTCACAGATCCAATCGACTGCCTGTTGGAAAGCGACCTTGTGTTTTTTTGTGTTAAGCGGCGCCCAGACGTCATAAGGATGTAACGTCCTTACGCCCAGCGCCCTGCGGCGGATTTTCCAGTAGCGGTGCCACAGGGGGAGATTCTTCTTGAAGATATCGAGCAGATTGTGGAACATCTCTGGGGGGACATTGCCATTGAAGAGCGTTGCCTCCAGCGAGGAACTGAAGCAGCGGGCTTTCATATTGAACACGTTTTGTTTGATCGATGTGGCAAGATTCCCTGCGAGCGTATTCTTGAATTCCAGATATTTGTCGTTGTAATGCTTCCAGGCCGTCTTGCGTGCTTTGCGATCGGTCCCACTGAGGACGGAGCCGTATGTGCTCTGGGTCAGGTCGATCTTCCTATTTTTGCTGTCACGCGCCGGTTTGAATTGGAAATCAGCGTTTGCCAGCATGTTCGTCGTATTGCGGGTGCTGATAAAAGGATCGCGCAGCATACCCAGAAGTTCCTCCACTTCGGCGTTGCGCACGTGTGCCTGTTTGCGGAACAGGTCATTAAAGTAATGTTCATACAGTCTCATCCGTGGGTCATCTTGAAGCCACTGCTGCAGTCTGGATTCCCCGATGCTCAGGAGCTCAGGATCCACGTACGAGGTCGCCGCACTGACCTGGGCCAGCGCGCTGGTCGCTTTTCCGTTCATCGCTGCCGCCTGCTGGTTCATTGCATCCACCGCGCTGGACATGGTGGCATAGACCTGCACCCGGGCGGCGCGCCGAGCCAGTACTTCCATGGCGTTCATCGCTTCGATGAACGTGTCCGGGCTGTCGCCGAGATGACCCTGAAACGCTTTGATGGAAGGGAGGGCTTCAACGATGCTCTGGAGTTCGGCGTCAAATTCCTCAGGCGAAGTAAAGACGCTTTCAGCATTCCACGTCTGATCCTTTTCGACTTGCGAGCGGGAGAGGGCAGTGGTCATAGTCAATTTCCTTTCGCTTCCATACTTTTTCTTGTGCGGCCCCAATATGGGCTGTGCCAATCGGCGATGATGAGCTTAGGCATTATACTCACAACGTACGCGTCGTCTCGGCAGGGAGCAGCTCACATTTTCAATGCGACAGTTGCGCAAAAGCCAAGGAGCCTCGAATATTTCGAGGCTCCTTCTTATGAAAGCTGGCAAATTTGATTCTCTATTAATCGATCTGCGGACTCGTAAAGTACTGGCCCAGCTGATCCTTGACCAGCATCCAACCCTCTGTATAACCTTTGGGGTGTTGGTACAGGTTCACTTTCACCCACACGCATCCCTTCGCGTCCCTGAAAACAGAGTCTGGCCGGTAGATCCAGGCTGTTTTATCGAGCCCCGAGGCGATGATCAGTCCACCAGGCTCACTCCGTACAAACAACCCGTGCTTGTAATTAATTTTCAGGGTCGACAGTCCATCACCGGAAGTAGGCGGACAGTTACAGGGCTTTGGAGGAGGATTGTAGGGGGGTGGGTTATAAGGCGGCGGATTCACCGCTCCACCCGGCAGATAGATCACCTGCCCGGCATAGATCAGGCTGGGGTTCTGGATTTGCGGGTTGGCAGCCAGGATATCGCGCCAGCTCACGCCCATGCGTCCTGCGATTTTGCCCAGCGTATCTCCCCACTGTACCACATAGGTGCCTGCTGAGGGCGGGTAGTAGCCCGGGTCAGAAGTATACCCTGACGGGATATAGAGCACCTGCCCCGCGTACACCCACCAGCCAAGCCCGGGGTTCGCAGACTGGATGGCATGGACGGTCGTGCCGCACTGCTGCGCGATACCGCTCAGCGTATCACCCCATTGCACCGTAACGTAGCTGGCACAGCCCGACCACGCGGATGCGCCCGTTACGGAGCCGAAGGATGCGATCAGAATCGCACCGACAATCATTAATTGGAAAATTCTTCTCACCATCGCGCTCTCCCTTAGATCGCCTTTCTCGAACTGGAAAACGTACTTAAGGCCCATCTCACTTTCGTATATACATAAGAATACTCAAAAAAAGGCACTTGTCAACAGGCAATTTGCGGAATTTAGTCACGCGTTCTGTGCAAGAAAATCACATCTACTCCTGGTCGTCCAACGGGATCTGGGATGAGCACAGGGGACAGTTCTCAGGCACCCAAATCTCATTAGGCAGGTATGAAACGCCCTGGACCGGCAAGTCCCTCTCCGCGAAATACTTCGCCCCTGCTTCGCCGAGAACCAATAACGCGCCAATGACGATTGTTCGGGCCCCCAGAGACTCAAGCTCGTTAAGCGTTCCACAGATCGCAGACCCGGCATTGATGACATCGTCCACGATGGCGATCCTGCGACCCCGGATGAGAGTGCGGAGATGCCCCGGCAGACCATATACCACGGGATACAGGGCATCCCTATTTTGAGGAACGATCCGTTCTGTATAGAGAAAATCAACTTCCAATGCGAGCGCAATAGTTTGTGCGATCAGCGCTCCGCCAACCATCGGTCCGCAAACGGCATCGATCCCGAACGACGATATCTTCCGAGCCAGTTCGGTGACAAACGGCTCGATCCTCTTCGGGCGTAACAGCAGGAGATCGAGATCCAGCCACAGGTTTCCAGGATGCCCGGACTCGAATCTGAAGTGTCCCTGACGTGCGTTAAGTAGCTTCAGAAACTCCGCTTGCGAGGGTCGGTCGATGGGGTTTTCGCTCATTTCCTTTGCGATCAATCTCCGATCACATTGGGAGAAGATGCGTACTTCTCAAGCAATTGTTCCACCTCTTTCCCCTTGTCTGCAATCTCATGGCTTTCAAATTTTTTGATCTCGAACAGATGAGTCAATTGTTCATATAACTCCGGTAGACCCAGAATTTCCACGATTTGTTCATGGATCCATTTATTGTAGGCGAGTGGGTACGTTCGACGTGCGATAAATAAGGCCTGCAAAAACTCCTGGTAGGCGTTGTAGAGCCGGTCAAAGGATTGAAAGTACAGACCGCGTTCCATGTAGAGCGGAATATGATGCAGATTGTTAAGGCAAAACCAGCGCACTCGTTCCAATCGTTTCTGGCGCAAATCCTCGTTGTAGTAAGGGAGCCATTGTGCTTTAAGCTGGTCTAAATAGTCGCTTCCCTGCCACAACGGAACGCTGTATTCCAGGAAGTTGCCGATCTGCAGCTCGAAGTCATCGGGTCCGGCAGCCTCATCCTGTTCGTGCGGCACGAAAACACCCTGGATAAAGTCCGGGTGCACCACCGAGTACTTGCCAGTTTTATATAATTCCTGGACAGCCTGATTTGATTTCTCGAATTCCTCCCAGCCGGCTTCCAACTCACGGATCTGGGACCGAGAGGCGTCAGGTTTGGCAAGCATGATAATATCCAGGCAGCTATCGCGGGTCGCTTTGCCGCGCGCACACGAGTTGACCAGCAGCACGGCATCGATTTTGTGGTTGGAGACGAAATAATCCGTGATCGCTTCTGCGGCTTTTTGATGTCCCGGGGTTGGGTAGGCTGCTTCCAGTTTCATGATTTTTCTACCAGGAAAACAAATCTCGATAGCCGTCGTTCACTTGTTAACGTATGAACCATGGAAAAGAATTTTTGAAGGCCCTCAAACCGATCGTCGCCTTCGATCTGGATCAAGTCCTCACGATGCTTCTGGCGGGAAGCATGCCAGCGTTCCGATACCAACTCGATGTTGCTCGTTACGTCTTCACAGCGAATCAGATTAAAGCCAGCCTCTTTGATCAGGTTTGTTGTTACCTCGAGGGGAACAAAAAGGAAAAAGCCAATGTTACTGCGTGCCGCCAGTTCTTCATTGGAGACCGGACCCGTAATCACCACTGGATCCGTAAACAAAGCACGTTTTCCTGATTTCAAGACACGCCGCCATTCCTTCAGGTAGCCAGGCCGGTCACGGAAGTGGTTCATGGAATCTGTGCACATGACCGCGTCAAAGGTTCCCTCCTCAAAAGGAAGCCGCTGATTTACATCGGCCAGCTGGAACCTGGCATTTATGATCCCCGAGTCCAGTGCCTGCTGATTTGCGGTTTTGATGCCTTCCTCGTTGATGTCTAGTCCAGTAATTTGACACTTGAATTTCCTGGCAAGATACAGCGCAGGTCCGCCCGAGCCGCTGGCGATCTCCAGCAGATGATCGCCGGGAGAGAGGTCCAGCCAGCTGTAGAACGTGTCATATTCGTCTGTGGTGATCCAGCTGTTTTGACCGATATCCTCCCCGAAGGTCTCCCGTCGAATCTCCGCTAGTACCCTATCCTGGAAGTTGCCATATGTGCTGTTATACAAATCAATGCGGTTCGACATATTTCTCTCCTAACTGTAAAGCGGATTACGCCAGAATTCTCAACCATCCCTTGCCTTTACTGTCGATCAGATCTCACAGCCTGCTCTGGTTTATGGGCTGCCATCTCCATCCAGGCTCTTGTTTGACAATGTATCCTAAATTAGGGAATGGCGGGAAATGTTGACCCAGCACCAAGCTTTTTGTTTCCGCCGCCAGATCAAAAACGGTCTTCTTGCTTACGCTGGCCGTTTCCGGGCGAATATCGTAGATCGGAACCCAATCCGGTCGTTCCAGATGGAGTGGATGGAGGACTGTATCCGCTGTATATAAAAGCTGTTCCCCTTGCGACTTGAAGGAAACAACCATGTGACCTGGTGTGTGTCCCGGCGCAAAATGCACCTCGACGCCCGGCAGCACTTCTTCTTCCACCTCTAATAATGTGATTTTATCCTTAAGCGGCGTTAACTTTTGCCGGGCAAATGTGATAAAAGATTCTCCCACCTGCTGAATTGCCCGCTCGGAAAACCAGAAATCCCATTCCTCCTGCCAAAGGAAAAAGGTAGCATTTGTAAAAATCGGCTTTCCTTCGCTATCAAGAGCCCCACCTACGTGATCGGGGTGGGCGTGAGAAATGAAAATCGTTTCAATGGACTGGGGAGAGATGCCTGCCTTTTCCATACTTTGCAACAGCCGACCCGTCGATGGAAATAAATCCCCAGCACCCATATCGACCAGGACTCTATGTTTTCCCGTATTTACATAAAGATAGGTGTAGGGAGTAGCAATAAATTCTATGGGCCAGCCATGTGCCTGTAAGTATGCCTGTACTTCCGAAGGTGGAGCATTCGTGACCATGGACTCCAGGGTATATTTTGCGCCCCCATCACAGAGCGCAAAACATTCAAAATTCCCTATTCGAAATGGGTAGAAGTCATTGGTAAAGCTGTAGGGATCAACCTGGCTTGACATATCTCATCCTAACTCTAGACCAATCTAACCTAAAACTCTAAGGCTTGAGTCGAAATAGTCACTATGTACCAAACAACCGTCCTTTAATAAATGGTCTCCGCATTCTGAGGTAGGCTTCTGATATGATGCAGGAAATGGGTGACATTTTTATCATCCTGTTCGGGATAGTGGAAACCGAAGTGATTTGCCACATCGTGAGCCGTTTGCCGGAACAGATCCCCCATGACGAATAAAGAGTCCCAGATATGCTCTGGTTGTGCATCGGCATAGGTGCTCTCCAGCTGCTGCCAGATCTCAGGCTCGAGGCATTCTTTGAAGTACTTTCCCATTTTTCCGGGCGATTTCTGAAAGTCTGTTTGCACGCCGAAATACCAGGCCAGCATTTTCATCAACTGTTCCCGCACGTAAACATCGAGCATATGTTTTGTGTATGTCAATTCATCCCGCCAGAGCCCCTTGGCGACATACGTGCTGACCCACCAGAACTCATTGCAGCAATCCTCAAATAGTTTGGCTGTAGGCGGTTTGGGAAGATAATCACGGTCACTTGGAGGTGGTAGTTCTGGGATCAGATGGTCCTTATCGAGGAGAATAACGGTGAGGCTATCCTCGAGACAGGCATCGATAGCCCTCACTGAATAGAAGCTCAGATCGATACGGTTGCCATCCAGGAACTGCATCAGATAGGTGTAATGTCCATCGTTTTCAGGAGGCGGATCGACCATATCCTCCGGCGTTTGCAGGATCATCATCTCGCCAAACTGGCTGAGAAAGGCCTTATTCCGTCTGTAGGGTTCGACCTCCCTGACAAGATAAACAATATCAAAATCCTGAAACGGATCCTTCTTCACTTGCGGATTCACGCGCGAGCCGTTCATGATGACGGCACGGATATCCTTATCATGCTCTGCAACACCCAAAATGAGCTCGAGCATTTCTTTTTCGCTGCGCATATTTGTCACCTAATGCTGTCGGGAAATCGGCCTTAAGGTCTCTCGTCACATCGATCCATTGTAAGTCACATCTTTGACGTGACAATTCGGGGTTCTAATGATGCCCAACCGGAGCCTCAGCAAGACTTGTAAACCATTCACAATTTCTTGCATAGAAAGACTGATATAGCACCTTGTAGAGGCTGAAATCGTAATCTCTCGTTTCCCAGGCTCTTTGCTATCCCCACTATGCTACGAGACAATTTGAACAATCTCTTTCACTGCATCTTCCACTTTCGCATACTGCGTAAATCGCAAGTATTGCAGGCTTTGTAACCAAGGCGGTGAATTCAGCGGCTTTTTGTAAAGTTTGACAGGTATGATTTTCATATTTCCACCATCACAAAACGCAATCATCTGTTGTGCTTCATGCATGCAATTCCCGCTGGCAAAATAATCATCAGACAACAGCGGAACACCAATTGCACTGGTAGCTAATTGCTTAAATATTTCATCAAGCCATGGTTGTCCAGGTCGAATAGATTTTCCATCCCGATAATCAAATACTGTTTGAAAGTGTTTCTTGAGCTCAGCACTGATATCAGCAGCAAGGTCCCGGTCTTTGCCAGAATAGCTGAGGAAAACAGCCTCTTTACGGAGCGCTGCACTTCGAAAATATGCTTCAGCCTCACCAATGGTGCTAATGCGCTTGACATCGGCTTTTATGGTAAACAAACGCTCCTGCAAACCGGCTTTGAGTTCATGCGTATTGCTCCATGCCAAAGTATCCTTTTTATATCCTACATCTATATCGCCAAAAAGAACCGTCTCCAGCAATGAAGTTGTTCCATCTTTGGTTCCGGATGGCTTCTGCAGGAGCCGAAGCATGGGGATAAACTGTCCATGAAGGTAAGCCGGCAATCCAGTTCTTGCCATATCCTCGCCAAAATCGACAAGCATCCAATCAGCCTCATGAAAAATTGTAAAGGTCTCGCGATTTAGAATTGGCGGCCACTGTAAAAACTTTAGGTCATCACACCCATGCTCTTTCAAGACGGCTTCAATGATCTGAGTATGCTTGCGTGCGTAGCCTTTATTGGATACATATGTAGGCAAAGCTATACCAATCGATGTTTTGGGGTACTGTGTATGCTTTGTACTGTATGTCATACTAGCAGTTACAATCTCGAGAAACTTCTTGAAATTCTCCTTGAAGGCCCTGGCATTCGGCACGTGTCCCGCACCTGTAATCTCACGAAAATTATATGGAACTGCCAAAATATTACTTGGATATTTTAGAAGAGATCCGTACCTTTCATCATAAAAAATGATAGCAGGTTTTCTGGATCGTATTGCCAAATCAAGTTCCAATCGAAAATAGCGCGAAGATTTTCTTAATTGTTCTGGCGATCTAGCTTCATCTGGCGAACCCGGAAACGGATAGATACCCATAAAAGCATCGGCGGCTCGAATCATACGTTCTAGGCGTGTAACATTGGTAGAGAATACGCCTTCATCCACCTCGAATTGGATTTCAGCCATACGTTCAAAGAGCTTAAAGAAGAAAAGATTTACCTCGGGGGATTTGTATCGATGACTTAGGAATGTGGTGAAAGCAACAGTCATAAACCACCTCTCAATGAGAGTCTTTGCCGGTGAGTATCGTGCTTATTGACAAGTATAGTTTTTACAATACTTGTAATCTCTACAATAATGCCTAGAGATTGAATTATACGCCCACCGTGACTGATTAATCTACAGTCAGCGTCTTTGACAAATTCCTCGGGAAGTCTGGATCAAAGCCGCGCATGACGCTCATGTGATAGGAAAGTAACTGCAGCGGCAGGACCGCGAGGAGGGCGTTGATCTGTGAGTTGGAGTGGGGGATGACGATCAGGTCGTCACCATTGGCGCGCAGTCGGGGATCCTCTTCAGCGACGGTGATCGTCCGGGCGCCGCGCACCTTGACCTCGTTAATGCCACTGATGATGACCGGCACGTCGTTCGGTCCTGCGACAAAGATGATCGGGAATCTCTTGCTGACCGCCGAGAGTGGTCCGTGCTTGAACTCGGTCGAGAGCATGCCTTCGCAATGAGCGTAGGTAATTTCCTTCAACTTCAACGCGCCTTCGAGGGCGATGGGATAGGTCGCGCCGTAGCCGAGGCAGTACAAGTCGTTCCACTCGTTGATGTCTCTGGCAATGGATTCGACCTGCGAGGCGACCATCTCAAGAGTCTTGTCCATTAAATCAGGGACGTGGCTCAGTTCACCTGTGTCTTTTCCGGCGAGCCGGTACGCCAGATACAAAAACGTCACGACCTGGTTGGTAAATGTCTTCGTAGCAGGGACGCTGATCTCATATCCACAGCAAAGAGGCAGGCAGAAGGACGTGGCTTTCGTCAGCGTGGAGCCGACCACGTTTGCCAGCCCAAGACAAGCCATGTTGCGTTTCTCGGCCGCCTCTAGCGCGTTGAGCACATCCTTGGTCTCGCCGGACTGACTGACGAAAATCCCCACATCATCGTGATTGACGGCGGGCGCGTACTGTGCGATGAACTGTGGCGCCAGCACCGGGATGGCTGCACGACCGGCCAGCTGCGCGATGTAGACCGCGCCCAAGGAGGCAGCATGATAACTCGTGCCGCACCCGATCAAATACAAATGACGCGCCTCCTTCATCTTCTCGATCAGGGGCTGGACGTCGGGGCTGCCGTCCAATACATGGAGCAGTTCACGCGCCACCTGCGCCTGTTCGTAGATCTCCTTGAGCATAAAGTGGGAATAGCCGTTTTTCTGCACGGCATCCATCGACTCAGTCACGAGCTCAGGCTTGCGGTCGATGCGCTTGCCATCCTTCACGGAGCGGACCTCGACCCGGTCCGCCCATAATGTGACGATTTCGCCATCCTGCGGGCGGATGACATTACGCGTGAGCGGGAGAATGGACGGAAGGTCGGACGAGACGCATGTGAAGCCCTCGCCGAGTCCCACCACCATACCGGAGCCCTTTTTGAACGCATACAGCTTGTCATCATTGGCGCGCCCGATGACGAAGGCATAATCTCCCTCGAGGTCGCCATACGCCAGGCGGATCGCGTCTATAAATTCATACCCGCGATGGATGTAGCGCTCCACTGCATGGACGCAGGTCTCTCCATCGTTCTGCGAATGGACAGTCATGCCCTCTGAAATAAATTGAGCACGCAGCTCGACATTGTTCACCACGTTGCCGTTGTGCGCGCCGACCATATCCCCATCGGAGTCGAGATGCGGCTGCGAATTAACCTGTGAAGGTTCGCCAAACGTTGCCCAGCGCAGCTGGGTGATTCCGCGCTGACCGCGCATCCCGGCGATGTCATATTTTGCCGCGACCACATCCACTTTCCCGACATCCTTGCGCAAGTCAATGCTGCCATTGTTCAACGTCGCCGCGCCGACCGAGTCGTAGCCGCGGTAGGTGAGTCGCTCTGCTGCTTCGATCAGAATGGGCCCTAATGCTTCTTCCGTATTCGTAACGTAACCGAAAATTCCACACATGGAAATTCCGCTCCTTATTGATGAGAGGACTCCAAAGTCTCCAGGCTTTGGGTTCGTTCCAAAATCTGGAGACTTTGGAGTCCAATTTGGTAAAGAAATTATATGTCATCGAACAATAAGTGATGGAGGATGGAACTCACCAGTCAGAAAGTAATTCCTCCCTCGCTTAATGTGAATAAAATACTTGACAGAGTCAAGTATTTTGAATAAGATAAGCCAATGACACAAGACCAGGAAGTGATCGACAAAATCAGGGCTTTCAACCGTTTCTATACCAACATCATAGGGCTGCTCGACCAGCATTTTCTGGACAGCCCCTTTTCTCTCACCGAGGGGCGTGTGTTATATGAAATCTGCAATACAGAAAATTGTTCTGCTAAAAAGATCCGGGCAAGTATCCTTATAGACGAGGGATATCTGAGTCGCATCCTTGATCACTTTGTAAAGCGGGGCTTGATCAAAAAAACTCGTTCACCAGGAGATGGCCGTTTGTGGATCATCCTTCCCACCGAAACGGGGAAACGTGAATTTGCCAGCCTGAACGACAACTCGAACCGCTTGATCTCTCGCATGATCGAAACATTGTCTGAGGAAGAGCGTGCAGACCTCCTTAGCCGGATGGAGGGTCTCCGCAGGTTATTGGAGAAAGCCGCATGAATAAAGTTTCAATGGACGATATTTCCATTCGCACCGAACTGTGTCCCGGGGATATTGGATATGTGACGTATATGCACGGTTCCCTGTATCACAGGGAATACGGCTATGGAATTCAATTTGAGAGTTATGTCGCGAAAGGGCTTTGCGAGTTTTACGAAACATACAACCCTGAACGAAGCCGCATCTGGGCTTGCGAACACAACGGTCGAATGATCGGTTTTTTACTCTTGATGGATCGCGGTCCCGCGGCGCAATTGCGTTATTTTCTGATCGAGCCGGTATATCGCGGGATTGGTCTCGGCTCAAAACTGATGAACTTGTATATGGATTTTCTACACGACTGCGGCTACAAGGAATCCTATCTCTGGACCACGCATGAATTGATGACTGCTGCGTCCCTTTACAAACGCCATGGCTTCAAATTGACCGAGGAAAAAGAATCAATTGCCTTTGGGAAACCGTTGCGGGAACAGCGATATGACTTGATTCTTACGTAGCAAGTAGATCACGTTTTCAACATAGCAATGCACATTCTCACACTGCGAGCGTGACCTACAACCTTTAATCCAGCTTCAAATTCCCATTCTCATCTAATGGAAAGAAGGGGTTGAACGCCACTTCCCAGCAATTTCCGTCGGGGTCGGTGAAATAGGAATTGTATCCGCCCCAGAATACTTTCTGTGGTTCCTTGAGGATCTTCACGCCTTTGGATTTCAGATCGTCGATGATCTCGTCCACTTCCGCCTCGCTTTTCGCGTTATAAGCCAGAGTGAATCCCCCAAAGCCATGTCCCTCCGGATCGACAAGCGCATCCTCTGCCAGCTTCTCCCGTTGATAAATGGATAAAACTACGCCTCCTGCCTGAAAGAAGGTCGTATCGTCAGCGCTGGAACTGGACGGTTTCCAGCCCAGGATCTCCGTATAGAATTTTTTCGACGCTTCAAAGTCCCGGACGCCTAACGTGACCAGATGTAGGTGTTGGTTCATGTGAACTCCTTATTTATTTTATATGAGAGCCCTCAGGTTGTTGCTTCTGGACTCATCAAAGACAGAACGCCATGACCGACCGCCGCGCTCGTTGCCAATAGACCAAGATAGATGGGGGTGTATACGACACCTGACATGACCGTCATGAACGTGCACATGCCGAGATCGTTATTGCCATCTCCATTGTTCTGCCCGATGCACCATGGGGTCAGGTTCAAGAGCCACAACACAGCCAGGGATAGTATCCATGCCAGAAATCCCTGTAGGAGGATCCACTGCCATGGGCGGCTCATTCTCGATCTCTGAAAGACGACTGGCAGTGCAAACCCAAACACCAGGCTGGTCATGGACAAAACCAGGAGAACGGCTGTATAGGTTGCCCGCCAGTAGTCCCTGTCCAGCCAGCCGCTCGACAGAAATACTATGAACAAAAACATCCCGGGCATTACAGTAAAGAATGCCGAAACCAGACGGTTTGCTGTGGACATAATGCCTCCACCGCCATTTTATCCCGGGCTGGCTTTCAGGGACTGTCAGGAAGATACAAATCCTATCGGGTCCTCAAGCTGCATCCCAGGGTGCGACGCCGCGCTGGCTGGTTCCGGTTAACGACCCGTAAATGGTCTCCGTTAAATCGGGCAGGACCTCTGCCGTTGCCGCCAGCAGACCAAAGCAGCCGGCGATCATCATATCGCCGAAGGGGACGGAGAAGTAAGGCTGAAGGCGGACGGGTGAAGGATGAATGGGCTGGAACATACTTCTACGCGGGCCCGTGACCACTACATCAAAATCGTCTTTGCCGAACACAAAGACCTCATCTGAATACATCAAAGCGCCGTGACCCATATCGCCAAATACATCCTGATGTCGCAGGGAACCATCTGCCAGTTTGCGGAGCAGCCGTTCGAGCTTTGTCAGGTCGATCTCGCCTGTGTGATGCTCGAAAACACCTTCGATTCCTTTTTCGCCCAGACGGAAAGCCAGCGTATGGAAGTTTCCCACATTACAGATGATCTTCTCTTTGCGTGTAGCGACGATGGGATCGAATCCGGCTCCCAGCACTGCAGCGGGCGCAGTATCCATCACGACCAGGGGACAGGGCAGCTCACCTGCCGAGTCCGCCACCGCTTGCAAGCGGGTCATGATATCGGGAATATCATTGGAAAGAAAGGCGAAAGAGGCAAGAGAGTTCTTCGCGCGTATACGTTCATCCAGATAATCGAACCGGAATTGGCGGTCGGAAACACCCGCGGGTGCATTGCCGTGATCAAAGACTGCGACGGCTATTGCCTCGAGATCGTTCAGTGCAATGCCATAATCGGCGAAGGTCTTTGAAATTAACGCAAAATCGAAATCTTTTAGTTCATGACGATGGACCATTGACGGTAGACCATTTGCCTCATCGTCTGAAATAACTTTTATGCCCAACGCCTCCACCTTTTCTAATTCGTCGTTGATCGTCGTCGCGGCGGAGGGAGTCATGTAAACGGGCACCCCAGCGCGGGCGTATTCCTCGATGGCCCAGGCTGAGGGTCCGCCGCCCATTTGATGTCCCGTAAGCAAAACCGGGGTCCGCGTGGGAAGCAGTCCCTTGAGACGGCGGTGAACCATCATTGTGGGGGAGGGCAGGATGAGCTTGAACCCGTTCTCGAGGTCGAGGCTCGAATCGTACAGGAAAATGTCCTGGGTGCCGGTGCCGATATCCGCAGTAAGGATTTTCATTTTTTGGTTAGCAGAATACCATTCCGCTCCACCTAAACTTCAATTCCCAGCCACTGGCGGATGAAATATCCGACCACGAATGAGAAAAGGGCAACGCCAAGACTTAGGCCCGCCATCTCTATAAAGCGCGCCCGAAAAGATTCTCCCTTTGCCACGGAGATATAGTAGTTGAATACAGCAATAATGATTACCGCGATTGTCAATGTGATAACCAGATCGAGGATATAGTTTTCAAATAATAGATAAGGCAGGACGAGCAGTGCGACCGTGATGATATAAGCAATGCCCGTGTAGATCGCGGCACGTACAGGCTGCTTGCTTGTATTTTCAGAACGCGTTGAAAGATACTCGCTTGCCGCCATGGACATCGAGGCGGCAATCCCGGTGATGAGACCTGAAAGGGCAATCAGCTTCACATCCTGCAATGCAAGTGTCAGCCCCGCGAGAGCGCCTGTCAATTCCACCAGCGCGTCGTTGAGACCGAGCACAATCGATCCTGCGTAGCGCAGCCGTTCTTCATCCAGCATGTTGATGAGCTGTTCTTCGTGGACATTCTCCTCGTGCTGGAACTTTAATGCTTCGGGAATCGCATTGGATAGCCCGGCATAATTCTCCTGGGCATTCTCTTCGCCCTGTTCCATTAACTTGATGCCGAAGGTAAAGCCGAAAACTATGCTGATCAAATAGTAGAACCAGACGTAGAACCAGCGCGGTTCGATATCCTGGTTTGTATATTTCTTCCAGCCATTGTAGTGACGTAACTCGTCTGCTGCGATCTGCTCGATGATCTTCGCATTCTCCGGTGAGCTGACCTTTTTTGCCAGACGCTTGTAAATATGATGTTCGGTGAGCTCCGTTTGTTGAAAGCTGAGGACCTGCTTACGGACACTTTCAGAAAGCTGCATGTTGTTCTCCTAATTTCGACTGCCTGTATTCTAAGCCATTTTGAGCTCCAGGTTCATTGGAAAGAGTCTATTTCTGTCTGGCAATCATCATTAATAGCATTCCTTGAATACTCCCGCTCCTTGCAATTCTGTGAATTTCATAGGAAAAAGGTTACAGGTGATTTTGATCGCTTACATTCATGTGTATAATTGCCTATCATCGTTCAGAATTCAACACTGCTACGTCGTCCCAAGGAGGATATATGCAACGCAAAACCCTACTCCCCAAACTATCATTCTTCATGGTATTGATACTTCTTCTATCCTCTGCCTGTTCCACATTCGCACCGCCCGTCCCGACCAGTACTTCTACTCCTCAACCTACTGCTACAGAGACTGCCGTTCCGACCAAAACACAACGGCCCACGTCCACTCCAAAACCGACGAGGACGCCGAACTTGGCTGCGACACAGCACATGAGTGACCTGCAGGCAGAGGCGCAGTCTTATTTTGACCAGGGATATCTGTCCTCGGCAGATGGCAAATTCAAGGAATATGATGACTTTAAGGAAGAATGGGCGCAGCTAGGTTGGTATAGCTGGTGGACTCTGAATCAGAATGCCAAAGACTTCTATATGAGTGCTCACTTTAAATGGACAAGCGCCTATCGCAGTGCAGACCTTTCCGGCTGTGGATTTGCGTTTGCCATTCAGGAAGACGATGACCACTATGCCGTTTTCCTCGACCGCTCAAAAGTTTATTTCGTCGAGACAGCCGAATATTACAGCGCCTTTAGCCCTACCCGTGGGTCGGGCCGCGTAGATTTTGGGAATCCCTTCGATACGCCCGTGGAAGCAGATTTTACCCTGATCGTCAAAGGCACTACTGCGTACGTACTTGTGGATGGGGAATTGCTTGGCGAATACACCCTGGCGCAAAGCAAGAACCTGCGAGGCGGCCTGGGGCTGACGCTCCTTTCCGGAACGAACAAAGACTTCGGTACGCGCTGTGAGATGACGGATATCCGCGTTTGGACACCCTGGGGTGGATAAACACTTCCTCATCTGAAGTTTCCTTCCCCTTGGTACACCTCCGCACCTTCTGGTGCGGAGGTGTTTTGATTCTTCCCACCGCGATGGAACCGCGCAGTGCATGAATGGAATTTGCGAAGTCCGCTGTATTAAGGAGTATAGGATCCTGTTGAGCATGATTATTACCGAATTCTGAAGGTAAGGTGTAACCTACGGGAACCAAAAGTCAGGTAGACAAGTGACTTTTGTCCTCCCATATTCAAAGGAAATCGAATATTATTCGCCTATTCTAAATCAAGGAGGACATATGCATCGCAAACCGCTGCATGCTTTTATGTCATTTATCTTTATTTTCGTATCCGTTTCTCTCGCCTGTTCCACTCCACAGGCGACACCTACACCTACATCTACGAATACCACCGAACCAACGGCCACGGCTACGATCACCCCGACGGCCACCCGGACCCCGCGTCCAACACCAACCCCCAGGCCGACACAAACGCCCAATCTGGCGGCGACCGAACGCGCCGAAGAGCTGAATGCCAAAGTTCAGGATTATTTTGACAAGGGTTACCTGACTACAACAGAGGGCCGCTTCAGGGAGCTGGATGATTTCAGTTATGACTGGGCACAATTGGGCTGGTATCGCCCCTTCCCGATCCAGGATTCGGTCGGCGACTTTATCCTGAGCGCCCATTTCAAATGGGACTCTGCTTTCAAGAACTCAGATATCTCCGGTTGTGGCTTTATTTTTGGCGTGCAGTCAAACGATGACCATTACGCAGTATTCCTCGACCGCCAGAAGGTCTTCTTCCTCATCACCGATAACACGGTCGGCTTTTCGAGGCCGGTTTCACCCACTCGCGGCAACGGAATCGTTAAATTTGATTACCCGGCAGAGGCCGATTTCACTCTGATTGTCAAAGATGCATATGCCTACGTGCTTGTAGACGGGGAAGTGTCTGCAGAATACACCCTTGCACAAAGCCGGTCTGCGAAGGGCGGTATTGGCCTGACCGTACTCTCAGGGACAAACAAGGATTATGGGACGCGCTGTGAAATGACCAATTTGCAGCTCTGGCTGCCAAAAGAGTAAACGAACAGATCCAAATCGTAGAATCAACCAGCCTCCGTGAATTGCTTACGGAGGCTTCTGTTTTGGGCTCCTGCCTCGCATTTAAATCAGAGTAGAGGTATCATATTACAATTATTTTCGGGTATTGATACGGAGCTATGTGAATGTCCAACCTCGCGCTGACGGAATTGCTCGCCAGCTATGTCCCAAAGCTGATCCAAAATAGAGTCATCGCGAACCCCGCTCCGATCGAATCGCCAGTGGCAGAGGACCTCCAGGCCGCCATCCTGTTTGCTGATATTTCGGGTTTTACTCTCCTTACCGAGCGCATGGCGGAAAAGGGTCCCACGGGGGTGGAAACGCTTGCACGCATCCTGAACGAATATTTTGGCCAGCTCATCGATATTATCCACACTTATGGTGGAGATGTGGTGAAGTTCGCGGGTGACGCGGTGATCGCGGTCTGGCCTATCCTACCAGATGAAGCTATCAGTGAGACAGTCACAAGGGCAGACCAATGGCAGTGGACCATGCGCGCCGCCGAATGTGCCCTCGAGGTCCATGAGCGCCTGAGCAATTACCAAGCAGAAGATGCCAACCTGTACCTCAAGCTGGCTGTCAGCCTGGGCAGGATCAATACAATCCACGTCGGAGGAGTCTTCAACCGCTGGGAATTTCTGATTACCGGTGCCCCTCTGGTCGAACTGGGTCTCGCCAATACCCTGGCAAAAGCAGGAGAAATTCTTATTACTCCTGCTGCCTGGAAACTGATCCACAATGACGCCAATGCCCAGTTGATTGAATTTGAACTGAAGGATGCCATTGCACAGGGGGGACGTCTTGAGGGCCTGAATAAGCCGTCATCGATTTTCAGATCACCCCAGAAGCCTGTCATCCCGGATGGCGCTGAAAATTCACTGCGTCCTTACATCCCTGGCGCGGTGATCAACCGCCTGACGGCGGGGCAAAGCAGCTGGATTGCCGAGCTGCGGCGCGTGACGGTACTTTTCATCAATCTACCCGATATCGACCAAGATACAGCTTTGGAGAGTGCTCAGGATATCGCTCGCCTCATCCAGCGCTCCGTGTATCACTATGAAGGCTCGATCAATAAGATCAATGTTGACGACAAGGGGATTACCATCGTTGCGGCATTGGGGCTACCTCCGTTCTCCCATGAAGACGATCCGGCGCGCGGAGTGCAGGCAGCGCTGATGATCCGCAGGGAGTTGACGAATCTCCATGTGCGCAGTCATATCGGCATTACCACCGGGCGCATTTTCTGCGGGTCCGTGGGAAATGACTCGCGTCGTGAATACACTATCATCGGAAACGCTGTCAACCTTTCGGCGCGTCTGATGGGAGCTGCCAGCGCGCAGGATGAATTGATTGCGAAGTACGTTGTCCCGATTCTGTGTGACCGTCTCACCTACGACAGCGCGAAGGAAGCGCTGGAGTTCGAGGCCCTCCCGCCGCAGCGTGTAAAGGGCCGCACCGAGCCGGTGGAGGTCTTCCATGCTGTCGAAGTGAAGAAAAGTGTGGTGCGCTCGAAGACGGAATTGATCGGCCGGCAGGAGGAGAAGACATTAATTGCGGCGGCGTTACAGGAGTTATCGCGCGGCGCGCCGCACCAGACGCTGATACTACAGGGAGAGGCTGGGATCGGAAAGTCGCGCCTGTTTGAAGACCTGATCCGCCAGGCGGAGACCCTGGACGTGAAAATGTTTGTGGGAAATGGGGATGCCATCGAGAAAGTAAGCCCGTATCACGCATGGCGTCCCATTTTTAACCAAATCTTTGATATCGATGAGTCATTTGCGCAGGGAGAATTCACAGACGCCCCCCAGGCATCGATAGAAGATAGCGTCCTGGCAAAACTCACCGAGATCGATCCGGACCTGGTGCGCTATGCTCCGTTAGTGGATGTTGTCCTGCCCATTTCTATCACCGATAATGAGCTGACCTCCGCGATGTCTGGCGAAATCCGGGGTGGGAATGTCCGGGAATTGTTGACGAGCCTGTTGGCGTTTGAAGCCAGCCAGTCGCCTATGCTGATCGTGATGGAGGATCTGCACTGGCTGGACTCCGCCTCCTGGGCATTGCTGGTGGATGTTCAGCAGAAGGTACGACCGCTATTCCTTGCCCTGAATACGCGGCCGCTAACGGACCCGGTCCCTGCGCAGTTCAAACAAATCCTTGACACGCCTGGAACCCGCCTGCTACGGCTCGAGGCGATGAAGCTCGACGACGTGGAGGCTTTGGTCTGTCAGCGGCTGGGAGTCAAAGCTGTGCCCCCGATGCTCAGCCGGTTGATCCGCGAAAAGTCCGAGGGGCATCCCTTCTTTGCGGAGGAACTGGCGTATGCTTTGCGCGATTCTGGGATTTTGATGATCGATAACCAGGAGTGCCGGGTTCATTCGCGCTTTTTGAACTTTGAGGATCTGACACTTCCCGATACTCTCCAGGCTGCCATCACCAACCGCATCGACAGCCTCGACCCTTCGCAGCAATTGACGCTCAAGGTTGCCAGCGTGATCGGACGCATCTTCGCCTTCCGCGTCCTGCAGGCGATCCACCCCATTGAAGCGGACAAGTCTTCGCTGCCCGATTACATGGAAACATTGACCCGTCTGAGCCTGACACTGGTCGAATCGGAAGGCCCGGACCTGGCCTATATTTTTAAGCATGTCGTCACACAGG
>Ga0114129_10002439_pt1 | contig 25811 bp, 28 predicted proteins | sample RhiMetdeltSRZDD1_FD_80071 | JGI IMG/M metagenome (GOLD analysis project Ga0114129, IMG submission 80071) | Populus rhizosphere microbial communities from Tennessee, USA - Rhizosphere MetaG P. deltoides SRZDD1 (version 2) (version 2) | ecosystem: Host-associated > Plants > Roots > Rhizosphere >...
ATAGAGCGTCCATGCACCCGTGTCGTAGCTGGGCAGCTCGGCGCGCAGCGACACCTCGCCCTTCTCGAAGAGCGCCATCGCGCGCTCGTGCCCGGCGATGGTCGCGTAGTCGTAGAGCCCGTTCAGGCTCTGCGCGAACGCGTTCAGGACGCGCAGGCCGCGCGAGAACGAATAGAGCAGGTAGTGGTTGCCGCCGTCCCGCCCGCGCACGCGTACGCCGAGCGGGGCGCGCGTCGAGAACGCGCGGATGCCGCGCCGCGCAACGCGTAGATACGACGGCTCGTCGAGCAGCTCCGACGCCCGCGACAGCGCCTGAATGGCTGTGCCCTGTGCCATCGCGCTCATCCACGGGGGGCTGCCGCCGCCGAACGAGAACCAGTACTCCCAGGTCGTGAAGCGGCCGCGGTGCGACGCGATCGCGACGAGTTCGTCGAGCAGCTCGCGCAGGCGCCGCTCGCGGCCGGAGCGCCACAGCCCGTTCGCCATGCCGAAGTTGGCGAGCGGCTGGATCTGGAGCCCGTAGCCGGGGTAGTACTGGAAGATCAGCTCGCTGTCCTCGAAGGAGACGCGCTGCCCGCTCGCGGGGTACGGGCGGTTCGGCCAGTACTCCGTGTTGCGCTCGAGCTGGAGGAAGAGCGCCGGCATGCGGCTCGCATCGAGCCGCTCCGTGCGCGCGATCCGCTCGAGAATCTCGATCACCGAGCTGAGCTGTGTCTTGCGGAGGCCGGTGAGGTTGGCGCGGGTCCGCAGCGCGCGCCGATAGGCCCGGCGCCACTCGCGCCGCTCCTCGGTGGTGATGTTGCCGGCGTCTAGTGCCTGCTTCAGGGCCTCCCCGACGGTCGGGCCTGCCGCAGCGCGCGCGCCGGGGGAGACTGCCTGGGCTCCGCCCCGGGGTGGGGGCAGATCGGACTCGGCGCGCGGGGGCAGGTAGGGGTTCTCGCGCACGACGGTGCTGTCAGGCCGCACCTCGAGCACGGGTGCGGCGCTCGCGGGCGCGACGAAGACCGCCGCGGCCACTGCGACGACCGCTACAGGTAGCCGCATCGCCTGCCGCTTCCCGGGTTGCCCGGGGGCGGAGGCCCACCGCGCTCCCGGGAGTAGCGTGCGAACCGCCGCGCGGTCCGGCAGTACACGCGCGCACCCGTCCGCTCGCACAGGTTCTCGAGGAACCCGGTCACGAGCACGTGGTAGTCCCACGTCGAGAGGTTCTTGTTCGGGAGCGCGTAATAGGACCAGCTGCCGGTGTCGTAGCGAGGCGTCTCCCGACGTGCCCGTATGTCGCCGGCGTGAAACAGCCTGCGGGCGCGGCGGTCGTCGCTCAGCTTCGCGTAGTCGTACAGGCCCGTGATCGCCTGCAAGAACGCGTTCAGCACGCGCAGCCCTGGCGCGAACGAGTACAGGAGGTAGTGCGCTCCGCGCCCCGAGTCGATCCGGACCCCGAGCGGAGGCGGCTTGAAAAAGATGGGGAGCGCTTGCCGCGCCGCCTTCATGTAGCGCGGCTCGCCGAAGAAGGTGGCTCCACGCGAGAGCGCCTGCATTCCCGTCGCCGTCGCCATCCCGCTCGCCCATGGCGGCGAGCCGCCGCCGAACGGGAACCAGTACTCCCACGCCTTGAACCCGCCGCGGCGCGACGCCACGCGCATCATCGAGTCGAGCAGCCGGTGGAGCATCTTCCGCCTGCAGTCGCGCGGGCGGTCCTGGCATTCGGTCCAGAGCCCGTTCGCCTTCCCGAAGTTCCCGAGCGGCTGGATCTGGAGCCCGTAGCCGGCGTAGTGCTGCAGGAGCAGCGGGTCCTTGCCGAACGAGACGCGCTCGCCGATCCGGATGTCGGGCTCCTGTTCCCAGAACTCGATGTTGCGCTCGAGCTGGAGGAAGAGCGCCGGCATGCGGCTGGCGTTCAGGCTCCCGCGGGCCGCGATCGCGGCCATGAGCCCCAGCACCCGGCCGACCTGGGAGCGGCAGCGCCGGCCCACGTCGCCACGGTCGTACAGCCTGTGCGCGTCGTTCAGGATCCGCGTGAAGCGGCGGTGCTGGTGGTCGCTGATGCTGCCCTTCGCGGCAGCGCGTTCCACCGCCTGCTTGATCTCGCCCTGCGCCGCCGTCTTCGCGGCCGGTGGGGGCGGATCGGGCTCGAGCGGCTGGATGTCGGGCTCGAGGTAGGGATCCCAGCGCTCGTGGATCTGGCCGCCCTCGACCACCAGGGTGCGGTCCCCCGCGACGGCCGCCGGCGCGGCCACGAGCAGCATGATCGCGGCGATCAGCGGAACGAGCATCTTGTCTTCAACGAATCACAATGGGGGTAGTTGCGGGTCCTTTTACGCCTCCTAGTAGCCTGCCCGCCGTGCTCGCCCCGCTTCGACGCTTGACGGCAGTGCTCCTCCCGGCGCTCCTCGTCGGAGCCCTCGTCGCCGGTTGTGGCGACGACGACAGCCAGGAGGTCACGGAGCTCCTCGACAAGGCGTTCCAGACGCCCATCGGCTCCGCCGACTTGACGCTCGACATCGAGGTCCAGCTCGACGGCATCGACGAGCTTCAGGACCCGATCGAGGTCAACCTCACCGGGCCGTACGAGTCGGGTGGCGACAAGCAGATTCCGAGCCTCGACTGGGATGTAACTGTGAGTGCCCAGAACCAGAGCTTCAACGCAAACCTGACCTCCACCGGGGACCGTGCGTTCATAGGGTTCCAGGGCACCGACTACGAGGTGAGCCAGGAGACGGTGGCCGCGCTGAACCAGACGCTTGCGGCCAGTGCGGACAAGAACGAGGGGCGCGACCTCTCCGACTTCGGCGTGAACCCTCGCGAGTGGGTCATGGACGCGAGCGATGAGGGCGACGAAGACGTCGCCGGCGTCGAGACGACTCACGTCTCCGGCAAGCTCGACGTGAGCCACCTGCTCGACGACCTGAACACGGCCGTCCAGGAGGCCGCGAAGCTCGGCGGCCCGGTCGGTCAAACTGCGCCGCCGGAGCTCACCGAAGACCAGAAGGGCCAGATCGAGGATGTCGTCCAGGACCCGACGTTCGATGCGTATGTGGGCAAGGACGACGACCGGATCCACCGGCTGTCCGCCGACGTTGACTTCGAAGTGCCCGACGACTCGCGCGACCAGGTCGGCGGCCTCGAGGGCGGCCGGGTGTCGTTCTCGATCGAGTTCGCGAACGTCGGCTCGCCGCAGCCCGTCACGGCACCGGAGGACGCGCGGCCGATCTCCGAGCTGACGCAGCAGCTTCAGGGCCTGCTCGGCGGGGCCATCGGCGCCGCGCCGCAGACGGGCGGGAGCGGTGGCACGACCGCACCGCCGCAGACCGATGCCGAGAAACAGAAGGCCTACGAGGAGTGCATCAAGACCGACCCGAGCGACGAGTCGGTCAAGTCCTTCTGCGAAGTGCTCCTCCAGTAGGGCGCCGTGGACCTGAGCAGCGTCGCCCCGTATGCGGCGCTCGCCGCCGCCCTTGTCGTCTTCCTCCTGATCGACCTGCGCTTCTTCGCGCGCGGGCGCGAGCCGAGCTTCAAGGAGGGGGCGTGGTGGTCGCTCGGCTGGCTGGTAGTGAGCCTCGCCGCGGCGCTAATCGTGTGGGCGCTCGACGACCGCGACGCGGCCGTGATCTACACGACCGTGTACCTGATCGAGCGCTCGCTCTCGCTCGACAACCTGTTCGTCTTCATCCTGCTGTTCGCGTACTTCGCCGTCCCGTACGAGCTGCGGGCGCGGCTCCTCTTCTGGGGCATCGTCTACGCGCTCATCCTGCGCGGCCTCGCGATCGCGGGCGGCATCGCGCTGATCGAGCAGTTCCACGTGGTCGTGTACCTGCTGGGCGTCCTCTTGATCGTTCTGGCCGCACGCATCTGGCGGGGCGTCGAGGAGAACGTCGACCCGGACCGCAACCTCATGGTGCGGCTGGTCCGCCGCTTCTTCCCGGTGACCGGTGCCTACCGCGGCCATCACTGGTTCGTGCACGAGGGCGGTGTTCGCTACGCGACCCCGCTGCTGCTGTGCCTCGCGGCGATCGTGTTCGCGGACATCGCGTTCGCGATCGACTCGATCCCGGCGGCGTTCGCGATCACGCACGACCCGCTGCTGATCTGGATGGGCAACGTCTTCGCGCTGCTCGGCCTGCGCGCGCTGTTCGTGCTCGTCGAGGGGCTGATGCGGCGGTTCCGCTATCTCGACGAGACAATCGCCGTCGTGCTCGGCCTGGTCGGCGTCAAGCTGCTGGTGGAGGACGTGGTGCACGTCAGCCCGGAGGCGAGTCTCGCCGGCGTCGGGCTTGCGTTCACGATCGGGATCTTGGCCAGCGTGTGGGCCGACCGCCGCTCAGGCGAGGTAGAAAACGATCCCGAGCACGGCGTACAGGCTGAGTAGCTGCACGCCCTCGAACCAGTTCGATTCGCCCTCCTGCGTCAGGAAGTTCGCGATCAGGACCGCGAACAGCAGCGCGCCGAGCTCGTAGCCGTTGAAGACAAGGGGCATCGCTTCCGGCCCGACGACGTAGGAGAGCAGCACCAGAACCGGAGCGACGAACAGCGCGATTTGCGCGCTCGAGCCGATCGCAATGTTGACGGCGAGGTCCATCTTGTCCTTCTTCGCGACCAGCACAGCGACCCAATGCTCTGCAGCGTTGCCGACGATCGCAACGACGAACACGCCCACGAAGAACTCGGAGAGGCCGATGTCATCGGCCGCCTCCGAGATCGACCCTACGAGGATCTCCGACATGACGCCGACGAACACCGCCGCGACGGCGAGCAGGGTCGTCGCCTTGCGGATCGACCAGCCGCCCTCCTCGTCGTGCTCCTCCTCGTAGGGATTGAAGACACGGCGGTGCGTCTTCATCGAAAAGAGGAGGCCCGAGAAGTAGCTCAGCATCAGGATGATCGCGACGCCGAACGAGAGGTCCTCGACCTCGCTGCTGAATGGGTGCCGCTCCTCGCCTACCGCGGGCAGGCTGCCCCCGTGAACCAGCTGGAACACGGCCGGGAGCATCAGCGCGGCGAGCGCCAGCAGGAGCATGGCCGACTGGGCGTTCGCGGCGGTGCGGTTGAACGTCTGCGTGTCGCGGTTCCAGCCGCCGACGATCATCGCGGCGCCCAGCACGAGCAGGATGTTCCCGATGATCGAGCCGACGATCGACGCCTTGACGACCTCGTGCAGGCCCTCGCGCAGAGCGAAGAAGGCGATGATGAGCTCGGGCGCGTTCCCGAACGTGACGTTCAGAAACCCGCCGATCCCCGGCCCGGTCCGCTCGGCGATCTCCTCGGTCGCGGTTCCCATCAGTGCCGCCGTCGGGATCACCCCGAGGGCTGCGGCGCTGAACACGAGCACCGGCGACGCGTGCGCCAGCTCGAGCGCGATCGCCGCCGGGATGAATACGCCTAGGTAGTAGACGGGCCGCACAGGCCCGGGACCCTAGTCCTCGTCTTCGTCGAAGTCCTCGTCGGGCTCGAGGTCGTCCTCTTCGTCCTCGTCGTCGAAGCCGAGGTCGTCGTCGTCACCGTCGTCCGAGAGGGCACGGCGGCCGTCCCCGCCGTGGTAGGTGGACTGGAACTCCTCGAGCAGCTCGTCGCGCTGAGGCTCATCGAGCGGCAGGTCGTCCGAGACGAGGACCCAGTCGGCGCCCTCGAACTCCTCCATGTTGAAGATCTCGGAATCCATCGACGGTGAGTCGTCGACGACCACCATCACCTCGGTCTGCGGGTTGAAGTACGTACCCGGCCGGATCAGGAGGTCCTCGAGCTCGAAGCGTCTCTGCTCAGCCATCGAGCGCTATCTATACCCGATATGACGGAGCCCGACCACGTCGCAATCGGGACCTGGAGCGGCGGGCGATTCATGCGGTTCGGCGAGCCGATCGACGAGGACCGGCTGGTGGCCCTGCTGCGCCCCGGGAACGGCATCAGCACCGTTCTGACGGCGGATGTCTACGGCGAGGGCGAGGCCGACCGCCTGCTTGCACGGGCTCTCGACGGACTCGAGCGCAACAGCTACTTCGTGGCTGGCGCCGTGGGCCATGACTTCTACGAGGGCGAGCGCCAGGGCGCGAAGGGCTTCCCTCGGTTCACGCAGACGCGCAGCGACTACGGCGGCTACCTGAGGATGGCGGCCGAGCGCTCGCTCGAGCGATGCGGCCTCACGTCGTTCGACCTACTCCTGCTCCACAACCCGGACCGCGAGGGCTACACGAGCGACGCGGTGTGGGAGGGCATGCGCGCCCTGCGCGACGAGGGGCTCGCGCAGGCGATCGGTGTCGCGCCCGGGCCCGCGAACGGCTTCACGCTCGACCTGATCACGTGCTTCGAGCGCTTCGGCGAGGCGATCGACTGGGCGATGATCATCCTCAACCCGCTCGAGCCGTGGCCCGGGGAGATGTGCCTGCCGGCGGCGCTCGAGGCGGACGTGCGCATGATCACGCGCGTCGTGGACTACGGCGGGCTGTTCCACGACGACGTCCTGCCGGGGCACCCCTTCCCGAAGCACGACCACCGCAGCTTCCGGCCCGCGGGGTGGGTCGAGGAGGGACGCGCGAAGCTCGAGCAGATGCGCCACGTCGGCGCGGCTCACGGCCTTACACCGCTCCAGCTCGCGAGCCAGTGGAACCTGGCCCACGAGCCGGTCGAGTGCGTCGTCCCGACGCTGATCCAGGAGCCCGGCGACGACGCCAAGGCGATCGAGGACAAGCGGGCCGAGCTCGCGGCAGTGCCGCGCGACATCCGTCTGAGCCCCGACGAGGTCGCCACGCTCGCCTCGATCGGCAACAACAAGGGCTGCATGAAGCTGAAGGGCGGCGTCCCCGACCACGACGGCCCCGAGCTGCCCGACCGCTGGGAGCTGACGCCGGAGCTAGCGCAGGCGGCCGGCCGGTGGGGGATAGAGCCGGAGAAGGACCTGGTGCCGACGCACTAGAGGACGCCCTTCGCGTCGTCTCCGGCCGGCACCGGCTCGCAGAACAGGATCGTCGGCGGCTCCGCCAGGTAGCTGAACACCTCTTGCATCGCCGCCATATGCGGCATTGCGAAGTGTGTGTCCAGATCGGCTTGCGATCGCCAGCGCTCGACGATGGTGAACGTGCCGGGCTCGTTCGTCGACCGGTGAAGCGTGTACTTCACGCACCCGTCCTCGCCGTGGGAGGCGTCGATCACGCCACGCAGGAGCTCGAGTGCGCGCTCCTCGTGCTCGGGCTTGACCTTTGCGACCGCCACGACGGTGACCTCGTCCACGTGCTCAGGCTCCCAGGTCGCGCAGCTGTCGGTCAATCTCTTCCTCGACGTCGAGCGGCGGTTCGCCGCGCCGTGCGCGGCGCTCGTTCTTCGCGATCACGAGCTGCCGCACCTCGTCGCGCAGCGCCTCGTCGCGTCCTCCTACGGCCGGGCGTGTGAGCGCGGCGTATTCCGCGTCGACGTCGAGCGGCGCTTCACCGCGCGCGACCCGGCGCGCCGACTTCGCCTCCAGCATCTGGCGCGTCTCGGCCTCGGCCTCGGCATCGTATGCGGCGGTGCCCGGCTTCGGGCCCCGCATGGGCCGGTCCGGCTCGTCGAGCGAAAACGCGCCCTTCCCGATCCCCTCGTACAGCCGGCCCGAGCCGACGTATGCGACGGCCGCGAAGACCGCGGCCACGACCCCGATGATGATCACTACGGTGCCGAAGGTCTCTTCCACTGCCGCTAATAATTACCTCCGCGGGACATCCTGTCCCGCGTTCTGATGGCCAACTTCGACCTCCAGTCTCAGATCTGACATGTGGTCGAGGCTGCGGCGGAAGACGATGGCCCCAAGCAGGCCCGCCGTGTTCCCCGAGCAGCTCGGCCTCGTGTTGCTGTGCGCTGCCGCGATCGGCTTCGGCGTATGGCTCTTCATCCGCCTCCTCACGGGGTAGCGAGCTTTCGGTACCCTTCGGGGCAGCAACTTTGACTGACGAATCAATCAGGAGCGCCTAAGTGGTCGATTTTTCGCTTACCGACGAGCAGAAGGACATGCGCGAGATGGCGCATAACTTCGCGGAGAAGGAGATGCGCCCGGTCGCCTGGGACTACGACAGGGACGGCACGTGGCCGCAGGAGATCATCGAGAAGGCCTGGGAGGTCGGCTTGATGAACACCCACATCCCCGAGGAGTACGGCGGTCCAGGGCTGGACTACGTGACCGGCTGCATCATCGAGGAGGAGATGGGCTGGGGCTGTTCCGGCATCGGTACGTCCCTCATGTGCAACGGCCTGGCCACCGCGCCGATCGCGATCGGCGGGTCCGAGGAGACCAAGAAGAAGTATCTCGGCACCCTCACCGAGGAGCCGAGGCTCGCGTCGTTCTGCCTCACCGAGCCGGATGCCGGCTCGGACGTCTCCGGCATGAAGACGACGGCCGTCCGGCAGGGCGACAAGTACATCCTCAACGGCTCGAAGTGCTTCATCACGAACGGCGGTTACGCGGACTACTTCACGGTCTACGCCAAGACCGACAAGGACGCCGGCCACAAGGGCATCTCGGCCTTCGTCGTCGAGAAGGAGTGGGGCGTCACCGTGGACAAGAAGGAGGACAAGCTCGGACAGCGCGCCTCCAACACCGCGACGGTCAGCTTCAACGACGTCGAGGTGCCCGCCGAAAACCTGCTGGGCGAGGAGAACAAGGGTTTCAAGCTCGCGATGATGACCCTCGACCGCACGCGCCCCGGCGTGGCGGCGATGGCGGTCGGCATCGCGCGCGCCGCCTACGAGTTCGCCCGCGACTACTCGCTCGAGCGCGTGCAGTTCGGCGTCCCGATCGCGATGCACCAGGCGATCCAGTTCATGATCGCCGACATGGCCACCAAGATCGAGGCCGCGCGCCTGCTCGTCTGGAAGTCCGGCCAGCTGCTCGACGTCGGCGAGCGCAACACGCTCGTCTCGTCGCACGCCAAGCGGTTCGCCGCGGACTCCGCGATGGAGATCACGACCGACGCCGTGCAGGTCTACGGCGGCTACGGCTTCATCAAGGAGTACCCGGTCGAGAAGCTCATGCGCGACGCGAAGATCATGCAGCTGTACGAGGGCACGTCCCAGATCCAGCGCCTGGTCATCGCGCGCGAGGTGCTCATGCCGCGCAACATCTCGGCGCCGCAGCCGGAGGCGGTCGGCGCCTCGGCGTAAAGTTCACGCCAACAGGCGAGTGTTTTTCGAAAGGGTCGCCGCGAGGCGGCCCTTTCTCGTTGAGGTGGAGTCACAGACCGGACAGCGGCGCCGCCTGACGGCGGCCATGCGCGAGGGCGAGCAGGTCTCGCCGCTCGAGCTCTTCTTCGACCTCGTCTTCGTCCTCGCGCTCACGCAGTGCACGCAGCTGATGTCGAACTTCCCGACCTGGGGCGGCGTCGGGAAGGGCCTGCTCGTGCTCGGACTGCTGTGGTGGGCGTGGGTCGGCTACTCGTGGATCACGAGCGTCGTGGACCCCGAGGACGACTCGGTCCGGCTCGTGATCTTCGCCGCGATGGCGGCGATGCTGATCGTCGCGCTCTGCGTGCCGAGGGCCTTCGGCGGGCTGTCGCTCGAGTTCGCGCTCGCGTACGCCGCCGTCCGCTACGGCCAGCTCGGGCTCTTCATGATCGCGAGCCGCGACGCGCCCGACTTGCGCCACTCGGTGCTGACACTCGTGGGCAGCACGACGGTCGGGGTGGGCATCCTCGTCGGCGGGTCTTTCCTGGACCCGGGCGCGCAGGCCGCGGTCTGGGCCGTGGCGCTCGTGCTGGACATGGCCGGTCCCTACTTCTTCGGGAGCGAGGGCTGGCGCCTCGTGCCCGCCCACTTCGCCGAGCGCCACGGGCTGATCGTGATCATCGCGCTCGGCGAGTCGATCGTCGCGATCGGGGTCGGCGTAGCCGGCGAGCTCAGCTTCGGTCAGGGCACCGCTGCCGTCCTAGGCGTCGCGCTCGCGGCGGCGATGTGGTGGCTCTACTTCGACGTCGTCGCGCTCGTCGCCGCGCGCCGGCTGGAGAAGGCTGCCGCCGGTCGGGAGCAGAACGAGATGGCACGCGACTCGTACTCCTACCTCCACTTCCCGATGGTCGCGGGCATCGTGCTCGTCGCCCTCGGGATGAAGAAGACCCTCGGAGATGTCGACGAGGCGCTGAAGACGGTGACGGCGTTCGCGCTGCTCGGCGGGCTGGCGGCGTACCTCCTCGCTCACGTGTCCTTCCGGTACCGCCACATCCATACGATCAACACGCGCCGCGCAGGCCTGGCCGTGATCCTGCTCGCGTTCCTCCCGGTCGCGACGGAGATCCCGGCCCTCGCCACGGTCGCCGCGGTCACGACGCTCGCCTGGCTTTTGATCGTGGTCGAAACGCGCAGCTACGGCGAAAGCCGTGCCCGCCTCCGGCACGCCCACCACGCGCATGAGGCATCCTCGTAGCGTGCGCGCCCTCATCGTCATCGCCGCGCTGGCGGTCGCCCTCGGCGGGTGTGGAGGGGGTGACGACTCGGGCGCGATCACGGGCGGGACCGGCGACGACAAGCTCACCGGGACCGACGGCGACGACGTCCTCGATGCGAGCTCGGGCGAGGACGTCGTCGAGGCAGGCGCCGGCAACGACGAGGTCACGGGTGGGGACGACGCGGACTTCCTCTATGGCGGCGACGGCGACGACCGCTTCCTCGCGAGCGAGGACGACGCGGTGGACGTGCACGACTGCGGCGAGGGGACGGACTTCGTCGCCGAGCCGGACACGCGCGACCAGCTGCTGCCCGGGTGCGAGGAGGCCGCCTGGCGCGACCTGCCGCCCGGCCAGCCATACAACAACAAGATCTCGGTCACGCCCACGCTCACGGGACGCACGGTCGAGTTCGAGGCGACGTGCCCGAAGGGCTGCGCGGGCACGGTCGACCTCGCGACACCCACCGACCGCAAGCTGCTGGGCCGTGGGCGCTTCCAGCTCGCCGCAGGCCAGCCCGGCCCGGTTACCGCGGCGCTGACGAGGCTCGGCGCCGAGCGCGTGAGGGCGGGCAGCTACTTCCGCGTCACGATGCGGGGCGCGCCGGGCGTGCACAGCGGATTCACCACATTCGTCCGTCGCTAGGCTCGCGCTACGTGGCCGCTCAGCGCAAGCCCCGCGGCGCCACCCGGCGCGCCGTCGCGGAGACGACAACCCTCGCCGATGCCCAGGCTGCCGTACGTGAGCCGGTCCGGAGGCGGCAGGGACCCGGCGACCCGTTCACGGGCGAGCTGCGCAGGCGGGAGGTGCTGCCGCTGCTCGTGATGCACGTGATCGCGAGCGGGCCCTCGTACGGCAACCAGCTGATGGACCGCATCTCCGAGCTGACGGAGGGCGTGCTCTCGGTGAACCCGAACACGATGTACCCGCTGCTCCGCCAACTCGAGGCTCGCGGCCTCGTCGAGGGCCGCTGGGAGCACCCCGAGCGGCGCAGCCGCCGTTACTACTCGCTCACTCCCGAGGGCAAGAAGGAATACAGGCGCCTGCGCAAGGACGTGCGTCCCTTCTTAGACTCAGTCGGCCGTTCGATAGGCGAGATCGTGCGGGAGGTGTATGGGGGTAACTAGCGCAGTGCGGCACGTCGAGCTCGACCCGGGTCATGCCTGGGCGTTGTGGACCGACGTGCGCCGATGGCCGACCTTTGTCGAGGGCTTCGCCAACGTCGTCGAACGCAGCCCGGAGTGGCCCACGAAGGGCGCCAAGGTCGTATGGACCTCGACGCCGGGCGGCCGCGGGCGCGTGACCGAGAAGGTCACGGCCGCCGAGCCGGCGGCACGGTTCGAGACGCAGGTGTTCGAGGAGGCCCTCAGCGGGACCCAGCGGACGTCGTTCACACGGGCCGAGGACGGGCGCACGCGGGTCGAGCTCCGGCTCGACTACGAGCTGGCGCGGAGCGGGCCGCTGCGCGCGCTCGCGGACGTCCTGTTCATCCGCCGGGCGCTCACCCAGGCGCTCCACCGCACACTCGCCCGCTTCGCCACCGAAGCGGCCGAAGAGGCGGCGCTGTAGCCTGCCGCGGGCCGCTACCACGGAGGAACCGACCGTATGTACGTATTCAAAGCTGCCGTAGTGGGCGCCGGCACCATGGGTGGGGAGATCGCCCAGGTGATCGCGTCCTCGGGCGTCGACGTCGTCCTCAAGGACGTCGAGCAGAAGTTCGTCGACCAGGGCCTCGAGAAGGCACAGCAGGTGACGCAGGGCCAGCTTGGCGGGCTCGTCAAGAAGGAGAAGATCACCCAGGAGGACGCCGACAAGCAGGCCGAGGAGATCGTCGGCCGGATCACCGGCACGACCGAGTACGAGGGCTTCGGCGACGTCGACTTCGTGGTCGAGGCGGTCCCCGAGCGCATGCAGATCAAGCAGTCGGTGTTCGCCGAGCTCGATGCCGTCACGCCCGGCCACGCGATCCTGTCGTCGAACACGTCGGCGCTGTCGATCAGCGAGATGGGCGAGGCCACGAGCCGCCCGGACCGGGTGGTCGGCTTCCACTTCTTCTACCCCGCGTCGATGATGCGGCTGATCGAGGTGATCGAGGGCGACGAGACCTCCCCCGAGACGGTTCAGGCGGCGGCCAACTTCGCCCAGCAGATCAAGAAAACGCCGATCAAGTGCGGCGAGGCGCCGGGGTTCGTCGTGAACCGGATCCTCAACTCCTCCGTGTCCGAGATCTGGCGGGTCCAGGAGGAGGAGGGCATCGACGTCAAGGAGATCGACAAGGTCGTACAGGAGTCGAAGACCGTGCCGATGGGGCCGTTCTTCCTCACCGACCTGCTCGGCCTCGACACGGTGCTGCACGTCGCCGAGCACCTGAGGGAGAGCTACGGCGACCGCTTCTACGTCCACTCAGGCATGAAGGAGCTGGTCGAGGCGGGGAACCTCGGCCAGAAGACCGGAAAGGGCTTCTATGAGCACGGCAGCTGAACAGACATCCGCCACCGACACCCTCGTCGAGCGGTTCGGGCTCAAGGCTCTGGTCGAGTCGTGCCTCGTCCTCGAGGAGGGCATCGCGTCCGCGAAGGACATCGAGATCGGGATGATGATGGGCGCGGGCATCCTGCCGGGGCCGTTCGCGCGCGCGGACGCGCAGGGCCTCGACGACGTGCTCGAGGCGCTCGAGCGCGCCAGCCGGGAGTGGGGTGAGGGCTTCGAGCCTCCGCTGATCCTCAAGCGCCTCGTTGCGCAAGGGAGGCTCGGCCAGAAGACCGGCCAAGGATTCTTCCCGTACCCGCAGGTCGAGGGCGACGACATCGTCAAGCTCGAGGATCGCGGCGACATCGGGATCGTGTGGCTCAACCGCCCGCCGGCCAACCCGCTCTCGCCGGAGCTCGTGCAGAAGCTGATCGAGACCTGGGAGCAGGTGGACGGCAAGTTCCGCGCCGTCGTGTTCGCGTCGTCGAACATCTTCACTTTCTGCGCGGGTGCCGACATCAAGGCGTTCACGAAGATGGATCCCGGCAAGGAGGGGCGCGAGCTGGTCGAGTCGGCGCACCGCTTCATGCGCGGGATGGAGCAGTCGAAGACGGTGACGATCGCGGCCGTGAACTCGATCGCGTTCGGCGGCGGCTGTGAGCTCGCGATGGCGTGCGACTTCAGGATCGCCGCCGAGTCGGCCACGTTCGGCCAGCCGGAGATCAACCTCGGGATCATCCCGGGCTTCGGCGGCACCCAGCGCCTGCCGCGGCTCGTCGGGGAGGCGAAGGCGCGCGAGATGAACCTCGTCGGCGACCCGATCGACGCCTACGAGGCGTACCGCCACGGGCTCGCGAACCAGGTCGTGCCCGACCACGAGCTGTTCGACACAGCCCTCCAGTGGGCGCGCAAGCTGTCGCAGCAGGCACCGCTTGCGATCGAGCAGATCAAGAAGGTCTCGGCTCAGCCCGAGCTCGACAAGGGGCTCGAGGTCGAGGGCGAGGGCTTCGCGACGGTGTTCGGGTCCGAGGACGCGAAGGAGGGCATCGGAGCCTTCCTCGGCAAGCGCCAGCCGAAGTTCCAGGGGAAGTGACGCCCTCCGTCACCTCCACCGACGCTGGCCGCCTCGCCGACCTGCTCGGCCAGGCGGAGCGGGCAGTCGTCCTGACGGGCGCGGGGATCTCGGTGCCGTCGGGTATTCCGGACTTCCGGACGCCGGGCAAGGGGCTGTGGGAGAAGGTCGACCCGATGAAGGTCGCGCACATCGACGCGTTCCGGCGCTCGCCGGACGAGTTCTGGACGTTCTACGGGCAGCGCTTCGCGATGCTCTCCGAGATCCAGCCGAACTCGGCGCACGACGCGGTCGCCGAGCTCGAACGGCGCGGTGTCGTGCGCGGCGTGATCACGCAGAACATCGACCGTCTCCACCGCACCGCGGGCTCCGAGAACGTGATCGAGGTCCACGGCTCGATCGAGTGGTGCATCTGCGAGATGTGCGGCGGCAAGGTCGGCTACGACGACGTCAGCGCGATGCTCGCCAACGGCACGCCAACGCCTGAATGCTCCACCTGCATAACGCCGCTCAAGCCGAACGTCGTGCTGTTCGGCGAGATGCTGCCGGAGGACGCGATGGCGGACGCGACCGCGCTCGCCGCCGAGGCTGACCTCATGGTCTGCATCGGCTCCTCGCTCGAGGTCTATCCCGTGGCGGGGCTGCCGGGCCTCACGCTCGACAAGGGCGGGCGGATCGCGCTGGTGACGCAGGGCCGCACTCCGTACGACGGCGAGGCCGAGGTCAAGCTCTCGGGCGACGTCGTGGCCGAGCTCGACGCAGTCCTCGCAGCGCTGAGCTGAAGCCCGAGACGCTCATCGTCGTGATGATCGCCGCGCTGTTCGGCGTCGGGGTCCTCACCGGCGGTGGTGACGACGAAGACAGCGCATCGCCGGAGCCGGTGCCAGACGTCGAGCGCGTCGCGCACCGGCTCGAGAAGGTCCGCAAGCTTCGCTTCGAGCACATCCCGCCCGTGCGCACGGTCACCGCCGACGAGGCGCGCGAGGAGGGCCTGGCCGAGCTCGACGAGGAATATCCACAGAAGCGGCGCGCCGCCGACGAGCAGATCCTCAAGCTGCTCGGGCTGCTGCCGGAGGAGTCCGATGTGCGCGAGCTCGCCGGGACGGTCTTCGGCGAGGAGGTCGCCGGCTTCTACGACGACCACACGAAGGAGATGACGCTCGTCGAGGGCGCGAGTGGGGGTACGGAGGGCGAGATCACGCTCGCACACGAGCTGACCCATGCGCTCGAGGATCAGCACTTCGGCCTCGAACAGGAGTCCGGCCTCGACGACGAGCGGACCGCACAGACCGCGCTCGTCGAGGGAACGGCGACGATCGCGATGGCCGACTACGCGGGCCGCTACCTGACTGGCGGGCTTGCCACGCGAGACGACTTTCTCGACCAGCTGGCGTTGACGGACCTGCTCGGCAGCTCGAGCAACCTGCCTCCGTACATGCAGCATTCGCTGCTCTTCCCGTACGCGGCCGGCGCGCGGTTCGTCGACGCGATCGGGACCTGGGGCCCGGCGAATGCCGCCCTGCGCGGGCGCGGGCCGATCTCGACCGAGCAGATCCTCCACCCGCAGAAGTACCGCTCGCGCGAGCGCCCGCTGCGTGTCGCCGCGGCGGCGCCACCCGGCCCCGGATGGAAGCGTGCGGCACACGGGACGATCGGCGAGTTCGACACCGCCGAGCTCATCCGCACGTCCGACTCCGCGGTACGGGCCGCGCGCGCGGCCGGGGGCTGGGGCGGCGGTCGCTACGACTTGTGGCAGCGAGGCGCTGAAAGCGTCCTCGAGCTCGCCTGGCGCTGGGACACGCCCCGCGACGCGGCCGAGTTCGCCTCCGCACTCCCGCGGTATGTCGAGCAGACCGTCGGCGACGTGCCGGTCGACGTGGACGTGGGCCCGACCGTCCGGCTCACGATCGGCCCGGCCAAGTAGGGTCGCCCGTCGTGCCGCGCACCTTCGTCCATCGCGAACGCGTCCGCTTCGGCGACCTCGACGCGATGCGCCACCTCAACAACGTCGTCTTCCTGCGCTATTTCGAGACGGCGCGAATCGCGTTCATGCGCGACATGTTCCCCACGCACGACCCGGCGCATCCGGAGACGACGAGGAGCGGCCTGATCTTCGCGGAGTGCCACATCAACTACCGCGCGCCCGTGCACTTCGACGAGGAGGTCGCGATCGAGTGCGCGGTCGGTGAGATCCGCCGATCGGCGTTCCAGATGCGCTTCACGATGACGGTTGAGGACCGGCTGGTCGCGGACGGCTACGGCTGGCTCGTCGGCTTCGACTACGAGGCGCAGAGCTCCTCGCGCCTGCCGGACCCGCTGCGCGAGGCGCTCGAAGCCGCCGCTACGTGAACGAGATGTGGCGGACGACGCGGTCCCTGTTGCGCGTTCCGTCCTCGTTCGTCAGATAGCCGCAGAAGCGGCCGGTCGTCCGCTTGTCGCCGCCGACGATCTTGCGCGAGAGCTCGAACCGGCCCTCCTGGTCCGTGATCACCCTGTGCAGGTACCAGACCTCGCCGTGCAGATTTGTCGTCACTTCCTTTTCGAGCTTCCGCGCGCACCTGCCCTGGTTGTCGTCCTGGTACAGGACGCTGAGGTAGTAGGGCCGCTGCGGCTTCGCCTTGCCCGAGGCGACCACTCGGAACTTCTCGGCGCGGTCGATCTCTCGCGGCGCCTTGAGGTGGAGCGTCGCGGCGGACGCGGGCACCGCGATCGCGAGAACGGCGGGAACAGCCGCTAGCGCGGCGCGGCGGGTCGGCTTCATGCGGCCGAAGCCTAGTCGTGGGTACTGCTCAGGTGCGCATAGCGCGGATCGGCGCCTCCGACCTCGCGGCCGTTGACCCAGACACGGCCGGTCGGCCGCAGCCGCCGCCTCGCCTCGATCACCCGCGGGATGCGGGGGTCGCGACGCCGCGCGGCACTCATGGAAACCACTGTTGCTCTCATGGGAACAGCTTCACCTCCCTCCGAGCCCTTGCCTTCCTCCCATCGGGCCCAAATTTCACCGCCAGTGTTCGACATGAAGGTGAAAAGGTCGTGAAGCGATGAGTTCCGGGGCGTAGGGTCGTCTTAGGAGCGGACCCAACGCAGAGGAGGCTCGCATGAGCGAGACCAAGAGCAGCACTCGCATAACCGAGGTCGGCACGGTGATCGTGCCCGTGAGCGACCAGGACCGCGCGATCGAGTTCTACACCGAGACCCTCGGCTTCGAGCTCCGCACCGACAGTCCCTACGGCGACGGCGACCGCTGGGTCGACGTCGCACCGCCGGGCGCCGTTACGACGATCGCGCTGGTCCCGCCGCGCGAGGGCCAGTCAGTCGGCGTGCCAACCAACATGGGACTTACCACGGAAGACGTGGACGCCGATCACGCGGCTTTGAAGGAGCGCGGCGCGGACGTCGACGACGTCATGCGGATGGGCGATCCGGTGCCGCCGATGTTCTTCCTCCGCGATCAGGACGGCAACCAGATCTTCGTCGTCCAGCGCCAGGGCTAGCCCGCGCCGGCGGCGGCGGAGCTGCGCCTGGCCGCCACCGCCATCTGGCTCACAGCGTCCTCGACGGCGGCCGCGTCCTCCGCGGACAGGTCGCCTTCGAGGGCCGCGTTCGCTGCCCGCGCGACGCGATCGCGCAGGGGCCGTAGCGGTGCGGCGAACTTCTCGTCCAACTCGCCCAGCAGAGCCTCGAGCGCAATCCGGGCCTGAAGGGCGGCCTCGCGCGGGCGCCCGACGTCGAGATCGAGCCGCGCGCGCAGCAGCAGCTCCTCGCCCACGAGCAGCGCATCGCGCCCGCCGAGCACCGCGGCGAGCCGCTCCTGTGGTGCCAGCGCCTCGCCGCGCTTTCGCTTGGGCGGCTCTCTGGGCAACTCGACCGCGCGGGTGAAGCGGCCGTCCGCCACCTCCTCTCCCTCGCCGTGGCCGAGGCGAACCACGAGCGCGTGATCGGCGCGTACATCGCGCGCGTACGGGTCACCCAGGGCGGCGCGGTGGCTGCGCAGGACGAAGTTGAGCTCGCGCGCGGCCACGGCGACGGCATCGTCGCTGGCGCTCGCGGTCGCGTCGAGCCATGCGTCTGCTTCGCCCTCGGAGTCGAACGGCTGCGCCCGCACGATGGTCGCGCGCGATGTCGGAACGGGCTCGACCTCCGCGCCTTCGACCTTCCTGTTCCGGCGCCGGCCCAGCAGGCGCCGCGGCGGTGCGCCGAGCGTCCTCAGCACGACGACGTTCTCCGGCTCGGCGTCGACGCTCTCCCGGCGCAGATAGCGCCCGTCGTGCGGCCCTAGCAGGAAGCCGAACTCGAACTGGACGAACGGGAAGTGAGCTATTCGCCCTGGTGTGCGTCGCTCGAGCGGTGCTTCTCGACCGGGATCGCGAACTTCGACGTCTTGGTCGGCACCGTCGGGTTGTCGATCTCGCCCAGTCGCGCGAGCAGGTCGTCCCACTGACCGGGCTTCAGGACGGCGAGTGCCTGGATGCCCTGCTTCCTGTTGGTGCCGAAGAGCGGCTGGAAGCCGACGTGGATGTGGTCGTTGTGGTCCGCCATCGCGAACGTTGGACCGCCCTTGTCGATCAGGGAGATGATCTGGTCGGCCTGCAGCGTTCCCTGCATCTGGAGCAGGACGTTGATCACCTGGTCCGCGACGCCGCCAGGCTCCTGGTGGCCGAGGATCGGAATCCCGTTGACGGCGGCGATGTCGACCGCGTTGCCGGACGAGTGCTCGGAGACGTTGCCCGAGGAGGTGTAGAAGGAGTGGCCGCACTTCATCGAGGTGACCGTGCTGCGGAAGCCGCGCTCGGCCAGGACCTCGAGCGTGGCCAGGACGCGCCGGTCGATCTGGCCGGACTGGATGTCCTGCTGCCCGCACGGGTAGATCTCGAGCCGCTCGTCGGCGAGCACGCGCCGCTCGAGCAGCGGCTTCGGCATCAGGAGGATCTGGCCGATCGAAGTCTCGTCATCGCCGTAGAGCGCGTTCTCGCCGGCCGCGCGATAGATCGCGGTCGCCTCGAGCAGCTTCCAGCCGTCGAGGATCGGCTTCGGATCGATGCGCGGGGCGCCGCGGCCGACCGGCTTGATCTCGAAGTAGACGTGCGCCGCCTTGCCCTCCACGGTCTGGCCTATGCGTCCGAGGATCGTGCCGCCGATGACGTGCGCGCCTTCACGCAGCGACTTCAGGCGGACGTCGCGGGCGTTGAGCCCGAAGGCGCGCGAGAAGTAGTTGCGGAAAGTCGTGAAGCCGTCGAGCTTGCCCTTCGAGCTGAGGATCTGGTCCTCGCCGCCGGCGGCGTTCGCATTCGGCCGCTCGGGATGCGCGAACAGGCGCTCCTTCAGCGGGATGGTCGGGCGCGGTGCGGAAGCGGCGTCGGCCCGTGCGCTCTTGTCGGTCTTGACCGAGTCCGACGTGTCGAGCTGGCGGCCGGCCGACGCCGGGCGGGTCGGCTTCTTGTCGTTCGCCGAGATCGCCTCCGCGTGCTGTTCCGGAGTGCTCGCGTCGTCCTTCGGTACCGGGTAGCTCTGCGAAACCGAGCCGAGGTGCGCGTAGGTGAAGCGGTTGCCGTAGACGTCCTGCAGCACGACGTAGCGGCCGAGCCTGCGGCTCTGGTCGATCTTCTTGATCACTCCGTCGTTGACCGCGACGACCGGCGAGCCCTCGCGCGCGAAGATGTCGATGCCGCGGCGGGTTACCGAGTCCTCGACCACCTGCGCGGCGTTCTCACCACGCGAGAAGCGCTTCTCGGCCTCGAGCTCGGAGATGTCGTCGGCGTAGCGGGCGCGCGCGGCGACGGGGAAGCGGCCCTCGGTGAGACCGGTGAGCGAGGACACGAGGTCGTCGGGCATCTCCTTGATCCGCGTCGCGCGGAGCAGGACGGAGTCGACGTACCAGTCGGCGTGGTTGTAGGCGAAGATCGCGCGGCGGACGGACTCCTCGTAGCCGGCTGCATTGAGGTAGCGCGCGGCGGCGAAGATCGCGTCGACCGGGTTGTACGGGTCCTTCTTCCCGTCCTTGTTCGCGTCGACGCCGTACATCTGCCATGTCGACGGCAGGAACTGCATCCACCCGACGGCGCCGGCGGACGAAACGTTCAGGTTGCGCCCGTAGTCGGTCTCGATCTCGTTGATCGCCGCGAGCACCTGCCAGTGGATCCCGTACTGGATGCCGGCGGCCTGGTAGATCGACAGCAGGAAGATCGGCACCTGGAACTTGCGGATGACGAAGTTCGGGACGCCGGTGACTCGGGCCGGGCCGGGGAGGGCGTCGAAGAAGGTCGGGTTCGAACGCGTGGGCGACCCGTCGGGGTTGCGCAGGTTGGTCTCGCCCTTCCGCTTCCGGTCGCGCGGACCCTCGACCTTACCTCCAGGTCCAAGGTCGATCTCGTTCCGGGTGGCGTCCTCGTCGGCGGCGTTCTGGTCGCCGTCGTCGCGAGTCTGGGATGGCTCCTGCTCCTGCTGGTCGGTGCTCTCGGGCGTGCCGGTGTCACTCGGGTCGGTCGTGCCGCCACCGCCGCCGCCTCCGCCGGAGCCGCCGCCGTCACCGCCGTCGGGCACCGTTACGTCGGGCACCGTCGGGATCTCGATGTCCTCGAGCGGGGTGCCGGGCGGGACATCCACCTGCACAGAGACCAGTTCGCCGCTGTCGAGCCGGACCTGGACCGTCTGCAGCTCGGCGTTCGCCGGCAGGCTGGTCAGGCCGACCGCCGCAACCGCAACCAAAGCGGCCACGAGCAGCGTGTAAAGGAGCCTGATCTTCATGCCCGGTCTCACTGTCCTCCCTCAGGCCCCTCGAGCGGCCCGCTTCCCGCGCGCAAGCTACCAGACGCGCCCTTAATCGCTGGAACGCTATCTAGTGCTTTACGCCTGCGCAATGGGGAACCGTTACGAGCCATCCGTGGTGGTTCTTTCGGCGTACCCATTAGTCCTCCTGAGGGAAACCAACGTGTCGCGGACAGTCAACTTGCAGCAGGCCCCCACCGCCACTGTCCGAACGTATAGGCCGAACCCTCGACCAATAGTCGAGACCCGGTTCGTTCGGCGGTGATCGGGTACGGTCCCCGGCGTGGCAGAACCGACCGACGAAGGGCTGAAGGAGCGCCTCTCCCGGCAGGGTGAAGAGGCCCTCGGCAAGGTCGCCGAGGAGCTCGTCGCGAACCCCGTGATCAACGCCGCGCTGGCGCGCGCGTTCGAGGCTCGCGAGAAAGCCGTCCAGGCCCAGGAGGCCGCGATGGGTGCTCTGGGCATCCCCTCGGCGGCCGACATCGAGCGGCTGACGCGCCGGCTCCGATCGGTGTCGCAGCGACTCGAGGGAATCGAGGACGCGGTCGACCGCCTCGACGAGCGGCTCGCGTCGGCGGGCACGCGCGCCGGTGGCGGCGAGCTCACCGAGCTGGCCGACCGGCTCGAGGCTCGCATCGACGAACTCGCGCGCGACCTCGCCGCGGTACGCGAGGCCGTCGCACCGTCCGACGAGCTCCCGCCAAGGGCGCAGGAGCGGCTGACCGTCTCGGACGGGCCGACCAGCTAGACGCCCACCGTGTTGGCCGGCTAGAGACCGGCCAACCCGAGCGCAGACCAGGCCGTTTCGCCGAGCGCGGTTCCCATCTTCTCGACCGCCTCGAACTCGGCGCGCACGCGACCGCCCGTCAGCAGGTCGGTCACCGCGAGCACGCAGCCGGCGCGCACTCCGTGCCGGGAAGCGACCTGCAACACGGTCGCGGCCTCCATCTCGACGACCGCCGCGCCGCCATCGACCCACGCGCGTGCAACTTCTTCACGCGCGTCGTAGAAGAGGTCGGTCGAAACACACGCGAGCGGGGCGCTTCCCGCCGCCTCGGCGAGAGCCGAGGTGATCGCGGCATTCGCAGCGACGCTCCCGTCGGCTCCGAGCGCACGGCTTGTCCCGTCGGCCGCGATCGCCGACTCGACAGGCACGAGAGTTCCGAGCTCGATGTCGTCGACGAGCGCGCCGCACGTCCCGATCCTGATCAGCGTTCGCGCGCCCAGGCCGATCAGCTCCTCGACGACGATCGCCGCGCTCGGCCCGCCCATGCCGGTCGACTGAACGGTGAGCAGCGAGCCGTCGCGAGCGGTGCCGGAATAGCCCCACAGGCCGCGATGGTGGTTGAACATCTTCGGCTGCTCGAGCAGCGCCTGCGCGACGTGTAGCGCGCGATGCGGGTCGCCCGGCAGGAGCACGCGTTCGGCGAGCTCTGCGGCGGGACGCAGGTGGATCGGGGCCTCAGGCACGCGCGCCACGATATGGAACACTGCGCGCTGCCCATGGCGAACCGCCGGACGAACCCCAAAGAGCTCCCCGACGCGGTGCGCGAGGCGGTCGAGCGCACCGTCCAGGCGACCGTCGGAGGCGCGCAGAGCACTCGCGACCGGACGCGCGACACGCTCGACGAGCTCGTCAAGGCCGCCGAGACTCAGGCGCGCGAGGTGCGCGAACGCGTGCGCGAGGCGATCGGGGAGCTCGAGGAGCGGCGCCCGGCGACACAGGAGGACGTGGCGGCGCTGCGCAAGGAGCTGCGCGCGATCGTGCGCCGGCTCGACGCGATCGAAGAACGGCTGCCGGCCAAGCGCGGGAACTCGGGCCGCAGCACGAGTGCGCGCAAGACGAAGTCGCCGACCCGTTCGTCGAAGGTCGACGCGGCGCGTTCCGCGGCGAAGCGCTCGTCGGGATCGCGCTCGTCCCGCTCACGATCTCGCTGACCGTGGCCGCCCGGCGTGTCCTCATCACCGGGGTCGGCAGCCACCTCGGAACCGAGGTCGCGCGACGGCTCGAGCGCGATCCCGAGATCGAGTACGTCGCGGGGCTCGACACCAGGCCGCCGCGCGCGAAGCTCGAGCGCACCGATTACCTCGAGGCCGACATCCGCAACCCGGTAGTCACGAAGCTGCTGCCTCAGACCGAGGTCGACACCGTCGTCCACAACCAGATCGTGAGGCGACCGGACCCCGGAATGTCGGCACAGGCGATGCACGACATCAACGTGATCGGATCGCTCCAGCTCCTGGCGGCGTGCGAGCGCACGCCATCGGTGCGCACGATCGTCATCCGCGGGTCCGCGGGCATCTACGGCTCGGAGCCGCAGGCGCCGCAGTTCTTCACCGAGGAGATGTCACGGCTCTATCCGCTCCGCACTCGCTTCCAGCGCGACGTCGGCGAGATCGAGAACTACTTCGAGACGTACTCGCGCCGGCATCCGCAGGTCACCTGCATGATGCTGCGCTACCAGCCCGCGATCGGGCCGGCCACCGACTCGCAGGTGACGCGCTACCTCGGGCTCCCGGTCGTGCCGACGTACTTCGGGTTCGACCCGCGGCTGCAGTTCATCCATGTGAGCGACGGGCTCGAGGCGCTGATCGCGTCGATCAAGAACCCGCTCCGGGGCGCGGTGAACGTGGCCGCGCCCGGGACCATCGGGCTGACGAAGATGATCCGCCTCACCGGCAGGACGTCGGTGCCGATCGCCTCGCCGCTGTTCCAGACCGCGGCGACGCTCGGCCGCCGCGCCGGGTTGTTCGGCACGCTCTCGCCCGACTTCCGGCGCCTCCTTCGGTACGGGCGCGCCGTCGACACGCGTCGGCTCGTCGAGGAGGTCGGGTTCCGGCCGCGCTTCGACGCGAGCGCGGCCGTCGAGGACTACGCGCGCACGCAGAGCGGCAAGCGGATCGTGCCGAGCATGCGCGACCTGGTGGCCTCGCCGTGAGCGTGCGACCCGGAGAGCCCGCGGTCGGCCGCGAGCCGCCGCCGTGGTTGCCGCCGCGCGCGACGCCGTCGGGCGAGTCCGCGCTGTTTCCTGTCGGGGCCGCGCTGAGCTTCGTGCGCCGCCTGCGCGAAGGCGTCGAAGCCGGCTCCGACCCGATCACCGCGCTGGCGGGCGCGGTCGGCGGGCTGCCGGCCGACGCACAGGACGGGATCGAGCGGGCGGCACGGCGCCTCGCCGGCGACTACTCCGAGGACGAGTGGGGCTTCGACGAGGAGTTCGCCGACGCCCTGTTCCCGTTCCTCGAATTCATGTACGAGCGCTGGTGGCGCGTCCAGGTCGACGGCACCGTGAACGTTCCGTCGCACGGCCCGGCGCTGATGGTCTCGAACCACGCCGGGATCGTCCCGTGGGACGCGATCATGATGGGCACCGCGATCCTCAAGGAGCACCCACTGCCGCGTTACCCGCGCTTCCTGGTGCTCAACTGGGCGTTCACGCTTCCGTACATCTCGTTCGCGCTGCGCAAGGTCGGCGCGGTCGTCGCGTCGCCTTACAACGCGATCCGCCTGCTAGAGCAGGGCGAGCTCGTCGGCGTCTTCCCGGAGGGCGTGAAGGGAGCCGGCAAGGACTTCAAGGACCGCTACCGCCTGCAGCGGTTCGGCCGCGGCGGCTTCATCGAGATCGCGCTGCGCACTCGCGCCCCGATCGTGCCGGTCGCCGTGGTCGGCAGCGAGGAGATCCATCCGAAGATCGGCGAGTCCGGCCTGCTCGCCCGCGCAACGGGCGCGCCGTACTTCCCGATCACGCCGACGTTCCCGCTGCTCGGACCGCTGGGGCTGATCCCGCTTCCTTCGAAATGGCGGATCGAGTTCTGCGAGCCGATCCCGACCGAGGAGTACGGGCCGGACGCCGCCGAGGACCGCGGCCTGGTCTTCGAGCTCTCGGAGCGGGTCCGTGAGGTCATCCAGGCGAAGCTGTACGAGGGCCTCGTGAAGCGGGGACGGGCGTTCGCGTGAGCCGCGTTCTCGCTGCACTCGCAGCCGCCGCCGCGATCACCGGGGTCGCAGCGCCTCCATCCGCGGCGAAGCTGCGCGAGGTGCTCGTTGTGTCCAACAACTGGGACGGCACGGCGGACTTCATCGATACCCGCACGTTCAAGCGGGTCAAGCGGCTGAACATCATCCCGGACGAGGAAGAGCGCGTCGCCGAGATCCAGTCCGACCCCGAGGACTTCGGCTACTTCCTCGCGATCCGGCAGCTCGTCGGCGAGGGCCATCACCAATACGTCGACGACTCCTTCACGTCGCCGAACGGCCGCTACCTGTACGTCTCGCGTCCGTCGTTTGCCGACGTCGTCGCGTTCGACCTGAAGACGGACAAGATCGTCTGGCGCGTGCCGGTCGAGGGCAACCGCTCCGACCACATGGCGATCTCCCCCGATGGACGCCGGCTCCTCGTGTCCGCCTCGACGGCGCGCAAGGTCCACGAGATCAACACGCGCACGGGCGTCATCACGCGCAGCTTCGAGTCCGGTGACCAGCCGCATGAGAACAACTACTCGAAGGACGGGGGCACGATCTTCCACGCGTCGATCGGCACCGTGTATACGCCGACTGACCAGCCCGAGGCCGACGAGACCAAGGGCGACCGCTGGTTCGAGGTCGTGGACAACCGGACGTTCGAGGTCAAGAAGAGGATCGACATCGGCGAGAAGCTGGAAGAGGCCGGCTATCCCGACCAGAGCTCTGCAGTGCGGCCGATGGCGATCTCGCCGAACGAGCGCTACTTCTACTTCCAGATTTCCTTCCTGCACGGCTTTGTCGAGTACGACCTGAAGCGCGACAAGGTCCTGCGTGTCAAGGAGCTGCCGGACCGGAGCGGCGTGCCGCGGGAGGAGTACCTGCTGGACTCGGCCCACCACGGGCTGGCGATGAACCCGCGTGGAAGGAAGCTATGCGCCGCCGGCACGATGGACGGCTACGCCGCGATCGTGCACCGGAAGAGCTTCAAGCACAAACTGATCGAGGTCGGTCATACGCCCTACTGGGCGACGAACTCGGCCGACGGTCGCTTCTGCTTCATGTCGATCTCGGGCGACGATCGCGTCTCGGTGATCTCGTACCGGCGCGAGCGCGAAGTGCGTCGCATCGAGGTCGGTGACCATCCGCAGCG
>Ga0114129_10002440_pt1 | contig 25809 bp, 24 predicted proteins | sample RhiMetdeltSRZDD1_FD_80071 | JGI IMG/M metagenome (GOLD analysis project Ga0114129, IMG submission 80071) | Populus rhizosphere microbial communities from Tennessee, USA - Rhizosphere MetaG P. deltoides SRZDD1 (version 2) (version 2) | ecosystem: Host-associated > Plants > Roots > Rhizosphere >...
GGCCACGAGCGCCGCCTCGCCCGAGTGAATCGTTCGCTCGCTGATCTCCACGTCGCATGCCCTCCTCGGCCCCATCCTTCCCGCTCCGCTGGCGCCGTATTCCCCCAAAAAAAGGGGGGTCGGAGCGCTACGCGCTCCGACCCCCGGCGAGCCTTGACAGGCTCTTCGTGTCGTTTACGGAATGAAAATTCCCTGTACGTAGAACAGCGTTGCGTCGGCTGCTCCCGCGACCCCTCCGGCGCCACCGTCGAAGATCTGCAGCTGGCCGATCTCCACGACGCCACGCTGGGTGTCCTTCACCGATCCAGGTACCACCGCGTTCGCGCTGGTGGCAACGCTGCACGTGCCGCCAATCGTGGTCGAAACGGTGTTCACGCACTGGCCGTTCACCGGGAACGGAATGTCGACCACGGTCGCGGCCTCGTTCAAGGCCGGGCCGTTGTAGTGGTCGCTGATCCGGATCGTCGCGTTGCCCTGCAACTGACCGGAGTAGTCAGGCCCATCCGTGCCGTTCGCGCTGTTGCAGACCGACGCCGACGTCGCCGGCATGCACCGGACGTCCGTGCCGGTGGAGTTGATCAGGACGTCCTCGGGCGAGCTCGACTTGACGCGCAGGAGCACGGAGCCGACCGAGTTCGCGCCTGCGCCGTTGGCGTCGGGCGAACCGATCGTCAGGTAGTTGGACGCCTGCACGGGCGGGTTACAGGACGGGAACGCCAGTGGCGCGCCGTGCGTCCTGTTCGGCGTTCCACACGCCTTGAATGCCGGAACCATCGATGCGCGGAGCGGCGACGCACCCTTGGGCCGTACGTGCGAGGCGGATGAGATCTGACTCGCCACGAGCACGGATCCGAGCGCGGCTGCCAACACCACGATCCCGAAGAGCTTGCTACGTCTGGTCATAAGCCTCCTCCCCGAAGGCGGGTTTTGTGGAGTTTGGCCACCGCGACCTCCCCAGGGCGGTGGATGGTCGGAAAGCTACCACGTATTCAGCTCTTTGTGAACCGTGGGTTGAACGTCGGTTTCACATGCCCTCACCGGCGCCCTGCCGCCGTCGCGCTGATTACGCTTGCGGCGTGGCGCAAGGGGCTCAGCCGGCACGCACGATCGCCAGCTCGACGTGGCTCCGAATCGGCGCCTCGGTCGCGCTCGCAGTTCTGGTGGGAGTAGTCGTCTGGCTGATCGTCAAGGACAATCACGAAGCGCGCAAGCTCGACGTCCCTTCCGCCAGCTCGAGCGCGGCGACGCTCGACACGGTTCGCACGCTCCCAGGAGAGCTTGGTCACGACGTCTACTGGGCGGGGCCCGACTCGACGGCCACCTACGAGCTCACCCAGGTGGGCGGGAACATGTTCATCAGATACCTGCCGCCCGGCGTCGACGTCGGTGACCCACGGCCCGACTTCCTCACGGTCGGCACCTACCCGACACCTAACGCGTACAGGGTCCTGACGCGCCAGGGCCGGCAACGAGGGGGGCATCTGCGCGGTGCGGCGGGCGGGGGCATCGCGGTCTGGAGCGACGCGCGCCCCCAGAGCGTTTACCTGGCCTTTCCCCGCTCCGACCTCCAGATAGAGATCTACGACACCTCCGCTACGCGCGCACGCCGGCTCGCGATCACGGGGGCGGTCAAGCCGATCCGCTGATCGTCAGCTGGCTTCTCTTCCCGCTGGTGCTGGGGCTCCTGTCGCTCGGATGCGGGCTGCTGCTCGAGCGGGTGACCGGCCTTCGGCTGCCCGGCGCGGTCGTGCCCGCCGCCGGCCTTGCCCTGATCGTGGTCGCGACCCACTTCACGACCCTGAGCGATGCCACGGCGGAGCTTTCGGTCCCGCTGGTGGCAGGCCTCGCAGCACTCGGGCTCGTGCTCTCCGCGCCCTGGAGACGCGGCCGGATCGACGGCTGGGCCGCGGCCGCCGCGCTCGGAGTCTACGCGGCCTTCGCCGCCCCGGTCGTGCTGTCGGGAGAAGCGACGTTCACCGGCTATATCAAGCTCGACGACACCGCGACCTGGCTCGCGATCACCGACCGGATCATGGATCACGGCCGAGACCTCGGCGGTCTGCCGCCGTCCACGTACGAGGCCACGCTCAAGTTCAACCTGCCGGGGGGCTACCCGATCGGCGCGTTTCTGCCGCTCGGGATAGGCCACACGCTCACCGGCGAGGACTCGGCCTGGTTGTTCCAGCCGTACATGGCCTTCCTGGCGGCGATGCTCGCAACCGCCCTCTATACGCTCACCGGGCCGGTTCTCCGTACCCGCCCGCTGCGAGCGGTCGCCGCTTTCGGCGCCAGCCAGGCCGCGCTGCTGTACGCCTACGTGATGTGGGGCGGCGTCAAGGAGATCGCCGCCGCGGGCATGCTCGGGCTGGTCGGGGTAACAGCGGCAACGGCGATCGAGGGCAACGGGACCATCCGCGCGATCGTGCCGCTGGCCCTGGCGAGCGCGGCGACGCTCGCGATCCTGAGCTTTGGCGGCGCGCTGTGGCTTGCACCGCTGTTGCTGGCGACGCTAGTGCTCTCGGTCCGCGCGTCCGGAGCCCGGGTCGCGACGCGGCGCACGCTCGCCTTTGTCGTCGCGGGAGCTGCGCTCGCGCTCCCTTCGCTCCTCAAGGCGAAGCAGTTCCTGAGCCCCAACAGCGGAACCCTCACGAGCGCCAGTGATCTCGGCAACCTGATCAAGCCGCTCGACTGGTTGCAGTTCTTCGGTATCTGGCCGACCGGGGACTTCCGCCTCACGGCCCACAACATCGCCCTCACCCACCTATTGATCGGTCTCGTGGTCGCTGCCGGCTTGCTCGGTCTCGTGGTTGCGTGGCGACGCCGGGCAAACGGGTTCGTCACTTATATGTGTGGAGCAACCGCCGGGTGTTTTCTCGTGGTCGCGTTCGGGTCACCCTGGATCGACGCGAAGGCGCTGGCCACCGCATCGCCGGTGTTCGTCCTTGCCGGCCTAGCCGCGGGAGGTGCCGTATTCGAGAGCGCGCGGCGGATCGAGGGGGCGCTGATCCTGGCCGCGATTCTCGGTGGAGTACTGTGGTCCAACGCGCTCGCGTACGAAGACGTGACCCTCGCTCCGCGCGACCGGCTCGCAGAGCTCGAGAGCATCGGAAAGGACTTCGCGGGACAGGGACCGGCGCTCATGACGGACTACGAGCCCTACGGCGTTCGCCATTTCCTGAGACGCCTGGACCCGGAAGGAGCGTCCGAGCTTCGCCGGCGCGTGATACCGCTGCGCAACGGGCGGCCGCTCGACAAGCTCCAGGTCGCGGACATCGACCAATTCATGCTGAGCGGGCTCATGGTGTACCGGACGATCGTGCTGCGCAAGTCGCCGGTGGAGAGCCGCCCGCCGTCTCCGTTCAAGCTGGTCCGACCGGGGCGGTACTACGACGTCTGGCAGCGCGCGGACGCTCCGTCGAACGTGGTCGAGCACCTGCCGCTCGGCGACAGCCTCCATCCCTCTGCTCCGGCGCCCTGCGAGGCGGTCATGCGCCTCGCGCGAGAAGCGGGCCGCCAGGGGCGTCTCGCGGTCGCGGTGCGGCGCTCGGATCCGATCGTGGTCGACCTCGCAAGCGCCACCCGACCCATGGACTGGCCGGCGACCCAGGGCGTCGCGGGCGCGGTCACGCCCGGATCGGAGGGCTCTGTGGAGACCTTGGTGCATGTGCCGGCCGCGGGGCGGTACGGAATCTGGGTAGGTGGAGCGTTCCGGCGGGAGCTCGACGCGCTGGTTGACGGCAAGGTGGTCTCGAAGCAGCGAAACGAGCTGAGCCACTCCGGGCAATACATTCCGCTCGGGGAGGCCCCGATCGCCGCGGGCGTCCATCGGGTGGCCCTCCATTACGGCGGGGAGGACCTGCGCCCCGGCAGCGGTGAGCCGCCGTTCTACCTCGGTCCGTTAGTGCTCGCGCGGCCGGAGTACTCCCAGGTCCGCCTGGTGAGCCCGCGCGACGCGCGGTCGCTATGTGGCGAGCGCCTCGATTGGGTCGAGGCGTTGAGCTGAGCCGGCGCCACGGCTCGACGAAAGCACAAGGGCCGGGAGTCAACCGTTGCTCCCGGCCCTTGCTTACTGCTGTGTCCGCCCTGGCGCTAGTAGTAGGGGAGGATCGCGAAGGGCGAACTGCCTCGGGTCGCGGGAATCAAGATCTCCGGACACCGAAGGTGTGGGAACTAAGAATCTAAAACTCGCTCTCCCCTCCGAAGGTCACGGCGGCTGGGCACGCCTGTGAACGACAGTGTTGGAGATCTTACATGACCTGGGTGTCCTGTAAAGGGTGTCCGGTGACTGACCGAGTGGTCACCTTCAACACACCCGTCTAAACCCCTGGTTGCGCCGCCGTTCGCGGGACCGAAGAATCGAGGCTCGAGGGCGTCTTTAGCTACATGGGGGGAAGAGCGAGCCTTGCGATCGCGATCTGCGCACTGGGACTTCTCTGCCCGGCAGCCCGAGCTGCGAATCAGGCCGTCACCGCGACCGGCTCGGACACCTTCTCGCCCAAGGACATCACGATCAATCAGGGCGACACGGTCACATGGACCAACGACGGCGTTCATCCGCATAACGTGCATTTCGAGGAATTCGGCTTTGTCATGCCGGCCATGCCCTCGAATACGTGGTCGGTTCAAAACACATTCATGCAGCCCGGCACCTATCACTATTACTGCGAGGTCCACGTAGGAGTTGGGATGTCCGGCACGGTGGTCGTCAATCCGGCTCCTGCGGGCGGCGGAGGCGGGCCTCCCGGTGGCCCCGCTCCGGCGGATACTGCTCCGGTCGCGTCGTCGAGCACGCCCGGCAAGCAGCGTGTCGGCCGCCTCTATGTGCGCGCTTCGATGAACGAGGCCGGCACGCTTGCCGCGACCGGCACGGTCGGCGTACCGCGGGGCGCCGCGAAGGTCTACCGGTTCAAGCGGGCCGGGCGGACCGTGGCCGCGAACCAGCCGGTCAAGCTGCGGCTGAGGCTCTCGAAGCATGCGCTCCAGCGGGTCAGGCGAGCGTTGCGCAAACACAAGCTGCGCGCCCGGGTGACGCTCACGGCCACCGACATGACGGGGAAGACGACGATGCGCAAGCTCACGGTCCTCCTGGCGCGCTAGTTTCGTTCCGGGGTGTACCGGGGGAGACCTGCCCTGATGCGAGTGCTCGCGATCAGTCACCAGCGAGACGCCGGCCCCGGCGTGTTCGTCGAGGCAAGCCACTCGAAGGGCGCCGCACTCGACTATTGGATGCTTCCGCCATCCCGGAGCAACAACGGCACGGTGATCCCCCCGCGCAATGCAGGCGCCTATGACGCCGTCATGGTGTTCGGCGGCGCCATGCACGCGGATCAGGTCGACAGCCATCCCTGGCTACTGGGCGAGAAGGAGTTCCTGGCCAACCTGCTCGAGCGCGACGTGCCGATCCTGGGAGTCTGCCTCGGCGCGCAGCTGCTGGCGGATGCCGCCGGGATGCCGCCGCGCCGAGCAAAACGCCCTGAGATCGGCTGGCTTGCGGTCGACGTCAGCGCGGAGGGCCGGAGCGATCCCCTGCTCGGCCCACTCGCGCCCCGCTTCGAGGCCTTCCAATGGCACAGCTACGAGTTCTTGCTCCCGCCCGGCGCGGTGCCCCTCGCGCACAGCGACGTTTGCCTTCAGGCGTATCGGCTCCGCGGGAGCTCGTGGGGCATCCAGTTCCATGCCGAGGTCACCCGCACCGATGCCGCCGCGTGGATCGACGACTACGAAAGCGACGAGGACGCGGTTCGCATGGGCCTTGACGCCTCCGCGCTTCGCCGGCGCACCGACGAGGCGATCCAAACGTGGAACGAGCTCGGCCGCGACCTCTGCCGGCGCTTCCTCGACGTGGTCGCTACTCGGGCGTGACGTAGGCGCCGGACAGCCCGCCGTCGACGAGGAACGTGGAGGCCGTCACGTACGACGACTCGTCGCTCGCCAGGAAGACGGCCGCCTGCGCGATCTCGCGCGCCTCCGCGAACCGCCCCATCGGCAGGTGGACCAGACGACGGGCCGCCTTCTCGGGATCGCTCGCGAACAGGTTCTCCAGCAAGGGCGTCCTCACCGGGCCGGGACAGAGCGCGTTCACGCGCACTCCTCGCCGGGCGAATTCGACGCCCAGCTCGCGTGACAGCGACAGCACCGCGCCCTTGGAGGCCGTGTAGGAGATCTGCGAGACGGCGGCGCCCATCACGGCCACGAACGAGGCGGTGTTGATGACGGATCCCCCGCCGGCCTCGAGCAGATGGGGGATCCCGTGCTTGCAGCAGAGGAAGACGCCGCGCAGGTTCACGTCCTGGACGCGCTGCCAAGCCTCGAGTGTGGTCTCGACCACCGAGGAATCGTCGGTCGGGTTGATGCCCGCATTGTTGAACAGGACGTCGATCCGGCCCATCTCGCGCTTCGCGCGCGCGTACATGTCCCGCACCTGATCTTCGTCGGTGACGTCCGCCTCGATGCCGAGCTCTCCCTCTGCGCGCGGCGTGAGGTCCACGCCGACCACCCGCGCGCCCTCCTCGGCAAAGAGCCGCGCGGACTCGGCGCCGATGCCGCTCGCGGCGCCGGTGATCACACACACCTTTCCCTCGAGCCTTCCGGCCAATACCTACACCTCCTCGGTCGCGTAGAACACGTTCTTCACGTCGGTGTAGTGATCGAGCGCGTCGGGGCCGAGCTCCCGTCCCACGCCCGACTGCTTGAAGCCGCCGAAGGGGGTCGCAATGCGCACCGAGCTGTTCGAGTTGATCGACAGCACCCCGGTCTCGATTCCGCGTGCGACTCGCAGCGCCTTGGCGCCGTCGCGTGTCCAGATCGATCCCGAGAGACCGTAGATCGTGTCGTTCGCGAGCTCGATCCCCTCGCGCTCGTCGGCGAACGGGATCACGCACGCCACCGGGCCAAAGATCTCCTCGACCGCCGCGCGATCGCGATTCGAGACCGGGGCCAGCACGGTCGGCGGGAACCAGAAGCCGGGCCCGTCGGGCGCCTGCCCGCGGATCGCGACCGGGGCGTCATCGGGCACGTACGAAGAAACCGCCTCGAGCTGTCCAGCCGAGATCAGCGGTCCCATCTGCGTGGCCTCATCCAGCGGGTCCCCCACCTTCATCCCTCGCACGGCGCGGTTGAGCGCCTCCAGGAACAAGTCCACGGCCGAGCGCTCCACGAGGATCCGAGAGCGGGCACAGCAGTCCTGGCCGGCATTGCCGAACACCGCCAGGGGCGCCGCGGCCGCCGCCCGCTCGAGGTCAGCGTCCGCGAACACCACGTTCGCGGACTTGCCGCCGAGCTCCAGCGTGACGCGCTTGATCGTGCCGGCCGCACCGCGGGCGATCTCGCGCCCAACCTCGGTCGATCCCGTGAACGCGATCTTGGCCACGTCCGGGTGCTCCACGAGCCGCCTGCCGCATACGCTGCCGGGACCGGCCACCACGTTCAGGACGCCCTCCGGCAGACCGGCCTCGGGCGCGATCCGCTCAAGCTCGAGCGCGGTCAGCGGCGTCAGCTCGGCCGGCTTCAGCACGATCGTGTTGCCGGCCGCGAGCGCCGGCGCCACCTTCCAGCTCGCGATTACGAGCGGAAAGTTCCAGGGCACGATCAGGCCGACGACGCCGAGCGGCTCCCGAAAGGTCATGTCGACGCCGCCCGCCACCGGGATCGTGTGGCCGAGGAGGCGCTCGGGCGCGCCCGCGTAGTAGCGAAACGTCTCCACCACCATTCCGATCTCCCCGCGCGCGTCGGCGATCGGCTTGCCCGCATTGCGGGCCTCGAGGGTCGCGAGCTCGCCGGACCGCTCTTCGAGCGCGTCCGCGAGGCGGCGCAGCAAGGCGGCCCGATCCGCCGGCGCCACCGCGCGCCACGCCGGGAAGGCGGCCTTCGCGCGCGTCACCGCGTCGTCCACCTCGGCGATACCGGCGCGGGGCACCTCGGCCATCACCTGCTCGGTGGCGGGCTCGACGACCTCGATCACGAAATGAAGGCTAGCCGCGCTCGAACATCCGGCGGCGCTCGTAGTCCGTGACCACCTCGTCGAACAGCCGTTGCTCGGTTCTTCCGTAGTTCAGGTAGTGGCGCCACACCGCGTCGCCGAAGGTCTTGCGCGCGAACTTGCTGCTCTCCCAGAGATCGACGGCCTCGCGCAGTGAGGACGGGAAGGCCTCAGCCTTCGCCTCGGCGTACGCGTTGCCGATCAGCTCCGGCCCGGGGTCGGTCTGGCGCTCGATGCCGTCGAGGCCGGCCGCGAGCAGCGCCGCATAGCCCAGGTAGGGATTCACGTCCGCGCCGGGGATCCGGCACTCGACCCGGTGTGACTGGCCGTGGCCCACGATCCTGAACCCGCACGTGCGGTTGTCGCGGCCCCACGAGATCGAGGTGGGCGCCCAGCTCTCGGTCGCGTAGCGCTTGTACGAGTTGATCGCCGGCGCGACGAAGAGCGCGAGCTCCCGGATCCGGGCGCGCATGCCGCCGAGGTAATTGCGAAACACGGCGGTCTCGTTCTTCCCGCGCACGAACACGCTCTTGCCGGTCTTCGCGTCGATGAGGCTGGAGTGGATGTGGCACGAGCTCCCGATGTCCTTCTCCGAGGGCTTCGCCATGAACGTGGCCGAGACTCCGTTGAGGAACGCGATCTCCTTGACGCCGTTCTTGTAGATCGTGTGGCGGTCAGCCGAGGTGACGGCGTCGGCGTAGCGCGTGTTCACCTCGTGCTGCCCGTACCACGCCTCGCCCTTCGAGAACTCGACCGGGATCCCCGCGCCCTGCATCCCGCGGCGAATCGCTCCCAAGTACTGCTCGTCCATCGTGGTCGCGAGGATGTGGTAGTCGAGGATGTACGGGATCGTGGGGGTCAGGTCCCGGTAGTCCTTCGCGTGCGCCTCGGCGTAGCTCTCCTTGTAGAGATAGAACTCGAGCTCGGACGCGAACAGCGGCGTGTATCCCATCTTGGCGGCGCGCTCGAACTGTGCGATCAGGATCTGGCGCGGCGAGGCGACCACCGGCGAGCCATCGTGGTTGGCCACGTCGCACAGCACGAGTGCCGTGCGGTCGAGCCACGGCACGCGCCGCAGCGTGGCCATGTCGGGAACGATCCCGAAGTCCCCGTAGCCGCCCTCCCAGTTGGCCATCTCGTAGCCCGGCACCGGTTCCATCTCCATGTCGAGCGCGAGCAGGTAGTTGCAGCCCTCGACGCCGTGCTCGACCACGTCGTCGAGGAAGTACTCGGCCTGAATCCGCTTTCCGAACAGCCGGCCCTGCATGTCGGTGAAGGCCGTTACGACGGTGTCGATCGCGCCCTCGCCGACCTCCTTGCGGAGATCGTCGAGGGACAACATGCCGGCGGTCCCGCCGGGACCGCCCGGTCGCTCGCTTCCCTGGTCAGCCATCAGCTGAACCTAGCTGCTCGGTAGTGACCAGGCTTCAAACGTCACGCGTGACCTCGTCCTCCTCGAGCGTGCGCACCGGTCCCTGGTACTTGTTCTTGGCCGAGATCAGGTACCAAACCCCGAAGATCAACGGGATCAGGATCGCGAGCGGCGTGTAGTTGACCACCGTCGAGTCGAAGTTCTCGTTCCACGGCAGGCCGGCAGGCGTGTACGGAAGGTTGAGGCTGAAGACGACGACGACCACGAAGATGATCGCGAGGACGTTCACCAGCTTGTACCGGCGGCCAAGGTTCCACGGTCCGGTCTCGAACGCAGCGCCCTTTCGCAGCCTCAGGAACACCGGGATGATGTACGCGAGGTAGAGGCCGACCGTGCAGATCCCGGTGATCGCGAAGAAGGCGAACGGAATCTGCTTAGAGCCCCACAGGGCGGGGATCGTGATCAGCAGCGAGAAGAACGACACCGCGATCACCCCCCAGAGCGGCACCCGGTCGCGGTTGACGCGTCGGAACAGCCGCCAGCCCGGAATCGCGCGGTCGCGCGAGAACGCATACCAGGTCCGCGAGGCGCTGGTGAGGCCGGCGGTGACGCAGAACAGCTGCCCGATCGTGGCGATCAGGATCACCATCTTCGCCGCCCACGGATCGAGGGCGCTGGTGAAGATCGCGCCCACGAAGCCGGTAGCGTCGTTGACGGCCTTGACGTCGGTGGCAGCGAACAGGAACGCCAGGATCACGAACCACCCGGCGATCGCCGAGAAGAAGATCGAGCGCCACACACCCTGCGCGGCCGCCTTGGCCGCGCCACGGGTCTCTTCAGCCGTGTGCGCGGAGGCGTCGTAGCCGGTCTGCGTGTACATGGTGAGCAGGAATCCCACCGGCAGGACCAGTAACCAGAAGCCGAGGCCGCTGGTGCTCCCGCCAAAGGCGCCGTTGTTGTTGATGCGGTCGCCGAAGACGAAGCTGGCACTCTGGTGGTGGTCGGGCACGATTGCCAGCAGCCCGATGATCACGAGCACGCCCAGCACGTGCCAGCCGACCGAGATGCTGTTGAGCAGCGCCAGGAGCGGATCGGCGAGCACGTTCAGCGCCGTAACGACCACGAGGATGATCAGGAAGAGAAGGAAGGTCTCCGAGAGCACGTGGTGCGTGTCGCCGAAGTTGACCCCGAGGATGTCGAGCCCGTAGAGCTGCAGGAGGCTGAACAGGAAGAAGGCCGCCCCATAGGCCACCGAGGCGACGATCCCGACAAGCCCGACGATGTTGAACCAGCCGGTCATCCAGCTCCAGCCCTTGCCGCCGAGGTCGTGGGCCCACCAGTAGGGGCCGCCGGCGGTGGGATACCTCGAGGTCAGCTCGGCCATCGAAATACCGACCATGAGCACGAAGAAGCAGAGCACCGGCCAGCCGATCGAGGCCGCGATCGGGCCACCGTTCTGCCACGCGAAAGCGAACGTCGTGAACGTCCCGGCGAGGACCGAGATGATCGTGAACGAGATCGCGAAATTCGTGAACCCGCTCCAGGCCCGCTGGAGCTCCTGCCGGTAGCCGAGATGCGCCAGCTGGCGCTCGTCTTCGCCGACGGTTTCGGCAGCCGGCCCCGTAGTTTCCACTCGGTCCGCCACTTTTTCTCCTCTCCTCCGATGTGCGACTTCGCACAATGTACCGCACGGCGGCGGCGGGAAAAAGAGTGTTCTAGCCGCTGGGTGGAGCGTTGCCGGAAACGGTCCAATCCGGCGCCCGAGGCGGGACTGGGACGAGCTTGATTGCGGCCCCGCGGGGGGTCGCGTGCTTCAGGCGGGCGATCGCGATCAGCCGCTTGTTGTCGCTGCCGAGCGGCGTACAGGTGGTGAGTACGAGGCGGTCGTAGTTGGCGGGCCCGAGCACGGTCGTCTGGGTGGGCGGGACCGACTTGAGCTTCTCGACCGCGTACGTGAAGACGCCGTAGGACATCGTGAGCACGATCGGGCTCCCAGGCTTCAGGTGGTTGAGCCGGCGGAACGGCGCCAAGTACGTGGTGCGGTGACCGGCGATCGCCACCGTTCCGCGCTCGCCCGGGAGGGCGGTCCCGCCGTAGTGGCCGGGACCGGACTTCAGCGTCTCGACGCCGGTGCCCTCCAGGAACACGAACTTCATGCCGGTCTTCGGGATCGAGATCCGGCCGAGCGGATCGCCGGCCTGGGCGGTGGTGCGTTCGTGAGCGCCCAGCAGGGCCATGCGCTCCGTCTCCGACCCCGCCCGCCGGACGAGCTCGAGCGTCGCGGCCGGCAGCGGCGCCTTCTCGGCCGCGTCGAGCCGGCCGCTCAGCTCCTTCTGCTCCAGCTGGGTGAAAACCGCGGTGAACGGGTCCTCCCATACGACCGTGATGACCGCGTCGAACAGGAGGACCAGTCCAATGAACACCGCGAGGCCGCCGAGGAAGCCGCTCGTCCGCCTGGACAGGCGGGGCCGCGGCGGCCGTCGGAAGGCGCCCGACACCGAGATCTGCGGGCGGGGAACCGTCATTCGTTGCTCACGTGATTCCTGGAGTCACTCGCGCCCCAGCGCGCGGCGGAACAGCAGGCCGCCACCGCCCAACAGTGCGGATCCGAGGAACGCGATGAACCACGGGCTGAGACCCGTCTCGGCGAGGCGCTTGCGCTTCGAGACCGTCACCACCGGGGGTGATTTCGGCGGCGTCGACGTGGTCGGCGGCGTCTCGGCCGGCGGCGTTGTCTTCGGCGGCTTCCCGGTCTTGGTGGTCACCGTCGGCGGCGGCGCCGTGGGCGTCGTCGGCGGCGGGCTGAGCGTCGTCACCGTCGGCGGCGTGGTCGTCGTCTGCGGCGGCGTGCTCGGAGTCTGCGGCGGCGGAGTCTCGGTCGTGGGCGGCTTCTTCGAGGGCGGCGGCTTTTGCTCCTTGCCGCCTCCGTTCTCGTTCTTGCCTCCGCCCTTCTCGTTCTTTCCGCCTCCGTTCTCGTTCTTGCCTCCGCCCTTCTTGTTGTGATCGCCCTCCTGGCCCTTTCCGCCGGACTGCTTTTCGCCGCCCTTGGTGGTGCCGGTGTCGGTGCCAGTGCCCTGGCCTCCCCAGCCGATCGCGGCGGCCGCCGTGAGCCCGAGGATCAAGGCGGCGATGGCGAGGATCACACCTAACGTGTGATGCTTTGTAGGTCGTGACATTCGAGGCTCCCCTTCCTGGACTCGGTGTCAGTCGTTTGGTGAGAGCAGCCCACAACCCGCGGGCTTTCTTCGCGGGCCGCCGGGGGCAGACAAGTTCGATCCGACAGCGCGCGGGACTCTCCCGGCACGGCTTCCTATCGACTGGTCCTGGCCGCGTCAACTTTCACGGGCCGTAAAGAATGCAAATAGCGTCGTTTTTAAAGCCGGAAAATGCGAAGGCCCGAAATATCGTCTCCGCTTGTGGATCGGTCGCGCGTCTTCTAGGGTCCACCGCTGGAGAACCGCCAAAGGGGCCTGGAAGTGACCAAGGAGCAGTGGATAATCGTCGGCTTTCTGGCGGCCGCGTTCGTGGCCGGATGGCTGGCGCGAGCCCTTTCGGGGCGGCGCGAGCACCGACCGGGCGGCGCTCACCCTCCCACGGTGGTGCTGGACGAGGATCTCCAGCGGGCCGTCGATGCGACCCGGGCTGAGCTCGATCGCGCGATCCGCTCGTACATGGCGGCGCTGGCGCTGTCGGTCCGAGCGCGCGAGCCGGAGCCCGGGCCGCCCGATCCGCTCACCGCGGAGGTCAGCGCCGCGCTGCAGGACGATGCCGCAAACGACTGCATGGTGAGCGTGCTGGACGGCCGCCGCGACGAGGCCCTCAGCGAGCGGGAGCTGGACGTGGCCGATTGGGGCTTTGCCTATGGAGTCGCTTGGGCGCGGGCCCGCGAACGCGGACTCGCGACCGGCGACGACGCGGTCGCGCGAGAGGCGCTGCGAGTGGCCGAGGCGGTGTTCAGCTCCTATGCCGCGGAATCCGACTGGACCTTCCCAGCCGGCCGAAACGGCGGCGCGAGCGAAAATGATTCGTAGATCAGCCGTGGCACGCGGCCGTGCCGTGGTCGTGATAAGACCCCGACACCGGTAGGAACCGCCAGTCGTAGCCGTCCGGGTGGAGCGTGAGCTCCAAGACGCCGTGGTCCTTCTGGTCGCGGGCGGCGAATCGCCGGTCCTTCAGGCCCTTGGCGGTGAACTTGTGCAGTTCGGCGCCGCCGGTGCCGACCACGAACTCGACGATCCCGTTCGCATCGTCCCGCCTCCCGTTCCCGTAGGGCTCGAGTGGAACGGACCGCTGATAGTCGTGGACGTGCCCGTTCAGGACGACGTCCGCCCCCGCCCCGTAGAGGTCGCGCCAAAACTGGTCCGTGGCACGGTTGTCCTTGTGGACGGTGGTGTCGCTCGTATAGCGGGGGTGATGCCAGTACGCGAGCACGCACCGGGGCGGCCGCTTCAGCGCGACGTGTTTCAGCCACCTTTCCTGGGGTGAACCTCGCGCGCATCTGGGCGAGAAGATCGGTTTCTCCCCGCAGCGGCCGGAGTTGAGGGCGATCAGGCGCCAGTCTGGGCGACCGTCGCCGTTCACGTCGAGGTCGTGCAGATACCAGCCGTCGCAGGACCCGACGCAGCTAGCCTGTTGAGGCGAATTGGCGCGGGCGCCGAAGTACGCGAAGTATCCGCCCGCCGCGTTCGGGCCCACGGACTGGCCCGCACAGTCGCGGGCGCTCGGATAGCGGAGGTTCGTGTAGTACTCGTGGTTGCCGGGCACGGGCCAGGTGATCGACTTGCTCCGGCCCCAGGTCGCGGCATAGTGCGCCCTGAACTCGCGCGGGCCGCCGCATTGGTACTGGTTGTCGCCCAGCGCGATCACGTGGTCCGGATGGACGCGGGCGGAGTCACCCGCGAACAGATCGGAAGTGGGCGCCGCACAACGCGTGCTCGCGCAGGAGATGTCGCCGGCGGCCACGATCACGGTGCCTGTCTGGCCGCCGTTCCCGCCACACGAGCTCAGCACGGCGGCCGCCGCGAGCGCGCCGGTGACAGCGACTAGCCGACGGGGTCGCGCCACATGCGCCAGATCGGCGGGCCGTCCTTGGGCAGCCTCAGCTCCTCCACGACCCGAAACCCGTGCCGCTCGTAGAGAACGACGTTGCGTCGTTTCGACGACTCGAGGTACGCGGGGATCCGCTCACGGTCGCATCGCCCCAGCACCGGTTGCATGAGCGCGCTCCCGAACCCGCGGCCCTGATGCTCCGGCTCGACCCCGAGCACCGCCAGGTAGTAGTGGCCCGGCTGCTTCGGGTGCTTCTTCTCGATCAGGTTCAGCACCGAGAAGAGGCGGGGAAGGTTGCTCCCGGTGACGGAGATCATGGCCGGCAGCAGGCGAAGCTGAGCGAGGACGCCGAGGTGCCACTTGCCCGGCGGCAGCCACAGCGCGGCGCCGATCAGGCGGTCGGTCGTGTAGCACTCGCCCTCGGGCAGCCAGATCCGGCGGAGGAAGAGGCCAAATGCCCGCTCGAGGCGCCTCAGGCGCTGAGCGTCGTCGCGAAAGACCCAGCTCATCACGGGGTCGTCCTCGAAGGCGCGGGCAAGCGCGCGGGCTACCGGCGGAACGTCGTCGCCGGCGATCTTGCGGATGTCCGACCCGTCGATCGCCGGGCGGGGCGGCATGGTCTGCTCGCGGCCGTGGTCCTCCAGCGCCATCGCGGGGAGACTACATCGGCCGACTACGATCAACGACGCTTAGCGGCGCTATCGCCGCCCGCAGCTGTCACCCTTCGTGCGTGACGCCGGCGGTTCTCTGGATTCCGTTCATCGTCTATTGGGTGATCGCGGCGCAGAACACGCGTGCCATACGCGTGAAGCGCGCATCGAGCCCCTTCCGGGGCGCCCTCTACATCGCCGGCGGCGCGTTGATCTTCCTGTCGCCTTCGCTCGGCTTCCTCGACGACCGTTTCGTACCGGCGGTGGTCGAGGTAGGCGCAGCCGGCTGGTTGCTGACCGTGCTCGGCATGCTGTTCTCAATCTGGGCGCGGGTGAGCCTCGGGCGCAACTGGAGCGGAACGGTGGTCCTCAAAGAGGGACAAGAGTTGATTTCCACCGGCCCCTATGCCCTCGTCCGCCATCCGATCTACACGGGGCTCCTGGTAGCTCTCGCCGGCGCCGCGCTGTACGACGGTCGCCTGCGTGCCCTGGTCGGGCTGGCGCTGTTCACGATCGGCTTCACCTTGAAGGCGCGTAGCGAGGAGGACCTCCTCGAAGGGGAGTTCGGAGACGAGTACCGCTCCTACCGGGCCCGCACGCCGATGCTGATCCCGAGCTTTCGTCTCACCGGTCACCGGACCACTGCTCCCACCCGGTAGAGGCCCAGGTGGGGCACGACCCCACGCACCAGCGTGCCGTGGTCCCGCGCCCAGCGCGATGCGGGTGGGCAGGGCGAGCGCCCGGGCTTCATGCAGGGGGTGCCGACCAGGACATACCGGAGCGCCCCGAGCTTGACCTCGTGCTGGAGGTCTGACACCGACAACATCGGCGCGCCGTCGACGTTGCGCGTCGCGAGCACGGGTCGGTCGTCCGTGACGACCAGGTTCGAGGCCTGCCAGACCGTCAGCACGGCGGCCTCGTATCGCTCGCCGGCTCGCTGGCCACGCAGGTACCGGCTCAGCGCGGCGGTCTGCGCCGGCGAGAGGTAGCCCCCGCCGGTGGAGTGGTCGAACCGGTGCTCGCGCACGATCGCGATCGAGTCCGATGCCGGCACCGCGAGCAGCGCGATCACGGCGAGGCTCCCGGTCACCGCCGGAAGCATCCCGTGCAGGTTCGGCCCCGCCACCGCAAGGGCGGCCGCGGCGACTCCCGTCGCCAGGACCACGACTTGGAGCACGTGGTCGCCTCTTGCGAGATAGACGAGGTACGCGCTCGTACACGCGAGCGCCGCGAGCAGAACTCGCGTCCGCCCCTGCGCCGCCGCGCGTATGAGCGCCACCACCCCGATCCCGAACGCCATCGCAATCGCCGGCGTCAGCGTCTCGAGATACCGAACCTCCAAGCGACTCATCACGCTGAACCCGGCGAACCCGATCGCGAGCCAGAGTGCGATCGACGCCGCCATGGCGCGCTCGAGAGGTCGCCGGGGCAGCCCGGCGCCGAGCGCGACAATGACCGCGATGCCGCCGAACACGACGGCCGGCACCAGCTCGGATCCGATGCGGCGCCCCAGGCGCGCGCCCGAGCCGGTGATCAGCCTGGTCGCGGAGGGCGACCCGGAAGGCGGCCCGGCCGGACCCGAGCCCGCGGCGCGATGCTCGAGACGGTGGACGCCGTTGAACACGAAGGCCGCGTCCCAGACGCTTCCGTGCCTGGACCCGATCGCGAACGGGCGGTCGGACGCCGGCGCCAGGGACACCGCGGTCAACCACGAGAGCGACACGGCCACCAGCACCAGTACCGCAACCACGCCGTGCTCGAGCCGGCGCCGTCTCGGCAGCGGACTCGCCATCAGGTAGAGCAGCCCAAGCGCCGGCAGTGGAATCAGTGCCTGGAACAGCTTCACGTTGAACGCGACGCCGAGCACTACGGCAGCGGCGTTGAGGTAGCGCGCGCGACCCGTCTCCGCGTTCCGCACCACGAGCCAGGCGGCGAGCACGATCAGCGCCATCATCAGCGAATCCATCGTGTCGCTGCGCGACGTGAGCACGCTCACCGGCAGCACGGCGAGCGCGAGCGCGGACGCAAGCCCCGCAGCCGATCCGAACACACGCCTGACCAGGTCGTAGACCAGCACGACGGCGGCCGTCCCCGCCAGCGCCTCCGGAAGCTTCAACGCGAACGAGTGGAAGCCGAACAGCTTCACGCTCGCGACCTGGAACCACAGGTCGACCGGCGGCTTGTCCAGGCCCAGGCGCGCGCTCGGCTCGAATGCGGCGAAGACGAAGTTGTGCCATGACTGGCCCATGCTGCGCACAGCGGCGTCGTAGTACGGGTTGGCCGGGACATCCGCGAGCGAGACAAGGCGGAGAGCCGCGGCGAGGGCCGTTATGAGTACGATCGCGAGCGTGGATGCACGGACGCGAGACCGCCACGCCGCGCCACGAAGGCGGATGCTCATGGCTGCCTGGACGTTACTGTGCCTCGCGCTCGTGGCGGCGGGATGCGGCTCCTCGCGATCGGCAACGCCGGTCGCGAAGCCGGCTGCCTTCGAGGCCAAGGCGAAGGGATCGCACCTCGCCGTCATCGTGATGGAGAACAAGGAGTACGGCGACGTCATCGGCAACTCCTCCGCGCCATTCATCAACGGGCTGGCGCGGAGGTACGGACTGGCCACGAACTCCTACGGAGTCAGCCATCCGTCTTTGCCGAATTACCTGGCGCTGACCGGAGGCGACACCTTCGGCATCGATTCGGACTGCACGTCCTGCCACGTAGCCGGCAAGAGCATCGTGGACGAGCTCGAGGGCCGCCGGATCTCCTGGAAGGCGTACATGGAGAGTATGCCGACGCCCTGCTACCGGGGCGGGTCGGCCGGCGACTACGCCAAGAAGCACGATCCGTTCGCCTACTACGACCGGATCATGGCGTCCAAGCGGCGCTGCTCGAAGATCGTGCCGTATTCACAGCTCGCCAACGACATGCACCGCGGCCGGCTTCCCAAGTTCGTCTTCATCTCGCCGAACCTGTGCCACGACATGCACGACTGCGAGGTGAAGACCGGAGACAGCTTCCTGGCGGGCCTGGTCCCGTCGCTCCTCCGTGCGCTCGGCCGGCACGGCGTGCTGTTCCTCACATGGGACGAGGGAAGCTCCGATCGCGGCTGCTGCGGCGGCGCCTCGGGCGGCCACATCGCCACGATCGTGGCGGGCCGGGACGTGCGCAAGGGAGCGCGGTCAGGCGTGCCCTACGACCACTACTCGGTGCTGCGCACGATCAGCGAGCTGCTCCACATCGCGCCGCTCCGCAACGCGGCGTCTCCCTCCACGAAGTCGCTCGACCCGCTTTTCGCTCATCGCCCCCGGCTCTAGCACGAGGGCCTCGCCCTGCGGCGAGGCCCTCGATCTCCTCCCTCGATTTGGGCGCGTCAGAAGCGGCTCTCGACCTGGCTTTCCATGAGTCGCCGGTACTGCGCGAGGCCCTCCTCGACGCGCTCGCCGAACACCTGATCCGCCCTGTGCGCAACGCGCACGAATTGCTCCGCGGCCTTGACGCGGAGCGGGACGGAGGCCCGCGAGTCCCGCTCCGCTCGGTCGTAACGATCGATGTAAGGACGCACGAGCTCGTCCCGCTCGGCAATCGCAGCGCGCAGGTCCCGTGCCATCGCGAGGAAGGCCGTGTCGGCGATGTCCGACCTAGCCGAGATGAAAGAGGCTCCGACGCGCCATCCGATCTCATTTGTACCGGGCCTGGTTTAAGCGCCGACCAGCGTGGCGTTTAAGACACTGTGAAGCTCATGTGTCCAGGGCGGTCGCGACGCCGATCGGCAGCCATCGGATTCGCGTGCGTATCTCCTCGGGTGCTTTCGCGAACTCGCGCTCAATCGCCTCGCGCCCCTCTCGAAAGTGCTCCCACCCCTCGTAGTGGATCGGAATGATCACGCGCGGCTGAAGCAGCTTCGACAGCTCGACCGCTTCGGCAGCAGTCATCGTGTACCGGGCCGGACCTGAGATGGGGAAACGGACACCTCCCAGATGCAGGAGCGCTGTGCCCACGCTCAAGCGGTCGGCGACCTGGCGCACACCGCCGTAGAGGACCGTGTCTCCGGAGAGCCAGAGAGCGCCGTGCTCCTGCCCGTCCCACCGCAGCGCGAACCCGATCACGTCGCCGACGAGCGGGCGGCTCAGCGGGGGGCCATGACGGCACGGTGTGGCGGTGATCTCGATCGGAGGCCGCGCCGTTGCTTCGAGACGCATCGTCGACCAGGGCTCGAGCCCGCGAGCGTCACCGAGGCGCTTCGCGCCAGGGGCCGTCGTGACGATCGTGGCCGCCGATGGCAGCAAAGCCCGACCGGCCGCGTCGAGGTTGTCCTCGTGCTGATCGTGGCTGAGCAGCACCGCGTCGATCGGTCCGAGGTCGGAAGCGGCGATCGCCGGACCGGTCAGCTTGCGCGACCCCGTGCCCCAGCCGAATCGATAGCTCCCCCCGGCGGGGTCGAAGGTCGGATCGGTCAGGAGCCGCCAGTCGCCGACCTCGATCAGGACGGTGGGACCACCGATGTGTGTAAGGCGAACCTCTATTGCATGCTCCGGGCCGGTGAACGGGTCAGGCTGACGCGGTTCGCTCCGCGAGGGGATGATCTGCGAGATGGCCGTGGACCAATTGCACGGCCATTGCGCCTTCGCCCACGGCGGTGGCACAGCGCTTGGTCGAGCCCGAGCGGACGTCCCCGGCGGCGAACACGCCCGGAACGCTCGTCTCCAGCAGCTTGTCCGCGTTCACAGCGGCGCCGGTGAGGATGAAGCCGTGCGCGTCGCGTGCGACCGCGCCGGCGAGCCAATCCGTGCACGGCAGGGCGCCGAGGAAGAGGAACAAGTACGAGAACGGAAGCTGCTCGCCGCTTGTGAGCGTGACTGCCTCGAGCTGCCCCTCCTCCCCATGCAGGGCGGCGATCTCGCTGCGGTCTCGAACCGCCACGCCGTAGCGTTCGACCTCGCGCACGAGGTAGTCCGACATCGTTTCGCGCAGATCGGCGCGGCGATGGAGCAATGTCACGAGCGCGCCACCGCGAGCGAGCCAGACGGCGGCCTGCCCGGCCGAGTTGCCTCCGCCAACCACGCCCACGCGCGAGGCACCGCAGACCTGCGCCTCGGGAGGCCCGGCGGCGTAGAAGACGCTGATCCCCTCGTATTCGGCAAGGCTGTCGACGGGCAGACGCCGGTATTGGGCGCCGGTCGCGAGCAGGACGGCGCGCGCGGAGATGTCGTGACCCTCTTCCAGCCGCACCACGTGGCGTCCGTTTCCCGGCTCGAGTGAAAGCGCGCGGTACGGCGTCGCCATGCGCGCGTTGAACTTCCGCGCCTGGGTGACGGCGCGGCCCGTGAGCTCGGTCCCGCTGATCCCCGCCGGGAAACCGAGGTAGTTCTCGATCCTCCGGGAAGAACCCGCCTGCCCGCCGAGCCCGTTGCTGTCGACGACGAGCGTATCCAGGCCCTCGGAAGCGCCGTACACGGCGGCGCCGAGGCCGGCGGGACCGGCGCCGACCACCAGCAGGTCGACCTCCTCCCGCGGTTCGAGCGCACGGCCGATCCCCAACGCCCGAGAGACCTGGCCGGTCGTCGGGCCCCGCAGCTCGGTACCGCCCGGCAGCCGCACCAGCGGTAGGCTCGATGGGTCTAGCCCTTCTACGAGCGCCTGCCCAGAAGCATCGCCCGCGCCCTCGGAGTCGTGCCATGTGAACGGCAGGCGATTGGTACGGGCGAAGTCGAGCATCCGCATGGTGGCTTCGGACGAGTGCGGGCCGACGATCTCCAGACCGACGCCCTGGGTCTGCTGCAGCGCTTCGCGCCGGGCGATGAAGGCCGAGAGCAGGAGCTCGCTCAACGGTGCGTCCTCAAAGAGCAGCGCTCGCAGCGCCTCGCGGTCGACGGCGATGTAGCGCAGCGGCTCCGTGACGACCGCGGTGAGGAAGACCGTCTGCCCGGACAGAAGGCTCAGCTCGCCGAGGAACTTCGACGCCCCGTGCCGGACGATCTCGCTGCCGTCCGCGTCGAGGATCGCCACCTCGCCCTCGAGGATGGCGATGAACGGATAACTCCGATCGCCGACGCGAAACAGTACGTCGCCAACGTTCGCCGTGCGCTCGTCCCCGAGCTCGGCAAGCGTCGCGAGCTGCGACGGGGACAACATCGGACTCGAGGACCCTGAAACCCGAGGCATGGGACCCAGCTTAGAGACCACCTGAATCACCGGCCCACGGTTAGAACTCGACCTCGGCGCCGAGCATGATCGTCCGATCGCGTGGCAGATTGAAGTAATCGGCGGGCTCGGCGGAGATCAGGGCGGTCACGAGAAAGAGCCGCTTGCGCCAGCGGCTCATGCCGGGACGGTCAGTGGCCTTCAGCTCCACCATGCTGAGGTAGAACGAGGTGCCTTGTGCATCGATCGGGCTCTCCACGCCGGTCTCGGCGATCTGCCTGACCAGGGCGGGCACGTCGTAGTGCTCGGCGTAGCCGTGTCTGGCCCGGACGAAGGTGATGCCATCGTCCCTGTATCGCAGGTCGTCTATCTCGAGCCGGTCCGCCGGCCGGATCCGCGGCGTTGGCATGGTCTCGAGGGAAAGGATGATGGTGTGTTCCTGTAGCGCGCGCAGGTGATCGACGCACGCGCGCATCGAGAGCGGCGCCGTCTCCTTGCCGCGGTTCATGAACACACCCGTGCCGGGGGTTCTGATCACCGGCGGGTCCATCCTCCGGACGTCGTCGATGAAGGCTCGCAGCGGCCCCTCGACCTTGAAGCGCTCGGTGGTGACCAGCTCCCGCCCGCGGTACCAGGTCGTCATGACGGTGAAGACGATTACCCCGATCAGCAGGGGAACCCAGGCACCATGGGTGAACTTCGTGAGGTTCGCGGCGAAGAAAGCGAGCTCCACGGCGAGAAAGGGCACCGCTCCCAGAAGCACGAGCCAGAGCGGTCGCCGCCAGCGGCGACGCACGATCACGAAGAAGAGGATCGTCGTGATCGCGATCGTCCCGGTCACCGCCATCCCAAAGGCGAACGCGAGCTTTGAGGAGCTGCGGAAGGCGAGCACCAGCGCCAGCACGGCTCCCATCAGGAGCCAGTTGATGGCCGGCACGTAGACTTGCCCGTACGCGCGCTCGGAAGTGTGGATCACGCGCAAGCGCGGCAGGTAGCCGAGCTGTGCGGCCTGATGGGCGAGCGAGAAGGCGCCCGAGATCACCGCCTGCGACGCGATCACGGTGGCCGCCGTCGCCAGGATCACGAGCGGGACCAGGCCGGCGTGCGGCATGAGCCGGAAGAACGGTGCGCCAATCGCATTCGGGTCGTCCAGGATCAGGGCTCCCTGGCCCAGGTAGCTGAGGATGCACGCAGGGAAGGCCACCATCAGCCAGGCGCGAGTGATGGCGGGTCGACCGAAATGACCCATGTCGGCGTAGAGCGCTTCTACCCCGGTGATCGCCAGGACCACGGAGGCGAGCGAGAAGAAGCCGGCGGAGCCGCTGTGGAACAGGAAATCGAAGGCATAGCTCGGCGAGAGCGCTTTGAGAACCTCCGGGTGCATCGAGATTCCGCGAATCCCCAGCGCCGCGATCGTTGTGAACCAGACGAGCATGACCGGCCCGAACGTGCGGCCGACCGAACCGGTGCCGTAGCGCTGGATCGCGAAGAGCGCCACGATGATCGTGAGCGTGATCGGGATCACGAAGCTGTCCATCGAGGACGAGATCGTCTTCGTTCCCTCGACCGCCGAGAGCACCGATATCGCCGGCGTGATCATGCTGTCGCCGAAGAACAGGGCCGCGCCAAACACGCCGATGCTCGCGAGCACGAACTTGGTGCGTGCCGGGACCTCTTTCCCGATCCCGCGAATCTGCGAGATCAGCGCCATCATCCCCCCCTCCCCCTGGTTGTCGGCTTTCATCACGAGGCCGACGTACTTCACGGTGACGATCAACGTCACCGACCAGAAGATCAGCGAGACGATGCCGTAGACGCTTTGGAGCGACGCCTGGATCGGGTGAGGGTCGCTTGGGTTGAAAGCGGTCTGGATCGTGTAGATCGGGCTGGTGCCGATATCGCCGAACACCACGCCGAGCGCGCCGAGCACGAGCGCCGTCTTGCCCAAGGCGCGTCTCGCTTCGGCGTCCATGCCCGAACCCTATGGCCGGCCGAGATCGGGGCCAGTCAGAGCGTCAGTTGTCGAGGATCGTCAGGTCGAGCCTGCGGAGCCGCTCGGGGCCCGGCGTGATCGAGCTCAGTCCGCCTGCCATGAATGCCGGCCGCGATGGCCGAAGGGGTACGTGCACGGAGTCTTGTCCGTGGGCGCGCGCCGGCCGCAACGGCGCGGGGAATCGGCCCGACGAGTCTTACGCTCGTGCCTCTCCTCGAAGGCGGCCGCGGACGAATGCCGCTTGTCCGACTGCTGTTCGTCGCGCCCTCCCGACATGGGAGCTCTCAGGCTCCGGCAACCGCGCGGGTGCCGGCTTTGGAGCGCGGGGGACCCGGTGTCAGCGCCGCTGCTCCGATCACCAGCGCGAAGGCAGCGCCACGCACGACCACTTGGGTGGCGCCGTCCCCGACCGGATCGCCAAACACCAGGATGCCGCCAAGGATCGCGGAGACATTGGCCGCGACCGACGTCAGTGCAATGACCGCGATCGGCGCCGCAAGCTGAAGGGCGCGCGCCGACGCATAGAAGGCGAGTATCGAGGCCAAAAGAGCTGTGGCGCTCCACGGGCTGATGATGCTCATGGCGTCCGCCGGCACCGTGCCCACGAGTGCCTTGATCGCGACATCCGATACTCCGAACAGCGTCCCGGCTGCAGCTCCGAGCAGTAGCCCGTTCTGCAAGGGAACACCTCCGATTTTGTGGGAGAGCAGCAGCATCGTGCCGACGCACACCATCCCGCTCTCGAAGGCAATCATCGCCGAGAGCGAGTAGGCGGAGTGGGACCCGTGCAACCCCGCCCCCGCCGTCAGGGCGAGGAACCCGAGGCCCGCACCGGCCAGGGCGAGCCCCCACCACTCTCGACGGCCAACTTCGAGCCCGAAGAACTTCTGGCCGAGCACGGCGAGGAACACGAAGCTGCCGCACACTATGGCCTGAACCATGGACAGGGGAGCAAGCGCGAGCGCACCGACGTGAAGCGCCCATGCAAGCAGCGCGATGCCGAACCCGATCGACCACCACTTGGACTCGAACAGCCCGGCCGCGCTTCGCAGCGGATGGCGAACGTTGACATTCGGCGCCGCCACGGCTCCTCTGTGCTTGCAGAGGAACGCCGCGTTCGTCGCCAGGGCGCAACCGAGCGCGAGCAGCAGTCCGAGCTCGAAGGTCATCCGGAGCGACTCCAGGGCGGTCTACTAATAGTCGCCGTCCTCGACCCAATGAAGCCAGCGCTCGCGCGCTGTCACTTCATCGCTCGCCGCACAGAGCCGGGCCTCCGTTTCCAGCTCGCGCGAGGTTCCGTTCGCACTATTGCGCTCGCCGCTGAGGCGGGACCGCTCGGCCGTTGCGGCCTCCACACGGTCGCGCGCGTCTATCAGCGTGTCTCCCGCGCCATAGGCCCGATCTCGTCTTGCCATAAGCATCCTTCCGGCCCCTCTGTGGTGGGTTCGCGCGGAAGGAAGAGAGACGGCCCTAGCGAGCGATCAGCAGCTTTCAGATGAGGCTAGCACGCCTAAGAGCGCCCTGAGCGAGCCGTTCGCGGGTCAAGCTCCGTCCGTCGCGGGCGCCGTTTGGGCCCGTGAAAGACGCGATCGACAGTTTCGCGCTCCACACACAGTCGGTGAAGTAGTGACTTAAGTATATTCCGGACCAATGAGGAGGAACGATGAGCAAGCTTAGGTGTCATATCTCGATCTCGCTGGACGGTTTCGTCGCCGGCCCGAACCAGAGCGAGGAGAACCCGCTCGGCGAGGGCGGCGAGCGGCTCCACGACTGGGTGGTTCCGCTGGCCGCCTGGCGCCAATCCCACGACAAGCAAGGCGGCGAGGTGAACGAGAGCACACGGATACTCGAGGAATCGCGCGAGAACATCGGGGCCAGCGTGATGGGCCGAAACATGTTCGGCCCGATCGGCGGTGGTGCCTGGGGCGACGAGCAGTGGACGGGCTGGTGGGGCGACGACCCTCCCTACCACCACCCCGTGTTCATTCTCACCCATCACCCGCGTGATCCCGTGGTGATGGAGGGAGGGACCACGTTCCACTTCGTCACCGACGGAATCGAGTCTGCGCTCGACCAGGCAAGGGAGGCCGCCCGCGGCAAAGACGTCATGCTTTGGGGCGGCGGCCAGGTCGCGCAGCAGTACCTGGCAGCGGGGCTACTTGACGAACTCGAGCTGCACGTCGTTCCGGTGGTGCTCGGCGACGGTGCTCGCCTCTTCGACAACCTCGGGGACGCGGAGGTGCAGCTCGAGCAGGTCCGGGCCGTCGAGGCCCCCGGCGTCACCCACCTCAAGTACAGGAGGGTGAAATGAAGCGGGTCGCCGAGCGGCCGTCTGGAGAAGGCGGGTGCTGCTCAGGTAGCCATGGCGCGGCGGTAGCAGATGTGCGTCGCCAGTGGGGAATCGAGGACCTCGTCGGGCTCGAAATCGAACTCGGCGACGCCGTTGAATATCCCCTCGCCGGACCCGAGTAGAACGGGGACGATGTCGAGCCAGAGCTCGTCGATCACGCCCGCCTGCAGCGCTTGGCGGACGGTCGAGGCGCCGCCCGCGATGTCGATGCCGTCTGCGCCGGCAGCCTCGCGGGCCTGGGCGTATGCGGCGTCGAAGCCATCGGTGACGAAGTGAAAC
>Ga0114129_10002441_pt1 | contig 25798 bp, 18 predicted proteins | sample RhiMetdeltSRZDD1_FD_80071 | JGI IMG/M metagenome (GOLD analysis project Ga0114129, IMG submission 80071) | Populus rhizosphere microbial communities from Tennessee, USA - Rhizosphere MetaG P. deltoides SRZDD1 (version 2) (version 2) | ecosystem: Host-associated > Plants > Roots > Rhizosphere >...
CACGAGCGACACGGCCACCTGGCCGGTGACGAGCGCGTCGCGCAGGTCGAGGCCCAGCGTCCAGCGGCCGCTCGGCGACGGCGCCTCCGGCTGGCTCTTGATCGCCGACACCAGGTCGAGGCGTGAACCTTGAATCGCCGGGATGAGACCGAACAGGATTCCGGTGACGAGAGAGAGCGCCACGGTGAACCACAACACCCGCGGCTCCAGGCTTGGATCGAGGAAATCGTCACGCATGCCGGTGGGACGGAACGACCACAGCAGATCCCGGCCAAACACTGCCAGCAGGATGCCAGCCGATCCGCCCAGCACGGCCAGAACGCCGCTCTCCGCGAGCAATTGGCGGATGAGCCTCCATCTGGGCGCGCCGACGGAGAGCCGCACCGCGATTTCCTTCCGTCGCTCCATGGCTCGCGCGAGCAGCAGGCCGGCCACGTTGCCGCAGGCGATGAGCAGCACCAATCCAGTGGCGGCGAGCAGCAGGCCTCCCGAGCGCACCAGACCGTCGCGTCCTCCAACTCCGAGCGCAGCTTCCGTCAACGGGAAGATTTCCACGCTGCGGCCTTCGTTTTCCGTCGGGTACCGTTCCTCCAGCCGTTTGGCCATCGTCTACATGGATTCCCGGGCGCGCGCCAATGTCACGCCGCGTTGGAGCCGGCCGACTACCTGGAAGACCAGTGAGTTCCGAGCGGTGTAGAAGGTTCGCGCCGTCTCGCCGGTCACGAGCTGCTCGTGCATGGCGAGCGGAACCCAGAAGTCCACGTTGCCGAGCGTCTGCAGACCCTTGAACTCGGCCGGCATGATGCCAACCACCCTGAACTTGAAGCCGTTGAGGGTCACTGTCCTGCCGACGACGGCCGGATCGGAACCGAAGGCTCGCTTCCAGAGGCCGGCGCTGATCACCATCACTGGCGACGCGCCGAGCGTCGCGTCTTCTTCGGGCGTAAAGGTCCGTCCACCAGCGGCGTCCACACCGAGCACCTGGAAGTAATTGCCGGTGACCAATTGGCCCCCGGTTGCCAGCGGCTCGGTTCCACCGACCAGGTTGGCACCAATGCCTTGAGAGGCAACCAGGCCGGAGAACTCGGGAACGTTGTCGCGAAAGTCGCGATAGTTGGCTAGGGACACCGACTGATACGCGGTGGACTTGGCAACACGGTGAAGACCTGCGCCAATCGCGCGGGGTCGTTCACCGGCAAGGGGCGAAGGAACACCGCGTTGATCAATGTGAAAATGGTCGTGTTGGCGCCGATGCCCAGCGCCAGCGATATCACGATGACCGACGTCAGTGCGGGATTCCGCATCGCCGACCGGATCGCGAATCGAACGTCCTGGAACATGGCATGTCCCTCTCACTCGCTGCGAAGCACGATCGCCGGGTTCACTCCGGCCGGCGGCAAGGGGCATGCCGTCGGATGACGGCTTGGACTCGCACGAAACTCATACCAGCCAAAGCCGTTGCGCGAGGCCATCGCCGCGGCCTTCCGTTCGGCGCCGGGTCGCGCGTGGACCCGCAGTACACTGCCAATGCCGCATCGCCAGGTTCGGCGGTTGGGCGGCTTTCCTACGGAGAGAGCCATGGCCGCGATCGAAGTGACCTGCCGCAGTGTTGTCTATCCCTGGCACTGCGATCACATGGGCCACATGAACGTGATGTGGTACGTGGGCAAGTTCGACGAAGCGACGTGGAACCTCCTCGCGAGAGTCGGGCTCACGCCGAGCTATCTCCGTGATAATCATCGCGGTGCCGTGGCAGTCGATCAGCGCCTCGCGTATCGACGCGAGCTGCACGCGGGTGACGTTCTGAGCGTTCGCTCGGCTGCGATCGAGATTGGACGCAGCAGCATCCGCTTCGTCCACGAAATGCGCAACGACGAGACGGAGGCGCTGGTGGCGACGACCATCCTCAAGGGCGTTCACATCGACACACAGACCCGCAAATCCTGTGCGATGCCGGATGACGTGAGGCAGCGGGCGCACGCGGCGCTCGCCGCCGACCCAGCGCGATAGGACAGCTGGCCCCCGGAACAGGCGTTCCTCGAATAGGCGGGTGCCAACGCCGACAAGTGGTACGACAAGATCAAATGCGGCCCAGGGAAGATCGTCAACGGAATCCGCGTGCACTGCACGAGACGAGAGGCTTCAGCGGGATCCGACTGCGCTGCGCGAAAACTGCAGTGAACGGCTCCTGACGCTCGCCGGGCTCGCCTTCCGTGTGCGTGCTTCGCGGCGCCGTGTCCCAGGCTGCCGGCTCATCTCGCCGTGCTATCCTCCGATCGCACGTCGCAACCGAAGCTACATTCGAGCATGGCCGGGGTATTCGTCAGCTATCGCCGGACCGACAGTGCCTACGCCCTGCTGCTATACAAAGCGCTGGCGCAGAAGTTCGGTTCCGAGCGCGTCTTCCGCGATTTCGAGAGCATCGCGCCGGGACAGGACTTCGTCAACGTGCTGGACGCGGCGTTGAGGCAATGTGCGGCGTGTGTGGTTATCGTCGGCAGAGGGTGGCTCGACGCGATCGACCGATTGGCGAGTGCCGACGACTTCGTGCGCCGTGAGATCGCCGCCATCCTCGAACGTGGAACCCTCCTCATTCCCTGTCTGGTGGGTGGCTCGAAAATGCCGGCACCCACGGCTCTGCCCGAAGCACTGGCCGCGTTCCTGCGCAAGGAGGCGATGACGATTGGCGACGAGTACTTCGATCGCGATGCTGACATTCTGCTCGCGGCTCTCGACAGTGCGCTGTCGCGGGTTCCGGAGGCCGCGGCGCCCGATGGCGGATCGGCCTACCGGCAGCAGCGGGCGATCGAGTTGCTCAAGCGACAGGTCAGCCGGCTGCAGGTCAGAGCCATCGAGCTGATCGAGGCAAATGAGGTCGATCGGGCCCGCGACGAGCTCGCGGAGGGGTTCGACGTCATCATGCAGCTGCTCGAATGGAGTCCCGGAGACGTGCCGCTCGATCTTCAACTCGGCTACCTCTGCAAGACTCAGGCACAGGTCCAGGATGCGGCTGGCGAACGCGACGAAGCGAACCGAAGCCTTGAACTGGCAGTCGCGATGTTCAATCGCATCGGCGACACCGGCGCGGGAGCTGCAAGCGAGAAGGCCAGCGCGTTCAATGGACTGGGGAACGTCTATTACGCGCGCGGTGATCTCGACGCCGCGATTCGCAACTACCGGCGTGCGCTTGATCTGATGCCCGACTACGCGTATGCGCGGCATGACCTGCTCCTGGCACTCATGCAACGAGCCGAGCAAGGCCGCGTGGATCTTCCCGCGATGGAAGACGCGCTGAGCAAGCTCAAGGCAACCGCGGGGGGGTTGCCCGGGCTCGGAGTGGCGCACATGGCGGAGCTCGAGGAGCTGGTGGCGCGCTGGCGGGGAACGGCTGCTGCACCACCGACCACGGGCCGGGGCAGTGGAAAGACGAGCGGGAAGAAAGATAAGCGGAGAAGTGGGAAGTCAGAGAGTGAGAAGAAACACAAAAAGACTCGGCGCCCACGCCTGACGCGATCGGTCAGGCGTCGCTGATCCGCTGCTGGGGATCAGCCGGGCGCTCGAGCAACGGTTTGCTAGGCCCCGAACTGGCGCAGGTGGTGATCCATGTGCAGGTACGCCCACCGCAGCCAGGCGGATTTCGACATCCGGCCGAATATCGGGTGCGTCGTCGCCCACTTGACGTTTCCTTCCCGCGCGGCGACGAGCTCTACGAGCGCTTCGAGCTCCGCGACGTCCGCCGTGAAATCGCCCGGGCACGTTCCGCCGACCTCCTGATCGATCTCCGGCCTTGTCGTGATCGCCTTCGGCCACGGCACGGGAACGAACAGCGCCATCCACTTGACGATCGTTCGCTGGAGCGGGCTGCTGGCGTCGCTGACGCGCCGTTCGCCGATCGCCATGCGGAAGGAGTCACTGAGGTGGCACACCATCTGATGCGCGGACATCCGTCCCCATCGACGAGTGCTGTCCGGACGCACAGATTTGAGCCGTCGAAGAATCTCGGCCTTGCGGCGATTGTCGGCCAGACTTTTCATCGCGCGCCCGCTCCGTGCCGTGCGATGACGATGATCGTCATGTTCCGAGGAGCCGTTCCCCGCCGGCGTCCCGGAACGCTGTGAGCGCCCGCTCGCGACCGGCTTCGGCCTCGGACAGGAGCGCCTGAAACGCAGGGGTCCCTCGCAGCGGATCGAATTGACGACGGCTCGAAAGAGTTGCGGCGACCGTGTAGCCTTTGGTGACGGCGCGCTGCAGGAACTCGAGTCCCTTTTCGTGCTCGCCGACGTCGCAGAGGAGCCAGCCTTCCTGGAAGATGGCTTCGGGATCGTCCTGAATCTTCAGCGCGCTGAGCGTTGACATCCGGACACGCATATCGTCGATTCGATACTCGAGCCATGCCGTGAGGTAGTCGATCCACGAGAGGAAGAGCGGAATGCGCGACGGCTGTTGACGCATGCGGTACAGCTTCTCCCGCGCCTCGTCGCGACGCCCTGCCAGTCCGAGCGCAATGACCCTGATGCCGTCGTCGGCGCCGGCGATCAGCGCGGGCGACTCCACGGCAAGCAGCTTCTCGATTTCATCCGCCATATGCAGCGTCTGCTCGAGGCTCGTCGGCACGTTCGGATCGAGCCGGCGCGCTTCGGCATGCGCTGCGATTGACTGCTCGAAGAGTCCGCAATAACGAGACGCATGCACGAGCCCGGCGAAAAGCTCGGGATCGTTTCCGTGCCGATTGGCTTCTTCCAGCAGACGCACGAGCGCGCGCTGCGGCTGACCGATATCGGCCTCGAGGTTCGCATAGAACTTGTGCGCCAGCGACAGGCGTGGGTTGAGTGCCAGCGCGCGACGAAAGGCATCTTCAGCCCGCGCTTCGCTCTCGGGCGCGCCGTCGATGTACTTGCCGATGACGCGATGGCAGCGGCCGAGGCGCGCCCACGCCGGCGCGAAGCGGGAATCGAGCTCGAGGCTGCGGTGATACAGATCGCGCGCGGCTGCGAGGCCGTCGTACGTCCGCGCCAGCTCGTTGGCGCGCAGGTACAGCTCGTACGCGCGTCCGTCTCGCGGTGCATCTGGCGTCGGCGAGACTCCGCCGGTCAACGGCAGCGAGAGCGCTTCCGTCACGCGATGCGCGATGTCGTCCTGCAGCTGGAACAGGTCGTTCGACGACGACTGCACCGTGAGTGACGTGAGCAGCGTCCCGGCCGGAGCTTCGACGAGCTGCGCCGTCGCCCGTAGTTGATCCCCGGCACGCAACAGCGTGCCCATCACGACACGGTCGACGTCAACCTCGGCCGCGAGCGCCTTGAGATCCGGCGCCTCACCGGCAAAACGGGCGGCGACAGCACTAGACCGCAGGATCAAGGAGCCGATTCCCGAGAGCGAGGTCGATATCGCGTCGGGAAGACTGAACGCGAGGAAGTCGGTCTCGGGATCGGGACGAAGCACACGAAACGGCAGCACCACGAGACGCGTGAGCGGATGCGCGACAGCTGGTGTGGAGTCGCCGTCCCCGCCGCGGATGGCGCGAAGCTCCCCGGCCATGTCGGTTGCGGAAGCGTGCCGCTCCCCAGGCCGCTTCGAGAGCGCCCGACGAATCACCCGGTCGGTAGCCGCGATGGTGGGTGACCCGGTGAGCGCCGGCGGCTGTTCGTAGCGTGTTGCGTGGAGCACCTCGACCAGCGTGCGTCCCGCGAACGCTGGCCGGCCCGCAAGCATCTCGAACAGGATCGCACCGGCCGCAAACAGGTCGCTGCGGGCGTCGACGGCTTCGCCCGCCACCTGTTCGGGCGACATGTAGCGCGGCGTGCCCATCAGGATTCCGGTTCGTGTCAATCCCGTGTCGCTGAGCGGTCCTTGCATCTCCGGCCGGGCGAGACCGAAATCGAGCAGCTTGACACCGTGCGACGTCAGAAACACGTTCGAAGGTTTGAGGTCACGATGAACGAGCCCGCGTGCGTGCAGGGCCGAGAGCGCCGCCAGCATTTCGAGGCCAACCGCGATCGCGTCCGTCGTGTTCAACGGTCCACGCCGCAGCCGGTCGGCGAGCACCTCACCCTCGAGGAGCTCCATGGCGATGAACAGCTCGCCGCCGTCCTCGCCGATCTCGTAAATCTGGCAGATGTTTGGATGACTGACGCTCGCCGCCGCGCGCGCCTCGCGCCAGAAACGCTTCCGCGCGTTCTCGTCGTCGGCGAGCGCCGACATGGTTTTCAGCGCGACGACCCGCTGGAGCCGCTCGTCGCGCGCCGCGTAGACGACGCCCATGCCGCCTTCGCCAAGCTTGCGCTCGATCGCGTAGTGCCCGACGCGGGAAGGCGTTGAATCCCTCATCCCTAATCCCTAATCATCCCTAATCCCTAATCATCCCAAATCATTGAATCAGTGCGCTCGATCATTGGAACGTTGGGTCACTGAATCTTTGATTCCTTGGGTCCCTGAATCACTCCATCAGGGAACTGACTGATCCATTGCGACTGCTTGTCTTTCAGGACTCAATAATTGTAAGCATTCACGGATTCAATGATCAGTGGTTCAATGACCCGGCGATCGGCGATTTCAACGATTGGGGATTCACCGATTAAGGGATTCGAGATCAGGGATTAGGGATTATGGGTATGTCCAACGCCGCAACAACTGCTCTCGCACTGGTCTTGATGCTGACGACGGCGGTGCCGGCCGCCGCGCGCCAGGCCCGCGCGAAGGTCCTGCTCGACACCGACATCGGAACGGACATCGACGACGCGTGGGCGCTGGGGTACGCATTGAAGAGCCCGTATTTCGAGTTGCTCGGCGTAACGGTAACCGACGCCGACACGCCGCATCGCGCGCGCCTCGCGTGCAAGCTGCTCCATCGGCTCGGTCGCACCGATGTGCCCGTCGCGGTTGGACGGCAGACCGAGGCGATTCCTCCGGATCGCATCGACTACCAGTTCACCTGGGCCGAGGACTTTCAGGCATACAAGCCGATCGCAGTGCCCGCCGTCGAATTCCTTGCCGACACGATCCGACGAAACCCCGGCCAGGTGACGCTGATTGCCGTGGGGCCGCTGCAGAACATCGGCGACCTCGTCAGGCAGCATCCGGATGTCGTTCGTCTCGTGAAACGCGTCGTTCTCATGAGCGGGTCGATCGGTCCAAATGCCTGGAGCTCGGCGGCCGTTGCCGAATGGAACGTGAAGCTGGCGATCCCCGAAGCGCAGGCTGTTTACGCGGCTGACTGGCCACTGACGATCGTGCCGCTCGATTCGACGACGTACGTGCGCCTCGAAGATAGGGAGCGCGAGACGTTGCGCAAAGCAGGGACGCCGCTCGTCGTCGCGCTCGAGGCGCTGCTGCGCCTCTGGGCGGACTCTCCGGGCAGCCGCATGACGCTGCACGATCAGATGGCGCTGGCCGAGGCGCAGCACCCGGGACGATTCTTCGGCCGGTGTGATCCGATGCCGCTCAGTGTCGATGCCGAAGGCTACACGCGCGTCGACAAGGCAAAGGGCCGGAACGTGACCGTCTGCCTCGAGCCGAAACGCGATGAATTCATGTCGCACTACCTCGGCCAGCTCGCAGCGAAGTAGAGACGCGGATTTTCGCGGATCAGACCGAACGAGACGCGGATTTTCGCGGACTGACGCGGATTAAGAAACTGGTTGTGACTGACGACGACTTCCGACGTCTCGCGCTCGGCATGCCCGACGCCGTCGAGCGCTCGCACATGGGGCATCCCGACTTCCGTGCAAACGGGCGGATCTTCGCGACGCTCCACCCGGACTTGCTCTGGGGCACAGTGAAGGTGGCGCCCGAAGAGCAAGAGGAGCTCATGCGCTTGCATCCCGACGTGTTCGTCCCTTCAAGCGGCGCGTGGGGACGGCAGGGATGGACGAACATCAAACTGGCGGCCGCCGACGAGGCGACCGTGCGAGGCGCCCTGAGCCTGGCCTGGGAGATTGTGGCGACGAAGCCTCGCGACGCGCGCACATCGAGAGCAGCCAAGCGCCCGCGCCGGAAGGCCGCACGTAAACGTCGTTAGCCGTCGCAGGACGCTCACGCACCTTGCGAACATCGCCGGCCATCGGAGTTCAGCGGCCCGCGTCCTGCACGAAATTCACGGTCACCTTGATCGCGACTTCGACCGGCACGCAGTTGAGCAGCGTCGTATCGAACTGCCACTGGCGCACGGCCTCGGCGGCCGCATCCGCGAACTCGGGATTCGGCGAGCTCAGGACGTTCAACTCGTCCACCGTGCCGCTCGTTCCGATGCGGCCCTGAAGAACGACAGTCCCTTGAACCGCCGCGGCCGCAAGACTTGCGGGGTATACGGGTGCCACGTGTTTGTACTTCATCGGCGGCCGTATGTTGCCGCCGATAGGAATGCCCCCGGCGGCTTCAGGAGTACCGCCGCAGGTCACGGGGCGGGGGGCGCGGACCTGCTGCGGTTGCGGCGCTCCGCCCGCAGACGAACCGTTGTTCCGGACCGTGACGGTCTCGACGATCGTGCCGATTTCGAGCTTCAGGTCCTGCTGGACCTTCTGCCCCGCCAGCGTCACGTTCCCGCGCAGCACCGCGAAACCGGGGAGCCGCGCTTCGAGCACGTAATCGCCGGGTGGCAGGCCGACAAACTCGTACTGACCGGCGCGCCCGGAGCTGATCTCGTACTTCGCTTTGGTCTGCGCGTTGGTCAACACGAGCGTGACGTTCGGCAGTGCGGCGTTCATCGGGTCGACGATCGAGCCGGTGAGCGTCGCGAAGGCGGTTTGAGCCGCGAGGCCGGCGATCGGAATCGTGATCGACAGCAGTGCGATCAGCGTTGCCGCCGACGCACATCGAGAAACAGGACGACGACTGAGACGGGTATCGAGCATGGCTCTGACTCGCTTTTCAAGAGTTGACGTCGGGGCGATTGCTGGCGCCGGCATCCACATCCGGCGCTGGTGCAGATTGCGAGCGATATCCACCAGGTGTGTGGCGTACTCCGAACCCTCCACGCCGCGATTCAGCACGGCATCGTCACAGGCGCGCTCGCTTTCTTGACGCAAACGGTTGCACGCGATCCAGACGAGCGGGTGGAACCAGTAGATCGTTCGCACGAGCTCTGCGGCGAGCTGCACGATCCAGTCACGGCGGCGGACGTGCGCCAGCTCGTGGTACAGGACGATGCGTACGCGATCGTCGGTCCAACTCCGCGCCGCCTCGGGCAGAATGATCTTCGGGCGGACGAGCCCGCACGTGACGAGCAGCGTCGGATGCGCGCTTTGCAAGACCGTTACAGGCCGGCGCCATCCGTACCCACGGCAGATTTCTTCGGCGCAATCCACCCAGACTCCGGACGCGATCGGCCGGGCTGCGCTCGCGAGTCTGGTGAGCCGCCACAGGCCGACGAGCAGGACCGCCACGCCGAGGGAAGTGCCTGCGATCCAGATCGAGCGAAGCGCTCCGGTCAGCGCGAACGGATCTGGCGTCGGCGCGGTTCGCGACTGAACGCGGACCGTGTCACGGGCAGTGCGATCCGAAACCACTGTGTGCGGCGCCGGGCCGTATCCTTCTACTCGTTCATTGAGCAGAACAGGGACCGGCAGCGGCAGATGCCACGATGGCACGACGAGCTGCGCAACCGGAACCGCGGCGGCGCAGAGGAGGCTCGTGGAAACGATCCAGTGCCGCAGCGCGGCGGACCGGCGCCGCAGCAGAGGCATCACACCCACGGCGAGCAGGAGAATCAACGAGACCTTGAGCGTGGTTTCGACGAGCAGGCTCATCGCGATCCATCCTTTTTTGCTTTTGCGACGAGATCGACGATGCGATCCAGTTCCGCGACCGAAACACGCGCCGCTTCACCACCGAGCAGCGCGGCGACGACCTTCTCGACCGAGCCGCCGAAGAAGGTGTCGACCACGTGGCGCAGCGCGGAACGGCGCACGGCATCGCGCCTGACGACCGGCATGTAGACGTAGCGGCGGCCGTGTTCTTCGTGGCGGACGTGGCCTTTTTCCTCGAGCACGCGCAGCTGCGTGCGCACGGTCGAGTAGCTCGGCTTGCCGGACAGCTCCTTCATCACCTCTTCGGCGGTGGCGCGGCCGAGCCGGAAGAGGATGTCCATGATGTGGCGCTCGCGGCGCGTGAGCACGGTCAGCAGTGATGTCGCCATGTGTTATTTTCGTAGCACTAATGCGAGAAAAATAACACTCATTCGAGCGCGTGTCAATCCCCCTCCGTGGGCCGTGAGTCGCCGCCCGGACGATGCCGAGGGCGCGGCCACGGTCGTGTGGTCCGTCGCGGGCCGAGATGGATTATCGTAGTGGCCCTTTCACGCGCGTCATTCCCCGGGAGGGTTTCATGTTCCGCAAGTCTTTCTGGCTCCTGGCAGCGTTGCTGGTTTCGGCGGCGGGCACGATCGGTTACGCGATCACGAACGGACAGCCCGACAACGGCGAGCATCCGTATGTCGGGGATCTGCTGTTCTACATCCCCGACGAGATCGACTCACGGTTTACCGATCCGGGAAGCTGGTTCGGTTGTTCGGGCACGCTCGTCAGCCCCACGGTGGTGGTGACCGCCGGCCATTGCACGTATGGCATCGGTCTGAATGGCGCCGCCACGACACAGAATGGCGGTAAAGGCGGCAACGATGTCTGGATCAATTTCAACGAGAAGCCTGACTTGACGGGGTTCCCGCCGAGCGCCAACTACATCCCGGACAGGAACGCGCAGCGCTACACCGATCGGGTCGCTTACCTGAACGCGCATCCGGCCTGGGTCCGCGGCAAGGCGTACCCGCACCCGGAGTTCGCCGACGCTCCCTTTGTCCTCCACGACGTGGGCGTCGTCGTTCTCGACCAGTCGATAAGTCTGCCGACGTACGGCGCCCTTCCACCTCTCGGCTATCTCGATCAGTTCTTCGCGAGCCGGCGAAACGATCAGCGCTTCACGGTCGTCGGCTACGGACTGACGCGGTCGCGCCCGACGGGCACTGAGGGGGGCGACACGCGAGAGAAAGCCACCTCGATGCTGATCAACCTCCACGCGCTTGGAGTGCCGGCCGGGTATTTCGTCTTGTTGAGCAACAACAACGGCAAGTCTCATCAGGGCGGGATCTGTTTCGGCGATTCGGGTGGTCCGGTGCTGGCGGGGTCTACCAACGTGTTCGTCGGCGTGAATTCGTTCGTGCTCAATAACAACTGCGCCGGCACCGACGGGGCGTATCGGATCGATCAGCAGGATGATTTGGACTTCATCGGACAGTACCGACGCTGACGTACCCCGGAACCCGGTTCAGGGTTCGAGGTTCGTGGTTCCGTGTGAACGCTGAACGGTAAACCCAGAGCCTTGACCCTGTGCCCGGCTCACCGGATGGGCTGTCCCGCGTTCGGGTGATCCGCCGTCCAGTCCACCCCCATCCAGGAGGCGAGGGTCGCGGCGATCTGACTCGTCGAGAGCGTCGGGGCATCGCGCCATTCGCCCCGTCGACTCATGCGCGGGGACACGAACGCCATCCATACGTCCTGCGCTCCTTCGACCTTCGCGCCGTGATTGCGCCAGTCCTGCGGCGTGTGCCCGCGTCCGTGATCGGTCGTGAGCAGCAGGCTCGTGCGGCCGCGATAGTCCGGCTGACTTTGCAGCCAGTTCCACAGCTCCTGCAGGAAACCATCGATGCGCGCGTAGGTCTCGAGCACGCGGTCGTAGCGGCCGTCGTGCGCCCAGTCATCAGTCTCGTCGAACGCGAGGTACAGCACGCGCGGCTTGGCGGCGGCGAGATGCGCCATCGCGAGCCGGAACGTGAACGCGTCGAACCTCGTGCCATCCCACGGCGTCGCCGCTTCACGCTGCAGCTGATTCGCCATCGCGATCCCTTCCTGCGTGCTCTCGAGCGCCTCCATCCCGGCGTTCACGAACGTGCTGCCTTCGACGTGTTCGGCAATGGCGTTGAACACCGACCAGCTCGCGAAGGTGGCGACCTGTTCGCGCGGCAGGTTGAGTCGTTCGCGAATGCGCTCGAACACCGTTGGGTACGGATTGCGGATCGGATCGTTGCTCTTGATGTCGGTATCGTGCGGTTCGCCAAGCAGGATCTCTGCGTAGCCCGGATAGGAGAACCAGTGTCGATTTCCGAGCTGCACCGAGCTTCCAAGGCGCCGATTGCCGGCGATCGAACCCTGTTCCGACACCAGCGTCCAGAAGAACGGCATCAGTTTGCGGCGGCGCTCTTCGACCGACGGGGCGTTGAACCGCTTGTACACGGCGAGATCGTCCAGCGTCTGCTTCTCCCTCAATGTCGTTTTCAGCACGTCCGTATCGAGGCCGCCGAAGATCTCCTCGGTACGCGCGCCGTCGAGAGTGACGAGCACCACACGATCCCCGGAATCCGGGACCTGTGGAGTTGCCCGTCGCGCATCGACCGACAGCGACAGAGACCCAATCGACAGGAATCCGACGACCAGACACGCGCGAAGCTTCGTCATCAGGCGTTCTCCAGGTTCGGGAGGCCGGCAGTCTAACAGGAGATCAGGAGGTTAGGAGAGCTCTTTCAAATACCCTAAACCCAATGAGCTTCCATCCTCCTGATCTCCTGATCTCCTGTGAGACAGCCGCTGAAACGATGGCCAATGCCGGAGCCTTGATTTCCGACAATCCTGTCAGACCAGAATCGACATTCTTGTCGGCAAAATTTTGAATCTCCCCGCGGCGAAGCTGAGAGAGAATGACGCTTTTCCGGTACGCGGATTAACGCGGATTAGCGGTTGACGCGGATCAGAGTCATTCACCCGAGTTGCCGGCCATGCGCGCAACACTCCCCACCGACACTTCACGATCGATGCGATTCGCCGACTACGAACCGGGGGACTTCTACGATGAGATGTTCGAGGCGAATCACGATCCCAGGCCGGGTGCGAAAGCCCTGAGCCATCTGATCGACACGCTTCCCGAAGGCGAGCTCCTTCGCCGCCAGCAGTCGGCGGAGCGCGCGCTGCTGCACATGGGCATCACGTTCAACGTGTACGGCGATCGCGCCGGCACGGAGCGAATCTTTCCGTTCGATCTCGTTCCCCGCATCGTGTCCGCGTCCGAATGGAGCGTGATCGAGCTCGGACTCAGGCAGCGGATTCGCGCCCTCAATCTGTTCATTGCCGACATCTACGATCGGCAGTTGATCGTCAAGAACGGTGTCATCCCCGGGGACATCGTCCGCTCGGCGAAGAGCTTTCGCGAGCCGTGCGTCCAGCTCTCGCCGCCGCGCGGCATCTGGTGCCACGTCACGGGCACCGATCTGGTTCGGCACCGCGACGGGCAGGTCTACGTGCTGGAGGACAATCTCCGGTGCCCGTCCGGCGTGTCCTATGTGCTGCAGAACCGGCTGGTCATCAAACGCACGTTTCCGCAGTTGTTCGAATCGTCCAGGATCCGCCCGGTCGACGACTACCCGAGCCGGCTGCGCGACATGCTCGAATATCTGACGCCGTCGGAGGTGGACGCGCCGCGCGTAGTCGTCCTCACGCCCGGCATCTACAACTCGGCGTACTTCGAGCACTCGTTCCTCGCCCAGCAGATGGGCGTGGAAGTCGTCGAGGGCCGTGACCTCGTCGTGTCCGACGGGTTCGTCTGGATGCGTACGACGAAGGGATACGAGCGCGTCGACGTGATCTATCGGCGAGTGGACGATGACTTCCTCGATCCGACGGTGTTTCGTGCCGACTCGCTGCTTGGCGTCAGAGGTCTGATGGACGTGTACAAAGCCGGCCGCGTGGCGCTGGCCAACGCGCCGGGCACGGGGATCGCCGACGACAAGGTCGTGTACGCGTACGTGCCGAAGATCGTCAAGTACTACCTCGACGAGGACATCATCCTCCCGAACGTGCCGACCTTCGTCTGTGCCGACGACAAGCAGCGCCGGCACGTGCTTGCGAACCTCACGGAACTCGTCGTGAAGGCCGCCAACGAGTCGGGCGGCTACGGCATGCTCGTTGGTCCGCGATCCACGCAGGAGCAGCGCGCCGAGTTCGCGCGGCGCATCGAAGCGGACCCTCGCAACTACATCGCGCAGCCGACGCTGTCGCTCTCTCGCGTGCCGACGATCGTCAACGGCGAGTTCAAGGGACGCCACGTCGATCTGCGTCCGTACATTCTGTACGGTGAAGAGATCTTCGTCCTGCCTGGCGGCCTCACGCGCGTGGCGCTCCAGGCCGGATCCCTGGTCGTCAACTCCTCGCAAGGCGGCGGCAGCAAGGATACGTGGGTGGTCGCGGACGAGCAGGACGGCGACCAGACTGGTCGGCCCGGGTCAGGTCGCGGATCCGCAGTCACCGCGGGAGCGGTGGGAACCCAGGCATCATGCTGAGTCGAGTGGCAGATTCCATCTACTGGATGGGCCGATACATCGAGCGAGCCGAGAACGTCGCGCGGTTCGTCGACGTCACGCTGAACCTGATGCTCGACATGCCCGTCGGCTCCGTGCAGCAGTGGCAGCCGCTCGTCGACACCACGGGGGACGCACAGGAATTCGCGCGCCGATACGGCGTCGCCACGCAGCAGAGCGTGATTCAGTTCCTCACCTTCGATACGGAAAACCCCAACTCGATCCGCTCGTGCCTCCGGGCCGCACGTGAGAACGCGCGATCGGTCCGCGAAGTGATCTCGTCGGAAATGTGGGAGCTGCTGAACGAGTTTTACCTGATGGTGAACGCGGCCGCAGTCGACCGCGACAACATGACCGATCCGCAGGAGCTCTTTGCCTCGGTGAAGATGTCGAGCCACGAGCTCGCCGGCGTGACCGACGCAACGATGACCCACAACGAAGGGTGGCACTTCTGTCGCCTGGGCCGGCATCTCGAGCGCGCGGACAAGACGTCGCGCATTCTCGACGTGAAGTACTTCCTGCTGCTGCCGACGGTTGCCGACGTCGGGACGACGTTCGAGGACATTCAGTGGGCGGCCGTGCTACGGTCCGCGAGCGCCTTCGAGATGTATCGGAAGCGCCACGGGCGACTCGCGCCGGAGCGGATCGTCGAGTTCCTGCTGCTCGATCGGGAATTCCCGCGCGCGATCCAATGCTGCCTGATAACGGCGCGCGAATCCGTTCACGCGATCTCGGGAACGCCGGAGGGAATGTTTCGCAGTTCCGTCGAGCGTCTGCTGGGGGAGCTTTGCTCGGAGCTCGCGTACGCGCAGGTCGACGAGATCATCGGCGCGGGCCTGCACCAGTATCTCGACCGGCTGCAGACCAGAATGAACCTCGTGGGTGACGGCATCTCCGGGACGTTCTTTGCGGGTCCGCGAGCCGCCACGCCGGCCCGCAGGAAAGCACGCGGCCGGCGAATCATTTCGCATTCGAACGCCTGACTGGCCGTCGAACAACGACGGCCGGTGAGGTTCTCGGTTCCCGGTTCCAGGGTTGCGGTTCGCAGCCTGATCAGAACCGCGGAATTGGGAGCGGGGCACCTGGCACCTTGAACCTGGAACCTGGAACCTGGAACCTGGGAACCTGAATGGCCATTCACGTCGCCCTTCGTCATCAGACGACCTATCGCTACGACCGGCTGGTCTCGCTGGCCCCGCACATCATCCGGCTGCGGCCTGCGCCGCACTGCCGGACACCCATCCTCGGCTACTCGCTGAAGGTGGCGCCGCGGAAGCACTTCATCAACTGGCAGCAGGATCCTCACGGCAATTACCTCGCGCGCCTCGTATTCCCCGAGCAGACGCGGGAACTGATCATCGACGTCGAGGTGATTGCCGAGATGGCGGTGCTCAATCCGTTCGACTTTTTTCTCGAGCCATCCGCGGAGGAGTTCCCCCTTTCGTACGAACCCTGGCTGGGGAAGGAGCTCGCGCCGTTTCTCGAACGGGTCGCTGCGGGTCCGCTGCTTCGCGAGCTCCTGGCCGGCATCGACGTTCAGCCGCAGCGCACCGTCGACTTCCTCGTGCAGTTGAATCGCCGGATCGCGACCGACGTCAAATACATCATTCGTCTCGAGCCGGGTGTGCAGACGCCCGAAGAGACGCTGTCGATCCGAAGCGGATCGTGCCGCGACAGCGGCTGGCTGCTCGTGCAGGCGCTGCGTCATCTGGGCCTCGCGGCGAGGTTCGTCTCCGGTTACCTGATTCAGCTCACCTCTGACGTGAAAGCGCTCGACGGACCTCCAGGACCGGCCGCGGACTTCACCGACCTCCACGCATGGGCCGAAGTGTACGTGCCGGGTGCGGGATGGATTGGCCTCGACCCGACCTCGGGTCTGCTCGCTGGCGAAGGTCATGTTCCGCTCGCCGCGACGCCAGACCCGCAGAGTGCGGCGCCCGTCACGGGCGTCGTCGATGAATCCGAGGTCTCGTTCACGCACGAGATGCACGTTCGGCGCATCTTCGAATCACCGCGCGTGACCAAGCCGTACACCGATCGACAGTGGCGAGAGATCGATGGGCTCGGGTATCAGATCGACGAGGAGCTCAGAACGCACGACGTCCGGCTGACGATGGGCGGCGAGCCGACGTTCGTGTCGATCGACGACATGGACGGCGCCGAGTGGAACTTCACCGCGCTCGGACCCGCGAAACGTCACCTGGCCGGCGCGTTGATCCGCCGTCTGAAGCAGCGATTCGCGCCCGGCGGTCTGCTGCACTACGGTCAGGGAAAGTGGTATCCGGGCGAATCGCTCCCACGATGGGCGCTCGCCTGCTGGTGGCGCCGCGACGGCATGCCGATCTGGGTGGACGATGGGCTGATCGCCGACGAGACGATCGACTACGGTCACGGCGATACTGAGGCGAAGCGATTCATCGATGCGCTGACGGAAGTGCTCGGCGTCGACAACCGCTACGTGATTCCGGCGTTCGAGGACGTCTGGCACTATCTCTGGGCGGAGCGACGGCTGCCGGTCAACGTCGATCCGTTCCAGTCGAACCTGCGTAACGAAGAAGATCGCGCGCGCCTGGCGCGCATCTTCGAGCAGGGGCTCGATCGCGTCGCGGGATATGTGCTGCCGTTGGAGAGGGTCGAGCTGACGCCGGACACTGCAGTCCGGCTGAAGCCGGACACCACAGATGACGCGAGCGGGGATCGATGGGTGAGCGGACGATGGTTCTTCCGGTCCGAGCACATGTTCCTCATTCCTGGTGACTCGCCGATTGGGTACCGCCTGCCGCTCGATTCGCTGCCGTGGGCCGCACCCGAAGATCAGACGACGATCGAGCCTCGCGATCCCTTCGCTCCGCTCGAGCCGCTGCCGCCGCGTCAACAATTTGTTCGCACCGAGACGCGCGAGCCGAGAGCCGCCGGTCCGTTCGGTACGATGGGGCGGCCGCCGCGCGGAGAATCGGCAGCCGGCGTGATTTGCACCGCGCTCTGCGTCGAGCCGCGAGACGGCCGGGTGCACGTGTTCATGCCTCCCGTCCACACGACGGACGACTACCTCGATCTGATTGCCGCGGTGGAGCAGACCGCGGCGTTGCTGCGAATGCCGGTCATCATCGAAGGCACGCCGCCCGATTACGATCCGCGTCTCAATCACATCAAGGTGACGCCCGATCCCGGCGTGATTGAAGTCAACATGCACCCGGCGCCCTGCTGGGAAGAGCTCGTCTTTCAGACGACGACGCTGTACGAGGAGGCGCGGCAGTCGCGGCTGAGCACCGAGAAGTTCATGCTCGATGGCCGTCACACCGGCACCGGCGGTGGCAACCACGTCGTGATCGGAGGGCCGACTGCGGCGGACAGTCCGATCCTTCGTCGGCCCGACATGCTCCGCAGTCTGGTCGGCTACTGGCACAACCACCCATCGCTGTCGTTCCTCTTCTCCGGCGCCTTCATCGGTCCGACGAGTCAGCATCCCCGAGTCGACGAGGGACGCAAGGATGCGATCCACGAGCTCGAGGTCGCGTTCGACCAGATTCCCGATCGCGAAAAAGCTCCACCGTGGCTCGCCGATCGCGTGTTTCGTCACCTGCTCGTCGATGTCACGGGCAACACACACCGCGCGGAGTTCTGCATCGACAAGCTGTACGCCCCGGAAGCGAGCGGCGGACGGCAGGGGCTGGTGGAGTTTCGCGCCTTCGAAATGCCGCCGCACCCGATGATGAGCCTTTCGCAGCAGCTGCTCCTGCGCGCACTCATCGCCCGCTTCTGGAAGATCCCGTACAATCAGCCACTCGTGCGATGGGACACGGTGCTGCACGATCGGTTCATGCTGCCGCACTTCGCCGCGGAGGACTTCCATGACGTCGTGGCGGATCTCCAGCGGGACGGATATCCGCTGCAGGCCGAATGGTTCGCGCCGCACATCGAATTCCGATTCCCCGTCTGCGGCTCGATGACGCACCGCGGGATCCACGTTGAGTTGCGGCAGGCGCTCGAACCGTGGTACGTGCTCGGCGAGGAGCCCGGCGCCGGCGGGATGGTCCGACACGTCGATTCGTCGGTCGAGCGGCTGCAGGTGAAGGTCACCGGGATGACGAGCTCGCGCCACTTCCTCACGTGCAACGAACGCTCGGTCCCGTTGCATCCCACGGGCACCGACGGAGAGTTCGTTGCGGGCATCCGGTACCGCGCATGGCAGCCGCCGGCGTGTCTGCATCCAACAATCCCGGTGCACACGCCGCTCGTGTTCGATCTGATCGACGCATGGAACCAGCGGTCGCTCGGCGGCTGCACCTACAACGTGGCGCACCCCGGCGGTCGACACTTCGAGACGTTCCCCGTCAACGCGTTCGAAGCGGAGAGCCGCCGTCTCGCGCGGTTCGCGGCGATTGGCCACACGCCTGGTCCGATCGTCTGCGCGCCGGAGAAGCCGCGGCCCGACAGTCCGTTGACGCTCGATCTCCGGTGTCCTGCGGTTCCCAGCGGAGCGCACCCGCACGTCCTCGGATTAGGCGCGCCGCAGGGGTGCCCCGCCCCGCACCCCAGCGCGCAAGAGACGCGCGCCGGGGACCCCGCCGGAGCGGAGCGGGGCGAAGGGGTTGCCTCCACCCCAGCGTGCACAGAAACGCACGCTGGGGACCCCGGACCCGCGAGCGACGTCGAAACCGGGGCCCCCACCGCGCGTTCTTCGCGCGGTGGGGTGGAATGGGGGTCCGGCGGGACGAAGTCCCCCGGTCTAAGAAATTGAAATGAGCTCTCCGACGAATACTCCGGGGGCGGCGGCCCCGTGGCGGTTCACCGAGGACTACCGTCCGATTTCAGGAGTATTCGATGAAATGATTTCAGCGCCGGGCGTGCTGCGTCCGCACTGTGAAGCGTTCGTGCGCGAGATCGAGTCGCTTGGGCCGCACGAGTTCGCGTCGCGCCGCGATCACGCGCGGCGCGCCATCCGCGAGAACGGCGTCACCTACAACGTCTACGGCGATCCGCAGGGGGCCGATCGCCCGTGGGAGCTGGACCTGGTGCCGCTGCTCATCGCCCACGATGACTGGGCGACGCTCGAGAAAGGTCTCATCCAACGCACTCGATTGCTCGATCTGATTCTCAGGGACATCTACGGCGCGCAGGATCTCTTGCGGCGCGGGCTGCTGCCCGCCCCGCTCGTGCTCGCGAATCCTGCGTTTCTGCGGCCCTGCCATGGCATCCGCGTGCCTCGTGATCTGTTCCTGCACGTGCACGCCGTGGATCTCGCGCGGACTCCGGACGGCGCCTGGTGTGTCCTCGCCGACCGAACGCAGACACCATCGGGTGCCGGGTACGCGCTCGAAAACCGCCTCGTGCTGTTGCACAGCCTGCCGGAGGTCTTCCTCGCCAGCCACGTTCAGCGCCTCGCGTCGTTCTTTCGCGCGCACCGCGACACGATCAGCGCGCTCGCGCCGAATCAACATCGGCCGCCGAAAGTCGTGCTGCTGACGCCTGGTCCGTCTCACGAGACGTACTTCGAGCACGCGTATCTCGCTCGATATCTCGGCCTGACGCTCGTCGAGGGTGGTGATCTGACCGTCCGCGATCGGCGCGTCTTCGTCAAGACGCTCGAAGGATTGCATCAGGTAGACGTCATCTTCCGGCGTCTGGTGGACAGGCTCTGCGATCCGCTGGAGCTTCGTGGGGACTCGTTCATCGGCGTTGCCGGTCTGGTCGAAGCCGTGCGCGCCGGGAACGTCGTGGTGGCGAACGCACTGGGATCGGGCGTCGTGAAGACACCCGCGTTGATCCCTTTTCTGCCTTTATTGTGCAGGGCCCTGCTCGGAGAAGACCTGCTGCTTCGATCAGTGCCGACGTGGTGGTGTGGAGATCCTTCCGGGCGGCGGCACGTGATCGATCATCTCGAGCACCTGGTGACAATACCGGCGTTCCCGTCGAAATCCCACGAGGCGTTCTTCGGCCGAACGCTCACCGCACTGCAGAGAACGGCGCTGTCGGATCGGATCCGTCGTCAGCCCGAGGAGTACGTCGCTCAAACGCACGTCGGCTTGTCGACGGCGCCCGTGTGGCACCGCCATCGATTCGAGCCGTGGCCGATTGTGTTCAGGACATACGTAGCTGCCGCAGGCGATTCGTTCGTCGTGATGCCCGGCGGCTTGACCCGCGTGTCGAGCGCTCAGGATTCGCCGATCGTCTCGATGCAATTCGGAGCCAAGAGCAAAGATACCTGGGTGCTCTCGAACGGCCCTGTGGCTCCCATGTCGCTGCTGACGTCGTCAGACCCCGTCCGGATGCAGCCGGCAACAACGGAGCTGCCCAGTCGGGTCGCGGAAAACCTGTTCTGGTTGGGCCGGTACGTCGAGCGAGCCGAGAACACCGCGAGACTGCTGCGCAGCTTCGTATCGCGGCTGGCGGATCAGTATACGCCCGACGACGCGAAGCAGTTGTCGGCGTTGCTGCAGGTGCTGGTGGCACTGCAGGTGCTGCCCGACGAGTTCGCTGGCAACGTGTGGCTGCGAAAGCTCGAAGAAGACATGCTCGACCTCATCGCGCAGCAGAGTCCGCACGCAGGCCTTCGGAGCACACTGAACGAGGTCCGCCGCATTGCTACGGTCGTACGTGATCGGTTGTCGGTCGACACCTGGAGAATCCTGAGCCTGCTCCAGCACGACGTCCGGCTGCGTCACGGACGCATCCAGTTCGAAGAGGTCCTCGCGCATCTGAATCGGATCATCACGGACCTGGCGGCATTCAGCGGCATGGAAATGGAGAACATGACGCGCGGCCACGGCTGGCGCTTCCTGAATCTCGGCCGTCGTCTCGAGCGCTCGATCAACCTGATCAGCGTGCTGCGGAGCGGTCTCGCGATCGCGCACCACGCCGGCGATGCGATCGTGGAGCCGTTGCTCGAGATTGCAGACAGCTCGCTGACGTATCGCCGCCGGTACTTCGCGCAGCCGCGCATGGTACCCGCGTTGGTTTTGCTGCTTGCCGACGAAACGAACGCACGCGCACTCGCATTTCAGCTCGGGGCGGCATCCGAGCACATCGTCCACCTGCCGCGCGATCCGAGGGCGCCGTCGCCGACGCGCGAAGAACGGTTGATTGGCGACGCACGCGCGGTGTTGTCGAGCATGGAGCCGATCATGGCTGGACCGACCGAAGGACACCAGGTCGCGACGATCGACGAACGACTGGGCGAGATCGAGGACGATCTGAAGGCGCTCTCGGATGCGATCACGTACTACTATTTCAGCCACGCGGAGCTGAGGGTGAGCGGATGACGGTAGTTGGCTTCAGGCTCAAGGCTTTTTGGCTTTAGGCCTGCCCAAAGCCCAAAGCCCAGAGCCCTGAGCCCAGAGCCGTTTCCGATGCGCTACGACGTCGTCCACACCACCCAGTACGATTACAGCGAATCGGTCGCCGTGTCGCATCACATGGCGCGGCTCCGGCCGCGCGATCTGCCTCACCAGCGATGCGTCCATCACGAGCTGGAGATCGAGCCTGCGCCTGCCGTCACGAGCACGCACGCGGACTACTTCGGCAACCCCGTCACGTTCTTCGCGATGCAGGGTGCGCACAAGAAATTGATCGTCCGCGCGCGCAGCACGGTCGAAGCGCATGGGACCCAAACCGCCGACGCAGCCGGGACGCCGCCGTGGGAAGCAGCCACCGATCGATCGGCGCTTCCGCTCGAGGCACTCGAGTTCCTGTTCGAATCCGGTGATTGGATACCGATCGAGGGGCTTGAGACCTACGCTCGCGCGTCGTTTCAAAAAGGACGCAGGCTCCTCGATGCCGTCGTCGAGCTGACGGAACGCATCCACGACGAGTTCACGTTCGATTCCAAGGCGACCACGGTGGCGACACCGCTTGCCGACGTGTTCACGTCGCGTCGCGGCGTGTGCCAGGACTTCGCCCGCCTCGAAATCGCCTGTCTGCGGTTGCTCGGCATTCCGGCGCAATACGTCAGCGGCTACCTCGAAACCGTTCCCCCGGCTGGCACGCCGCGACTGCTCGGGGCCGATGCGTCACACGCGTGGCTCGCGTTCTATTGTCGCGACATCGGCTGGATCCCGGTCGATCCGACGAACAATCTGCTCCCCTCCAACACGCACATCACGCTCGCCTGGGGCCGCGATTACGAGGATGTGAGCCCGGTTCGTGGTGTGATTCTCGGAGGTGGCGCCCACAGCCTTCGCGTGCACGTGGATGTGGTAAGAGTGGAGCCGGAATCCACATCCAATGAGTTCGGGCGTTAGGCTCAAGGCTTCGGGGTTTGGGCCTGTCCGCAGAAACGTGGCAGTTGCGCAGTGATTTGCGCTGTCCACTGTGGGAACAACTCTCGGCACAACTGCGCGACGAATCTTTCGACCGGCCAAAAACCCAAAGCCCAAAGCTAAGAGCCCAAAGCCTGGCGTCGGCTCGAATCATGAATACGCGCCAACCATGAGGGTCTTCCACTGCAATCACTGCGACCACTTGTTGTTCTTCGAAAACACAGAGTGCGTAAGCTGCCATCACCATGTGGCGTATCTTCCCGATCTGGGGGTAATCGGCTCGCTCGAGGAGGATGCGGACGCCAAGTGGCGGTCACCTTTGAACGCATCGGCCGCGCCTGCGTATCGCCTCTGCCGGAACTACACCGAGGAACAGGTCTGCAACTGGGCGGTCGGGGTAGAGGAAACCAACCCGCTGTGTGTGTCGTGCCGTCTCACGCGAGTGATCCCCGACCTTGCGCCGGCGGACAATCGGCAGGCGTGGTACCGGCTCGAGGCCGCGAAGCGGCGTGTCATCGTCACACTCCTGCAATTGCACCTTCCACTCGTCAACCGCGAAGAAGATCCCGAGCAGGGGCTGGCGTTCGAGTTCAAGGCAGACGTGCCGACGCCGGATGGGGGAGGCGCTGTTCTCACCGGGCATGCGGATGGCGTGATCACGATCAACATCGCCGAAGCCGACGATGCGGAACGCGAGCGACGACGGAAGTCGTTGCGCGAGCCGTATCGAACGCTGCTCGGGCACTTCCGTCACGAAAGCGGTCATTATTACTGGAACCGCCTGATCGGACACAGCTCGGCGTTGAGATCGTTCCGCGGGTTGTTTGGCGATGAACGGAACGATTACAACGCAGCCCTGAAGGCCTATTACGACCAGGGTCCGCCGTCCGACTGGCAATCACGGTTCGTGACGGCGTATGCGAGCGCGCACCCGTTCGAGGACTGGGCCGAGACGTGGGCACATTACCTGCACATGATTGACACGATCGAGACGGTGGCGGCATGCGGCCTCTCCTTGAAACCTGCACGACGCGATGAGCCGTCGCTGGCGAGACTGCCGCCATTCGTCGCGTCGCAGGACGTCCGATTCGAGAGGTTGATCGACAGCTGGTTTCCGATCACGTACGTGCTCAACAACCTGAATCGCGGGCTCGGGCTGGCGGATGCGTATCCGTTCATCCTGTCGGCGCCCGCGATCGCGAAGCTGAAGTACGTCCACGATCTCGTGCGCCACGGGGCAAACCCTTCTCCGCCGCGCTCCGTCCAAGGACCATGACCAGTTCCATGTCCGATCTCCGGCTCGCGATTCGCGGCCTGCGGCGGAGTCCGCTGTTTTCGATCGTTGCCATCCTCTCCCTGGCGCTCGGCATCGGCGCGAATACCGCCATATTTACCCTCCTCGACCAGGTGCTGCTTCGCAAGCTCCCCGTCAAACGACCTGATGAGTTGGTGATGCTGTATCAGCGAGGCCTCCACATGGGCAGCAACATGGGGACCCGCATGCACTCGTATCCGATCTATCAAGATTTCCAGAAGCGCGCCGAGCCGCTGGCTGAAGTAATGTGTCGCCGTCTCGTCCCGGCGTCGGTCAGCATCGACAATCAGACGGAGCGTGTGCAGGCCGAAATGGTCTCGGGCAACTATTTTTCGATGCTGGGAGTCGGAGCGGCGCTGGGGCGTGTCTTCAATTCCCAGGAGGACGATCAGGTCTATCAGGGGCATCCCAACGTCGTGCTCAGTCACGGGTACTGGGTGAGTCGATTCGCGCGAGATCCCACCGTGGTCGGCAAGAAGATCCTCGTGAACGACTATCCGATGACAATCGTCGGCGTGTCGGCCGAAGGGTTCGTCGGGATCGATCCGGCGCGGTCGCCGCAGATTCGTGTGCCGATCCTGATGAAACAGGCAATGACGCCCGACTGGGGCTGGGTGCACTTGGACGATCGTCGCGCTCGATGGGTGCAGGTCTTCGGGCGTCTGAAGCCCGGGTACACGGTCGAATCGGCGCGCGCGCCCCTTCAGGGACTCTTCACACAGATTCGTGCGTACGAGATGACGTTGCCCGCGGCAAAGGAGTGGTCCGCCTATTCGCGAGAGCAGTTTATGAAAGGGCAGCTGCTCGTCGACCCGGCAGCGACCGGGTTCTCCGGAATCCGCAACAACTTCTCGACGGCGCTGGTCGTTTTGATGTGCATGGTCGGCCTGGTGCTGCTCATCGCGTGCGCGAATGTAGCGAATCTGCTCATCGCCAGAGGATTCATGCGACAGAAGGAGATTGCGGTGCGCCTCTCGCTAGGCGCGTCCCGCAGGCGGCTGGTGCGCCAGCTCTTGGTGGAGAGCCTGGTGCTGTCGTTCGCCGGCGGTCTGGTTGGTCTCGGGCTCTCAGTTCTGCTCACGCGGGGCCTGCTCGCGCTCGTTCCGACAGAAGGTCAGCCCTTGCTCATCACGCCGCATCCCGATCAGCGCATCCTGGGATTCACACTGGTTCTGATGTTCCTCACCGGGATCGTCTTCGGGCTCTTGCCGGCGCTTCGCGCCAGCCGACCTGACCCGTGGATTACGCTGAAGGACACCGTCGGGTCGATCGCGGGCGGCACCGGCTCGCGGTTCCTGCGCAAAGGCCTCGTGACCGTGCAGGTCGCGCTGAGTTTTCTCCTGCTCTTTGGCGCCGGGCTCTTCGTCCGCAGCCTGCAGAATCTGAGAACGACCGACACGGGTGTCGCCCTCGAAAACCTCGTGGTGTTCCAGCTGTCGCCCGAGCTCAGTGGGTACGACAATCAACGGGCCGTGCTGTTCTACGAGCAGTTGCTGGAACGTCTCCGTGCGGCACCGGGTGTGAGATCGGCGGCAATGGTCGCCGTGCCGATCCTGAGCGGAGACGAATGGGACAGCTACATGTCCGTCGAAGGCCACCGCCCGAAAGACGGCGAGGACATGCAGGCTTTCATGAACGCGCTTTCTCCAGGCTACTTCGAGACGATGCGGATTCCGCTGCTCGAGGGGCGCGATTTCACGCGCATGGACGTGAAAGAGAACGCGACCGTCGCGATCGTCAACAAGCGTTTCGCGGAGCACTTTTTCGGGAGCACCAGTGCGATCGGGAAGCACGTCGGATGGGGCAGCGGCCCGCGATCGAAACTGAACATCGAGATTGTCGGTGTGGTCGCGGATTCGCTGTACGAAGGTCCGCGCGAAGGCGTACGAC